>Ga0137399_10000602_pt1 | contig 14688 bp, 12 predicted proteins | sample czorhiz316metaG_FD_104810 | JGI IMG/M metagenome (GOLD analysis project Ga0137399, IMG submission 104810) | Vadose zone soil microbial communities from Angelo Coast Range Reserve, California, USA - czorhiz3.16 metaG | ecosystem: Environmental > Terrestrial > Soil > Vadose zone | place: USA...
GCGGGCCATGGATTTTCTGGGTGCGCTTCTTGGACTCGTACTCACATTTCCGATCCTCGCGCTTGCGGCTCTATGGATTCGGCTGGATTCTACCGGCCCTGTGTTCTATTGCGCGTTGCGTGTCGGCAAAAAGGGAAGGAAATTCCGCTGCTATAAGCTGCGGACGATGGTGGCGGAGGCCGAAGCACAAAAAGAGGAACTGCGGGGCGCCAACGAGCGCCATGGCCCGTTTTTCAAGATGGAGAACGATCCGCGCATTACGCGTTGCGGGCGCTGGCTGAGGAGATACAGCATCGATGAACTGCCGCAACTTCTGAACGTCTTGTTGGGAGAGATGAGTCTGGTGGGGCCGCGGCCGCATCCCCTAGACGATTTCGAACGCTACGGCATCGAGCACTTACGCCGGCTAGATGTGAAGCCGGGCGTAACCGGTCTGTGGCAAGTGCGGGCCAGGAGCGATCCTTCGTTCGAAACGAATATGGAGCACGACCTGGAATACATCGAGAAGTGGAGTTTGCGGTTGGACTTGAACATCCTCTTGCGCACCATTCATGTTGTGCTGAAAGGACAAGGATTGTGAGTGCCGTTCCGGATACGCCAGTGATTCGTCATGCCACGCGACAGCAGACGGAGCCATACATGCGAGCAGATCCGCGAGTGGGGAACGCAATTCCGTCTCCCGCCAAGGGCGGGGATTTTATTCTGCTCGAACCGTATTTGCCGGAAAAAGATGCGCGCCAAACCTGGAGTCTTGTTGAGGCGGCGCAAATCGTCAGGGAAAGAACGGCAGCGAGGGGAAGTTGCTGCATTCTCGACTTGGGATGTGGAGCGGGCCAAAGCCACGAACCGCTTACGAGGAGCGACCCGCGCGTCCAGTGGATCGGGCTGGATATCGGCGACTCCATGGAAGTGCGGAACCGGGCAAAACTGCGACAGGCACTGTGCACGTACGACGGAGTCAGCATACCGATGAAGAGTGACTCCTTCGACGTGGTCTACTCGCACCAGGTCTTCGAGCACGTGCGCTACCCAGAGAAAATATTGAGCGAAGCTTTTCGAATTCTGCGGCCAGATGGCTTCTTGATTGGTTCGGCCTCGCATCTGGAGCCGTTTCATTCCCGCAGTTACTGGAATTTCACGCCCTATGGATTTTCGATTTTGCTGGAGGCCGCCGGCTTCAAGAACATAAGCGTTCGACCCGGCATCGATGGATTCACATTGATGGGCCGAAGGCTTTTTTCTCATCTGAAAATGTCATGGTTTTTTGAATCATTTTTTACCAAAGCATCGCCCTTGAATGCTGCCATTGAACTATTGCGAATTTTCGGGGTGCAGGGGGTGCGGCGCAACGCGCTGAAACTCACGTTTTGCGGCCACTTCATTTTTCAGGCAACGAAGCCTTCGGGGCAGGCAGCACGTGCCAAATGGGAATCAGCTCATGGTTAACCAGATGCACCTTTTGAAAACGAATGATGCCATCCGCGGGACGGTTGCGACTGGTTTTCCGGCGGTGTTGCGGTCGCTCGCCGGAGATTCGACGCAATACCTGCTTGGCCTGGCCTTGATCGGTGCGGCCAACATGATTTTGTTGCCGCTCTACACCAGGTATCTGAGCCCATCCGATTTCGGGCGGTACGCACTGGTCGAAGTTCTCGCCCTGGGGCTGATCTCCGTCTCGGGCTTGGGAGTAAACGTTTCGTACCTGAAGTGGTTCGCCGAATCCGATTCTGGACACACACCGGTTTTACTGGGCACGATGCTCGTTGCGAACGGGTGCGCCGCCCTGGCGGCAGGATTGGGGCTCTGGGTATTTGCAGCCAGCGGACCCTCTGCAAGATCTCTAGGCGGAGAGACCGCAGGTTTTGCAAGTCTGTTCCTGCCGCTGGTATTTCTGGAAACACTACAAAGCGCTTTTCTGGCGCATCTTCGTGCGCGCAGAAAGGCGTTTGCATTCTCCCTGACCTCCGGAATCCGGCTAGTCAGTATTGCCGCGTTCAGCATCTGGCTCGTCGCGGGGCGGTCCGAGGGCCTCCGCGGCGTTTTTGCAGGACGCGTGCTGGGCGACATTTGCGGACTGCTGGCGATGGCGGCGTATTCCGTCACAGATTTACGAATCAGGTTTTCCGGGCGAATTGCTTATGCGATGACCGCGTATGGACTGCCAGTGATGGGCGGCTCTTTACTGACGATGGCCCTGGATGGCTCGGGCCGATTCTTTCTCAACCACTACAGCAACTTAGAGCAGGTGGGGCTTTATGCAGTGGCCATAAAGATCTCTGGCGTCATGCGCATGCTGGTGGTGTATCCGTTTGTCACCGCCTGGGGAGGGTTGATCTTTCAGATTGCGCAAAAACCGGGAGCACGTTTGATCTACTCAAAAATCATGAGCTACGTGCTGGTGCTGTCTGTGGCCATCGCACTTGCGTTCTCTTTGCTATCGCCTTTTTTCCTAAGGTTGCTCGCCACGAAGGAATACTCCGGCAGTCTTTCGGTTGTTCCCTGGTTATTCCTGGTGCAAGCCGTGATGATTTTGCAGCATCCGTATTCCGTAGGGATTTATCTGGCTTGCGCGACGAATTGGCTTCTCCCAATCTATGCGTCCGGAATCGCGGTCAATCTGATCTTGAACAGGGCCCTCGCACCGAGATACGGCATGTTAGGAGTGGCGTGGTCCTGGCTTGGAGCCTGGATCGTAATCACGATCCTCATGAGTTGCGTCGGGCAGCACTATTATGCTGTGCGCTACGAATACAAGCCGTTGATGATCTCGCTGGGTTTATGTGGCCTGGTATTTCTGGGGATAGCAGCGCTGCCGGAGTTCCCGCGAGTCCAAGGATTAATTTTTCTATCCGTCTTCAGCGTCCTGATCGTTGCATGCGCTGCAGTGTACCTGTACCTGGACGTGCGCCGCACCAGGACGGAATTTGAAACTAGAGGCTCCAACTGATGGACCAACTGGAAAGAAAGGCAGCCTGGTTGAAGTACGCCGTGGGGCTACGAGACGACTCCAAAGTCGTGGCGGCAGTGCGCCCCGCATACAACCTGCTTTTGAAGATGGTTTACGGCCGAAGAGGCCTCCGGCGCACATTTGGTGACGAGGAACCCATTCGGCTGCACCCAGCGCATCGTTGTTTCCGGGACGATTATGAAACTACATTGTGCCGCTACCTGAGGGCAAGCGTGCGGCCGGGCGACATCATTTTTGAAGTTGGCGCCAACGTCGGAGTATTCACGGTGCTGCTTGCGCGGTGGGTTGGCCCCGCGGGACGTGTGTATGCATTCGAGCCCAGCCCCGTTGCACGCGAGGCCCTGCGACAGCACCTCGCCTGGAATCACGTCGCGGACCGCGTGACGGTAAGCCCGCTGGCGATTAACGATATCCCCGGCCAGGGAATTCTTTATGAGGATAATGCTTCAGGCCTTAACACGCTCTCGACCGTGCACGGACTCCTGCCGAATGCCAAGCCCGTTGAGATTGAGATGACGACCATTGACGCATTCTGTGTGGAAAACCGGGTGGTTCCGCGGCTGATTAAGATCGACATCGAAGGCTACGAATTTCATGCACTCCGCAGCGCATCGGGAGTTTTGATGGCGCATAAGCCGACGATCGTGATGGAACTTCATCCCATGCTGTGGCCGGAGATTGGCATCAGCGGGGTGGAAGCGAAGCGCAGTCTGGAAGTGAACCAGTACAGCATGCATTTACTGTCTGGCCAGACAAGCCCCGTCAAAGACTATGGACACGTCGCTCTATTGCCGGGGCTCCCGGTGACTGCGGAGAATTAGTGGAAGGTATCGTGACTCGGCCGAGCCAATTCGAGAAAAAGTTCGCGGTTGTGTTCTTGCTTCTTTCTACGGGTGCGTTCCTGAATCTCTATCTGCAAACGGGCGCTTCCATCGACCCGGAAGCGGGCCTAGCGTTTATGCAAGTCATCTGGGTCGCGTTGTACGCCGTGGTGGTACGAATCCTGATCAAGGAAAGAGCGGTCAGTCTCAACCATGTTTCGGCCAGCTGGCCGCTTCTGCTGCTGTTGGCTTTTGCAATACTTTCCATATTTTGGTCCGACGCTCCCGGACTGACAATCAGACACAGCTTATCCTTGGCGGCATCGGCCATTGGCGGGCTGTATCTGGCGGCTCGTTACAGCCTCGTCGGGCAGCTCGAGCTACTCACTTCGGTTTTCAAGATTGCCATTGTGCTGAGCTTCCTCTTCGGAGCGATGAAGCTCGGCACGGCGGTCGATGACCTCGAAGGTGCATGGTACGGAATTTACACGCAGAGGAACTCTTTAGGGGCAATGATGGCCTTGAGCCTATTAGTCTTCATACTGTGGAGCCGCATCCAGCCGCAAGAGAAGCGGGGATCGAACATATGGGCGGCTCTTTCTCTTGTTCTCATGCTTTTGTCGGGTTCGGTGACTGCGTTGATCAGCGCTTGTGTTGTCGTGCTGCTCCTGCCAGTGGTGGGATTCATGAAGGCCAACCCGTCAAAAGTGCGCGCAACGCTTCTCGCAGGAGCATTGATGGCCAACATCGGCGTAGTCCTTGTTGCGAATCATTTGGAAACGGCAACCAATTTTTTGGACCGGGATGTAACGTTCACGGGCCGCACGACAATCTGGGACGCGGCTCTTGCCGAAGGCGCCGACCGCCCATGGCTCGGGTCCGGGTTCGACGCGTTTTGGATAGGAAACAAGGGACCCTCGGGAGAGGTTCAGGAGATCGTAGGTTGGGCGGTCCCCAGCGCACACAACGGCTTCCTGGAAATCTGGCTGGCTCTGGGGCTCACCGGGTTAGCGATCTTCTTCCTAGGATTTTGGATTTACTGCAAGCGTTGCATCCAGCTGTTTCTCCGGGGAGACAATTGGGATGCCGTGTGGCCTCTCCTATTTCTTATTCTGCTCGTGGTCTTGAATTTCACGCAGAGCGCGCTGGTCTCCCCGAACTACATCTTCTGGATACTTTATGTGGGCATCTCTCTCCAAGTTTCTCAGCTGACGACTAGGCTGGCCCAGGAGTGCGCAGCGTGATTACTTGCGGCAACAGAATTGGCATGAGCCATTCCGAGTCTCCTGCTCCGTTCGACGCAGGTGCGTACTGGGAGGGCCGGCTCAAAGCGTATCCCGGGTTGTGCGGTGTTGGAAATACGCTTCTGGGCAGATCGTATATCGAATGGCTGTACAAGATGAGGCGATCAGTTTTCATGCGGTTGATGCACTCCCTGGATTTCGGCTATCGCGCCAGCAGCGTGCTGGACATCGGATCAGGGACCGGCTTCTATCTCGGACTGTGGAAGGAGCTAGGCGCAGGTACAGTGAGCGGTTGCGATTTGACGGACACCGCCGTGTCCCGGCTGCGGATGGCTTTCCCCGAAGTTAGGATCGACCGGCTGGACATCGGCAACGATCTACCGGCGACGTTCGATAGGGAATATGGAATTGTTTCCGCGTTTGACGTCATGTTTCATATCGTCGACGATAGCCGCTACGCGCGCGCCTTGCAAAACATACATTCGCTGCTGGCGCCCGGGGGAATGTTTGTATTTTCCGATCTCCTGGTTCACGGCGATCCTGTGAAGGACGATCACATGGATTGCCGTGCCATGGATGAAGTTATGCGCAGGCTGCAAGAAACTGGATTTGAAGTTATCCGCCGCGTGCCCATGTTCGTAGTGATGGAACAGCCGCTTGATTCCACGAACAGGTCTTACCAGCTTCTCTGGAAATTGCTGACCCATACCATGCGGCATAGTAACAGCGCTGGATTTGTCGCAGGGGCGATGCTCTATCCGGTCGATCTGCTTCTCACAAGAATCTGCCGCGAAAGCCCGACAACAGAGATCGTTGTCTGCCGTAAGCGGTCGGATGGAAGTTTTCCGAAATGATGCGGGCCCAGAGCATATTGATGGCAACACCGGCTTTCGAGGATTGTACCGAACGCCGGGCGGAGCAGACAGTCGCTATGCGACAAGGCGGACCGGCGGTCGCCATTTTTGTCGAACCGTTGCTAGCGCCAAACATGACCTTCATTCGCGCCCAGGCTTCAGCACTCCGGGCATTTGACCCGTTCTATGTGAGTCCCCAGCGCTGTTCACCGAGTTTGGAGCTTCCGGCCGGGAGGAGCGCTGTGATCTGCGAAAATCCGCAAGCACCGCGGAGCTGGAATCTACTCAAGCAAGTTCCCTTAAAGCTCTTCGGCTATGCACCTCTATTCTTCAGGCGCGTTCAGGAGTATCGCCCAGCACTCGTGCATGCGCATTTTGGCGTGACGGCGCTGACGGCACTGCCACTGGCACGATGGCTGCATTTGCCAATGATCGTCACGTTTCACGGCTACGACGCAACGGTCACCGATTCATTTCTCAAGACCTCCCACTATCGCGCTCGCCGGTACCTCAAGGAAAGAAAGAGTCTTCAGCGAGAGGCAGCACAATTCGTTGCGGTTTCGGAGTTCATCCGCCGGCAAATGCTCTTGCAGGGATTTCCGGAGGACAAAGTACTGGTGCACTACATCGGAGTGGATACGGACTTTTTTCGTTCGGTAGGAGAGCAGCGCCGCGAGCCCATTGTTCTATTCGTAGCATCGCTGACTGAAAAAAAGGCTTGCGCACACCTGGTTCGGGCTATGGGTGAAGTGCAACGTGTCGTGCCAGACGTTGAGCTCGTGGTGATCGGCGACGGCCCGCTCCGCAAGAACCTCGAGCAGTTAGCAGCAAGCGGCCTCCGCAAGTATCGCTTTCTGGGGATACAACCGCCGGAAGTGGTCCGCGACTGGATGAATCGCGCGACCGTTTTCTGCGTTCCCAGCATGCGAGCGCCATCCGGGGATGGAGAGGGATTTGGCATGGTGTTCGCCGAGGCCCAGGCGATGGGCTTGCCGGTTGCGAGCTATGCGTCAGGAGGGGTGCCTGAAGCCGTTGACCATGGTGAAACTGGCCTGCTAGCGGCCGAAGGGGATTGGGAGGGCTTAGCCGGAAACATCGTGACACTTCTCCAGAATAAAAACCTGTGGCAGCAGATGAATGCAGCAGGGCCGCGGAGGATACGCAAAGCATTCGATTTGAAGAAACAGACGAACAAACTTGAAGACATATACCGGCGGGTATTATCCGAGGCGGAGTTAAAGTTGCCCGCCGGCCGAGTCCTCGCGCAGAAGTTGACGCGGCGCAATATCAACGAGAACAGAGGATCTGCGGAATGAAGAGTGTGCTCATCATTGAAGCGCAGATGAAGCAGTACCGGCTGCCGTTCTACGAGCGGCTGCATGACAAGCTGCGAAGGGAGGGCATCCGGCTCAAAGTTGTCTACAGTGATCCGGCCGCGGAAGAAAAGCAAAAACGCGACAATTGCGACTTACCCGGCGAGTACAGCGTGAAGGTCAAAGGATATTGGTTTTGGAACGATCGCTTGCTCTTTCAGCCGGCGTTGCGCGTTATCGCCGATTCCGATCTCGTCGTCATCGATCAAGCGAATCGACTGGTCCTGAACCATCTCCTGCTGGCGCTCTCTCTTCTTGGAGTCAAGCGAGTGGCGCTGTGGGGTTTGGGCGAGAATTTGCAGGCGGACCGCTCGGGACTTTCCGAATGGTACAAGAAGCGAACGGCTCGATGCGTCGACTGGTGGTTTGCCTACACCGCGGGAACGGCTGAATATCTTCAGCGGTGTGGTGTGCCGGCTTCGAAGATCTCCGCCGTTCAGAATTCTGTGGATACCCGGCGAATCCAGGAATACGTCCAGAGTTTCGAAGTCAATGCGAAAGCGCAGGTCCGAGCTAGTCTCGGAATCCCTGCTGCAGCGCCAGTCGGCATCTTCATGGGCATGTTTCACAAAGTGAAGTCTCTGCCATTTCTCCTGGAAGTCAGTCAGCGGATTCGAAGCAGGATCGGCGATTTCCATTTGATTGTGGCGGGAGGCGGGCCCGAGGAGTCAGAAATCAGAGAGGGCGCCAGCCAGCAGCCCTGGGTTCATTTTGTTGGGCCGAAATTTGGAGACGAGAAATCGGAATTGCTGGGAATAGCTGATGCATTCCTTCTCCCGGGCCGGGTCGGTTTGGCCATCCTTGATTGTTTTGCCGCCGGATTGCCGCTGGTAACTACCAAGTTAGCGATTCACGGGCCGGAGATGGAATATCTCGAGGAAGGCCGCAATGGTGTTACGACGCCGCATGATCCGGAGCTCTACGCGCAGGCCGTAGCCCATCTCTTCACTCATCCGGCGGAGCTGGACGCACTACGTGAGGGGGCGAGACGTTCTGCGGAAAAATATTCGATTGAAAATATGGTGGAGAATTTCAGGAGCGGAATCGTGCAGTGTCTTGGCCTTTCGAATGGGCACTCCTGCGGTGCGGAAAGGAAAGTATCCGATCAGGGCGTGCGACCGGAGAAAGAACGGGAGAGCTGGCGGTGGCAGACCAGCGCGAGGGGAACAATGCCGGTCGCGCAACCGACATCGCATGTTCCCGCACGGATGCCGGTGAGCCAGTTGAGACCCAAAGCTCTGATGACCACGAGCTGGGACGACGGGCACCCGCTCGATTTTCGGGTCGCGGAACTGCTAGAGAAGTACGGCCTGGCAGGAACCTTTTATGTGTCACGCACGTCGCAGAGAGCGGTGATGCATCCGCAGAAAATTCGCGAACTTGGGCGCACGTTCGAAATCGGGGCGCACACGCTGGAACACCTGAGAATCGATCGACTGGCGGATGATGCAGCCTTTGCGCAATTGTTGGGCTCTCGGCGATGGGTCGAAGATGTCACCGGCAAGAACTGCGAGGTCTTCTGTTTTCCCGGGGGGGCCTTCAAAAAGCGGCAGTTGCGCCTCGTTCGGGAGGCGGGTTTTCGTGCCGCCAGGACGATCGAACTCCTTTCGACGGCAGAACCTCGTGAAATCGATGGTTTGTGCGTCATCCCGACTACGATTCAGGCCTTTCCCCACGGCACTTACGCTTATATGAAGAATGCGTTGCGGCGATTCTCCCGCACTTTTTATCTTGCGGTGCGTTCTTCCTCAAATTCCGGGGATTGGGTGGCGCAAGGCATGGAAATATTGACTCGTACAATCGAGCGAGGGGGAGTATTCCATCTGTGGGGGCACTCCTGGGAAATCGAGCAGGAGTGCCAATGGAAGCAACTTGAGTCCTTCCTCTCATTTGTGAGCACAAGATTGTGCACCATGCAATGTGTCACCAACTCGGAGCTCTGCAGCTATGCCGTTTAGTCTCGAAGAAATCGCTTTGCTACTTTGTTGCCCAGATGACGGGGCAAAGCTGGCCACATCCGCCGGCGGGCTCCGGTGCAGTGAGTGTCATCGTTGCTATGGTTTGCTTTCCAGAAACATTTTGGAGTTGCTTCCGTCGCGGCCAATCGCGCTTCCTGAGAGAAGCGAGCTGGCGCACTACCGAGAGGGCTATCAGAGTGAATTTTCTCGACCTCTGGAAATTCGAGAAAATGCCAAAGCCTGGGGCGCACCCGAAAATCTCTCACAGAAATGGGTACGACGCCGCGAGCGCCAGGCCCGAGAAGTTCTTCAGTTTTTGGGCGGTAAGCAGCGTGAATCGGAGTTGATTTTTTGCGATCTCTCGGGAGGCGCCGGGTATTGCACATTTAGCGCGGCAGCCGAGTACCGACTGGTCTTTCATTGCGACTTATCGCTGGATGCACTGGCGTACGCCAGTGCAAAAGCCAGTGCCAGCCACCTGGAAAACATCATTTTTGTTCATGCCGATTATTTTCAGCCGCCGTTTCGGAACAGCGTCCATCGTCTCGCCTGCCTCGACACGCTGATTCGCGGCCCATGGCATGAGACAAGGCTGCTTAGAAGCATCCGAGGCGTCCTCAGCAGCGGTGGAACCGCGGTAGTGGACTTTCACAACTGGTGGCACAACCCGCTTCGCCGTCTGGGGCTTCTTTCGGACAATTTTGCGGGTAACAAGAGCTATACCCGCAAAGAATTGAGAAAACTTCTAGCGAGTTCCGAAATTGGGCCGTTTGATACAAAGCCTTTTGTCCAGGAGGTCGATCCACTTGGAACGCCCGGAAAGGTCCTGGCGCGATTCATCCCACCGACACGGCTGATGGTCCGGCTGGCGGGAGAGAGTGCGCCACTACCGCAAACGGCCGCCGCTCGACCGCAAGAAGGCAGGGCATGAGGACATCGGATTTTCGGAGTGCCTGGCAGAGATGTTCCGGAGAGCGGATAGCGACCGCCGATGTGGACTGACTACAACACCGCTTACCGGGAGGCGCTGCGCGACGAGTCATTTGTTACATGGCGGGAGGCCGGTGCGCGGCAGAAAGCTATCAATATTGCGCGCGTGTGCCGGAGAATCCCGGTTTCCTCCGTTCTCGAAATCGGATGCGGCACGGGAGCCGTGCTGCGAGAGCTCGGGTCCATGAATTTTGCCCGGCGCTACGTCGCAACCGATATTTCCGCGGCGGCCATCGAATTCGCGCAGCAGTCGTGCGGGCCGTTGCTGAGCAACGCGATTGTGGGACCGGCGGATTCCTTACCGTTCCCGGAGAAATCGTTTTCCGTCGCCATCCTCAGCCATGTCATCGAGCACCTTGAAAATCCCGTCTGTGCGGTGCAGGCCGCTGCGCGACTGGCGGACTACGTGGTGATTGAAGTCCCAACTGAAAAAGTCCTCAGCAACATGATTCGCACGCGGATACTGGGAAAGCCTTACTCCTCCGCCGCCAGGGCAGGCCACGTCCAATTCTGGAGCGCACGTTCCATCACCGATTTTCTCGAACAGGATTGCGGGCAGAAGATTCTCTCGCGCCACAGGGATTTGTTGAGCCGGGAGATTGAATTCCACGGAAAAAATGGCATTGGCTTTGCCAAACCACTCTTCAAGGAAGCGTTGAAAAATCTTCTCCCCGAATGGGCCTATTCACGGATCTTGACGACTCATGCCACGTTCCTCTGCCGCGAGCGCGCCCGGCAAGGCCTTAGTGGAATCGCAGCAGTGAGCGCGACAGGGCAGAAGGCGCCGTGAAAGTTCTCATCGCACACAATGCTTACCAGCAGCGGGGCGGAGAGGACGGCGCCGTGGAGGCCGAGACGCGGCTGCTCCAAGAACATGGACACATCGTTGTGCGGTACGAACGCCACAACGATGAGTTGCGGAACCGCAGCCATCTTGCCACCCTGGCAGCTGGACGCGAGGCGGTCTGGGCCGCTCGATCCTTTCGCGAGCTGAGGGCGCTCATCGCGAGAGAAGCACCGGACATTGTTCATTTTCACAACACATTTCCGCTGATTTCCCCGGCAGCCTATTACGCGTGCGCGGAGGCTGGCGTGCCGGTCGTACAAACGCTGCACAACTACAGATTGCTCTGTCCTGCGGCGACGTTTCGGCGCGACGGAAAAGTGTGTGAAGCGTGCCTGGGCCGGAGCGTGCCGTGGCCCGGAGTGTTGCACGGATGTTATCGCGGGAGCCGCTCGGCGACAGCCGCGGCTGCGGCGATGCTGGCGGTGCATCGCGCAATAGGAACCTGGCGGGAGAAAGTGGACGTTTACGTCGCGCTAACGGAATTTGCGCGGCGTAAATTCATCGAGGGCGGGCTGCCGTCGGAGCGCATTGTGGTGAAACCAAATTTTGTGGAATCCGATTTGGGGCCGAAGCAAGGACAGGGCGACTATGCGTTGTTTGTGGGGCGGCTTTCGGAGGAGAAAGGGCTAGGGGTTTTGCTGAACGCCTGGGGACGGCTGCGAGAACTGATTCCTTTGCGCATTGTGGGCGACGGGCCTTTACGGGAAGAAATTGCCGGCGTCATACGAACGAAGAAGCTGAAAAGTGTAGATCTGTTGGGGCCGCTCTCGCGATCCGAGATAACCCCTGTCATGCATGGGGCGCGGTTTCTGATCCTTCCCAGTGTCTGTTATGAGAATTTTCCCCTGGCGGTTGCCGAAGCCTTCGCTTGTGGCCTGTCCGTGATTGCGTCCCGACTGGGAGCCATGGCGGAGATTATCGAGGACGGCGCCACGGGTGTGCACTTTTCTCCGGGTGATCCGGAAGATCTCGCGCGGAGAGTGGAGTGGGCGTGGTCGCATCCCCACGAGTTGCGCGAAATGGGCAGAGCTGCACGAAGCGAATATGAAGATAAATACACAGGGGCGAGGAACTACAAACAATCCATGGAGATTTACGAGCGGGCCGTAGAGCGTTCAAGCGCATGCGCAAGCTTTGCAATTCGAGAACCATCTATTGACAAAGCGCGAGGCTGATATGGAGCAGGCAAACATTCACCCTCAATCGCAGTCCTGGGCCTGGTCCATTCGAAACTGGATGGTTCGCGCGGGACGTCCGGTCCACAAACACTTGCGCCGGAAAAAGCTAGACCTGTTTTTCAAACTAATGGCAACCACCGAGAGAAACACACTGTTGGATGTCGGTGGCGGCAGCGGGATCGATTCCGAATTTGTGCCCCTTTACGGGGCGTTTTGCGAAGTCACGGTCGTCAATCTGGATCCTTCTCCTGATCCAAGCCCATTGCCGCACGTTCGACACGTGGTGGGGGACGGTTGCTGTTTGCAGTTTGCCGACAAATTTTTTGACTGGGTTTTTTCAAATGCAGTCTTGGAGCATGTTCGGGGAATCGAAAGTCAACGGCGCTTCGCGGCGGAAATCACCCGGGTGGCGCGTTGCGGATATTTTGTGACCACGCCAAACAAGATGTTTCCCATCGAGCCGCACACTTTGTTTCCGTTCTATCAGTTTCTGCCAGAGCACTGGCAACGAAAGGTTGTTCGTATTTCGCCCTACTACATGCACAAATACGAGGAAACTCATCTGCTCCGGGCCCACGAGCTACAAGAGTTGTTTCCCGGGGCTAGAGTCGTTTCGATGGGATTCCCTCTTGTAGGAACAAGTCTAGTGGCGATGCGATCGGAGTGAACCAGTGTCCAACGGCGTTATTGCTTACGGGGACGTCGCCAGGAGTTACAACTTGCTGGGCGTGCGAGTGGATGCAGTGCAGATAGCGGACACGATTGCACGGATGGAGGAGTGGATCAAGCGGCGCGAGGCGTGCCACGTTGTGGCCGTCACGGACATGCACAGCGTCATGGAGGCGCAGCACGACAAGGGTTTCAAGGGCATGCTGGCGGTCGCCGACCTCGTGGTTCCGGACGGTTTTCCACTGGTGTGGATGGGCCGGCGGAAAGGTTTCGCCCTTCGGAGCCGTGTGTGTGGCCCGGAGTTGATGACTGCATTTTGCGAAGAGACGGCATCCGAGGGATATCGCCATTTCTTTTATGGAGGAGCCCCTGAAGTCGCCAGAGACCTCGCGGCGCGCTTCGCGGCGCGATTCCCGGGCCTGATTGTTGCAGGAACGTATTGCCCGCCGTTTCGCTGGCTGACACTGGAGGAAGATCGCGAGGTCGTGGAAGCCATCGAGCGTTCGTGCGCTGACATCGTATGGGTTGGTCTTGGCGCGCCGAAGCAGGATCGATGGATGTTCGAACACCGGAAACTTCTCAGCGTTCCGGTGCTGATCGGCGTCGGCGCCGCGTTTGATTTTCATACTGGGCGCGTCCCACGAGCCCCGGTGTGGATGCGCGAAAACGGACTCGAATGGCTTTTCAGACTGGCCGTGGAGCCGCGACGCTTGTGGAAGCGGTATCTCGTTTACGGCTCGCATTTCGTGATGCTGGTTGCTCTGGAGTCACTGGGCTTCAGGAAGTTTTCATGAACGCGCAATTCTGCTAAAAAACTCACTCGGCTTGATCGCGCTGATCGTACATGCGAAAATAAGCAAACACCGGGAGTTTGTGCCGGCGCCCTTCGGCAGCAAGGCTTCGGCGATATCGTCTAAGGGTTAGGACGTAGCCCTCTCAAGGCTAAAATCCGGGTTCGAATCCCGGTATCGCTACCAAGTCTGACAAATTGGAGATTTTCTTCGGACCTGCCCGTCCCGTCTGGGTTCTCTTTCAATTTTCATTCCTTTATTGGGACTTCAGGGGCGCTCTTCTTCTCGCGCACTTCGTTGGAGCGCTGTGAATTCTGCCGCTGCAAGGACTTCAGCCTCTTTTCCTCCTCCTTGCGTTCCTTTTTGAGGTCGCGGGGTTCGAGACCTGTTTGTTTCTTGATTTCCACGAGAAGCGCCCGCCCTTCCGAGCGCCCCAAGTAAAAATCGGCGTCGTGCCGTCCCTGTGCATCCGTCCAACTCAACCGGACAATTTCCTTATGCGAGGGGAAGAGCGACGCAATCGTGCTGAGAAGAGCCAGTCCTAAACTTGCCTCAAGGTCCTCCCGGTGTGCCCTGCTGCCGAAGCGGTGGTGCTCGCTGGACCGCTGCGTTGCCGCATTCATCAGCCACCGGGAAACCGCGTAATCCTTATGGTCGTCCCGGCTGATTTCCGTCACTGTCTTCAATGGGATTTCGAGGAGGGGGACATCGGAAGACCGGCAGACAAACGTGTCGCCCTCGATCCTGGCTGTGAGCTTTGTTCTGATCTTTCCCGGTAGAACTCCGATACAGCGCTCAGCTTCCAGCTGCGTTCTTTCCTCTGAACCTTGCGCTTGGATTCCTCCTGAGCTTCCGCGGCGGCACCCAACCATGACGACGCGGCCATCACCGCCACGCCAACACTCGCGTGTACCCGGATCCCTGAGGCCCAGTTTCTTATCCTCATGACTTCCTCCGTCTTGCCCTGGGATTCCGCAACCGGAGACTCCGTCGGA
>Ga0137399_10000604_pt1 | contig 14675 bp, 8 predicted proteins | sample czorhiz316metaG_FD_104810 | JGI IMG/M metagenome (GOLD analysis project Ga0137399, IMG submission 104810) | Vadose zone soil microbial communities from Angelo Coast Range Reserve, California, USA - czorhiz3.16 metaG | ecosystem: Environmental > Terrestrial > Soil > Vadose zone | place: USA...
ATGGCATCGATCCCCGATACCAGGCCGCCACTTCCTTCCTCCACCGTTACCATGTGATAGCTCAGGTTCGGACGAACGCACAGAAAGCTTGCGACTCTGCCTTGCTGACGAAAGTGCTCCAATTGCCGCGGCAGCAGCAAGTCAGTCAGACCGTCGCTATAGTTAGCTAGAAATTCCTCGTCGTCTCCAACATACTTCTCTACTGCCTTCAGCCGCTGTCCGATATTCGAGTTCACGCCCGTATCCGCGAACGTAATGCGCCAGTCGTGGATATCGCTGTTGTACAGTTCGAGCTTCTTGCCGCCGCCTGACAACACGAAGTCATTGGACACGCACTCGTTGTAATTCACGAAGTAATTCTTGACCACATCGGCCCGATAACCCAGGCAAAGAATGAAGTCCTTGTGTCCGAAGTGGGCATAGTATTTCATTACGTGCCACAAAATCGGACGATATCCGATCTGCACCATCGGCTTCGGAATGTCTTCAGAATCCCGAATTCTCAGTCCCAATCCGCCGCAGAATAAAACAACCTTCATGATTCACCCCTATCGCTGATACTCTCCACCATCCTTCTCAGTTCGCCGCCTTGGCGCGCCTCATCACCTTTTCGACTGTTTGCTTCGGATTCAGAGCCAAATCCAGAAGTTTGGCCGCGACGCCTTTCGCCAGCCTGAAGCCGTTCAGCGAGGATCCGAGCGCTCTAAGCCGTTCTTTGTGATAACTCCAAAACTTCTTGCTTCCGCGGAGGTTGACCGCAGTTATCGCCAGGAATTCATAGTAGTTATCCAGTAGTTCCTTCAGCCTTCTGTCGCTCTCTTCCGGCGTCAGAAAAAACCGCCCGTACTCCCGCAAATCGCCAATCTTCGACGATGCGTACGCATTCATCGCCTTGGAAGTTGTGGTGATCCTCACCGGGTGGATTCTTTCGTATGAGAGCACCTGGTGCACGAATCCAAAATCCGAAGCTCTCAGACTTTCAAAACACGCACTGATGTCCGCTTCTGCCGTCGAGTTCGGATAAAACGCTTTGCTGGCACGAACCAGATCACATCGATATAAGTTGGACGTCGGATTCCCCAGCACATCCAACTGTCCCAACAAGTGTGCGCGAGCGATCTCCCGTCCGGGCACGACGGTATTGTGATACGGAAGGCCGTCCGTTCTGACGTACCACTGTCCCTCGCCACCACTCAACTGATAGGAGCAAACAAGTCCGATCGAAGGATTCGCTTCGCCAAGGTCGACCGTCCGCCTGAGAAATTCCGGGAGCAGCCAATCATCCGCTGACACCACTTTGCAATACTTGCTCTCGGGAGAGATCAGGCTGAACGCCTTGTTGTGATTTCCGATAATGTCGAGGAACTCGGTATTGTGGTGAACGCGGATGCGCTTGTCTTTTGCCGCGTACTGCTCTGCGATCTCGGCGGTTCCATCAGTACTGCGATTGTTTACGATCGTATAGTCCCAGTTGGAATAACTCTGCGCCAGAACACTGTCAATGCACTCCTTCAGATACAACGCGCCGTTATATACAGGTGTTAGTACACTGACCAGTGGCTCGGTGTGGCCGCTCATTCTCCGATAAACTCCTCTATTTACTGTTTTTCAAGATTTTTGTGGCGGGCTAGCGCTTGACCAACGGCCAGTTCCGGTCCTGCTCGGAAAGCGCCGTAACCGTGAGAGGCCATTGAATGTTAAAGGCTGGATCGTCGAATCTTACGCCTCGCGCCGCGCTCGAGTTGTAAAACGCCGAGGCCATGTAGTACATCTCCGTATTGTCCTCGAGCGTCTGGTACCCGTGACAACAGCGTTCGGGCACGTACAGCATCCGGCCATTGTCCGCGCTCAATTCGGCTCCGTACCACTTGCCATAGGATGTCGACCCCGATCGGAGATCCAGAACCACATCGAACATCGCCCCTTTGGTGCAGCGGACCAGTTTGGCCTCCAGCGAGGGCGCTTCCTGAAAATGCATTCCGCGAATAGTACCTTTTCGTACGCTCAGCCCCATATTCGCCTGCACTGGCATGAAGTCGATCCCGTTCTCCGCAAACTCCTTGGAGCACCAAGCGCGCATGAAACGTCCACGATCGTCCTGGTGCGGTGTCGGATCGATGACTCTGGCTCCGACGATCGGGGTCTCGGTGAAACGCATGCAGTCACTGTCTTCGAGATGACGACTCAGCTTTGGCTCGACGACATCAGCACTGGCTTCTCGACGCCTGTCCCGGGCGCGCCGTCGTTAGTAACTTCCACTCGCTCCAGCCAGATCTCTCGCCAATACGGATACATACTCTTCGGACAAAGCATTCGGCAAGAACTGTACCGTGCCTGACAAACCACCGAATCCAGAATGATGCACGGATTTTTCATTTCCATCATCTTGCTGGTCTTTTCATCGATGAGCTTAGTAACACGTTTGAGAACCCGATAAGTTCCCCCGCAGTACGGCACCAACTCAGCGTCCCAGTACATTCCCCGATTGGCGTTCACCGTATTGACGGTTTTCAGAATCTCCTCGTGCGACTTCACCCGCACTAGTTCACCCGGTTGCAGGTTCAGCGCCCCGGTTGGCGTCGGCTGCCCTTCCGGTATGAGCCCAGGCTTTCGCGGAAACAGGGTGCCGCCCCAGAGCGGAACGACCTTGTCATAGAACCACCGCATCGCCGGACCCACTCCAATTCCGGCCTGAGCAAGATGGTAGTACATCGAATAAACCAAGCCGCTCACAATGCGCCCCAGCCCAACGTTTCCGGACCGGTAGTCCTCAACGTATTGACGAATGTCCCACCAGTTTAGATAGGAGGTGGCATCAGGCACCGTAGTAGCCTGACAGACATAAGTGGCCTCGCCGTCTACACCAACCACCCGCGTGTGACCCCAAACATCCCGTTCGCTGCAATACCCGCCAGGCCCCGGTTTCAACTCATGTGCTGACGGTGCCTTAGCAATCGAAACAGTATTTGCTCCGCCGCTAACCGGTTTCAGCCAGGCCTGCTTCCAGTACAGCAGGCACCCCGCCTGGCATCCGCCATGCGCCTCACCATCGCAACGAGTTTGCAAGTGCACCGTCTCTGAAAGACGCCGTGTGCGCCCTGGCGAAGCATTCGTATAGTCACAGGTCTTGTGGGCCCGCTTGTAAACTTGAAACCTCTGTCCGCAAAACTTGACCATCTCGGGCATGAACGGCATCCCGTCCAGCCGCCCGTTGCTGTCGAGCGTGCGCAGGATTTCTTCCCGGCTACGAACTTCCACCCATTCCCCGACTCGCAATTGTTTCGGCCCGCTCATCTCTCTGTCCCGCAAGTCCGCCCTCAGACCTCCGACATTTCCGAAGCCGCCAGCGCCGCGACTGCCGCGGGGAACACATATCCCTGTGCCGGCAAATCTGTTTTCCCGACGCTCCGCAATGCGTCGATCGCACGCCCCAGCAGACTGCGCTCCGACCACGGATGCAGCAGCACCTCAATCAACTCCGGCTCATCTTCCGGCAGATCCTGAAAGCTAGTGCGCAGAAACTCGCTTTGCGACGTCCAGGCTTGCGGAAAGTAGGCGATCATCTCGCTCTGGGTCACGGAAGGCGTAGCCCGAAACGATTGGCCAACTAGTTGTGCATGGAGAGCACCCACCATATCCCGCCCCGTTCCAAGCTGCAGATGCGAGAGCGGCGTGCATCGCGGATTCATTTCGATCAGATAAGTAAGGTCGGTCCCATCCTCGATCATAAAATCCAGTCCGAAGAATCCCGACAGTTCCAACCGGCGCGCAATCCGCTTTGCCGCCTGCATCATGTCAGAATTCTCCACCACGCGAACCACGATAGCGGGACCTTGCAACCCCAGCGCGCTGACCACTTCGACGCCGATTCCCGCCAACACCCGTCCCTCCCGGCACACCACCGCGCAGTTTGCCGGCCGGCCCTGAATGCGGGATTGCACGGTGATGGACGGTTGCGATCGATCCCGCCACGCCCAATTCCTCACCCGGTCCCGATTCAGGATCAGCCGCTTCATCATCTCTCATCCTCGGGTTGCTCGAGTCAGTTCCCGGAAAAACTTCTCTGCCCGCCGTCGCGTTTCCGCAAATCTCACCCCGCCGCCGCCCCATGTGCCGTCAGCTTTCAGAACCCAGGGAAAACTTTGCAATGCGGACCAGGAGTCAAAGTCATCAACCGCGCGAATCTCACTAAACGGCGGAACCCGAATTCCCTCTTCATCCGCAATCTGCATAAAACGATACCGCGAGGACACAATCGGATAACTCTCCGGCGCGCCCAACGACCGCTCGATCAATTTGGCAATCTCACTCCCTGAATTCCCCTCGCTGCATTGACGGGAATGCAGGTTATGCAGGTGCCGGACTCCGCGATCGTCACACGGAATAATGATTGCAGGCCTCGTAGCCTCAATCGCCGCCGCCAAAGAATCCAACGAGAGAGGGCCACTGTATGGAAACGTCTGCCGGACCACGCGGGTCTTAAGCAGGGGATGTGCCGGCGTCGGACAGATAGCCGACACCTCACAACCAGCCTTCGCTAGGCCAATCGCAATCCGGGCGGGCGCTGCCCACCGGTTGGTACCGGTCAATAAGACCCGCGGAGACCCAGCACCCGGCAACTTGAACTCGCTCTGATTCATGGAGCGCTTCAAACCCGGGTCACTTGCGACGAAACACACTCAGCCTGCTCATCCGCTTTGACAGGAACTCTGACGTCGGTCACTCGTTCAACCGTCGCTCGACTTCGCGATCTACTCCTTGCCAGATACGGCGCCAATCGTTCAGCGGTGAATCGAGCTCCGAAAGCAAAGCGCAGCAACGGTCCGAAACTGTTGGCCGCCGATGTTCCAACGAAGTACATCCCCTTCACCGAGGATTCGAAATTCGCCGACAAGATGGGCGTTTCTTCGACTTGCCGAATGGCCGCCATCACGTCCGGGCTTACAAACGTCAACCGCCGGAGATCCACTTTATAGCCGGTCGCCGCGATCACATGATCCGTCGCAAGAGTGCGTTGTGTGCCGCCCTCATCGGTCAGTTCGAGGCTGACGCGCCCATTCCGCACTTTCGCTTGCGTAATTGTGACTCCCAGATTGAACGGCACTTTGCCGACCACCTGCTCCTTGACGAACCAACCCGGCGCAGGACCGAGGATCCGGCGCACCGCGTCCAAGCGAAATTGTTCGGGCATGTAGCGGAACAACCATGGAGCATTCGTGCACCACCATAACTTCCATCCCGGGCCGATGCCAGTCGACGGCATGCGCAGCCGCTCGATCAGCGTTGGAGCATAGTTATCGGGAGGATCGTGGAATCGAATCACAGGCTTGCGCGCGATCACTCGAACCGCCGCTCCCGCCTGATGCAATAACGCAGCCAGGTCTAGCGCCGAAGCTCCCGCTCCCACCACGGCAACTTCCTGTCCTTTGAAACGGTGCAGCAAATGATGCCGGGCGCTATGGCTTGCAAATTCCTCTGGAAGCTCAGCAAGCACCGGCGGGACATACTCATAATGGCTCAACCCGACCGCCAACACTACCCGTCGCGCGCGAACGATCTCGCCATCCTGCAAAGTCAGCTGAAAGCTTTCCCCCGACCGCTCGAGCTTTACGACGCCAATGTTCTCCAGTTCCGGAACAAACTTTCGCTGAAACGCCAGTCCATAAGCCGAAAACGTTTCCAGTGGAACGGGAAGTCCGATGTCCGCGTACGGAATGCCCTGCTCCTTGCAATAAGCAGCCAGCGTAAACGCCGAATTCGGGTCATAAAGGGAAGACGCAAATCCCTCGGACTTCAGCCGCATGCCCTTCGGCATATGTGACTGCCAGGTCTGCATAGGACTTCCAAATATCCGGAAACCGACCGCGCGTGCTTTTAGATAAGCCGCGATCGATAGCCCATATGGGCCGGCTCCGATAATCGCCACATCGCACATTCCCATTACGCCTTCACCTTATCTTCGTTCGGTGCATAGAGCGCCACCCGCGCCGCAGTCGGGGATCCGCAATTGCGATAGAGACTGTCCTTGTTGGCTCACACGGAAGAAACATCCAGTACGCGTGTGAGTGCCTACCTTTTCCATGATGAGATTCTGTATGTACCGATTGTCGGTCGACAAATCGTTCGGGGGAGATCCGTCCACACGTTGGCGGAAAATCAGCCGACTCGAAGAACGCTTACAGGTTCGCTCACATCAGTGAGGAACGCCCTTCAGGCCGTCCGGGGGTTGCGGACCACCGTCTGTGCCGTAGCAGGCATCGCGGCTGAAAGAGAGCGGCCCGCTCGTCCCGTCGATCTTGCCGATCATGGTGGTGAGATAGCACACCGCCGCCGGATTCAAGTTCACATGTCCACCCGGCCCGATTCCTCCAAGCACATCCGGCCCAATCGCGGGCCACGGGATAACGTTCCCCCACCAGGCCGGTTTCGCATTCAGATAAAAAGAATTCGGCAAAGTCTGATTCGCCGGCACCGGATTTCCGTAAGGACTGAGTCCGCTCGGAACCTCGGAACCCACGAACCGTGCAGTCAGGCTCACAGCGTCATAGTTCCCCCAGCGCATTAGCGAGGCAACCGCCACAGTGTCGTTGTTGATCTGAAAATTCGCGCCCAATCCATTCGGACAAGTTCCCAGCGGCGCGTAACGCGTGCCCATTTCGCTCGAGTATCCAATGTCGTAAATGGAGACGTTCCCTTTGCCCATGTTGCCGCAGTCGGTCGCACTCTGAGTCGCCGTCTGATAGGTAGTGTGGTATCCCACCTTGCCCAGCACATTGCCGATGAGGTTCACATAGCGGCTGCCAGCGTAGATTTGTACCGGTACCGTTTGCGCCGATTTCAAACCGCCCGTATCCATCCCGGTCCAGTAGTTACGGAACGCCGTATACATGAAACTCGTTCCGTGGATGTCATCCAATTCAAGCTCCGAACCGATGTTGCCTTCCCACAATCCGTGATCGCCCATCGCGTGACTGTACGCATCGCCTTGCTGCCAGTCGCCGCCACCCGCGTTGTAAAAGTTGTCCACCGCGTAGTTGTGTCCGAACACCGAACCCGCGTCCCCTTCGCGGATGGTCGCGGTCGCAATATGTTGGAAGATATTGTTCTCGATCAGGTTATCGGAGCTGCTGTACGCCGTATCCACGCCATACGACTCGGAAGCCCCACCCGCGCCGTAAAAATAGCTGTCCCTCACCGTCATGTGGGACGATTGGTATAACCACACATGCTTGTGCAGCGCGTGCGTACCAGTACTGTTGATGCTGCGGATGCCCTTCATCCAGCTGTAAGCCACGTTCTGGAAGTAAAAGATGCCGGTATTCACGTTAGACACGGATTGTGCGTCGACCGAAAAATCCTCGAACCCGACACCCGTCACCGGCAGAGCGCTCGAAAACCACGCCCCCGGACTCTGACCACTTCTCCAGTTTGGCGCATAGAGTCCCGGAGTAATCCCGATGGTCCACGGACCAGTCCCCGAAATCGAAGTCACGATCACCTGTTGATTCTGCGACCGTCCCGGCCTGCCATTATGCGAACTTCCTTCCTGCGAACAAGTCCCATTGGATCCGGATGTCTGACAGACATAGATATTTCCCGGATCGCTCGCATCGTCATTCTGATCCAGAATCAGCAGGCTGCCGACTTTCAGATTGCCGATGCTCCCCTTGCTCACCGACCCGAGCGTAATCGAGGTCGTGCCTTGCGCATAACCGGCAGTCCAGTTCGCCACATTGTGTGGATCGTCCGAGTACTGAACATCGGGATTGGAGACGTAAATCACGCCCCCGGTGCCGCCCGAACTGAATACCAGAAAAGTCTGGTTCGATCCGGCGCCGCGCAGCGTCACATTGGACTTGTTATAAACCGTCAATCCGCCCGAAAGATTGTAGGTTCCCGCTGACAGGAACACCGTCTGATTCGCGGGACAGTTGGCAATAGCGTTATTGATCTGTGCCACCGTCGCTCCCGGATTCAAGGTCGTGCATATCGTGCTGCGCGCAGGGATGGTACCCGCGCCCGCTGAACTCCAGTCAATGGCGCGTTTGGGATCGAGGATGCCTGCCCAGTTCTGGGCATGAGCAGAAACCCAAAAACAAAGCACGAAAAGGGGGAAGAAAAATCGAAATTTTCGTCTCATTCAACCTCGACGGAACGCACGCAACCCGGCGCTCAGCAGTTTTGGGCGAGCCGTCGCATGTATAACGAGGCCCAGCGGACATTCGCCGCCTTCAAATCCGCCCCTGATAAAGAGTTTACCTTCCGTAAGCGGCCACTCAAGACACGGAAGTGCACCAGCAAAACCATGCACCCAGACCACTTGGCCATGTCCCCCTGAGCCCAATCGATTTCCCGGATATTATTGCAAACAGGCTAGGTAAGCTTGTCTGGTGCCAGCGGTTTGGCCGAAACCGCCCCTGTTTGCATCTGCAACGACCTTCGCGCCAGATTTTTGTTTTCGATCCAGAAAAGCGTCTTGTCCGACGCCTTCCGCACCGACTTCCTTAAGGTTCGTACCTCCATCGCCAGTCGCTTTGTGAGGGTCCACCCAATCACGTTGCGAATCTGCGCGTATCCCCACGACAGATGGGGAAAGCCCAACTCTCCACCCAAGTCACGCGCCATCTGCTGTGCCTGCTTGGTGATGTCTGGCCGGTTGGGATAGAAGTAAAACAGGTTTCTCTGCAGATAGTCGACGCACGCCGCCCGACTCCCCGGGCTGTCCTCCAGTGACCGGAGGTATCCGATGTGCAACTGCATCGAGAGCCACAACGCCTCGCGCTTTTGGTTCGAGGCTCCGATAAAGCTCAAGCTGTCATACCCAAAGACCCGGTAATAGACCTTCGCGTCCGGCACGAACTGCACGCCGTCGCTAGCCAGCAGAACGCGACAGAAATATTCGCCATCATCGTCGTTCCCTCGCAGCCGGACATCCCACGTCCCCGCCGCCTCGGTCAACTCCCGGCTGACGAGCCACGTGGCGGTCTGCATAAAGAGGTTTTCTCCCATCTTCCGCAGCATCCACTCCGTCGGCGATTGATCGTTCCACAAGGCGGTGGGAACAAACTGCGCCCGATACCACCGGTACATGAATTGCCCGAATGGTCCCGACAACAACATCCGATTCCCCGGATACCGGTCCAGCGCTTTGATCTGCCGGGCAATTTTGTCGGGAGCCAGCAGGTCATCGGCATCCAGCCACTGAATGTAGTCGCCCTTGCTGTGCGCCAACGCGGTGTTGCGGGCAGCGGCCGCTCCCTGATTCGGCTGCGATACGACCCGAACCATGTCGGATTCAAACAGGCGCGCCACCGCCAGCGTCTGATCCGTGGATCCATCGTCGACGACGACAATTTCCTTGTGTTCCCAGGTTTGCGCCAAAGCCGAGCGGAGCGTGTCGGCGATCCACTCTTGCACGTTGTAGGCTGGAATCAGGATCGAAACCAATGGCCTTGAAGGTTGGCCGACGGAGACGCTGGCCGCTGAAAAGCTGCGGCGCCGCTGCGTCCAGGCGTGCCGGCAGCCTGGAGCGTCGAGCGCTTCCAGAGCTTGAATGACCGGCAAAATGCGCGCACTCGAATCCACCGCGTACCGGACCACTTGCTCAAAGAATGCAGGCGTACAACCGAAGGCCGTCGGCCGCTCAGCAATGTCATGGGTCGCAAAAATCAGCCAGCCGCCCTCCTTCCGGTTCCGGTCGATGACATCCTTGACAGCTTGAATGTCTCCTTCGCTCTGCTCCAGAAAATACGCCGACAGTTGATTCAGATCCGCGTTCCCAATATTGAATGTTTGACCGCCTGCCCGGCAACCGAGAAAGTGCCCGGCAACTCTTGCTTTCGTCAAAGGCCGCGGCAGGCTGATCGGATAAGAAAACGTCTTGAAGTCCGCCCCCGGCACGACCTGGCTGAGCGCCAACCGATTTTCGAGGATCGACTTCTCAAACGATGCCGTATCGGTCTCCCATGAATCGCAATGCCCGTAGGTGTGGCATCCCAGTTCATGTCCCTGCTCGAAGAGCGTTTCCAGATCCTTCGGAACGAACATTTCCCCGGTGGGCGCGACCTTTCCCATCAATCCAAGCGCAGCATAGTAAGTCCCGGACAAACCGAATTGAGTCAGAATCGCGCCGCCCGCCAACAACGCCGACCTCGGAAAATCATCGAACGTAAAGGAGATCAGAGATTGTTCCGAGTGAACGGCCAGCGGCCTGCGAAACAGCAGGCTGGAAGCCTTTCTCTGATAGAACCCGTGCAATCTAGAACTGAATGACATGAAAACGTCTACCTCAACAAATTAGTTCGCAACCAAGACTCCCTCTGCATCGTTCTTAGCGACGTTTGCGGTTAAAATCCTTCGCTCCGTGCTTCACCTAGTCGACTTCACCAGCCGCAGCCCCAACCGCGGCCAACGACTCCTCAGTCAACCTCGGACGCCGGAAAATAAACCGTCCGCCCGGGATCATGTCCGGCAAAAGCCGCGCAATCTGGTGCAATGGCTCCAATCCGCCGTGCAATCCAATTACTGCCCCAACATAGAGCAACAGGAATAGCACCGAGATCGTTGCGATGCGAACCAGCAGCGCGATCGATCCTGCAACGGCCACCGGAGCGAACTCGCGAATCATCCAGGCGCACGCGCCGCCCGCCAGCAGTGAAGCGAGTGCGAATTTCCAAAACGCAGCCAGCACCGGCCCGACCCCAAACTCGATCGGCTTCCCCGCGTACCAGAATGCCGGCAGGATCAGAATCCAGAACGATGCCGTCCATGCAGCCGCGATGCCGGCGGGTCCCCAGCGCAGCGCCAGAAAAAACAGCATTACCGTCACCGCAATCTCAACCACACCCCAGCGAAACCACCGGTCCGCCCTTCCGATCGAAAGGTGGATCCAACCATGCGTGTAGTAAATCAGCATGATTCCCACTCCCGGCCCGAATACCGTGAAAATCTGGCCCGACACTTCCCACCCTGGTCCCAGCAGCAAGCGAATCAGATCCTTGCCCACCAACGTGAGGTCCGCCCCCAGGCCCATTCCGACAAATGCCAAGACTGACAAGCCTCTGAGAAAGTATCGCCGGTACTGTACCTGATCCGACTTCCACTTACTCATCGCGGAGATGATCACCTCCGAAATATTCGAAACCAGCTGATTCGACGGCAGGACGAATAAGTCATAAGCCTTCTTGTAGAAGCCAAGCGAAAGCGAACTGAAACGCCATCCCACCAGCAGGTTGTCCACATTCCGCGTGGAATAGTTCAGGCTGAAACGCGCGAAGACATTGGTCGCAAAGCGCACCATTGCTCCGGTGCCTTCGACCCGCCGAGGCCATGCCGGAATCCATCGGCATCGACTCCATGCCAGAACAGAATTGGTCAAAGGCAACAAGATCGCTCCCGTGACCAGTGCCCAATATCCCCATCCCGCCCAGCCCAGCACGATGGAAATCACCACCGAAACCGTACGCGAAACAATGTCATTGACCGACACTACAGAGAAGCACATCGCGCGTTTCAGGAGAGCGAGATGCAGTACCGACGAACTCGTGAGAAAGATGGTGGCCGACATCGCGACCGCAACATGCGCCACTCTCGGCTCGTGATAAAACTTCGCTAACAACGACCCAGCTCCCGCGAACCCCAGTGACAGCAACAGACCTACCGATATATTTACCCAGAACAGATTGCTCGTCAGGTAGTGACTCAACTCGTCCCGTTGCAGCACCGCTTCCGTAAATCCGTTCAGCCCGACATTCAGCAGAAGCAAACTGAAAGTCGTGACCATCGTGACGAGACCATAATCGGCCGGCGTCAGCAGCCGCGCCAGCACGATCGTGGCAACCATCTGGACGGCGAAGCCCAAACCGCCGGAGAGCATCGTGACCCCTGCTCCCCGAACCGCCAGCTGCCGAACGCCACCGCTGTCCGCAACCGGCCGGAACATGCCGTTCTCGTCGAACGGTCTCAAGCTCCCTCCAGACACGGCGCCAATTCTGTTCGAGGCGCAATCGCGACCGGCTTCTGCGCGCGCACCCAAGCCCACCCACCCGGAACCGTAATAGTCGCGAGCAGAAAGAAGATCCAAACCGGGTGCATGATGCGAACGGCGGATTCCGTGAAGTTGTAAGCGACCGCCACCAGAAAAAACGCCAACCGAATCCCGGCGGAGTCGGGATCGCGGCGCAACGCCCCAATCGCCGTCCGATATCCTGTCACGATCAGCACCGCCAGCAGACTCAACCCAATCCATCCGAGGTTTAAGTACACCTCGATGTACCCGTTGTGCGCCTCATTAGGATGCCACCAGTAGACGCTCCATATCTTGTCGAGACGCGGTCCCAGCCAGAAGCTCTCAAAGCCGGTTCCAATCATCGGATTCTTCGTCAGGCTGAGCACAAGATCCCAGACTGCCGTTCGGCCAGTCAGCGTTGCGTCCTTTCCCATCGTCGTCAGCAAACCGGAGCCAACTCCCAGAAACAGAGCCGAAGCCGAAACCGCGAGCATGCTGACCACCAGCGCGTGTATAACCCACGTCCTTCGACTGAACGCGGAAAAGCAAGTCGCGATGAGCAACACGCTTGCCATCAAAAAGCATGCCAGCGCAGTCATCGTCTGCCCTTTCCAAAAAAGCCACAGCACCATCGCGAGCAGCACGCTCTGCGCGATCAAAACGCCCGGCCGTCTTCGGCTCTTTTTCTCGCGAAAGTATCCGCAAAGCTGCCAGACTGCTCCCAGTCCAAAGAGAAGGCAAATTCCTCCCAGCTCGTTCTTGCTGGTCGTGACTCCGCTGTATAACGCTTCGCCGCCCTCCCCGAACATGCGTCCTACAGACGAATAATATTTACTGACCAGAATTGACCCCGGCACCAGCAGAAAGCCCACCCGCGACAGCAGCACCTTCACCGCCGCCGACGGATTCAGGTCGGTCAGGACGATCAGGACCATTGCCAGATCGCCGCAAGCCTTGATCCATCTCTTGAACGACACATCGGTGTAGTCCGACCAGACCGTACTCAATCCGCAATAAAGAAAAAACACTACGAGAGGAGCGTTCGACCACAACAGTGTCCAGACCTTTCGCCCTCTCCGGATGAGCACCACCACACCCATCACAAGAAGCACCAAAAGAAATGCGCGATCGAAAGGGTTTCCATCCAGAAGCTGTTCGGCACTGTAATGCACGGTGATTCCCGAGTTCACAGCTGTACACCACTGCGATATTGTGCGCGATCCGGCAATCGCCAGCCAGATCACCGGAATCCAAAGCGCAGGCGAAGTCCGCGCCTTGGCGTTCCGATTGAGCGCGAACAGCCCCAATATCCCGAGCATGAACAGGACCGTTGCAACGGACGCCGGCATCAGCGCAGCCTCGCAAATTCCAATAAACTTTGCGCGATCATTTCTGGTCGATGAACTGACGGTGGATGAGCTCAAGCGTCAGCAGCAGGTGAATATTGTTGGTGTGATTGCGGTCGCCCTTGAGATGTCCTTCGACCATCTCCTCCACGCGCCGTCGCTGCACATACGGTCGCGAAAGAGCCTGCGCATTGAGCAGCACACTCCGAACATACTCCGCGAGCACGTCGCGGTACCACACGCGAAAGTGGCTGAATTTGTGCCAGCCCAGAAACAGTCGTTCGAGGTGCAACGCAGAGAAAGAATGATCGACCCGCGCCATCCATTGCGGCATGCCCGAGTCATAGGCATATTCCGCCTTGAACGTGAACTCCAGAAAATGCCGCCGCGCGAACGCGGAAACCGCTCCCCCATTTCCGCCCAGCCCCCGGTCGCTACGAAGCGATGCCAGCGCAGCGTCGCCATCCGCAATCAGCCGCAAACAAACGTCGCTATTCACTGGCCCATTCTGCGCGATCGCCGGGTCGGGAGCCCGGAACACCGTGCGCACGAGATCGTTATCAAGATAAGGCGAACGAACTGAAAGCTGAGTTTGTTCCAGCGCCAGCAACCCGTGGTGATGCCATGGCGCTTGCCGGAATACTGCAAACGAAACGGGATGCCCCTGTAGCACCCGTTGATACGTGTCGCTTGCCGCGTTCACAAACGGCAGGAAATCCGTCGAGAACAACTCCGCGTCCGGCCGCACCGGCTTGAACGCCGGAACCCAGCGCAGCACTTCACTGCCATAGTTTCCCGTCATCCGTACGGGAGCGATCGTGCGTGCCAGTTCGTTCAGATACAAATCCGCCCCACGGTTGACGCGAACGCAACCATCCGAAAGATACACCGCGCGCTCGGCGTACTCTCCAAAACGCGACAGAAACTCCGTGTCCAGCGGAATCACTTCGTAAGGCTGACGGAGCGCCCGAGCCACTTCGCGCGAAACCACGACATCCTGACAATCCCGGTACGTCCCGCCAAACGTGTAACAGGGCAGCGTGTTCGGAGCCGCCTTGTGCCACGCGAGAATCATCCGGCTGTCGAGACCGCCGGTCAGCGATAAACCAACTCGCTCGTCGCCATCAAAATAGCGGGGCAGGTTGCGCGCAAAAACCTGCCGGAGCTCTTCATAGTAGGCATCGGGAGCCAGGCGCTCCTGCTGTTCCCAATCCTGCGGCTGAAAATAATTCGCTTTCCGTTCCAGCACCCCGCTTCGAAAAGTCCAAGACGAAGCTGGCGGCAACACCTGAATTCCTTCGAACACCGTCCGGTTCTCGAGC
>Ga0137399_10000605_pt1 | contig 14672 bp, 10 predicted proteins | sample czorhiz316metaG_FD_104810 | JGI IMG/M metagenome (GOLD analysis project Ga0137399, IMG submission 104810) | Vadose zone soil microbial communities from Angelo Coast Range Reserve, California, USA - czorhiz3.16 metaG | ecosystem: Environmental > Terrestrial > Soil > Vadose zone | place: USA...
CGCTCGAGGCCCTGCGTCGACGGCATGAACTGCGACACCGCCTCGGCCAGCGCGTCGCGCGTGACGTGATCGGCGCCGGCAAGCAGCGAGGTGCGCCATGCGCGGCCGACGATGCCCTCGATGTCCGCGCCCGACAGTTGTCCGCGCTGCGGGATCGGCGGCACGTCGTCCACCGACACGCGCGATCCGAGCTTCCTCGCCATGATGACGAACATCTGGCGGATTTCTTTTTCGTCCGTCGGATAGAACAACGGGATGTGGACCTCGGCGCGCCCCTGACGCTTGAGATCGATCGGCAGCAGATCGGGCCGCGCGGTGAGCAGCATCCAGAGAATGCGGCCGCGATACTGAGTGTCGCCCATCTGCGCGGCAATCATCGCGAAGACGCGGCTCGACGTGCCGGAGTCGCCTTCCTGTTCGCGGCTGCCGAGCGCCGCGTCGGCTTCATCGACGACGACGACCACCGGTCCCATCGCGCGCAACACCGAGAGGACCCGCTCGAGATTGCCTTCCGTCTCGCCGACGTACTTCGATCGAAAGTTCTTGAGCATCACGCACGGGATGCCGATCTCGCCGCTCACGCACTGCGCAAGAAACGACTTGCCCGTGCCGACTGGACCGCAGAGCAGATAGCCCATTGGCAGGCTGTCGAGCGCGCCGCGTTTGAGCAGCGCCGCGTCTTCGCGCAGCCGTGCCTTCGCGGCCTCGTGGCCGACAACGGTGTCGAGCGTCCATTTGGGTTCGATGAATTCGAGCAGCCCGCGGCACTGGCGTTCGAGCAGACGCTTCTTCAGCGATCGAAACACTCCTGCGTCGAGCCGCTTCTCGCTTTCCTGCGCCGACTGCACGAGGACGTTCAGATCGGTCAGCGAGATGCCTGCGGTCAGCTTCGCCAGCGCCGATGCGTCGAAATCGGAGAAGTCCGCGATCGACCTGTTAGGCGTGTCCGGCCTGTCGTCGGTCGACGCCTGAATGAACGTCTCGCGCGCCTTCTCGTCCGGCAGCGGCACCTCGATCGTTGCGACGTTCGGATTGCCGGTCAGTCGATCGTTCAGGTCGGCAAGCTTCTCGTCCACCAGCACGAACGCCATGTTCAGGCGCTTGACGTGCGGGCTCATCGCCCAATTGAGCATCCGCACCAGCTCGGAGGACGACTGCAGGCTGAGACGGCCCGGCTCGCCGGATGGAAACACGTACGACGCCTGGTCCACCATGACGGCGACGCTGATGCGATCGCCCTCGGCCGCCATGATGTTGTTGCGGACCAGCCGATCGAGTACCGCGAACGCCGTGGCGGGATCCTTCGCGAGCGCACTCAGATCGCCGAGCTTCTTGTTCGCGAGCGTGACCATGTCCTTGAGCCGCTGCTCGTCGCGGCCGGCGAACGCGCGCAGTCCTCGTCCGAGGTCGTAGTGGAGCACCAGCGACCAGCGGCCGAACAGCTGCTCCGCCAGAAACTCCGCGAGTACGCCGTACCTCGGCGGGTCGTCTATGCGAAAGAGGTCGTACGTGTTGCCGTGAAGGACGAAGGCGGCGGTCGTCCCGGAAAAATACAGCTCCGCGAGCTGCGTCGCCCAGGCCGGCAGCCAGGCGGGCAGATCGGTCCGGCGCGGTGCGGTTTCAAGCGTCATGGCGCAGCACCTGCCGCAGATCGCTTTCGAGAATCGCCGGCGGTTCTTCGAGCTGGTCGGCGAGACCGGTGAGATGCTGCAGCTCGCTCACCGCCTTCTCGGTCTGGCGCATGCTGTCGGCGGCCGAATCCACCTGGCTGCTGAGAAAATCGGGATCCTGCCGGTTGACGGCCATCTCGGCGAGCGCCTGAATCTTGCCCTCGAGACGATCGAGCTCGATCGACACGAACTCGGCGTTCTTCTTCGCGCGACCGTAGTTGTCGAGCCGCAGCTCGGCACTCGCCATACTGTCCTGCAGCGAGCGCCCGATACGGTCGTCGCGTTCGTCGCCGCCCTTCGCCGATTCGAGTTTCTTTCGAAGCTCCGCGAGTCGCGCGATGATCTCCTGCTCGTTCATCGTCTGGAGAAAGCGATCGAGCGCCGCCTTCGACAGGAGGAGGCGCAGAAACAGCCAGAGCAGACGATCGAGTCCGGGCGTGCGAATCTCTTCGCCGCTCGCGGCCTGATCGCCGGCCGCGCCGCGGACGCCGGCGGCGATGCCGCGCATCTCCACGCATCGACCGTGTAATCGCTCGAAGCGCGCGCGCGCATCGCCCGGAAGACCGGCGAGCATCGCCACGAGCGAAACGGGCGGCGGAGCGGGCGGGCCGGGTCCGACCGCTTTGCCGGCCGCGTGAACCTTCGCATCGATCGCGGCGCGGAATCGCGGAATCGAGACGAGTCCGGTGAGATACGTCAGTTCGCCCGCCGCAACGAGGGGCAACAGGACGGGCGCGAGGGGCGTCATCGCTGCGGCCGCCGTGCCGCCCAGGAGGAACAGGAGGTTCCACCGGAAGAGGAATGCCTCTTTGAGATAGTCCGACATGCCGGCTTCGGGCTTCTTCGCCACGTCAGTCACCGGCGCGCGTCGACGTGGCCAGACCGTCCATGACGTCGCGGAGCTCGGACACGCGCTCGATGAAGGCGCGCTCGCGCAGCATGTCCTTCGGCGGAAGGGTGGGCGGCGGAATCGTCATCTCGCGGATGATCGTACCCGGCGCCGATGAGAAGACGTACACGCGATCGCCGAGATAGACCGCCTCCTCGATGGAATGCGTGACGAAGAACACCGTCGCCTGCGCTTCCTTCCACAGATCCACCAACAGCTCCTGCATGTGCAGCCGCGTCGTCGGATCGAGCGCGCCGAATGGCTCGTCCATCAGGATGATGCGCGGCGAGAGAATCAGCGTTCGTGCGATGGCCACCCGCTGCCGCATGCCGCCCGACAGCTCGCCTGGATATTTCGTCGCATCGCGCTTCACGTCAAGGCCGACTTTCGCGATCCACTCGCGCGCGCGCTCGCGCCGTTCGGCAGCCGGCACGCCGCGGCATTCGAGGCCGAACGCCACGTTGTCCTCGACCGTTCGATTGTCGAACGACGTGTAGTCCTGAAACACCATGCTGCGGTCCGACCCCGGACGCGTGACCGGCTTGTCGCCGACGAGCACCGTCCCTTCGGTCGCAGGATAGTGCGGACGGAGCCCCGCGATGAGGCGCAGCACCGTCGATTTCCCGCAGCCGGACGGACCGAGAATCGCGATGAATTCTCCCTTGTTGGGCAGGTCCGGCACGGAGAACGTCACGTCGCGGATGACGGTGACGTTGCCGAACCGCTTGGTGACCTGGCGAAAATCGACGACGTTCGCGTATTGCCCGGCGGCAGCGGGAGCGTCAGCCAACGTCACTCCTCGATGACGCGATGCGGAAACAGTCCGCGCTGGAACCAGAACAGCAGTCGATCGATGCCGTATGCCAGCAGGCCGATGATGATGAGAATCAGGATGATGTGCTCGGACATCCCGCGGCGTTGACTCGTCATCAGCAGATAGCCGAGGCCGTGCTGCGCGTTGATCAGCTCGGCGAGCATGATGTAGCCGAACGCGAGGCCGAACAGGTGCCGCAGGCTGTTGTAGATGTCGGGCAGCGCGAGCGCGACGAGCACCTTCCGGACGATCTGCGAAGACGAGGCACCAAGCGTCTGCGCCGTTTCCACGTAGCGATCCGGCACGCTCGCGACGGCGGCGACCGTCTCAGCGAACACGAACGGGACACACGCGATGAATATGAACATCACTTTCTGCGTCTCGTCGATGCCGAACCAGAGAATGGTCAGCGGAATCAGCGCGGCCACCGGCAGATTGCGGCCGAACAGCGCGAGCGGCGCGGCCGCGGCTTCCACGATGCGCCACGATCCCGCGACGATGCCGAGCGGCACGCCGACGGCGACGGCGAGGCCGAATCCGATCAGGACGCGCTCGAGTGTGGCGGCGATGCTCTGAAGGAGCGCGCGATCGTTCAGGAGGCTCGGAAAACTTTTCACCACTTCCGCCGGGCTCGGCAGAATGATCGGCGAGATGAAGCGATCCTCGGACCCGAGGCCGCTGGTGGCGAGCCACCAGAGAAGCACGACGACTCCTATCGCGCCCACGCCGACGAGGCGGCGCGTCATCGGGGGCGGTGAGAGTCGAAGCGTCAGGAGCGACGGTGTGCCTGCACCCGGAGCGCGTCGAGGGGTGGATGACGATTCGGCCGGCATCTACTTGGGGGCCGCGGTCGCCTCCGCCGGATACACCTTGATCTCGACCCGCCGGTTCTTCGCGCCGTTGTCAGGGTCCGACTGATCCGCGGGCCGGTCCCATCCAATACCGGCCGTTGAAAACTGATTCGGCTGCAGCGACGAAAACTTCCGCACGATCGCTTCCTTCACCGAATTCGCGCGGTTCAGTGACAGCTCCTGCACGAGGCTCTTCGGGATCTGCCCTTTCATCGATCCGTCCGTGTGTCCTTCGATGACGATCCGCGCGGCGCCGAACTGGCCCGCCAGTTTTCCGACTTCCTCGACGACGAAGGCGACGTTCGGATCGTAGAGCTCCTCCACTTCCTTGCCCTCGGCGTTCCTCGTGATTTTCTTGTTCAAATCCCACGAATTCGGGAAGAAATGGATCACGACCGTCTTGGTGAGAATCTCGTCCTTCTCGCCCGCAATCGAGCCCGCGCTCGCCGGCGCGAAGTGGATGTCGTACTCGTTCTTCTGTGTGGAGTACTTCGGCTCCGCGCCCAGCTTCTGGATGACGCTGAAGTCCATCACCTGGTCGAACGGCGTCTGCTCGGTGACGGCGTTGATCTTCTTGTAGAGGAAGTACGCCGTCGCCCACGTGCGCTCGAAGTTGGTCGGGTTGTTCTGATTGAGGAAGAAGTCGCGGTTCTCGGCGTAGTTGGTCGAATGCGCGTCGCCGAGCATGCCGAGCGCGTCGGTCTCGGGAATGGAGTAGCCGGCGGCCATCAGCTTGGCGACCTTCTGCTTCGCGCCCTGATCTTTCAGCTCGACCATCGCGTCGAAGATGCCGCGCGTAATCCCTTCCATGACGTCCGGGTTGTCTTTCGCGAAGTCGGCGCGCGCGAACCAGACATCGGCAATCAGCTTGTTGGCGGTCGACGTCGTGACGAGGACCTTGTTGCCCTTCACCTTTTCGAGGTTGTAGATGTCGGGCGCCCAGCTCACGACGCCGGCGAGGCGTTTGTCCGCGTTGAACGCCGCCGCGGCCTGAAACGCGTCCTGCGTGAATTTGAAGTCGACTTCCGCCGGCTGCACGCCGGCATTGATCAGTGCGTTCAGCACGAAGTAGTGCGACGGCGAGTTCTGCGCGAGCACGATCGTCTTCCCGCGCAGATCGGCCATCGTCTTGACCGTGTCGCGGACGACGATGCCGTCGCCGCCGTTCGACCAGTCGACCTGCTGGTAGACGCGCGGCATGACGCGCGAATCCTTGCGCAGGCCTTCGAGGAACAGTGGGATCATGTCGAGCGTCGCCCACCCGACGTGGAGATTGCCCGCGGCGTACGCGTCGCGCATCGCGACCGGATCGTCGATGAGGACGAGCTCGACTTTGAAGTCTTTGCCAGCGGCGCCCGGCGACTTCCACACCTTGCCCGGCTTGAAGCCGTTGTTCGCGTAGATGATCGGTCCCCAGCCCGCCCACACGTTGATCGCAAAGCGGACCGTGCGATCGGCCATCGGCTTGTAGTTCGAGATGCCTTTGACCTCGGGCAACTTGGACGCGGCGACGTACTTGTATTCCTTGACGGTGGTGATCCCGGAGCTGTCGGGCGCTTCGGCGCCGCCCTTCATCTGCTTCAGCTCCTCGTTCGAAATCTGTCCGGCCTGCCCGCCCGGTCTGATCGCGCCGTATCGCCACAGCGCGAGGCCGACGAGGCCCATCACGACGAGCAGCACCGCGACGTAAAACGCCGGTCTGGGCTGTCCATTCGCCATATCTGTATCCTTTGAACCTCGTGTCGCAGCGGCCGACCCATGTGTCGGCCCCGGGGCGGACACGCGGGTCCGCCCCTACGTCCTCATACACAAGAACGCGACCACGAAGGTCGCGTCTTCGTGTCTTCGTGGTTGCATTTCCGGAGAAGTCACTAGCTCGTTTGTTTCTCTGTTGCTGGTCCGAGATCCTTCGCCGTTTGCGCCATCGGCGTCGTCTCGGGTGACTTGAGTCCGAGCTCGACCTCGAAATTCTGCAGGGCCTGTTCGGCGAGCTCGCCGCGCATCCGCTCTTCGGCCTTGATCTCGGCGATGCCCTTCTCCGACAAATCGGCGGCGACGCGCACCTTGCCGCGATTCTGGTCGATCTTCTGCTGGATGACGCTCTCGATTTCACCGAAGTCAGTCGTCAGGTTGACGTCGAACGTCTGAGAGAGCTTGGCGATCTCCGCTTCGGCGCTGCTCATCTTGAGTTCCGCGTCGTACTTCTGAATCCTCTCGCGCAGCTCGATCAGTTTTTCGTTCGCGTGCTGGATCTTCTTCAGGCTGTTGCCGTACGCCGTCTCGTGCATGTTGAGCTGCTGCTCGTTGGTCGCCAGTTCCTCTTTGGCTTTCTGCAGCTCCAGCGCGAACTTCGCCGCCGTCGCGCGATCCCCGACCTTCAGGTACGCCTTGGTTTCGGCCTCGAGCTTCTGCACGTGCGACCGGTTGGCCGACACCTGCCGCGTCACGCGCTCGACCAGCCCGCGGTACTGCTCGAGCCCCGTGCGCCCCTCTTTGAGCTGCTCGACGGCCCGGTCGTACTCATATCGCATCTGCGCGACGGGATCGGCTTCCCAGAACAGGTTCGCCACCTTGTTGATCTGCGCCACGAATGCCGACCAGAATTTGTGCAGAATCACAGAATCTCCTTTGGCGTCATGAGCACCTGATCGGTACGACGAGGTTACTTCTTGACCGGTTCCCGCTCGCCCCGCTCAAGCCTGTCAGGCGCCTCGGCGAGTATTTTCCCCTGATAGATACGGTCGAGCGCCTGACGCAGCTCGCCGCCGGTGCCGGCTCCGATGACGTCGCCGCCGGCGTCTTTCAGGAACGCAAACTTCTCCGGACTCGTGTCGAAGGCGACGAAATAGATCTGCACGGCGCCGTCGCTCTTCTGGAAGATCTCCCGCGCGACCTCGTCGGGGCTGCGGCCGCTCGTGTTCTCGCCATCGGTGACGACGAGGACGTACTTCCGGAAGACGCCGGCTCGATAGAGATCCGGCCGCGCCTCGCGTAGCGCTTCGCCGATCGCCGTGCCGCCGCCGGGCCGCGGCAACCCCGCGAGGACAGAGCGGATCGCGGCCCGATCGTACGGCTGAATCGATCGCAGCGTCCGGACGTGGCTCGAAAAGCTGTAGATGCCAATCTTGATCGGAAAATCCGGTCGTTTCGCGACGAACGCATCGGTGGCGTCGAGCATCGCTTCGAGCGCTTCCTGCGCCACGACGTACTTGGGCCGGGAGTCGCCCGGCGCCTCGTCTCGCATCGACCCCGATGTGTCGACGAGAATCGCGACCGCGGCGCCCAGGCCCTCCTCGACTTCGGCCTGATACGTGGGGGCGGATTCGGCGTCACGCGCGGCGCGCGCCTGGGCAGACCGGTCTCGCCGGCCGTCGGCTTCGCACGCGAGCGTCGACGGTACCAGCGAAACCAGAGCGACGACAGCCAGCGTGGCACAGGCTGTCCGACAGGACATGGCTCACGAAGTCTATCAAGGTTCCGCCCCGAGCCGCTTGCGAGCTTCAGCCAGTTCGTCGAGGTGCGCCTGCGAGGGCTCCGGGAATTTCAGGTCGAGGCTCTCGAGCGCTTCGACCACGAGCTCCGCGATCGTCAGCCGCGTGAACCATTTGTGATCGGCCGGTACGATGAACCACGGCGCGTGCTTCGTGCTCGTCTTCGACAGCGTCTGCTCGTACGCGCGCATGTAGTCGTCCCACCGATCGCGTTCGTCCAAGTCGCCAGCCGCGAACTTCCAGTTCTTGGACGGCTCTTCCAGGCGCGCGAGAAATCGCCGGCGCTGTTCCTCTTTCGACAGGTGCAGGAAGAACTTTCGGATGAGCGTGCCGTTGCGCGTCAGATACCGCTCGAACGCGTTGATGTCCTCGTAGCGATCCGCCCACAGGCGCGGAGTGGCGAGCGACGCCGGGAGTTTTTGCCGGCCGAGAATCTCGGGATGGACGCGGACGACCAGCACTTCCTCGTAGTAGGACCGGTTGAAAATCCCGATCCGGCCGCGCTCGGGGAGCGCTTTCGTCGTGCGCCACAGGTAATCGTGATCGAGCTCTTCGTCGGACGGCCGTTTGAACGAGAACACCTGGGTGCCTTGCGGGTTCAAGCCGCTCATCACGTGCTTGATCATGCTGTCCTTGCCGCCCCCGTCCATCGCCTGGAAGATCAGCAGCACGGCCCAGCGATCCTGGGCATAGAGGTGCTCCTGCAGTTTGGCCAGCCGCTCCAGACCCTTGTCGAGCTTGTCGATCGCCTTCTTCTTGTTCTTGAACGGTTGCGTGTCAGCGGGATCGTACTGACGCAAGTTCACGGTCTGTCCGGGCCGCACGCGAAAGCGATTCGTCACGAGCTCTCCTGTCGAAACCCAATCCGCTTCCGCGATGCGGTTGGAGGCGCCATCAGTTCTCTGATCGCCTGAAACACGACCTTGAACTGCGAGTCGTACTTCTTCTCGAGCTCGTCGAGCTTCTTTGCGAGGTCTGCGTGCGATTCGAGCATGCGGCGAAGCCGCACGAACGCACGCATGATTTCGATGTTCACGCTGACCGCGCGCGGACTGTGGAGTACGCTGGACAGCATTGCCACGCCCTGCTCGGTGAAAGCATATGGAAGATACTTGCGATGCTGCCCGCGTCCACTCTTTAAGGTCACAATTTGTGACCTTAAAGCTTTCGCTTCGAGAGCCGTCAAGCGGAACATGAAATCTGATGGAAACCGAGGCCGATTGCGCTTCACTGCCTGATTCAGGATCTTAACGTCCACTTGATACAGCACGGCCAGGTCCTCATCGAGCATCACATTGTGTCCGCGCATCCTGAGGATGGTACGGTCAATCCTTTCCGGAAGGTCCACGCTCCTGTCAGGCATCTCATGCTCTCGGGGCTGGCTTTGAGATCACAATTTGTGACCTCAAACATTGTCTGACTCTTGGTTTGCGCCAGAGAATGCTAGCAGAATAGGTCCGGCGCGAAGGCAGGATGAGAAGCGTTCGCCGATCCCTGGTTTGCGAAGATGCGAGAGCTCGTTGAATTCAAACGTCTTGTCACCCAGTAAGGAGGCCATCAGCGCCGCGCGCGCTTGGCGGCCGCCGGCCCTGGCGGCGGCACTCCCGTATCTGCTGTTCTTCGCGTCGGGATTCGCCGCGCTCCTCTACCAGGTCGTCTGGCAGCGGATGCTCGTGATCTTCTCCGGATCCGACATTCAATCGACCACGATCATCGTCGCGGCGTTCATGGCGGGATTGGGATGCGGGAGCGTCGTCGGCGGGCGCGTGGCCGACCGGCTCTCGCCAACCGCCAGCCTTATCGCGTTTGCCACCGCGGAACTGGCGATTGCCGGCTTCGGCTTTTTCAGCGCGTCGTTGTACTACGACGTGCTCTATCAGCGACTCGGACATCTGACGTGGAGCCTCGAGGGTCGAGCGGCGATTCTGTTCGCGAGCCTGGTGTGGCCGACGTTCTGCATGGGCGTGTCGCTGCCGCTGCTGGCGCGAGCGTTGACGACCGACATCGAACGAGCCGCCGCGGTGACCGGTACCCTCTACGGCTGGAACACTCTTGGCGCCGCGCTGGGTGCGTTCGCGACGACATGGTGGATCCTGCCGCTGTACGGGTTGGAGCGCTGCCTGACGTTTGGTGCAACGCTGAACCTGATGGCGGCGCTGATCGCGATTCCGCTCGCATTCCGCCTGCGCCGTCTGCGCGCTGACGCGGCGGCCGTCACACCCGCCGTCCTGGCGACGCAACGCGCAGAAGGCTTCACGCTGCCGTTTGCCGGATGGGCCGTCATTTATGCGCTGACTGGTTTCCTGGCGCTCTCGCTCGAAATTGTCTGGTTCAGGCTGATGGCTGTGATGCAGCGCTCCACGGCGTTCACATTTGGAACGCTGCTCGCGCTCTACTTGACCGGTCTCGGGCTCGGCTCGCTCGCCGGCGCTGCGCTGGTCGGGCGTACACGTAGGCCGGGCGCCGCCTTTCTCGCGATCGAGGCGGCCGTCGTGCTCTACGCGGGGCTCGCGATCGCCCTGCTCATCGCGGCACTCGACGACGGAGGGCTATTGTCATCGCCGGTCGCCGGTCCCGGGCTGAACATCGCGGAAGCTGCCGCCGCGCTCCGAGGAAACATTCGCGAGCTCGCCCGCTTGCCCGATCGATTCCTCTTCCTGTATTTCGGTGTTCCCGCGATCCTGATCCTGCCTCCCACGGCGATGATGGGCGCGGCGTTTCCGCTGCTGCAGCGGGCAGTGCAGACCGACCTCGATCGGGTCGGCACCCGCGTCGGCACGCTGCTCATGGCGAACATCGCCGGCGCCGCGCTCGGATCGTTCATCACCGGATGGTGGTGGCTCGGCTGGCTCGGGACCAGCGCCACGCTGAAGCTGCTCGTCGTGATGAGCGTCGCGTTTCCCCTGGTGCAACTCGTGCGGTCGTACGGCCCGCTGGCGCCCGGACGATTCGCCCCGATTGTTGCCGTCATCGCGGCGAGCGTCGTGCTGCTCGCGTGGATGCCTCACGCCGGCGCGTTGTGGGCGAGTCTGCACGGAGCCAGACCGATCGAGATTCTCTTTGGCGAGGACGGCTCCGGCGTGTTCGTGCTGAAAAGCGAACGAAGTGTCTTCCGCCGCCGAGTCACCGTGTTCGTAAACGGCGCGACTCACAGTTGGATCCCGTACGGCGGTATTCATACCGTGCTCGGCGCCCTGCCCGCATTCCTGCATCCGAATCCGCGCGACGTCGCCGTCATCGGTCTCGGATCCGGCGACACGCTGTTCGCGATCGCTGGCCGCAAAACGATCGAGCGTCTGACCTGCATCGAGATCGTCAAGCCGCAGCTCGAAACGCTCGAGCGGCTGCACCGCGAGCAGCCATACCCCGGGCTGCAGGCGATCCTTGGCGATCGGCGCATCGAGCAGGTGTACGGCGACGGCCGCCTCTATCTGATGCAGTCCAGGCGGCGGTACGACGTCATCGAAGCCGACGCCCTGTGGCCGACGAGCGCATACGCAGGCAACTTGTATTCGCACGGGTATTTCACGCTGCTCCGCGATCGGCTGAAGCCGAACGGACTCGCCGTGAGCTGGGCGCCGACCCTCCGGGTCCGCAACACGTTCATCAGCGTCTTCCCTTACGTGCTCGACTACGGCGACATCGTCATCGGCAGCAGGGAGCCGATCGTGTTCGATGCGGCGGCGATTCGGGAGAGGGTGATCGATCGCGACGTACGCGACCGTTACACAGAATCGGGTGTCGACATTCTCGCGCTGCTGACGCCGTATCTCGAACGCCGCCCGCAGTTTTACACGCCAGGCGACGATCGATCGAACCTGCGGGACGTCAACACGGACTTGTTTCCCAAAGACGAGTTCGGGTTGCCGTTACAGTAAGCCTCGGCGGATCGGGACGGCCTGAAGGCCGTCCCCTACAACTGGCCGCGATGACTCATAACCGACGGCTGCAGGCACGCCCTTCTGGGCGTGCCGCCGCGAACTCAGCACGGTCTGCGCTACTGTCTGGTAATCGTCGTCGGCGGAAGCTCTCGAATCCGGATGTTGCGGAACGCCACTTCGTCGCCGTGGTCCTGAAGCAGGATGTGGCCTTTCAGCTTCGTGCCCCAGCCGGGTTCGTCCTTGAACTTGCTCTTCGCCTTGGCCGCCATCAGCGCGGGACTCCCGAGCTCATACTCGACGACTTTGACGCCGTTCAACCAATGCTCGACGTGCATGCCGTTGACGACGATGCGGCCGGCGTTGATCTCGCCGGCAGGCTTGAGCGGCTTGCTCGCGGGAGCGGCGATCGCGTCGTAGAGCGCCGCCGTGGCGCGATTCGGTCCGATCTTCGCGTCCGGGTGGAGCGCATCGTCAATCACCTGGTATTCGTGCGCGACCGGTCCGCTGCGATCCTCGGTGACCAGGTACTTCACGCCGCTGTTCGCGCCGGGCGCCACCTTCCACTCGAACTGCAGATCGAAATTGTCGAACGTGTCGACCGTGATGATGTCGCCGCCGCCCTGAGAATCCTGACCGCTGGTCTTCAGATGCTTCAGCCAGCCGTTCTCGACGGCCCAGCCGCGATCCGGAAAGGCCGTTTTCTTGAAGCCGCGCCAGCCCTTCGACGTCTTGCCATCGAAGAGCGACCGCTCCTGAGACGAGGACTGTGCGGCGAGCGTCACGCCCGCGACCAACATGACGAAAACGATCCACCTGGCTTTCATCGGCTCGCTCCTTGAAGAGAAAGCAAGACTACTACAGGAGACTGTCTCCTCGAAATCTCGACGCGCAACTACCGCCTTTTCTCGTCGGCGGCGTGCGTGATCCGCTACCTGGTCTTGTCTTGGTGTCCTTCGTGTCCTTTGTGTTGACTCAGCGCCGCTCTACCGAATCGAAAACGGATTCTAGTCCTGGCGCAGCGCCACAATCGGATCGACCGCGGTCGCGCGCCGCGCCGGCAGCCAGCACGCGAGCGCCGCGACACACAGCAGCAGGACGGGTACGCCGCCGAACACCGACAGATAGATCGGACCGCGAACGAGGTGGAGATTCATCATGACCGCGATCGCCCATCCAACCGTCGCGCCGGCCGAGACGACTCGCAGGCTTTCGCCGACGATCTGCGACACCACGCGCTGAGCGGTCGCGCCGAGCGCGAGGCGCACGCCGATTTCCGTCGTGCGCTGCGACACGCTGTACGCCACGACGGCGTAAATGCCGATCGCCGCCAGCATCAGCAGCGCGGGCCCGAGCACGACGAACATGCGTGCCGGAATCCGCCGGAGAAACAAATTCTTCTCGACGTGCTCGCTGAGCGTGCGGACGTCGTACACCGGCAGCGACGGATCCAGCTCGCGAACCACACGCTCCACCTGCGGCACGACGAGCGACTCGGCGCCCGCGCGCGTGCGCAGATGCATCTCGCCGCGTGCGACCGGACGATCGCGATACGACAGATAGATGACGGGAATCGCCTGCTCGCCGAACGCGTCGCTCACCGAGTTGCGCACCACGCCCGCAATCACGAAGCCGCTGCCGCGCGTCTGCAGCCGCCGTCCGATCGGCTCGGCGCCGCCGATAAAGCGTCGGACGAATTCCTCGTTGACGATCGCCTGCGCCGGCATGGCGGCATCGTTGAGATCGGCGAAGTCCGATCCGGCTCGCATCGGAATGCCCATCGTCCGGAAATAGTCGGGCGTGACGGTGTTGGTGAGCGCCTGGTCAGGCGCAGCATCGTCACCGGCAGTCCTGGCGCGACCCTCGAGCGTGAAGGAACGGATCGGCAGCCCGTGAATGTCGAGCGGGACGGACGCGGCGATGGCGGCAGCGTCCACACCCGGCAGCGCGCGCAGCCGCTCGAGCAGCCGGCGCGTGAAGTCGCGCGCCGCGGGCGCGTCAATGTTCCGTCCGGTCAGATCGTAGGCCGCGAGCAGCACGCCTTCGCGCCTGAAGCCGGGGTCAATGTCGCGCGTTTCGCTGAAGCTGCGGAAGAAGAGCGCGGCGGCCAGAAGCACGACGAGCGCGAGTCCGACCTCGACGCCCATCAGCGCATTCCGCAATCGGCTGCGACCGGCCGAGCGCGATCCGGATCGAAGCGCCGTCTGCGGATCGACGCACGCGAGCTGCGCCGCCGGCGCGATGCCGAACACGAGTCCGCAGACAATCCCGAGCACCGCGGCGAACGCGAGGCTGACGGCGTCGAGGCTCGTCTGAAACCTGATCGGAAACGCGCCGATGAACGGGACCGCGCGCAGCGCCTCGGTACCCCAGATCGCAATCACGACGCCGAGGCCCGCGCCCAAGAGCGCCAGCATCAGGTTCTCGGTCAGCAACGCGCTCGCGATGCGCCACGGTCCGGCGCCGAGCGCGAGGCGGACGCCGATTTCGCGCTGCCGGGCGCTCGCCCGCGCCAGCATGAGGTTCGCCGTGTTCCCGCAGACCGCGAGCAGGAGAAGCAGCATGACGCCCTGCAACGTCACGAGCGCCTGCGCCAACATTCGCTGCGGACCGCGCGGCGCCTGCCAGAATGGCAGCACCTCGCCCTGCATTTTCTTGTTCGTCTCCGGATACGCCTGCGCGAGCTCCCGCATCGCCTGATCGAGCTCGGCCTGCGCCTGCGCGCGTGTGACGTGCGAGTCGAGCCGACCCATCGCCGAGTAGCCGCGCATCGAGCGATCCTCCAGCTCGCGCGATCCGCCAAGGAGCGCGGGCGCGAGCGTCGCCGGCACCCAGAGATCGAAGTTCAGGCCGAGCACCGTGCCCTGAAATCGTTCCGGCGTGACGCCGACGATCGTCAACGCGCGATCGTTGACGCGAATTGTCTGTCCCAGCGCGGTCGCCGCACCGCCGAAGCGCGTCTGCCAGTACTCGTGCGAGATCACGACGACCGGTTCACCGCCGGCACGCGCAACTTCGTCCGCGCGGATGAATCGCCCAAGCGCCGGGCGCAGGCGCAGCGAGGAAAAATAGTTGCCCG
>Ga0137399_10000610_pt1 | contig 14635 bp, 8 predicted proteins | sample czorhiz316metaG_FD_104810 | JGI IMG/M metagenome (GOLD analysis project Ga0137399, IMG submission 104810) | Vadose zone soil microbial communities from Angelo Coast Range Reserve, California, USA - czorhiz3.16 metaG | ecosystem: Environmental > Terrestrial > Soil > Vadose zone | place: USA...
GACGAGATTTCTCGGCAACGGATACTTAAAGTCGGAAAGCTTCATTTTGAATTCACCTCTGGTGTGAGTAAGTATTCGATCATGATTTCTTGCCCGCAGGCTTCCGGGCGCTGCGGCGTTTCAGGGCCGCCTGAGCCGCCGCGAGCCGCGCGATCGGAACCCGGTACGGCGAACAGCTTACGTAATCGACTCCGAGCTCCGAACAAAACTCGACCGATTTTGGATCGCCGCCGTGCTCGCCGCAAATGCCGATTTTCAAGCCGGCCTTCACGGAACGGCCCTTCTCAACGGCAAGTTTCATCAGCGCGCCGACCCCCCTCATATCGATTGTCTGGAACGGGTCCCGCTCGAGGATACCGTGCTCGAGGTAAAGCGGAAGGAACGAACCCGCATCGTCACGCGATAGTCCGAGGGTGGTCTGCGTAAGATCGTTCGTTCCGAATGAAAAAAACTCGGCCACCCCTCCGATCTCATCGGCGGTGACTGCCGCCCGCGGCAGCTCGATCATCGTCCCGACGAGATACGGCACGCGTATTCCGGATTGGTGAAAGACCTCTTCGGCAACCCGGCGGACAATGCGCTCCTGCACCCTGAGTTCGGTGACAAAACCGACGAGAGGGATCATCACTTCGAGATGGACGTCGATGCGCTCGCGCCTCACCTGGCACGCGGCTTCGAAAATCGCGCGTGCCTGCATTTCGGTGATTTCCGGGAAGACGATGCCGAGCCTGCATCCGCGGTTCCCCAGCATTGGATTGAATTCCTTGAGCTGGCGGATGCGCTGCGTAACCCGCTCGACCGGCTTTCCGATCTTGTCGGCGAGGTCGCGGATTTCCCTCTCCTCATGAGGGAGAAACTCATGCAGCGGCGGATCGAGCGTCCGGATCGTCACCGGGCGTTCCTTCATGACGCGGAAGATTCCCGCGAAATCCTCTCGCTGCATCGGGAGCAGTTTGTCGAGCGCCCGCCGCCTTCCCGCCTGATCTTCCGCCAGGATCATCTCGCGAACCGCATCGATCCTGTCCCCGCCGAAGAACATGTGTTCCGTCCTGCACAATCCGATCCCTTCGGCCCCGAATGCGATCGCGACTTCGCTCTGATCGGGTTGATCCGCGTTTGTGCGCACCTTCAGGGTTCGATACCGGTCGGCCCATTCCATTAATTTCCGGAACATCCCCACGACCGGGGACGCATCCGGATCCAGTTCCTTCGTCACTAAAGCCCGGACAATATCCGAAGGTTTCGTTTGAAGCCGCCCGAGGATGACTTCGCCTGTTGTGCCGTCAATGGAAAGGTAGTCGCCCTGCTTCACCACGAGGCCGTTCACGCGCATCTGATGCGCATTGTAATCGATCTCGAGCGCCCCGCATCCCGCGATGCAGACCTTCCCCATCTGGCGCGCGACCAGCGCGGCGTGAGACGTCATGCCGCCGCGGGCGGTGAGAATTCCCTCGGCAGCGTCCATCCCCTTGATGTCTTCGGGAGAGGTTTCCATCCGGACAAGAATCACCTGATCTCCTCTTCTCTTCCATTCTTCGGCTTCGGATGCGGAGAAGACCGCCTTCCCTGTGGCGGCTCCGGGACCGGCATTGAGTCCCTTCGCGAGCAGGCGGCCCTCCCTGAGCGCCCTTTCCTTCTCCTCGCTGTCGAAGACCGGGCGCAGGAGCTGATTCAACTGTTCCGGTTCCACCCGGGTGACCGCCTGAGCCGGCTTGATAAGCTTTTCGCCGACCATTTCGACGGCAATGCGTAGCGCCGCGATTCCTGTCCGCTTGCCGTTCCGCGTTTGCAGCATGTAGAGCTTCCCCTGTTCGATCGTGAACTCGAAATCCTGCATGTCCCGGTAGTGCCGCTCCAGCTTCGAGCGCACCTTCAAAAGTTGGTTGTAGTTTTTTGGAAAGAGCTCGACCATTGTCGAAATGTCGATCGGTGTCCGTATGCCGGCGACGACATCTTCTCCCTGGGCATTCATCAGAAACTCGCCATAAAAGTGATTCTCGCCCGTTGCGGGATTCCGCGTGAATGCGACCCCCGTTCCCGAGTTATCGCCCATGTTTCCGAACACCATCGCCTGAACGTTGACCGCCGTACCCCAGTGCTCGGGAATCTGATTAAGCTTCCGGTAGGCAATGGCGCGTTCATTCATCCAGGAGCGAAAGACCGCATCGATAGCGCCCCAGAGCTGATCATGCGGATCCTGAGGGAACTCGACCCCGAGCCTGCCGCGGATTTCGGATTGAAACAACCGGACGAGATCGCGCAGATCGTCGGCAGTCAGCTCGGTATCGCTCCGGATCCCCCGCTCGCTTTTTTTCCGTTCAATGATCAGTTCGAAGGGATCCCGGTCATTCTCACTAGCCGGCTTTAAGCCAAGGACGACATCTCCGTACATTTGCACAAGCCGCCGGTACGAATCGTAGGCAAATCGTTCATTGCCGGTGGCCGCAATGAGTCCTTTCACGGTTGCATCGTTCAGACCGAGATTCAGGATCGTATCCATCATGCCCGGCATCGAAGCCGGCGCTCCGGAGCGAACCGACACTAGCAGAGGTTTTTTGGAATCGCCGAATCGTTTTTTCGTACGCTGCTCAACACGGCGCAGCGCTGCAAGCACATTCTTGCGAAACCCGGCGGGATATCTTCCGCCGTGGAGGCGGAAATAGGTGCACATCTCGGTGGTGATCGTGAAACCCGGCGGTACCGGAAGGCCGATGTTAGTCATCTCGGCAAGATTCGCTCCTTTACCCCCGAGCAACATCTTCATGTCGGCGCGGCCCTCCGCCCTTCCGCCGCCAAAAGAATAAATATATTTACCTGGAGCCATAGTCCCTTCGAATTACTGAATTGATGAGTCGATGGAGTTCCATTTCGCCCTCCACGACTTCAGCCTCGATCCTCACAAAATAGAGCGGCAGCGAGCGGAAGGACTGTTCCACCGGCAGCGCCGAGAGCCTGACCTCATCCTTTTCTGTCGTCAGAATCATGGACGCGCCGGAGCCTTCGAATAGTTTCCGGATGCGGACCAGATCCCGCGGAGCAAACCAATGATGATCCGGGAACGACACCTCCGCGCGCAGATCCGTCCCCATCTCGCCGAGAGTCCGGCGGAACGAACGAGGGTTCGCAATTCCGCAGAATGCAACGACCGGCCGTCCTCTCACCGTTCCGGGATCGAGAACCTCCTCCCCGAACACCCGGCACAGTGACGCCGGCCGGAAACGAAGCTTCACTCCCTGCGCCGGGAAGGGCCCGCCCGGAGCCCGAGCGTCGACCGGGCGGCCGGAAACGCACGTTGTCGCGACGAGATCGGCGCGGCGCAGCGACGAGAGCGGCTCGCGGCGGTTACCAGCCGGCAGCATGGGCGTGTGGGCAAGCGACTGTTCTCCATTGACCAAGACAATATCGAGATTTCTATTGATTGCCCGGTGCTGGAAGCCGTCATCGAGCACGAGGACGTCCGCATGAAATTGGTCGAGCGCGATTGTTGCCGACCGTGTCCGCCGCTCGTCTGATATGACGACAGCGGCCGGGAATCGCCGGGCGATCTGGTAGGGCTCATCGCCCGAGTGATCCGGCGTCGATTTTATGGAAATGCCGTCCGAAACCACAATTGTGCCGCTCGTTGATCGTTTGTAGCCGCGGCTCAGAACCGCAACCTTTTTCCGTTCCGACTGGCAGTACCGGACAAGGTACTCGACAAACGGCGTTTTCCCCGTACCCCCGGCCGTAAGGTTCCCCACCGAGATGACCGCGACGTTGAATCGTTTGACTTTGAAAACCCCTTTGTCATAGAAACGGTTCCTCAGCCAGACGGCCAATCCATAGAGCCACGAACATGGAAGCAGCAGCCATCGCAACGCGCTCAACTCTTGTCTCTCATGCCAGCGAAAGAATCACATCCGCCACTTTCGCCGAGGCGCCCGCGGTTCCAAGCTTCTCCTTCACGGCGGCGAGACCGCGGGAAATCTCCTCGCGCAGGTTCTTGTCCTGCAGCAACGCCGCGGCTTCGGCCGCAAGCCGGGGTGCGGTCGCCCGCCACTGCAGAAGCTCCGGTACGAGGTTTTTTCCCGCGACAATATTGACCAATCCGATTTTTTTGATGCGAATCAAAAGCCGCATGATCAGGTACGTAAGCAGTGATGTTTTATAGACAATAATCATGGGGGTCCGGTAATACCCCGTCTCGAGCGTCGCCGTACCCGATGTTACGAGCACCACGTCGGAATTCTTCATGACGTCGTACGTCGCGTTCTGGATCAGTTGGACGGGCAGATCGTCCCTCACAAACGACTTGATGAAATCGAACTCCAGAACGGACGGGACGCCGACGGCGAGCTGGGCGCCGAGCTCGCGACTCAGATATCGCGAGGCGCCCAGCATCACGGGAAAAATCCGTTCGATCTCCTGCTTGCGGCTCCCGGGGAGGAGTCCGACGATCGGCTTCGTATCATCGAAGCCGTATCTCTTGCAGAACTCCTTCCTTCCCTGGGGTTCGGTAAAGACTTCGAGGAGGGGATGGCCGACAAATTGGACGTCGATCCCTTCCTTGCGATAAATATCCACTTCAAATGGAAAGACAACCAGCATACGGTCGATCAGCCCTTTCATCTTTCTCACCCGGCCGCGGTTCCATGCCCAGACCTGGGGGCTGATATAATAGACAATTTTCAGGTCGTGCCCTCTCACGGACTTTGCAAACCGCAGGTTGAAACCGGGGTAATCGATGAGGACCACCACCTCCGGCTTTCGGGCTTTTACAATGGCTTCGAGCGTTCTCTCCACCGAACGCAAGAGGGGGAGGTGTTGAACGACTTCCCAAAATCCCATCACCGAAAGTTCGCGGATATGGTACACCAGTTCCATCCCCGCAGCCTGCATCTTATCGCCGCCGATGCCAAAGACCTCGCACCGGGGATCGCGCCGTTTTAACTCTCGTACAACCCCCGAGCCGTGCAGATCGCCGGACGGCTCTCCGGCGATCATCAGGACGCGCATCGCCGTGTCAACCCTTCAGGCGCCAGATGACGATCAGAAGCGATGCGAGAAGTCCGATCGCCTGCAGCGTCCGTTTCTCGGACCGCAGCCCGCGCCGGACGTCCAGGCCCGGCTGGGGATTGGAACCCGCACGGTATCGTTTCACCGTGGGGAGAAACCGCGGAACCGACGCGCAATACCGGCTGAACTCCTCCTTGAAGGCGCGAGCAAGGTATTCCTCCTCGAGGCTCACGATCAGCGCATACTGGCAATAAAAAAATATCAGGGCGCCGAGCGCCAGCCAGAGGACATTCGACATAATGCCGATGCCCACGTACATCAGCAGGTTGCCGAGGTACAACGGGTTGCGAACGTAGGCAAAGGGTCCGCGCGTAATTAAAAATGTCCCCCCGGCCGTGTCGGTCGTGCGTGTTTCGCTTCCGGCGATGGAAACTCCCCACAGTCGCAACGATTCCCCGGCCAGCACGACAAAAAAACCCGCCAGCATGGTTGTCAGTGTCGGCTTGGCGAGAATGATCATGGCGACTAAAAATGGGATCGGGGTGTAGCTGCGATACTGAAAAAGCCGTTGCCGCAGATCCATCGCGGCTCAGCCGCCGAGATACGCTTCGCAGCGAGCCAGTTCCGCCTGGCGGCGCTTGCGAAGCCTGATCCCGCCGGCAGAATCTTTCCGGTCGATCATTCGCTCCAGGCGGCGGCCGATATCCGCAAACGTGCGATACTGGAGACAGGGGATGTTTTCCGACTGGCAATACTTCAGCAAATCCTCTTTCGCGAAAACGACGTCGGCATAGCGGGCCGGACACCGGTCGGAATAACCGTCCCCGACATAGACCACGATGTCCTCCTCGGCCGACATCGATAGAATGTGATTGCGCTTGCAGCACGCGCAGCGGTCGCAGCTCTCGTCCCGGTACGGAAAGGACGGTTGAAGGCGTACCCTGGATGTGCCGTCGACTTCAACAAGCTCGAGCCTGTTTGCGTAATAAGAAATATCGGCGAGCCCTTTATTCTTCAGAATTCGGTCGATGTAGTAATCCATCCCGTCGCTCACAACGGTGAGTTCAATTCCCCTTGTTCGGCAGAATTGAACAAATCCCGCGAAGGCGGGATCAATTTCCTGGGCATCGAGGAACCGGTCGAGAGTCTTGCGATCGACCTCCCCGCAAGCCTCACATTCGCGCCGGAAACAATCGCACGCAGAGAGCCGCCCCGCGAAGTAGTCGTCCACCAACCGGGAACACGCACTTCCCCCGAACGTTTCGAACATAAGATCGCCGACGTCGTTGACGGTGATGGTGCGGTCAAAATCAACAAAGGCCTTGATCACCGGAGCGGCTCCATCAGAGACGCCGCTTCAGCCCGAGACGGTAGCGGATCGAACGCGCGCTTCTTCGTTAAAGCGGACGGTCACGATCTTCGAGACCCCTTCTTCTTCCATCGTGATGCCGTAGAGAGCGTTCGCGGCTTCCATCGTTCTCTTGTTATGCGTGACCACAATGAACTGGGTGTTGCCGGAAAACTTCTTCAGAATGCGCGTATAGCGGTCGATGTTGGAATCGTCGAGCGGAGCGTCGACTTCGTCGAGGATGCAAAACGGGCTCGGTTTCACCAGATAAATGGCAAACAGAAGTGCAATCGCCGTGAGCGTCTTTTCGCCGCCCGAGAGCAGGTCGATTGAGGTGGGCCGTTTTCCCCGCGGCTTCGCGATAATCTCGATGTTGGCTTCCAGCGGATCGACGCCTTCCTCGATTCTGAGATCGCACTCATCCCCTTCCTCGAACAATTCCTTGAATGTCGTAATAAAGTTTTCGCGGATCTTCCCGAACGTATCGGAGAATTTGCGCTGTGCAGTATTGTTAATCTCCTCGATCGTACTCAAGAGCGTCCGTTCCGCTTCGATAAGATCGTCGCGCTGCCCGGTCAGGAATGAATACCGCTCGCTTTCCCCCGTGAATTCTTCGAATGCCGCAAAATTGATTGCGCCGAGGACCCGGATACGCTCCTTGAGCCCCTTCACCTCGTCCCGAAGCTGGGCAAAATCGACCCATTCGTTTTCAGGGTATGTCTTCAACTGCAGTTCGAGCTCGAATTCCTCGTTGGCACGGAGTTTGAGGTGGTCGACGCTCGATTTCAGCTCGGTGATCTTCATTTCGAGGTCATGGGTGGCAGCAACAGAGTCGTCGTGGAGGCGGCGTTCATCTTTAATTTTAAGCTCTATGTGATGCAGTTCGTCGCGTTTCGCACTGTGGGCCTGTTCGATTTCGCGGAGTTCCCTCTCCAGCCGCTGGAATTCCTCCCGGAGGACGCCGAGTTCAGCCGTGCCGGATTCCGCCTCTTTAAATAGCAGCGAAATCTCCTCCCTCGCCCTTGCTATTTCCTCTTCGCGCCGGTTGAGTGTGACTCGAATATCCTCCATCCGCGCCTCTGCGCGGTCGATGTCGCCCTCTGCGTTGCGGATGTCGCCTTGCAGCGTCACCACCTTGATCTCAAATTCGTTGACCGCCTTCGTCAGCTCGTTCCAATCGGCTTCGAGGCGCTCCAGCTCTCTGACGGCGGAATACCCCAGGGCTTCATTGTCCGACTTCCGCGTCTCGCTTGCCGCTACATCGACGCTCGCGGCCTCGTGCTGCTGCCTCAGCCTGCGGATTTCCTCCTTGATCGAATCAAGTTCCGACAGGTTCCGGGCGATACCGTCGTACGCCCGTTTCTTTTCAAATTCGATCTGCGCGATCCGCATCTCGATCGCCGCCATATCCTTTTCAATCTTTTTTACCGCATCCGCGAGGGACTTCATATCGAGCGAATCATAGGCAGCGCGCTTCTTCTGGATCGCGGCGCCGATCTCTTTAAGCTGCGCGCCGGTCTTTGCGATCTCTTCCTCGAACCCCGCAATTTGTGATTTCTTTCCAATCAGTCCCCCCTCATCCAGTCTTCTGCCCCCTCCCCGCAGGGTTCCCGAGGAGGAGATGACCTCTCCGCCGAGCGTGACGCAACGAATGCCCGCAAAATCCCGCAGGACGGATTGCGCAGTTTTTAGATTCTCAACAATCACAGCATCCTGGAGGAGGTACTTCATGAGGGCGCGGTACTCCGGCTTACACTCCACAACGTCCTCGGCCCAGACGCACGCCGGGTTGAGCCGCTTCTTGCTCCTGCGCCCGATTCGAGGGATCCACTCCAGGCAGATAAATGTTGCTTTGCCCTTATCTTGGCGTTTCAGTTCTTCGAGGGCGGCGTGGCCGTCGGCGACATTCTGGACTACCAGCAAGTGGGCCGCATCTCCCAGCACCGCCTCAACGGCGGTACGGTATTTCTCCCCAGCCTGAATGACATCGGCGACCGTGGTGATTTTCTTTCTGATCCAGGTTTCGTTTCCGAGTAAGAATCGCGCCCCCTCGGAATACCCCTCGTTGCTCTCGACCATCCTCCGGAGAAAGTCGATCCGGGAGGTCCTGCGTTCAATCTCGTTTTTAAGCGAATCCGATTCCTTCTGGAGCCCATCGATCTCATCGGCGACCTGCTTCCTCGCTTTCTCCCGTTCGATGAGCTTCATCTCCGCCTCGACGAATTGCCTTCGCAGCTCCCGGTCTTCGGCTGTCAGTTGCGAGACGAGGGCTTCATTCTGCGCGATGTCGGATCCGTAAAGGGAATTGTCTTCCAGGGACCGGTCGATTCGCCCCTGCAGGTTATCGATGCGCTCCTTCACGCGCGCCTGCTCGCCGCGCTTCTGCACGATTTCATGGGCCAGATCCAGGATCGCATCCTTCATCGATTGTACTTCGGTTTTCTTTCCATCAACCTTCTGCCCGAGCTCACGCTGTTGCTCTTTCAGTTCGGTGAACCGTATTTCCGACGATGCAAGTTCACCCCGGATCTGTTCTCTGCGGGCGGTGAGTGCCGACTTCTCTGCTTCCAAAAGCTGCTGCTGGTTCCCGAGATCGGTTTTCTCCCGCTCGAAGCGGGTGATGTTGGAATTGAGCGAATTCAGGCGCTCGTTCGCGACAAGGACCCTCTCCTCCGTCCGGTGAAGGGATTCAAGGCCCGCCGCCTTCCGGGACTGCTTTTCCTGAAGCTGCTGCTCGACCTCGCCCAGTCCCGAACGGAGTGCGTCGACCTCTTCTTCCTGCCGGCGGAGGGATAAATCTATGCCCGAACGGTCTGTGCGCGCAAGACCGAACCGCTCTTCCAGGGGCCGCAGTTTGCCGTGCAGGTGGGCATATTCGCGCTCGAGCAGATCGATCTCGAGCGATTTCAGCCGCCCGGAGGCCTCGTTGTACTGCTCGGCCTTCTTCGCCTGCCGCTCGAGGGAATTGACCGTCTTCTGTACTTCCTTGACGATGTCGTTGACGCGGACCAAATCCTGTTGGACGCTTTCGAGCTTCCGCATCGCCGCCTTCCGGCGGAACTTGTACTTCGTCACACCGGCCGCCTCTTCAAAAAGTCGGCGCCGCTCGTCGGTTTTATCGCTCAGAATGGATTCCACCATTTTCAGTTCGATCACCGAATACGCGTCGCTCCCCATCCCGGTGTCCATAAACAAATCGAGGATGTCCTTCAAACGGCAGGGCACTTTGTTCAGGAGATACTCGCTCTCGCCCGAGCGGAAGACGCGGCGCGTGATCGTTACTTCGGAGTATTCCGTGGGGAGAATCCCCCTCGTATTCTCGATGGTCAACGAAACTTCCGCCAGGCCAAGCGGTTTCCGGCTTTTCGTTCCGTTGAAGATCACGTCTTCCATTTTGTCGCTCCGGAGCGTGCTGTACCGCTGTTCCCCGAGAGCCCATCGGATTGCATCCACGATATTGGTCTTGCCGCAGCCGTTTGGACCCACGATTGCGGTGACGCCGGAGTCAAAGCCGAGGTTCGTTCGCTGTGCAAACGACTTGAAGCCGATGATTTCGATTTTAGAGAGGTACATAGCGTCCGGTCAGGCCGAGTGTTTCATCGCTTGCATGAAATACCTGAGATAGAGCGAGGTCGACCTTGTGTAGTCAAGATAGCTATAAAGTGCCGCAGTCGCAACGATAATGATCAGAAAGCCCAGGAAATAGACCTTCAACGGAAATACATTGTAGACGATGGAGACTCCTTTCAAGAGCCTCGCGAGCACCCAGAGACTCACGACCCCGATCGCCGCGACGATCGGCACGATATACGTTTCGGTCTCCATCGACAACCGGTACAACACCATGGCGACGGGAATAAAGATGACGTAGGGCAGCATCGACCACATTGTGATCGAGAAGCAGTGGTAATAATAGACCCGTGACTTCGAGGTAACCGACAGGATGCGCACGATGAGGCTGAGAACGAAGAGCGCCAGAAACAGAACGCCGGAAACCACCACGATGAACTTCACCGGGTTCCAGACGAGCCGCACCAACCCTTCCTTCGGGCTGTCCGGCAGAAACTGGCTCAGAATATTATCGAACACCACGTTGTCCCGGTAATGGGAAAAGATACTCGAGAGGATCGTCGCCCACGTCACCGAGACAATCATCGCGAGAAAGACGGTATGACCGTTGCTCAGGATTCGCTGATCTCGCACATCGGCGAAGAAATTGTAGGTGCGGAAGAGGGAGCGGTTCACGCATTCCCGGAAGCGCCGGTTGCTATTATAGAGCGAAAAGAAGGAGATGAGCACCAATATCCCGGCGACCACATAGATCATCGGAGCGTTTGATGAATAATTTCCGATCGGAAGGGCTTGCGCCTTCTCGCCGTTGAACACGGTCCGTGTGACATCGAATGAAGGCCGTTTATCCCGCTCGAGGGTAACAAGCCCCATACTGTGCACATACGGATCGCGCGAATGGGTTGAGAGTATGGGGCGGTCGGAGCGCCAATCGCTGAAGGCTGCAAAAATGCCGCCCCCAATCTTCGCATCCCTGATCGCATCAAAAAACTGCGTCGACAGCCGCGCCTGGGATTCCATCGACAGCGGGTCGCTATAGCCGTTATGATTCCCGGGCTCGATCTCCCTGCTGAGCTGGGTCACGATAATCGGTTTTTCGGGATCCTCTGTTTTCCACTCCCTCAAATCGTCGCGGAGTTCCCCGATGTTGATCTCGCTGTGGTCGACGACGGCCAGATCGACATCCTCCCAACACAGACTCCTCGTCGATCCGCCGGCGAAATAGACCGACCGGGGGTCGAGCGACCTGATGATGTTGCGCATACCGTTCACATAGTCACAACCTCCCGACAGCGTGATCTGAAAGCCGTCGCCGATTCCCCAGGCAAGGAGGCACGCATGATGTTTGTCCCTCCAGACCATCTCGCGGATATAGGTTGCTGCAAGGTCTTGATAATAATCCTTTCGGAGAATTTCGGAGGGGACTCCGACGAGCGGAATCTCTTCCATGGCCAATAGCCCGTAGCGATCGCACAGGTTGAGCATATAGGGATGAGGCGGATAGGGAAAGCGGATGAGGTTCGCCCCCAGCGCCTTGATCAGCGCAACATCCCGCTCAAGCGCCTCGTACGTCATCGCAGAGCCGAACGCCGAATGATCTTCCTGCCAGAGAACGCCCTTGAGCGGGATGAGATCCCCGTTCACACTCAACCGCCCTTTTTCCCACGCGAGATCCCTGAGACCCACGTCGGTGTCGAATTCATCAATGACCGTAACGAGCCGTTTCGAGATCCGAATAAGCTGGCATTTGAGTACGTAGAGATCGGGGGATTCGGGTGACCATAATTTCGGATCGGGGAGGACAACGTCGGCGCTGACGGACGTCGACTTGTTCTGCTCCACCTTCACGGGCGCAATGCCGCTTCGCCCGCTCATCTCGCCGCTCAGCTTGTCGTAAACCTCTACCTGAAACCCCAGATGTTCGTCGGGCGCCAAAACTGTGTTGGCACCCCTGTCGGTGACATCAGCTTTGACGGTGATCTTCCGGTTCTTGTTTGCCTGCGGCTCAGCGTAGGACACATCCAGATTTTCCACGAACAGCCGGGGAGTCGCAAGGATGTACAGGTCACGAAAAATCCCGCCGTAGGATCTCCAGCCGCTCACCTGCTGTCGGAGCGGGAGCGTGGATGTCGGTGTGAGCTCATTATCGACCGATACTCTGATCGAGTTGTCTTTCCCGACCTGGAGGGTATTCGGCGGAATCGGCATGACAAATGACGAGTATCCCCCGATATGGCGCCCGACGAAGCCGCCGTTGATGAAAATCTCGCTCTGGTAATTGATGCCGTATGCCACGACCGAGAAGGCATAGTCGTTCAGCATTTCCGGCTTGACGTCGAAGGTGCGCTGAAACGCGGTCTTTGCGGTAAAATCATACGCGCTGGGAACCGATATTTTGTTCCAGGTCGTCCCGTCGACCGAGTAATCCCACGGGCCCGAGAGGTCAAGCTTTAGTCGGAATGGAGTATCGGGGAACATGGCCGCATCCGCGCCTGTCCGGGCAGGCTGGCCATTCTGGAAAAACCTTCGTTCCGTTGCGGCAGACTGGGAGGTCGCAAATGAGGGGGGGATCAGGAGAAGGAACAGCGCATACCGTACCACTCTGCGCAATGTTATTGTCGATTCGATAATCCTGGTATCTCTTAGTTTCTCACTGCGAGCTCCAATATAATGAAAAAAGGAGGGGAAAGCAATGGAAATATCGGGGTTTATGGGAAGTTTCGGGTAATTCGGTTGAAGTCGCAGAACATCGCCGGGTTCTTGGAACCGGCGCCAATACTCTATCACCGGCGATCTGCGGTCAGGGGTCCGAGAGAGGGGTGAGAGTGCGGTCAGGGTTTCAGGACTGTGCTCGCCTCCGCCCCCGCCTGCACGATTTGCATGAAACCCTCCGGCTTCAGGCTTGCCCCACCCACGAGGGCTCCGTCGATATCAGATTGGGCGAGCAAATCGTAGGCATTGGCAGGTGTGACGCTTCCGCCATACTGGATGGCGATCGTCTCGGCCACAGCCCATGAGTATAATCGGCTAATCGTCTTCCGGATCAGCTTATGAGCCGAGTTGGCCTGATCCGGTGTGGCGGTCTTTCCGGTTCCGATGGCCCACACCGGCTCGTAGGCGATGACGAGTCTTCCCATGTCGGCCGACGACAGCTCGTGCAGCGCACCCCCGAGTTGCCGGGTGACGACCTGGTCCGCCAGTCCCGCTTCACGCTCGTCGAGCGTTTCACCGACACAGGTGATCGGTATCAATCCCGCCGAAAGGGCTTTCTTGACTTTCGCATTGACCGTCTCATCGTTTTCGTTAAAATACTGCCTTCGCTCCGAATGGCCGATGATGACATATTCGCAACCGACGGCCAGGAGCATTCGCGCTGAGATTTCCCCTGTATAGGCCCCGTCGTCAAATTGCGACATGTTCTGTGCGCCGAGCCTGACCGGCAAATCCTTGAGGAGCGTCTTGGCGACCACCAGCGAGGTGAACGGCGGGCAGATCACAACCCCGACTTCGTTCCTGAAATCTTTCAACCGCCCTTTCAAATCGGCGATCATGGCGGCGGTCTCATGGATGTCCTTGTTCATCTTCCAGTTGCCGGCGATGATCTTCTTCCTCATGGCGTTTCTATCCCTTTGTGGTGGATCATTCTTTCGAGATTCAATTTGTCCCCCGTCTTCACTTGGATCCGCCGGTGTCAAGTCTCTTTTTCAAGGCCTTATTGACTATCGCGGGATTCGCCTTCCCCTTGGTCGCCTTCATGACTTCGCCGACAAAGAAACCAAACACGTTCGCGTTCCCCGCGCGATATTTTTTCACCTGGGCTTCGTTTCTGTCCACGACTTCGTCGACGACTTTCCGGATTGCCGATTCGTCGGAAAGCTGAACCATCCCCTTCTTCTCTACAATCGCCTTCGGGTCTTCGTCCGAGTGAAGCATTTCCGCGAACACATCCTTCGCGATTTTGCTGCTTATCGTTCCGTCGTTGATCAATCTGATCATCGAGGCAATGCGTGCAGGAGAGATCGGAAACTTGCCGATCTCGAGCTTTTGCTCCCCGACGACGCGGAGAACCTCCGTCATCACCCAGTTGCTGGCCGACTTTGCATCCTCGGGGTTCGCCGGTCCCAGGGCCTTCACCACGGCCTCGAAATAGTCTCCGTACCCTTTTTCGGAGGTCAGGACGTCGGCATCATACTTGGGCAGATGGTGCTCCTTGATGAAACGGTCGCGGCGTGCCGTCGGGTGCTCCGGAAGCCCTGCCCTGACTTTGCGGATCCACGGCTCATCCACGTGCACCGGAACCAGGTCGGGATCCGGAAAATACCGATAGTCGTGCGCCTCTTCCTTGCTGCGCATCGAATACGCAATGTTCCGGTTCACGTCCCAGAGCAATGTCTCCTGCTCCAGAGAGCCGCCCTCCTCGAGCACGCGGATCTGACGGTCGATTTCAAATTCGAGGGCTCGCTCGACATTCCGGAATGAATTCATGTTTTTCAGCTCAGTCTTCGTCCCGAGTCCGGAGTCTCCCTTCTTCCGCACCGAGACATTTGCATCGCAGCGAAGGCTCCCCTCCTCCATGTTTCCGTCACAAATTCCGAGGTGGGTGACGATCTGCCGGATCTTGTGCAGATAAAGAGACGCTTCTTTCGGAGATCGGAGGTCCGGTTCGCTCACAATTTCGATTAAGGGCACACCGGACCGGTTCAGATCCACAAGAGTTTCCGC
>Ga0137399_10000611_pt1 | contig 14631 bp, 9 predicted proteins | sample czorhiz316metaG_FD_104810 | JGI IMG/M metagenome (GOLD analysis project Ga0137399, IMG submission 104810) | Vadose zone soil microbial communities from Angelo Coast Range Reserve, California, USA - czorhiz3.16 metaG | ecosystem: Environmental > Terrestrial > Soil > Vadose zone | place: USA...
ATGAACCTGGGCAGCAAGATGATTATCGATGCGACGAAGAAGCGACGTGCGGCGGGCGCCTCCGGAAGCGGTGATCGGGAAGCATCGAAAAAGACTCCAGAGTCGGGCAAGCTCCGGTCCGCGCTCATGGAATCTGACGCCCGCATCCGCGACGCGAATCTTATCGATGATACTCTCTTACTGGTCAAAACCGCATCGGGGGGAAGGGAATTGATGGAGAAACTCGTCAAGGATCCCCGCCTCGAGGGTATACCGGTGCTTGCAGTAGTGAGCGATGACGTGGATATTTACCGTCAGGAGAGTTATATTTGGGGGATATTCACGCGTTTCGACTGCGAGCGGGATGTTTTTTTCACGGAGAATAAGCTCGTGGGTATCTCGCCTATATATAGAGGAGTGATGGGCATCGATGCGACATGGAAGCCCGGCTATCCCGCGCCGCTTGTTATGAGCGATGAAATTATCCGGCGCGTCGATGAGAAGTGGGGGAGGATCTGGAAGTGAAGGGGCCCATCGCAGGGACAGATCGATTTCCTTCCTCGCAGGGCGAAATGTCTCACAACCACGGAATTCTGAAAATCGCCTCAATGGGCTTGCCCTTTCTATTATCCCTGCAATGCAGCAACGGGGACGAAACGAGACATGTTAAATCCATTTTGAATGCGAAGTGGTCGCCGAGCAACAACTATATCTCCTTTCTCAAGCGAGAGTATTCTTATGTGGTGCCGAAAAAAAGCGGCTGCGGGACTGATGTATCCTATCCCGAGCCGGTGCCGGCGGAGCGTCCGGTGTACGATCTCTACCTGATGAGTCCTGCCAGAACGCTTGAGAAAAAGATTGCAGCGGCTTTTCTCTTGTCAAACGAGAAGTACGCATGGTCGCCGCACGGCGATGAGATTTCTTATGTGCGCCGCGCGAGCGGTGCAAACTTTGAGATTCTGGGAATGATTGATACGTCCGGAAGCGTCACGGTCATCGACAGCTCGGCAGCTGTGTTCGGCTTTGATTGGTCTCCGGACGCGTCCGGGATTGTCTACTCCGCACAACATTCTTATCTCGACACTGTGCGACTTTACATTGCCCCGCGAGCCGGTGCTCCCCCCCACCTTGTGAGCGACTCTCTTCCGGGTAGTGTCTCCGCGGTTTCCTGGTCGGTCAAGAACCTGATTGCCTTCGAGCTTGCTAAGGGTTCGAAAGTCTATCTCGGGATCATCGGTGCGGACGGGAGGGGCTATAAAATTCTGGACACTCTGAATTATACATACCCAACCATCGACTGGTCGCCCGACGGAAATTATTTGATCTATATCGGTGGGGGAGATACATCTCTTGTCGCCCAGATCTTCTTGCGAGACATCAATTCAGGCCAAAAACGTCAGGTCACTCATTACACAAGCCCAGCCTCGATCCACTCAATCATGTTTTCACCGGATGGATCAAAGATCGGCTACTCCACCGGCGGGGGCCTCTCTGTTGTCCAGCCGGACGGTTCCGGCCAGCGGCAGATTGCGTCTACTTCCTCCTTTGTCGAACCAAGTTGGTCGGCCGACGCGACCCGCCTGGTATACGCCGACAAGGATAGCGTTTTCATTCTGCAGGTTCAGTAATTCGGATGGCAAAGACAGATATCTTGTTTCGTGACCAACGGCTCGTTCCAATCTGGGAAAAGGTCCAGCGCGGCGAACGGCTTTCGCTCGAAGACGGCATGATTATGTATGGCACACCCGACCTCATCTCGTTGGGGAAAATGGCCCACTTCGTCCAGAAGCAAAAAAGCGGAGACGCCGTCTACTTCGTGCTCAACCAGAAAATCGAACACACCAACATCTGCATCCTCTCGTGCAAGTTCTGCGACTTTGCTGTCAAGAAGGGCGACCCGGAAGCGTACGAGATGGCAACCGAGGAGATTCTCTCGAAGCTCTCCCCCGAAATTCATGAAGTCCATATCACCGGCGGCATGCCCGCCGACTGGCCCTGGGAGCGCTACCTCGAGATCGTACGTTCCATCCACGAGAAGTTTCCGAACACCGACGTCAAGGCATTTACCGCCGTGGAAATTGATTTCTTCCACAAGAAATTCAAGCTCTCGATCGAGGATGTGTTAAGGCAGCTCAAGGAAGCAGGTCTCCGCACAATGCCCGGCGGCGGCGCAGAAGTATTCTCCGAGCGGGTGCGAAAATTGATCTTCAATCAGAAGATCGGCGCGAAGACATGGTTCGAGGTTCACAAGACCGCGCACCGGCTGGGGATCCCGACTAACAGCACGTTGCTGTATGGTCATATCGAAACGCTGGAAGAGCGCATCATCCATATGATAAAGCTGCGCGAGGCGCAGGATGAGACGGGCGGCTTCCTCACCTTCATCCCCCTCGCATTCCAGCCGGGCGATACGGGGATCAAGCCGCGGAATCATTTTACGTCCGCCATCGATGACCTCAAGACAATCGCAATCTCCCGGTTGATGCTCGATAATATTCCTCATATAAAGGCGTATTGGGTGATGCTCACGGAAGAAGTGGCATCGATCGCGCTAAACTTTGGCGCGGATGATATCGACGGAACCGTCGGGCAGGAGCGAATCGCCCACGACGCGGGGGCGATAAGCCCGATGAAGCTCGCCAAAGACCAGCTCATTCGAATTATAAAGGACGCCGGAAAAATCCCCGTCGAACGCGACGTTTTTTATGACCCGCTGAATGTGTACGCGGATAACGTCGTCGGTAAGATCCCGTATCTCAATTCCAGCCCGTTTTACTTTAACTTCGAAACGCATTTGTTCAAGACTCTTCCCATAAGTCCCCGCCGGATGGGCGTTCTGCAGGAGAAAGAGCAGCTTGCCGCAGGCCCCTTCTCCCTGATGGATTATTTCCGGCAGGAGGATCGCCTGGAGCTTTTGAGCTGGTGCATCGCAACACGCGATCAGGTCAAGAGCGTGATGCTCTTCTCAAATCACGGATGGCGCGATCTCGAAGGCAAGCTGATCGGGGTCACCGACGAGACGGCAACTTCCGTCCGCCTGCTCCAGGTCTTGCTGGAAAAAAAGTACGGTGTGAAGGTACTGTTTGAGCGCCTGCATGCCGGTGTGAACGATTACTCGTCGTTCGATGCCGTGCTCCTCATCGGCGATGAAGCCCTGCGACGGAACAAATCGGGGTTGCAGGGATTCGAGCTTGTATTCGACCTCGCTAAGGAATGGTATGATTGGAAGAAAATGCCGTTCGTGTTTGCGGTATGGGCGGTGAAGAAGTCGCTTGGAGAGGATGCAAAGAAAGAATTGAGATCCCTTATCGAGCATTCGTTAACTCTTTCGTTGGATCAGTTGGGTGAAATCGGCGAGCTCCAGGGTAAGCAGATCGGTTTGACGCGCGGCGATGTGGAAGAGTACCTGGGGGGCTTCAGCTATCAGTTGGGCGACAGGGAGAGAACGGCAATGCAGGAGTTCAGAAAGTTGGTCGAAGAAAAAGAGAAGATTGACGCAAGATAGGAGAACCCAATGGCCAGGCCGAGGCACCAAAAAGTGAAGGAACCCGCCCCGACGTACGTCGTGGACAGGAAGGGAAAGAAGACAGCGGTGATTCTTCCGATCCAGCAATATGAAGAGCTTATTGACGATCTCGCCGACCTGTCGGCAATTGCGGCAAGAAAGGATGAACCAACCATTCCCTGGAAGAACGTGAAAAGGAGGCTCAAGAAAAATGGCCTCCTACACGATTGATCATCCAACGAATCCGTCATCGCAAGGACATCTACAGAAGATTCTGAGAATAACGATGCAGTTGTCTGCCATTTACTCAAGGATCCGTTCCGGGAAAAGGATCACACGCGAAGAAGGCCTCGCCGTCCTCAAGAACGGGAGTCTTCTGGACCTCGGCGAGCTTGCCGGTGAAATCCGGCTCAAGAAAAACCATCCCGGGCCGTCGGGCGTGCCCAGGGTGACATTCGTGATCGATACAAACCCCAATTACACCAACATTTGCAACGTGGACTGCATCTTCTGCGCGTTTTACCGGCATCCGGGCGAGCAGGGGGAGTATACCTACACGGTCGATCAGATGATCGAAAAGTTCAAGGGGTCGGCGGCGCGGGGTGTGACAACCGTTCTCCTGCAGGGCGGAGTCAACCCGGCGATTCCGTTTGAATACTACGTCGAGATGGTCGAACGAACGGTCAAGGAGGTCCCTGAGGTGACCCCCCATTTCTACTCGACCTCCGAAATCATCGGCATGTCACACGTGTCGGGGCTGTCGGTCCGCCAGGTGCTTCAGCGACTGTGGAACGCGGGTCAACGCACGATCCCGGGCGGAGGGGCGGAGATTTTGTCCGATCGGGTGAAAAAGAAAATAAGCCACCTCAAGGGAACTTCCGAAGACTGGCTGAACGTGATGCGCGAAGCTCATCGGATCGGTTTCAAATCGACGGCGACGATGATGTACGGCCACGTCGAGACGGATGACGATATCATCGAACATCTCGAATCCATCCGCACGCTGCAGGATGAATCCCGGGGCTTCACGGCGTTCGTCCCCTGGAGCTTCAAACCGGGCAACACACCGCTGGAGAAGATCATTCCTCATTATGCCACGCCGATACGCTATCTGCAGGTTCTGGCGATATCGCGGATCTACCTCGATAACTTCGACCACATTCAGGCTTCGTGGTTCTCCGAGGGCAAGAAGACGGGACAAATTGCCCTCCACTTCGGCGCGGACGACTTCGGGGGCACGCTGTTCGAGGAAAATGTTCACGCTGCTGCAAACTTCGTGAACAAAACAGATACCGAGGAAGTCATCAACCTGATTCGCGAGTCCGGTTTCGTTCCGGCGCAGCGAACGACGCTCTATCAAATTCTCAAGATCCACGAGAGCGCCGAAGCCGCTTAACTGCGGCTCTTTCCCCGGATTGCCCCGTTTCTGTCTGCACAGCGAAAGCCACCGCATCATGTCACTCCCTCCACATTCCGCTTGAAACGGCAGGATCCACTTGCGTTCTCACGCTGAAGCGCTGGTTCTATCCCTTCTCCTGATCGCCGGCAGCACCGCCTGGTATGCTCTCGGTGATCACCCTCAACATTGGGATTCCGCAATTCATCTCTCGGAAAGCCTGAATGCGAATCGGCTCGGAACGCAGTTCCCGGCTTCGGTTCTCGATCAGGCATTGAATGTCTCATGGTATTATCCGCCGTTCGTTTCCTATGTTTCCATCCCCGTTTACCGCGTGCTGGGGGAATCGGAATTCTCCGGCCTGCAGGTCATGACGCTCTTTCTTCTCGTGCTGGCGCTTTCGGTTTATGGTATCGGCAGCACCCTGTTTGGAAAGCAGGCGGGCCTGATCGCAGCGTCGCTGATCATCGGCTGCCCGATCGTTCTCCGTTACTCGCACATGTTCATGCTCGATCTGCCTCTGGCCTCCATGGTGTCTCTATCCCTGTACCTTTTGATTCGAACGGCCTCGTTCGAGCAAAGACTTCCGAGCCTGTTCCTCGGACTGGCGATGGGCTGCGGTATCCTGACGAAGTGGACATTCCCGGTGTTTCTTCTTCTTCCATTTCTCTATGCCGCGTCAGGCGCAAGCAGGACGCCCAAGGTGAGAGCCCGACGCATCACGAATTGTGTCCTCGCGATTCTGATCGGAGCATTGATAGCGGCGCCGTGGTACCTCGTCCATGCAATCGAGATAGCGAGCAGCAGAGCCGGCGTGCTCGGCGGGGGCGAAGAGACGCTCGCGGCATCGCTCGGATACTACGTGCGGATCATCCCTGATCAGGTGTCCTGGATCCTGGCGCCGTTCGTCGCCTGCGGCATCATTCTCGTCATGATCAAGCGCCGGAGACAAACTGCCTTGCTTCTCCTTGCATTCGTCGGAGGATATTTCTTACTGACCCTTATCGGTTTCAAGCAGCCCAGGTTTTCCATTCCGCTCCTGCCGCCTCTGATGGTTTTGGCTGCGGCGGGGTTGGTATCTCCTATCCAGGACTCACAGATCTCCGGACCGGCAAAACGGGCCTCGATGGCGGTTTTGGCGGCATTGCCATTGATCGTCTATGTAATCATATCCTTTGTGCCAGCCGAAACTTCCCTTGGGGTACAGATATCGAAACCCCTGTTGTCTTCATCGATCGCAAAGGTCGACGGACCAGTTCACGCAGATTGGAAGCAATCTCTCATCGCCGAGACAATCGAGCGCGACCGGCTCAACCGGCGTAAGAATCGCGCAGTGGTTAGGGTAATCCCCGACTATGTTTTTTATAATAACGCGACGATATCCTACGCCGCAAAGCTGCGCCATGCTCCGCTTACTATCCTCGGGACCACGGGATTCCCGCTCTTTACGGACTACGTTCTTCTCAAAACGGGGGACAACGGTGAGGCCGGTGATTCGGGCTATCGAACCCGGCTGACCAACGAGATCCTTACCGAGCTGTTCGCCCCTCCCGGGATGTACCGGATTGTCGGGCGATGGAATTTGCCGGACGGTTCGGACGGAATTCTCGTTGCGGTGGAGCCAAAGGCCGTCGAGCACGCCTCCGGCAGGGAAGTGCTTGAAAACGTTCGGCGTCATGCCGGGCAATTTATCGGGCGGTATCTGAAACCTTTGGCGGGGTATTCGCTCGCAGTGGATGAGGTCGATTCGGGTTCAACGCTTGCGGGGCGCGTGAAGAGCATAACCGTTACTGCGGATGCGGCCGAAGCCGGAGACTTTACCTTCAATCCCGTTGGAATGCGGGTCAAAGACGTTAAGCTAACCATAACGGACGTAATGTTCGATCCCTGGAAACTTATTGGCAAAGACACGCTTCTCCTTCTCTCGATCGGCGGACTGAAAGTTGAGAGCTTCACAATAACCGCCCCGGATCTTAAACGATACGCGGAAGAATCCTCCTCGGGTTCGATCAGGATCGATTCGCTCTCCATCTCGCACGGCGTCGTTCACATCGGGGGCTTGTCACAGGGGTCGGGTCCCGCAATTCAACTCGACGTGAGGATCAGTTCGGTGGGCCACGAAAATATTTCATTCTCGTTCGAGAGCGTCCGGATCGGAATCGTGCCGATACCGGCGTCACTGGCGAATATCCTCACCTCCTCGTTTAACCCGGCGCTGAAAGGACTGGATATGTTGTCGGAGGTTACGATCGGGAAACTATCGCTGGAGAACGACCGGGTCCGGATTGGCGAGTAGGATTCTGCGCCCGCGCGACATCAACCCGGCGGATTGTTTTCAGGCAGACTGGGAGACAGAATCGGAGGGGTGTGGCGGTCTCAGTACAGCTCGAGACTCGGGACAGTCGGAATCAATCGACTCGCATGCGCTTTCGCGTAGAGAAGTTCGAGCGCCTTGTGTCCTCTCTCGCCCATGTCGATCGTCAGGTCGCTGACATACATCTTGACGAATTTCTCGCCGAGCTTTTCGTCAATCCCGCGCCCCCATCGCATGGCGTAGGGAATCGACTCGCTCTGATGCTCGTAGCCATAAGCAATGCTCTCTTTCAACCCCGCAGAGAGCCTCCCCGCGAGATCCGATCCGAGATCTTTTCTCACAACGTCGAGACCAAGAGGCAGGGGCAGTCCATCTGATTCCTTCTCCCACAATTCCCCGAAGTCTAAAATCTTATTATAACCGAGTGATTGATATGTGATCTGTCCTTCATGGATCAGCAGGCCCGCATCGACCTTGCCGCTGTCGACGGCGCCCATGATTTCGTCGAACGGCAAATTCACGCCTGTCATTCCGCTCGTAAAGAGCTTGAACAAGAGTGTTGCCGTCGTCCACGGCCCGGGGGTGCCGACGGTTTTACCCTTCATCTGATCGAGACTTTGATATTTTCTGGATACAATGACCGGGCCGTACCCTTCGCCCATGCTGGCTCCGGTGCGCATGATCCAGTAGCGATCGGAAACATGCGGAAATGCGTGAGCGGAAATTGCCGTCACCTCCAGTTCAGCCCGTCCCGCCCTTTCATTTAGTGATTGGATGTCTTCCAGAACGTGCTCGATCCTTATTCCATCGAGCTTGACCTTCCCGCTTGCAAGCCCGTAGAACATAAATGCATCATCGGGGTCGGGGCTGTGACCGACGCGGATAATACGATCGGGGTTCATGAATCAGCTTCTATTGAAGAATTGTTTCATCAGGAAGTTAAGTTAGTAAATTTGAATGCAATCTGAAACCCAGCATTGAGAATCGCCCTCTCAAGTGCTACATTGAGGCTGAAGGAGAACCCCTGCAATGGCGATACAGTCCCTCAATCCGGCAACCGGCGAACTGCTGAAACAATTTCAGCCGATTTCAGAATCTGAAATCGAGAAGAAACTTGATCGCGCGGACCAGACCTTTCGCGCATACCGCCGGACTACCTTTTCCGAGCGAGCGCAGAAAATGATGCAAGTTGCCGGGATTCTCGAGACGGAGAAGATCGAGTTGGGGAAGCTCATGACGACGGAGATGGGGAAGACGCTCCGGTCCGCGGCCGAGGAGGCGGTGAAATGTGCGTGGGGGTGCCGCTTCTACGCCGAGAACGCTGAGCGGTTCCTCGCCGATGAAGTCGTACAATCCGGTGCATCCTTGAGCTATATCCGTTATGAGCCGCTGGGCCCGATCCTTGCAATCATGCCCTGGAATTTTCCCTTCTGGCAAGTATTTCGGTTCGCCGCCGCGGCCCTGATGGCTGGAAATGTCGCGCTCCTCAAGCATGCTCCAAACGTACCTCAGTGCGCCCTTAAGATCAGCGAGATATTTCATCGGGCAGGTTTTCCGGAAGGGGCCTTCCAGACGCTGCTCATCGAGGTCGACGCTGTCAAACGCATCCTCGAAGACCGCCGCGTGAAAGCGGTGACGCTCACGGGGAGCGTGAGGGCCGGCGGCGAAGTGGCCGCACTCGCGGGCTCTGCGCTTAAAAAGACTGTGCTCGAGCTGGGCGGAAGCGACGCATTCATCGTCATGCCGAGCGCCGATCTCGATCAGGCGGTCAAGACCGGGGTAACTGCGCGGACGATCAACAACGGGCAATCGTGCATCGCCGCAAAAAGGTTCATCCTCCATGAACAAGTGGCCGATGATTTTACAAAGAGGTTTGTTGCGGCGATGGAGGGTTTGCGGGTCGGGGATCCGATGAACAATGATACGGATATCGGACCCATCACCCGAAGTGACCTCCTGGCGAAGCTTGATGAACAGGTGCAGAAATCGGTGAAGCTGGGCGCGAAGGTTCTCACCGGCGCGAAGATATTGAAACGGCCGGGTTACTTTTACGCGCCCACCGTTCTCACCGATATCCCGAAGGATTCACCCGCCTATGACGAAGAGCTCTTCGGTCCCGTGGCCTCGCTATTCCAGGTACGGAACATAGAAGAAGCGATTACGGTCGCCAATGACACGATGTTCGGCCTGGGAAGCGCAGCGTGGACGCGCGATCGCGCTGAGATGAAGAAATTTATCGATGAACTCGAGGCCGGGCTTGTCTTTATTAACGGCATGGTCGCATCGGATCCCCGGCTCCCGTTCGGAGGCGTGAAGCAATCAGGGTATGGCCGCGAGCTGGGTGTTCAGGGAATTCGCGAATTCGTCAATGTGAAGACGGTCTGGATAAAGGGCTCTTGACTTTATGCCACCTCATGAGGTGAGCTTCCAGGTCTGACCAATCATGTCGACGGCGATCGCGGGCGAGTGTTGAGCAACTGCCTGTCTCAGACGCTCGATCGGTTCGTCGACGGGTTCGTTGCTGAGGGTAAAGGTGTGCCAGTGAACGGGGAGGATCGATTTCGCTCTCATGTGGTTCGCCATCGCAACCGCCTGCTCCGGATTGGCGTGAACGTAGATCCATGGATCGTATGCCCCGATGGGCAGGATCGCGAGATCAATCGGGATCCGGCGTTCACCGAGGCCTTTGAAGTATTCCTGGTAGGCGGTGTCCCCGCCAAAAACGATATGATGTCCGTTTTTCGAGATCAGGTAGCCGTTGAAGCTCCTCCCGCCCTGCTCGCCCTTCGACCGATCCTTCTCCCAGGGAAACCGCCAGCCAAAGTGATTCACTCTTAACCCTTCAATTTCAAGATCTCCCTGGGAGATTGTCTCCCCCCAATCCAGCTCGCGCACGGATTTCTGACCGAGCACGTCGAAAATATCTCCGGTGTTTTTTGCGGTGATAATGGGAACATTTTTCCCGAGGCGCCGTAGGCTCTGAATGTCAAGATGATCGAAGTGAGCATGGGAAATCAGGATCAGATCTAAAGGAGGGAGCTCGTCAATTCTGAGCGCCGGCGACACAAGCCGTTTCGGTCCGAACGTGCCGAGCCTGAAGAAGCTCGGGCCCACGCGTTCCGAGAACACGGGATCGGTGATGATGTTCGTCCCATAAAAATTAATAAGGACGGTCGCGTGGCCGATCCAAGCGGCGGTGATCGTTGAATCATCCCAGCTTTTCGGATCCGGACGGAATGGTGCAGGCACGGTTTCGCCGCCATGAAAGAGGAAGGAGAATGGAAACTTCTTCCTTTCCTGCGCCTGAGCAAGCACCGCCCCTGGCGCAAGGAGGCCTAGACCGAACGCAGAAATAAAACTCCTCCTCGAGATCATCGCGGAATCAACCCCATTCCATGGAGCTCACAATTGAAAAAAGTGCCCATCGTTCTCACGTTGATGTTCTATCGTTACTATAACGTTTGTCCAACCGTTTCGGTTTCTAGTTCCGTGACGGGAACGGGTTCCGGGATGAATACCGAAGGTGCCGGCCGTCTTGAAAGCTTTCTTGCGCGTTTCCGCGCAAATGCCGGTATTGTCTCACGCCATTCATCAAGCTTCGAATAGACGATCGGCACAAGAACGAGCGTCAAAAGGAGCGAACTGATTAGTCCGCCGATTAGCGCCCATGCAAGTCCGGACTTCCACTCGGCGCCGGCCGCTCCGCTGAGGGCGATCGGCATCATCCCGAACACCATCGCAACCGTGGTCATAAGAATCGGGCGAAGCCGCGTTTCTCCCGCTTCCATCAGGGCCTCGAATGTGCCCAGTCCCCGCTCGCGTTTCATTTGGTTGGCTCGATCAACCAGCAGGATGGCATTCTTTCCGACGAGACCGACCAGCATGATGATCCCTAGTATCGAAAAGATGCTGAGCGACTTCATGGTCAGGGCGAGCGCGAGCAATGCACCGACGATCGCAACGGGAATGGAAAATAGGACGACAAACGGGTAAAGATACGAATCGTACAGCGCCACCATGATCATGTAGACGAACAGGATCGCCGCCACCAGCGCAAGGCCCATCGTGCCGAATCCTTCCGCCTGATTCTTGAGGTCGCCGAGGTAACTGATGTTAATTCCCTGCGGAACGACGGCGGCGATTTTCGCGCTGATTTCCTGGCCGATCGTCCCGCTCGGCCGTCCGACGGCCTGCGAGAAAACCGTCACGGAGAAATTCCGATCCTGGCGTTGAAGCTTGGTCGGCCCGGTAGTCTGGGAGACCGCGGCAAATTGCTGGAGCTCGACGAGCTGCCCCTTCCGGTTCATGAAGGTCAGGCTGGCCACATCGTTCGGTTTCGACCGGTCGAACTCATCCAGCACGATCCGCATATCGTATTCGGTAGCGCCTTCGCGGAATTTCGAATCATCGTCGCCGTTGAATGCGACGCGCAAGGCCGCACCCACGTCGGCGAGATTGAGTCCGAGCGACGCCATTTTCTGGCGGTCGATTTCAATTCTCGTCTCCGGCTTCCCCTCCTCAGAGGAGAGGCGTACGTCGGCCGTGCCGGGGACCGTACGGGCGATATCCGCCACTTTCGTGGCCGCCCGGCGCACTTCATCATAGTCCGTTCCGCTTACTACGAGTTGAATCGGGGTTTGGTTGGCCGTTCCGAAGATTCCGATCGGATTAACGCGAACTTTTAATCCGGGAATTTTCGAAGCCTGGGTCTTGATTTCGCTTCCGATCTCATCCGTCGATCGTTTTCGTTCGTCGCGGGGGACGAGCGCGACGTCGATTTCCGCGGTATTGTCCGAGGTCTGATTCGCAAACCCCTCGCTCGATGCGCCCACATTCACAAACATCTTCTTTATTTCGGGTATCTGCGACATCATCGACTCAACCCTCTGGGTGACGAAATTGGTGTGCTCGAATGTGGATCCGGGATCGAGCTCGAGGGTCACGGCAAACTCTCCCCGGTCCGCAACGGCGATGAACTCCGACCCGATGAATCCAAGCGGAACCAGCGCAATCGCCGCTACGACGAGACCGAGAGCAAGAAGGGCGATCTTGCCGCGATTCTTGAGACTCCAACCCAGAACCGAAATATACTGCGCGGTAATGCTTTTAAAAAGCCGTTCGAACCAGACTCCGAAAGCTCCAAGGATCGATCGATCGGACAGTTGCTCCAGCTTTGCGAACCGCGAGGCAAGAAGCGGCGTAACGGTAAACGATACAAAGAGCGACATCAGAGTGGAGAATACGACGACGAGGGCAAATTCCCGCATGATATTGCCGACAAGGCCCGAGACCAGCGAGAGCGGTAAGAACACGACGACGTCCACAAGCGTGATGGAGAGCGCGGCGAATCCGATTTCATTTCGTCCCCTGACAGCCGCGGTGCGTTTGTCGTCGCCCATCTCGAGGTGCCGGTAAATGTTTTCGAGCACGACTATGGAATCGTCCACGAGGATTCCGACCACGAGCGAGAGGCCGAGCAGCGTCATGAGATTCAGGCTCATCCCAAATACATACATCCCGATGAGCGTCGAGATCATCGAGGCGGGGATTGCGATCATGACGATAATGGAATTGCGGATGCTGTGCAGAAACGCCAGCATGACGATTGCAACGAGTATGATCGCAACCATGAGGTCATGTTTGACTGCATCCGCCGCATCCAGCGTAAACGTTGATCCGTCCTGGGCGATGTCGAACTTCAATTTGATATCTTTGTAGCTAGCTTCGATCTTTGGGATTTCCTTACGAACGGCTGAGCTCACGTCGACCGAGTTCGCATCCGACTGCTTCGTGATCAGAATGCCGACGGAGGTCACCCCGTTGACGCGGCTGATCGTCGCATACTCCTTCTGTCCATCCTGGACTTCGCCAATGTCGGACAGGCGAATGTCTCCGCCCTGTTTGGATTGAGCGATAACCAATCCCCGGAGTTCGTCGACTGTGCTGAATTTTCCCGCGATCCGGACAACGAATTGCGTCGAACCCTGCTTTATTTTTCCGGCGGGAAAATCGAGATTCGAAGACTTGACCGCCTGGAGGACCTGCAGGATCGATAGACCGTAAGACCGGAGCTTTTGGGCATCGATATTCACCCTGATCTCCCGCTCATCGCCCCCGATGAGGGCGACCTGGGCTACGCCGGGCAGGCGTGAGAGCGGCGCCTGGATGTGATCCTTGAGAAGCTGGTAAAATTCCCGGCTTGGCATGGAGCTCGTCGCCCCCATCCGGATAATCGGCCGCTCGTCGAGCGCGAACTTCGTAATCGTCGGGCTCTTTGCGTCGGCCGGCAGCGTGGCGGCAACCTCATTTACTTTCCTCTGCGCGTCCTGAAGCGCGAGATCGACATTTGCCGACTGATCGAACTCGATGCTCACAAATGAAACTCCCTCCGAAGATGTCGCATACACGGCGGACACCTTATCCAGGCCCGAAACGGCGTCCTCGATGATTTTCGTTACCGAGGTTTGCACCTCATTGGGAGACGCGCCGGGATAGACCGTCGTAACCGTAACGAACGGCGGCGTGATTTTCGGCAGAAGCTCGTACTTGAGCTGCGTGTAGCTGAAGAGTCCGAGAACAGCCAACGCCGAAAAGATGACGACGATGAGCGTGGGCCGTTTAATTGAAAGTTCGGTGAGTGTCATGAGTGAGCTTCTCCTTCGATTCGGGACGCCATTCAGCGTGAGCCGGGATCGTCTGTTGAGTCCTAATTTACAATTGTGATGGGTACGTTGTCTTTAAGATTGTTCTGACCGTTTGTGACAACCGTTTCGCCGGAGCGGAGCCCGGAGACAACGGTCAGATTGATCCCGATCTCGGCATCCACAACTATATCGCGGAGTCTCGCCATGCCGTTCTCGACGACAAATACCTGCGGCGCCTTCAGGCTTCCGACAAGCGCGGCTCGCGGGATCGCCAGGACGTCGCTGCGAGAAAGATCTCGAAATCGCACGGTCGCAAACATCCCCGTCTTGAGCGGGTGTTCCTTGCTGTTTGTCAGCAGAACCTCCACAGGATACGTGTGCGCCTCATCGGCCTTTACGCTAATCGTATGGATGGTCCCCTGAAACTTCACGCCGGGGTACACGTTCGTGTTGATCTCCACCGTGTCTCCCGTCTTCAGTCTGAACACATCCCGCTCCGAGACGTTGAGATTGACTTTCAGTCTGGAAATGTCGACGACGTTCGCCACGGCCATCCCCTTCTGGACGTATGTTCCGACGTCGACCGGCCGCGCGGTCACCGTTCCGGAAATGGGGGTGGTGATTTTCGTGTCTGCATACTCGCGGCGAGCCGTGATAAACTGGGCTTCAGCCGATTTGAACCCGAGCCGGGCAGCTTCCACCTGTTGATCGGTCGCCGCATCTTCCTTGACCAGCGATTCAAACCGTTCCATGTCGCGCTTCGCCTTGAGGTAGTTGACCTCCGCGGTTGCGA
>Ga0137399_10000615_pt1 | contig 14598 bp, 15 predicted proteins | sample czorhiz316metaG_FD_104810 | JGI IMG/M metagenome (GOLD analysis project Ga0137399, IMG submission 104810) | Vadose zone soil microbial communities from Angelo Coast Range Reserve, California, USA - czorhiz3.16 metaG | ecosystem: Environmental > Terrestrial > Soil > Vadose zone | place: USA...
CGCCGTGATCGCCAAGAAGTATCTCCACTGGCATCCGGAAGTGCTGCCGGCGCGGCTGGCTAGGCTGTTCAGGTGGACCGAGGCGGAGACTGCCGCCGCTTCGGCAATCACGCCCGCTCGTAGAGGATATGATTCCGCGCCTCGAAACCAGAAGACCCAAGAGCGCAGCTCGCACCGCTTGACATGAAACTGATCCTAGCATCGGCCTCCGCGCGGCGCGCAGAGGTTCTGCGCGATGCCGGCATTGCGTTTGAAGCTGTCTCGACCAATATTGACGAATCGCCCCGATCAAACGAGTCGCCCAAGGAGTTGGTCATACGCTTGGCCGAAGCCAAAGCACGCTCTGCCGCCGCGCGGTTGCTCCCCGTTAGCGGCCCGGCCATCGTCCTCGGCGCCGATACGGAAGTGGTCGCGGACGGCCCGGGCGGAAGACAGGTGCTCGGCAAACCGGCATCGGCTCAGGACGCGCGGGCCATGCTTCGCCGCCTTAGCGGGCGAACGCACGAAGTCATCACCGGCCTGTTCCTGATTCACTTGCCCGGCGGTGTAACACGCGTCGAGCGTGAGACGACGCGAGTGACCTTTGCGCCACTGACCGATGAAGAGATCGACGCATATGTGGCGACAGGCGAGCCATTCGATAAGGCCGGGGCGTACGCCATTCAGGGACGTGGTGGGAGATACGTGACGCGAGTCGAGGGATGCTACTTCAACGTGGTGGGCTTGCCTTTGGCGCGGCTCTACCGCCACCTGTGCGAGCTAGGCTGGCAAGGGTGAAACCCCGGTTTGTAGCATTTACGAGACTCACCAGCCTGAGGCCGGTGCCCCGCCGCCTTAGACTGCTACGGAGGCAGACCAACACCTCTCACCACAGAGGCAGGACCTAACTTAAGGGGATTTAAGCAGAGAAAAACATAGCGGCCACCTGGGCCGCCACGCCAACGCAAGATCTCTGTGCCCCGCTACAAAGCCTGGGGAGAATTGGCAACTGTCAGGCGTCCGGACCTGCGACTACTTCTTTTCCTCAGTCGGCTTCTCAGCGGGCTTCTCGGGGCCGCCGGTCATCCCTTCTTTGAAGTTACGAATGCCTTCTCCCAGCCCGCGCGCAAGGTCGGGAATCCTACGGCCGCCGAAGAATACCAGCACAATGGCCAGGATCAGCAAAAGCTCGGGAACTCCTAGCTTTCCAAACATACGACCCCCTGCAGGTGATTCTAGGCTCCGGCCCGCTCTACGTCAACAAGGTAAAAAGCGCCTAAAGGGTCAAGTTAACTGCTTCGGCTCGGAGGGTTTGTCCTCGGAAGGTGTAGAGGCCGGCTTCTCCGGGCCATGCAGAGCTTCCCTGAAGCTGCGGATGCCTTCTCCCAGCCCGCGCATCACTTCCGGAATTTTGCGTCCACCGAAGAAGATCACCAGGATCAGCAGAATGATCAGCAGGTGTGCGGGGCTCAAAGCTTCCATGGATAATCCTCCTCAGCCACCGAGTGGCAGACTCCAAGCCTACATCAAAAGATGCCCACCGGAAGCCCCCTGTTGCTTATAAGATTATGCGCTCGTCACCTACCCTCCGGGTCACGCGTTCGCGGTCTAAATGCTCCAGCAACGGGATGGCATACTTCCGGGTGATGCCTGTCAGCTCCTTGAACGCGGCAATGGGCAGCCGGTCGCCTTTTTTCTGCTTGTAGTCCGCCAGCAGTCCGCGCAAGCGCGCAATCGCCGCACGGTGGAAGACCAAGTCCTCGGTCACCTTCACCAAGACCTGCTCGCGCAGCAGGATTTGAAGCAGCTTCTGCGCGCGCCGGCCTTCGACCGGCAACTTCGCCAGAACTTCCTTGAGCCCCGGTACAGCCAGCCCCGCACGCGAGAACTCCAGCTCAATCTGCTCCTTCGCGCGCGCTTCTTCCGGCAGTAAGGCGATGGTTCGGCCGGCGCGCTTGACGACGTCGCCGGCAACCGCCACGGAGCCGCCGGCCACCAGTTGGTCGAGCGCCGCGCGGAAAAGCTCCGGGCGCGCATCGCCGGCGGCTCGCCCGCGCAGTTCTTCTTTCGAAATTCCCTCGCCCAGAGGATTCGAGTGGTGGAAGCTTTCGATTTCGCGGCGCAGCGCGCCAACGCAATCGGCCAGACTGGCCGCCGACGCCACAACAAACGGCTGCTGGCTGACCACTCGCAGCGCTCCGGTCTGCTCGAGTTTGGCGGCCGTCTCGCGCGCCTCCGCCTCGAGCCAGCCTGCGCGGGCCACAATCTGCGCAAGCTCAAGCCCCCCAGATGACGCCGTGGCCATGGCCGCAAGAATCTCCTCGCGATTTCCGCGCTCCACGGTCGAAAGATACGGGATCACTTGGCTGTCGCGCTGGCGGTGACGCGACGCCAGCGCGCTTAACACCGCGCCGCCTCCGATGGTCACCACGGGCGAGAACTGCCGCAGAATAAAGCGGTCGCCCGGAAGCACGAGCACCGGATCGTCCAGGCGAAGCTGGGCGAACACTGTTGCACCCGGGGAAAGCTCCTCCCGATCGAGCAGAATAACCTCAGCCACGGTTTCGGCCGTGCCCTGATGGAAGTGAACTCTGGCGCGGTTCTTCAAGCGCCGCGCAGAGCCGAGCAGCTCTACGCGCGCGTCCAGCCTTCGGCTGACCTCAAACCGTCCCGGCGAGGCCAGCACCATCCCTCGCTCGACCTCGGCCAAGTCCACTCCGGCCAGGTTGAGCGCCGTGCGCTGGCCCGCCGTGGCGCGGACTACAGCCCTGCCGCCTGACTGCACGCCCCGCACGCGGACACGTCGCCGTGCGGGAAACAATTCGACTTCGTCCTCCGGCTTCACTGCGCCGGAAACCAGCGTGCCCGTCACCACTGTGCCGAACCCTTTCATGGCAAATGCGCGATCGACCGGCAGCCGGAAATACTTTGTCGGATCCTTCCCGGGCGCCTCGATCGCCACCCGGGCCAGCTCCTGCCTCAACCGCTCTAGCCCCGCGCCCGTGTGTGCGCTCACTGAAACAATCGGCGCGCCCTCCAGAAAAGAGCCACGCAAGAACTCCTCAACTTCCAGCCGCACCAGCTCGATCACATCAGCTTCGACCAAGTCAGACTTGGTCAAGGCAACGACTCCGCGGCGGATCTGGAGCAGCCGGCAGATATCGAAATGCTCGCGCGTTTGCGGCTTGATGGACTCGTCCGCCGCGATGACGAGAAGGACCAGATCGATGCCCCCAACCCCGGCCAGCATGTTTCGCACAAAACGCTCGTGCCCTGGGACGTCTACTAGGCCCAGGCGCACATCGCCCAGATCAAGAAACGCGAATCCAAGGTCAATCGTGATCCCGCGGCGTTTCTCCTCTTCGAGCCGGTCTGGGTTTGTCCCCGTCAGCGCCTCGACCAGCGCCGACTTTCCGTGGTCGATGTGCCCGGCGGTGCCTACGATGACGTTTTTCATCGGCCGAGTCCGGACAGGTAATGGTTCGCTCACGCAAGTGTCCAGGCGGTTCAACTCCACGGCAGGAAGGAATGCTAGCGGAGAGAGTCTAGTGCGTCAAATCCGGCGGCGTTCGACTTGCGCTATCTCCTCGAGAATGGCTGCTGTGGCAGCCCGGGGATCGGGGGCCGAAGTGATCGGCCGCCCAACCACTATATAGTCAGCCCCGGCACGGATGGCCTCGCCCGGTGTGGCCACGCGCGCCTGGTCATCTCCATTGTCGGAACCCTTGGCTTTCCCGGTTGGGGTGCTCGGCCTGACACCCGGCACGACAATGAGAAATCCCCTGCCGCAGGCCCGGCGGATGGCAGTGACCTCATGAGCTGAAGCCACTACGCCATCGAGCCCAGCTTGCCCCGCCAGCCGGGCAAGTTTCACCGCCCTCGTCCGCGGCCAGGACGCGATGCCCACTTGCCGCATAGCAGCCCGGTCCAGGCTGGTTAGGATGGTAACGGCGAGGAGCTTCGGCTTCGCCCGCCTGCCCGAGCGCTTATCGGCCCTCCCGAGGGCTTGGGTGGCCGCACGCATCATCTCAAGGCCGCCCAGCGCATGGAGGTTGATAAGGCGAATGCCGGGCAGGTCGGCAGCCGCCGAGACAGCCCCGGCGACAGTACTGGGAATGTCGTGGAATTTGAGATCCAGGAAGATGCCCGCCCCTAGGCGGGCTATCTTCCTGACAGCGGCGGGGCCTTCAGCCGCGAACAACTGGCCACCTATCTTGAACATATCCGCGAGGCCCGACAGGCGGTGGGCTAACCTATAAGCAAGACTCAGGCGGTCGAAATCTAGGGCAATAATCAGCCGTCGGCTCGCCTCGCTCCTCAGCGGCGTGGTGGCACCTCGAGCAGCTCGATCCGCACGCGCGCTAAACCCTTCTCTGTTATGCCCAAACGGCGGGCCACGCCGTAGGACACGTCTATTTCTCGGTCATCCACAAACGGGCCCCGATCGTTTATCCGAACCAATTGGCTCCTCCCCGTGCGCGGATTTACAAGGCGCACTAAGGAGCCAAAAGGCAGGGTAGGGTGGGCAGCGGTGTAGGCAAACATATCATACGTCTCGCCGTTAGCTGTGCGTCGCCCATGAAATCTGGAGCCGTACCAGCTAGCTGTGCCCTTCCAGACCCGCAGAGGAAGGACTGGTTGTTTTGGAAGAGCCACCACGAGTGGCGCATGGAGAGTTGACGCAAGCACGAACATCAGGAGGACCCAACGAAGTGCAGCCCAAATTACGAAAATTCGGTTGCGCATAATGTGTACTTTATGCCACGTCCGGCTCAGGGCGTCTATCCTACCAGAGTCCCGGTGTCAGCGGTACTTATGATTGATAGTATCTTTTAAGCCACTGATACTAAAGACTTTCTCAGAGAAACAGAGCCTCTCGACACCCTCCAGAATCTGCACGCACGCTGTTGGCTCCACGAAATTTGAGGTCCCAACCTGTACTGCGGAGGCCCCTACGATGAGGTATTCCAAGACGTCCTCCGGCCGCTCGATGCCGCCCAGACCCACCACTGGAAGCTTCACCGCATGGCAGGCCTCATAGACTAAGCGAAGTGTGATTGGCTTGATAGCCGGACCAGATAGCCCACCCGTTAGGCTGCCTAGGCGCGACTGCCGTGTCCGGAAATCCACACTCATCGCGGGATAGGTATTCGCGACGGTAAGCACATCGGCCCCCGCCTCCTCCGCAGCCCGCGCCAGGATTCCGATGTCAGTCACATTGGGGGCGAGCTTGACCCACAGGGGTCGTCGAGCAACCTTTCGAGCGGCAGAAACCACTTCGGCAATCATTTGGGGATCGCAGCCATAATGGATACCGCCCCGAGCCGTATTCGGGCAGGACACGTTCAACTCATAGGCCGCTAATCCGTCCGCGTCTTCCAACACGCGGATGACCTCCACGTATTCATTAACCGTGTAGCCGAATACGTTGGCGACTATTGCCGTGCGGTACGCCCGAAGCGCCGGCAGCTTCTCGGCGACAAATGCCCGCACGCCTACATTCTGCAACCCAACGGCGTTCATCACCCCGCTAGGGGTTTCGCACATCCGCGGAGGGGGCGCGCCGTTCATCGGCTGGATGGAAAGACCTTTTACCACTATGCCCCCAAGACGATCGAGGTCCACCAGGTGAGCAAACTCAATTCCGTAGCCAAATGTGCCGCTGGCAGCGAGGACAGGATTGGAAAGGCGCAAAGCGCCCACACTCACGCTCAGGTCAACTTCCCCCGGCATGGCGCGTAGTCTAGCACGCCACGCAAGAGGATCGAGGCAGGTCTCCTGTGGAAAACCGAATCAGTGAACGGGCACTGGTGCTTCGGCCCGCGAAGGTGCCAGCGCTTCGACCAACACGCGGCCGTCGCTGCGACCGAGTGTGATTGCACAGAGGAAGGCAAGCGTCGGCGCTATGTCCGCCGGCGTCGCGGCTGTCTGATATTCGCCGCGCCGAACTCCCGCACCCATCAGGATCACCGGCACACGTGTGTCATAGTTATAGGGCGAGCCGTGGTCTGTGCTCAGACCGAAGCCCAGGTCGTGGGCTGAAACTCCAAAGAGCCAGTACGGCTTCTGCATCACGATCAGGTCGCCGCTCCGGCCCGCGTAGTAGCTGAGCCTCGTGGCGCGCAAGATTGGATCGTCGGTAACTTCTCGCCCGCGAAGCTCCTCGCTGCGCAGCACCCGGGCGACACCCGGTGCAGCTAGAAGCGCACCCACAACCGCCTCCATCACCTCGGGCGCGCCCGCGAGCTTGGCATAAACGCCCTGCGCGAAGTACAAATCACTGCCTGATGCAGGCGCCAAGTGCTGCCCCGGCCCGAGGGACGTCTCAAGAACTTTTTGCACACCGGCAGTCAAATCGCCGGTGCCCACAAGCCCTCCATCCAGTCCTGCAGCCGTCATCTGCTGAGGAATCGGCGCCACCCCGTGGTCGGCCGATAGGGCCACGACGTAGTTCCGCGACCCGACCGCGCGGTCCAAATGATCGAGCAACCCGCCAATTGCGACGTCCAGGCGCGCGAGGACGTCCTGCACCTCGTGACTGAACGGACCAAAGTGGTGTCCTACTAAATCGAATGTTGAAAAACTTACGCCGAGATAATCGGTGCCGCGGCCCTTGCCAAGTCCCAGCGCGTCCACTGCGGACGCGGCCATCTGAGCCAGGTAGGCGTCCGCAAAAGGACTCCTCTCCCATAGCGCATAGAAAGCCGCATCGGGTTTATCCGCGCTCCCTTTGAGAACATGGGGAAAGGTCGAGGTCCACCCCGCAGGAGGTCTTTCGCCGGCGGCCGCGTCCTCGAATAAGTAGGCGCTGGCGGGCAGGGCGCGGGTCCACGACTTTCCAAAATCAGCCTCCACAGGGTGCGCTCGCACGTACTGCTGGAGGAAACCCACCGGAGCGCTGGCATAAGCTGAGGAAGTCACCCAGGCGCCGGTTGTCTCGTCGTGCCAGGTGACCGCATCGGCGCGATGGCCTGCCAGCATGATCGCGCTGCGGGCCTTCAGCGAAAATGTGACCACGCGAACGGGCGCGCCGGCCTGCGCGCGCAACTCATCGGCGAACGTGGGGACAACTAGCCGCGCGGCGCTTTCGCCGCCCTTCACCGCCGGCCCGTAGCTGACTGCCTGTGCTTGCGCGTCCTCGGTGCAAGTGATCATTTTCCCTGATTCGCGATCCCACCAGAGGTTGCTGATAATTCCGTGGGTCGCCGGGAAGCTGCCCGTCGAGATTGTGGCGTGCCCCACGCACGTGCGAGTGCTCGCGTAGGGGTAAGCCGCCTGCCGGAACCATGCGCCCTTCTCCAGCAGATGCCGCAACCCGCCGGTCCAGTGCTCGCTGTACTTCTCAAGGTAGTCGGCGCGCAGCTGATCCACCACCAGCACGACCACCAGCTTCGGCCGGGAGTGCTCTTTTTCTGCTTGCGCCGGAACCGAGGCAGGGAGCAGAAGCTGGGCGCAAAACAGGCACACCGCAATGTTGCTCACTCGTCGCATGTTTGGAGAACCCTCCGGTGCGGACGGAGTGTAGCACGAACCCTCAAGCCACCTCGCCGCGGGGCCGTTTCAAAGGTCGGCGCCCGGCTTCACTCCGAGCCTTCGGGAGCGGGGCGCTCTGTGCTAGGATGTCCGCCGATGCGCGTTGTCGAAAAGTCGCAGCTAATGTCCGCCACGGAAATCGACCGCACCATCCAACGGCTGGCGCACGAGATCGTGGAGAAGAGCGGCGGCACTTCAAATCTCGGGCTGATCGGCATCCGTCGACGCGGCGTTCCCTTGGCGCAACGCATCGTGCGCGCTATGCGCGGCATCGATGGCGTTCAGGTGCCGGTGGGGACGCTCGATATCACGCTCTATCGCGACGATCTTTCCAAAGTGGCTCCGCATCCGGTGCTGCAATCCAGCGACATCCCCTTTCCCGTGGACGATAAGGATCTGATCCTGACCGACGATGTGCTCTACACTGGTCGCACCGTCCGCGCCGCCATGAACGGCCTCTTCGACCTGGGCCGGCCGCAGAGCATCCGGCTGTGCGTCCTGATCGACCGCGGCCACCGCGAGCTGCCCATCGAGGCCTCCTTCGTCGGCCGGCACGTGCAGACCAGCGACACCGAAATCATCGAAGTCCGCTTGACCGAGGTGGACCACGAGGAGCGCGTGATGCTCGTTGAGCGCGTCTCCTGACCGCGCGGCCTTTACCACTTTTCCGGGGACCCCTGTGCCACAGCGCCTCCACCACATGCTGGGCATCGAACCGCTCGCCGTCGAGCAGATCACCTTTTTGCTGGACCAATCCAAGCCCTTCCAGGAAATCCAGCGGCATCCGCTCAAGAAGCTGGCCACACTGCGCGGCAAGACTGTGGCGCTGGCGTTCTTTGAGCCCTCGACGCGCACGCGCATCAGCTTCGGGACCGCTGCGGCGCGCCTGGGTTCGGACACGATGAACCTGCAAGCGGAGGTCTCGAGCCTGCGCAAGGGCGAGTCGCTGCTCGATACGGCGCGCACGCTCGACGCAATGAAACCGGATTGCATCGTGATGCGCCACAGCGCGTCGGGCGCAGCCGAGTTTGTGGCCCGGCGGCTGGAGATTCCGGTGATCAATGCCGGTGACGGCACGCACGAGCATCCCACGCAGGCGCTGCTCGACGCGCTGACGATCCGCGACCGGCGGGGCAGCCTCGAGGGACTGAATGTCGCCATCCTCGGCGACATCCTCCATAGCCGCGTGGCTCGCTCAAACCTTCATCTGCTCGGCAAGTTCGGCTGCCGCTTTACGCTGTGTGGTCCAGCCATGTGGGTGCCCCGGGAGCTCGAGAGCCTGGCACCGCCCGGCTGCTCCATCCGCCGCGTTGCGCGCATCGAACAGGCGCTCGAAGGCGCCGACGTAATCATCGTCTTACGCGTGCAGCAGGAGCGCCAGCACGAATCCGCGCTCGCGCTCGCGGAGTACATCCTGCTCTACCAGCTCACCCCGGAGCGCCTGCGCCTGGCAAGGCCGGAAGCGCTGGTGCTTCACCCTGGGCCGATGATCCGCGGCCTCGAAATCGATCCGGCGGTGGCTGATGGCCCGCAATCGTGCGTGCTCGAACAGGTCACCAACGGGCTGGCGGTGCGCATGGCCCTGCTGTTCGAGCTGATCGGAAGTGCCCAGACCGAGTCCAGCGCTGTCGCCCCAGCGCAAGCCAAGGATGCCGCCGATGCTGCTCGTTAAGAACGGCCGCGTGCTCGACCCGTCGCGCGGGACAGACGCGATGCTCGACGTCCTGCTCGAGGGCGATCGTATCGCGCAGGTAGCGCCTGCTATCAGTGCGCCCTCGGCCGAGGTGTTCGACGCCACGGGTATGGTCGTCGCCCCCGGCTTCATTGACCTGCACTGCCACCTGCGCGAGCCCGGCGATGAGCCTTCAGAGACCCTTGAGAGCGGCACCCGCGCCGCTGCTCGCGGCGGCTTCACCGCGGTGTGCGCCATGCCCAACACCAAGCCGGTGAACGACAACGCCTCTGTGACGCGCGCCATTCTGGAACGCGCGCAGGCCGCTGCCAGCGTGCGCGTTTGGCCCATCGGCGCCGCGTCGCGCGGCAGCAAAGGCGAAGAGCTCGCGGAGATTGCGGCGATGAAGCAAGCCGGCATCGTCGCCGTCAGCGACGACGGCCGGCCCATCGCCACTGCCCGCCTGCTGCGTCAGGTGATGGACTACTGCCGCTCGCTCGACCTGCCGGTGATTGACCACTGCGAGGATGCCTCGCTGGCGGCCGGCGCCGTAATGCGCGAAGGCAACCAGTCGGTCCGCCTGGGGCTGCGCGGCATGCCCGCGGCGACCGAATCGATCGCCGTGGCGCGCGACGTCCAGGTGGCCGAATTGACCGGCGGGCGGCTGCACGTCGCGCATCTTTCCACGCGTGGCTCGCTCGAGCTGGTCCGAGCGGCCAAGCAGCGAGGCCTGCCGGTCACTTGCGAGGTTACCCCGCACCACTTCACACTCACCGACGAGGACCTCGCCTACGATACGCGCTTCAAGATGAATCCACCGCTGGCTTCGCGATCCGATCGAGACGCCTTGTTGGCCGGATTGACCGACGGTACCGTGGATGCCATCGCCACTGACCACGCGCCGCATGAACCGGCGCTCAAAGACGTGGAGTTTGATCGCGCGCCCTTCGGCGTAACCGGATTTGAAACGGCCCTGGCGCTCGGTCTCGAGCAGCTCGTGCACACGGGTCGCATGACGCTGATGCGCCTGGTAGAGCTGTTCACTGCCGGCCCGGCGCGTGCGCTCGGAATGACGCGACGCATTGCGACAGGCGAGCCGGCGGACCTGACGCTGTTCTCCACCGAACACGCCTGGACGTTTCGCGCCGTGGAGTCGGTGAGCCGCTCGCGCAATACGCCGTTCGATGGCCGCAGCTTCCGGGGCGCGCCGATGGCAACCATTGTGGCCGGCCGCATTGTCTGGTGCCGCTAGCGGGCGAGCCCTTCCAAACCAAAGAAACAATCCTGTCCTTTCCCTGTGTGCTCTGCGTCTCTGCGGTGCAAATCGGTTGTTCTATGAACCGCAGAGACGCAGAGGCGCAAAGTCGGCAGAAATCAGAGGAGAGAATCCTACAAATGCGGCTGAGGCTTAACGATGCGTGGCGGGCTCGGCGGCAGGATGCATGCCATGCTGCGGAACCTCGTGCACGCCCCGCGCCGGAGGTTCCTGGTGGAAGCGGTAAAAATGGGCGAGGGGGCCAGGGCCTTTACCGATGGCGTAGCCTTTCTCAATGGCTTTGGTGACGTAGGCTTTGGCAAGCAGAACCGCGTCGTGGAGCGGACGGCCGCTGGCGAGTTGCGCGGCAATCGCCGAAGCAAAAGTGCAGCCAGAGCCGTGCGTGTTCATCCTTTTGATGTGGTCGCCACCCAGCGCGAGCACCTCCACGCCGTCGAAGAGGACATCAATCGCCTTCTCCATCTGGCCGCCCTTGACCACCACGGCGCGCGCGCCCTGTTCGACCAGTTTCTTCGCCGCCGCCTCCATCGCCGCCACGTCCTTGATCTCCATGCCCGCCAGCAGGGCGGCCTCGTCAATATTCGGCGTGATGACGGTGGCGCGCTTCATCAGCTCTTCGGACAGGAATTTGACTCCCACCGCATCCAGCAGATCCGCGTCGCCAGAGCTCGGCTTGATTACCGGGTCGAGTACCACGTGCGCAAAGGGGTTGCGATCGAGGAACTCCGCGACTACCGATGCGTTGGCGCGGTTGCCCAGCATGCCGATCTTCACCGCGGTGATGGAGATGTCTTCGACGAGCGCATCGAGCTGCGCGCGAAGGATCGCGGCGGGCGTGATGTGCACGCTCTTTACGCCCTGCGTGGATTGCACGGTGAGCGCCGTCACCGCGGCGATCCCATAGCAGTTGTGCGCGGCAAAGGTTTTCAGGTCGGCGGCAATGCCCGCGCCTGCGCAAGGATCAAACCCGGCGATGCTGAGGACAACCGGCGGGACTGGGTTGTGATGATTGTTCTGGTTGCTCAAAGCAGCGTGCCCTCCGCGCTAGGCACAGGCGCTGGCTACACTTCATCCGCGAAGTGAGCCCCGCAAAAGGAATGTACGCGGATTGTTCCATGCAACGCAAGGGGAATCTTGCACATCTGCGGATGATTTTACGCCGGGCGGTACGCCTTTGTCTCTCGCCCGATGACCGTACGTGAGTCAGTTGTCGGACAAACTGCTACCATAAGACAAGGATCGACCCTGATGGTTCATCCCTGGACGATTTGCGTTGTGCTGATCAGTTTCTCCTGGCTCTTTCTGCCAACTTTGGCAACTTCCCAAACTTCATCCATCACCGACACAGTGCGTAGCTTGCGCGCAATCGGTTACCCCGACGAATCCGAGAACGACGTTCCTCCTCTCGGTCGGCCGCTGCTAACCCAACTGAAGCACCAGTTGCGGGATCTGATTGCGGAGACGCTGAACGAGCGAGGTCAGCGAGCGCGAACGCCACAACAAATTCGGTCTGCCGTTCTCAGGCACCTGAAGGAGCTTGGAGTGGGGCTAAAGCCCGTGAGCCCGGAGCACCAGAAGACGCCGGGCCCGGAATCGTACAAATACGGCTACATTTACGACATCCAGATTCAACAACCTGAGGCGCATAAGGAGTTGCTGGTCGCTGTCACCAGGTTACAGGTTAATCCGGGCAGTGATTCCTCGATTTATGTTTTCGAAAAGGCTGAACAGAGATGGAGCCTCATTCTGGCGCAGGAGGCGAACGACTACCCCACGATTGCCGGGGCTCAGGCAGGGCTCAAATATGGAGTGTCCCCGCCTGATGCGAATGGGCAGTGGTTCCTCGCCACTACACACGTCAACTTGTGGTGCACGTCGATGTGGCAGGGGCTTTACTACCGCGTTCTACGTCTGGGAACCAATCCGTAAGAGCCGAGAGTCCTTCTGAACCAGCACCTCGGCGTTTACTTGGGCTGTGACGAAAACTACAAACTCACTGTCACCCGCGCGGAGTTCGAGGTCAGACACATCAACTCCCAATTGCTCGATGCGAGTTTGCTAACGCGTGTCCATGTGCAGAAATACGTCATCTCAGGTGACAAAGTGACGCGTGTCCCACCTCTCGCGTTCCTTCCTCAGGATTTTCTGGACGAATGGCTCCGTATTCCGTGGGAAGAAGCCGCCAAGTGGACCGCTTCCGGCAACCTTGAGCAACTTCGCCTCTGGCATGGCAGGCTTAGCGAGGACGAGAGCCGTTTCTACCATTCAGAGTTCGAGTTTGTACAGCCTTGTAGCGGAGTTCCAGGCACCAGCAAGTGGCTGATCGGAGTGTGGATTGACCCCCAAAACCGGCCGGAAGACTTGCCCGAAGAACTGTTTTTCACTGTCGCCAAAAGGAACGGGGCCTTTTTCGTAGACGCGATTGCCACCACGAGACCGCCCGGGTGTCCCGGCCGGGCCTACCCCGTTTCCACGCTCGGGTGCCCGAAGCTGCCCTGAGGCCTACGGAAAGAGGCCGCGCACCAGGGTGGCCTCCGCGACGCGCCCCACGGCGAGGATGTACGCTGCGGCGCGCATATGCGCGTGGTACTTGCGCATCGTTTCGTAGACGTCATTGAACGCGCGCTTCATCACCATCTCGAGCCGGCCGTTCACTTCGTTTTCCTGCCAGAAGTAGCCTTGCAGGTCTTGCGCCCACTCGAAGTAGCTAACCGTCACGCCGCCCGCGTTGGCCAGGATATCCGGCAGCACGAGGATTCCCTTGCGATGCAGGACTTCGTCGGCATGCGGCGTGGTAGGGCCGTTGGCACACTCCGCGACGATCTTCGCCTTGATCTGGTCGGCGTTGTGCAGCGTGATCGCGTTCTCGAGCGCCGCCGGGATCAGGATGTCGCACTTGGACGTCAGCAGGTCGTCGTTTGAGATGCGCGATGCGCCGGGCATCCCGACGACTGTGCCGGAGCGCTCTTTGTAGCGGATGGCTTTGAGCGGGTCGATGCCGCGGGGGTTATACACCCCGCCGCGCGAGTCACTGATGGCCACAACCTTGGCTTTCTTTTCCGCGAACAGCCGAGCAGCGATGGAGCCCGCGTTGCCGAAACCCTGAATAGCCACGGTGGCACCGCGCAGCGCCATCTTCTTGACCTTGCAGGCTTCCTCAACCACAAACAGGCAGCCGCGCGCCGTGGCTTCGTTTCGCCCTAACGACCCGCCCAGTGAGACCGGCTTTCCGGTCACCACGCCCAGCGCCGAATAACCTATTGTCATTGAGTAGGTGTCCATGATCCAAGCCATCGTCTGCGCGTCGGTGTAGACGTCCGGCGCGGGGACGTCGCGCTCCGGCCCGATGATGGGCAGGATTTCGCTGGCGAATCGCCGCGTCATGCGCTCCAGCTCGCTTTTCGACATCCGCTTTGGATCGCAGATCACCCCGCCCTTCCCGCCGCCGTAGGGGATGTTCACCGTGGCTGTCTTCCAAGTCATCCACGCCGCCAGCGCCTTCACTTCGTCCACCGTGACGTTGGGATGGTACCGGATGCCGCCCTTGGATGGCCCGCGCGCGATGTTGTGCTGCACGCGGTACCCGGTGAAGACCTTCAACTGCCCGTTGTCCATCTTCGTCGGGATGGAGACTTCCAGCACGCGCTTGGGCGTCCGCAGCACCTGCCGCAGCCCGGGATCGAGCTTCAGGTACTCTGCGGCAAGATCAAACTGGATCTGCGCAATGCGGAACGGGTTGAGGTCCTCGCGCGGCGCCATCCGCGGAACAATCGGCTGAGGAGTAGGTTTCGCAACCGTAGCCATCGGTGTTCTCTCCCTAAGTTATCCGCCCGCCGCGCGCCGCTGCGACGCACGATAGCGTTCGCGGCATTCGGCCGAGCAAAAGTGAAATAGTTGAGCCCCTTGCTCCAGGGGAAACGAGATTTCTGAGGACACATGCGTGCCGCACCAGGGATCGCGGTAGAGCGGCTTGGACGCCAGCGGCGATGCAGGTGAAACTTCCCTCTTGGTCCCTGGATTGAACAACCAGCCTAAAAGCTTGCGACCCAGCCATGTGGCAATAACCAGCCACAGCACAATCCGTAGAATACGAGCCAGAAACGCCACGCCGCGTCCAACACTTTCCGGCGGCTTCCGC
>Ga0137399_10000616_pt1 | contig 14576 bp, 11 predicted proteins | sample czorhiz316metaG_FD_104810 | JGI IMG/M metagenome (GOLD analysis project Ga0137399, IMG submission 104810) | Vadose zone soil microbial communities from Angelo Coast Range Reserve, California, USA - czorhiz3.16 metaG | ecosystem: Environmental > Terrestrial > Soil > Vadose zone | place: USA...
CACCAACGCCAATCTCGACGCATCAATTGCAAAGGGCCGCTTCCGATCCGACCTGCTGTTTCGCCTCAACACGCTGGAGGTAACGTTGCCGCCCTTGCGTGAACGCTCGGATTTCGCCGAGATTGCGCGCCATCTGATCGAGAAGATCGATCCCTCCGCGGACTTGACAGAAAGCGCAATTGATCGATTGGCCGAGTTGAATTGGGACGGCAATATCCGCGAATTGCGCAACGTGCTCTCAAGACTATCCCTGGCCGGGCGGGGAAATCTGATCGATGACACGGCCGTCGAATCCGTTGTCGGGCATTTACCCAGCGAACGGCTGCCTGGCAAGGCGGCCGGCAACGGCGGCCTCAGACATGACTTGCATGAGATTCAGCGCGCGCATGTGCTGACCGCGTATGCGGAAACCGGCAACAACATCAGCAAGACCGCGCGCCGGCTGGGCGTCTCGCGCAATACAATCTATCGCGCCCTTCGTGACAAGCAGAGCTGACGCAAAGCGATGAGGCCTTTGCGTGAATGCGGCGCGACCTGTCCTTTACGAAAGGCGCTGCACGCTAGAAATCTGATCTATTATCACGTTCAATGGGAGGGTCGCCGTGTTTGAACCAGAAAACAGCCTCGAAGCCCTGATGCAGGCCGCCGGGAACGATCCAGGTGTCGTTCCTGCATTCTATCAGGCGCTGCTTGAAACCGAGATTTATGTTCTGACTCCTGAAGCGCCAATGAAGCCTGGCCGCCGCCGCTCGCTTAAATTTCAGGAAAAGATCAACATTGCCACCGTCGAATTCCAGGGCATGAAATGGCACCCTGCCTTTACCTCCAAGAAACGCATATCCGACTATGTAAAGGAGCCCGAGACCTGCCTTGGTGCTGCCGCGCGCAATCTGTTTGAAATGTTGCCTAACTCCAATTTCTGGCTCAATCCACTATCCGAATGCCAGAAGCCGATGCCCGCTACTGAAATCGCACTGCTGATGAACGGCAAGATTTTTGAAGCATTAACGAGGGTGAGATAGGAGTCGCGTGGCGCGCTGTCGATGTTGAAAATTAGCCACCATGTGTATAGAAAATCTCAGACCCTGCAGACAGTCTCAACGCAGTCGTTCACCTTTCATAACTGCTCACTACGCGAATTCTGCCCTCGCCGCGACAAGCACGGCATCGTCAATTTCCTACTGACGAACGAGATCACACCCTATGGAAGTACCCGCCCGCCGCTGACACGGAAGCGCGTTGAGTTCAGCGCTGCCCTCGCTGCGCATTCGGTCACGGTAAGCCAGCAGGGCGCAAATAGATCGCAAGCCGGCGGACGTAGGCTAACCAAAATGGCTCAGGTTGAGGCGACGGCAACCCAGCGCTTGAGATAGATAGCCGCCCGGTCCGGACTAGGCTTCGATGGGCAATAACCTGCTAAGTCGAATTAGCAATCCTTGACACCCGTGCTGTCCAACACCTCGCGAGCCTGGTTCAGGTCCACGCAGTCGTGGCCGCCCGGAAACCAGCCATAGGCAGGCGCGAGCAGCGCGCGCGCGTCATCAGGTCGTCCGACATCCCGCCAGACCTGTGCCAGACTCGTCGCGGTCCGTAATTCGAACAGCCGCGCGCTCTGCCGTCTCGCCGTTGCCAATCCTTGTTGGAACAACGCCTCCACCTCGGCGAGCGGCGCGCCTTGGGCCAGTCTTGTGCAGGCTCGCACGCGAAACCCTTCAGCGTCGCTGTAATGCTGCCCGGTCGCCTCAGCTTCCGCCGCCGCATGATCCAGCAAAGCGATGGCCTGCTCGTTTCGCTGGTGTTGCATCAGTATTTCCGCTTCGCTGATGAGGAAAAAAGGACTCCAGATCCTCGTTTGCATCCTGCCGAGAATATCCGCGGCGCGCTGCATCCGCGCCAGACCGGTATCCAATGCGCCTGTTCTGGCCGAGGCCCAGCCAAGAAGCGCTTCCGTGAAGCCTTCCCAATAGAAAACATGATGGCGATTCATGATCTCAACGAGCTCTTCCGCGAGTGAGAAAACGGTGGCAGGATCCTGATCAACCATTGCTTTCATCGCGCAATGATGAATTGCATAGCAGCTTGTCAGGTGATGCCCGTTTTCGCGGGCCTCCCGCAAACTGCGCGCGCATAGTTCTTCTGCCTCGTTAAGACGACCGAGTTGTTGCGCGGCGATCGAATACTGCCCCAGGGTCGTGGGACGCGGGATCGTTAGATAATTGCCGAGCGTCGTCGCCGTGCCTGCGCGCTCAAATTGGTCTATCACTTCGAGGAACCGCTCGCGCGCGACGACGAGCTCGCCGCTCGCCAGGGCGACCATTGCTTTGATCCGAACTCCTTGTGCAGCCGATGTCGCATCACCCTCATGGAGCGCCAACTCGAGAAAACTTCCAACGTATTCATAGGTGCGCGGAAAGTCGCACCGTACCAAGGCGCCGCCGGCCCGGCCCCACAGGATGCGCAACAGTTGCCGCGTTTCTCCCAGCTCCTGGCCAAGTTCAAGCAACCGGGCATAATTCTGATCCACCTCTGTCCCCGAATAGCCATGCGTCGCGTATAACGGCTCGATCAGGGCGATCCGCAATTCGAATTGCCGGCGGTGAATTGATGTATCATCCGGAAGCTGCGTCAGCAGCTTCAACGCTCGGTCGAACTGGCTGACCGCTTCGATGTTGTTGGACCGCCGCGCCGAGCGCAAAGCAGCCCGCTCCCACCAGTCGATTGCTTCCCTGATATGGCCCGCTTCGCTGAAGTGATGGGCCAACAATTCCGGCTGCACGTCGGCTATCTGGGAGAACCTGCTCTGCAACGTCTCGGCGATGCGCTGGTGGAGCTTCTGCCGACGGCTAATCAGCAAGGTCGAATAGGCAGCCTCCTGTACGAGCGCGTGCTTGAAGGTATAAGTCACGTGCGGGGGACTACCTCGGGCGCTGATCAGGTCCGCAGCCTCAAGCAGCGCCAACGCGGCTTCAAGCTCTTCGGGCTTGGAAGGTACCACCGCAGCCAGCAACTCAAACGAGAACTCCCTCCCGATTGCCGCAGCAATCTGGGCAACGACTTTGCTCTCGGTCAGACGATCAATACGGGCGAGCAATGAATCCTGCAGTGTTACCGGTATCGTCAACCCACCCGGTGCCCGTTTATCGTCATAGGTATCGGCATTTGCCCCGTACGGGCCGGACTCGATGATGACCTTGGTCAATTCCTCGATGAACAACGGCATTCCGTCCGTTTTGGCAACAATCTGCCCAATAACGATCTCAGGCAAATCTTTCCGCGCCACCCGCCTGACCAATTCGTTCGACTGCTCCCGGCTCAGTCGGTTCAGGCTGAGCGACGCAACCTGATCACGGTCGGTCCACGGCGGGCGATATTCCGGCCGGTGCGTGATCACACCCAGGATCCGGCTACAATGGTGCCGGCCCAAGCCGCGGGTGATCGCCTCAACCGTCGTTGGATCGATCCAGTGCGCATCCTCCAGTATCCATAGCACCGGCTTCAGTCTCGACAGGTTCACCAGCCAATCATCCAGGGCTTCAAGCGTCAGGCTCTTGATTTGCTCCGGCGGCGCTTCGTGCCTCGGGAGGCGATCGCCAGTGGGTATCGACAGCAGGGTCGCAAAAAGGGCAATCGTTTCGGGCGCCACATTTCCGACCTTCTGCATCGCGGCAACGAGACGATCCAGCTTCTCCTCCGGCTCCATGTTGATCGTCAGTCCAGCCATGCGCTCTAAGTTCGCGATGATCGGATGCAGCGCACTATGGGTATGGAATGGCGAGCATTGCAGAAGGATGACGAAATGGTCCTCTGCTGCAATCCGGCTCGCAAGGGCCATGCATATTCGCGACTTCCCGATCCCTGCTTCGCCCGCCAGCAGGACCATCTGACGCTCGCCTTCGCACGCGGTTTGCCATTGCCCGAGCAACAGTGAAAGCTCACCCACTCGGCCAACCACTTCTGTCAGATCGGCGTGGTGTGTAGCATCGAAGCGGCTTTCGGCCGCTGCCTCGCGCAGCACGCGCCAGACTGGCCTTGGGCCGGGCAGACCTTTCAAATCGCACATGCCGAGGTACTCAAGCTCGAACCTGCCTTCGATCAACCGGCGTGTGCTGGTGCCAATGGCGATCCCGTCTGGTGGAGCAAGAGCCTGTAGCCGTGCGGCCAACGCCGGGGTTTCTCCTACAACCGATTCTTCCTTGGCAGCGCCCTCGCCTAAGAGGTCACCAACGACAACAAGGCCTGTCGCGACACCGGTCCGCACATGCAAGGTCACGTTGGGCAGCGAGACCAGGTTCGGCACAACCTGACTGAGCTCGAGGCCGGCGCGCACGGCCCGTTCCGCGGCATCTTCCAAGGCAGCCGGGTAGCCAAAGTAGGCAATTATTCCGTCTCCGGTATATTTAGCGATGAACCCGCCAAGAGACGTCACAACGTTCGCGCATGCGTCGATGTAAACACCCATCACCTTGCGGAGGTCTTCCGGGTCGAGTTGAGAGGCGAGCGTCGTCGAGCCGACCATGTCGCAATTGAGCACGGTCAATTGCCGCCTCTCGGCGTCCGATCGCGTTCGCGCAGGCTTCTCGGGCGCGTACTGCTCGGTCATGTCTCGCCCGAGGAGCGCGTCGATCGCCTTCAACAGCTTTTTGCGGTGCCCCAGCGGTACGCCAAGCCGCGACAAGTCATCATCTGTTAGGTCGGGCAGAACATCGCGGTCGATCGCCTGCTCAGAGAACAGGGCCCGATACTGGCCAAGCCCAACTCCTTCAAGCCATGCATCCACGTCCAGGCTTTGGATGGCATTGGGTGTTCCCGAGGCCTGCCGCTCTATTTCGTTTTCTCGCTCTGGTCCTGGCAAGGCTCCACCTCATCGCATTCGCGTGCGTGAGTCCAAAGATGCGCGTGCCATGTGGTCTAGGCTTCTTTTTTCGGTTGCACGCGAAGGCCTATACCCAGCTTAGTAGCGGCCCAAGTGTCGAGTTTGCTCGATCAGCGCGATCAATGGCAAGGGGTTAGAAGCGAAGGATCGCGCCTCGTTCCTCGCCTCTTCGGCGATCTTATCGAGATAGCTCTCCGCTTCCGGCAGATTGGCGACAAAACACCTGCCCAGCTCCACCAAATTCCCACCCTCTGGGTCGCAAAACATCTTGGCCGTTCCCGGATCCCGGATTGCCAGTGCCGCCGGTAGCGTAAGAATACCGTCGCGCAAGTCCTCCTCTCCACCGCCCCCAAGTGCGGCCAGGCCCTTCACGTCGCCAACATCGTCGCAACCATGATAGAGCAGCCCCAAGAGGCCGCCGAATGTCCGCAACTGGCCCGAGCGATCGCCCAAGCAGGCGCACACCTCGAACATCGAGCCGGTGTCCTCTCCCGCGATCTTACGCCAGTCCTCAATTCCCAGTGGCTGCCGACGGAGCCGCCATTGAAGGCACTCAGCCACACCTAGCCGCTTCAGCAGTTCAGAAAACAATGCAATACCGGCTAGATCGTCCTTGAGCTGCAGATAACCTTCGGCCACGATATAGCCTGAAGTCATCAGAGCCGATAGCTCGCCGAACTTGGTGTGCATGGTCGCCCGACCCCTTCGCGTCGGGGATCGATCGACGATGTCGTCAATGATCAAAGAAACGTTGTGGAACAGCTCGATCACCAAAGCCGACTGCATTATCCGCTCAGGCATCGGTCCGTCGGACATCGCTCGATAACAGGAGAAGATCGTCAATGGACGAAAATATTTTGATCCCGTCAGAAATTGCCATTCAAGCGCTTCGCGCAACTCCTCGCTGCAATTGCCAATCCAACCCGCAATGCGCTCGCGCAGCTGCGCCATCTCCGACACGAAACCAAGTTGTGCGATAACGGATTGCGTCGATTGCTCTAGCATGTTTGAAACACGCCGCCTTAGAGTTTGCTGCGCCAGCGCCTGCGGTAGGGTCCGGACTGATCGGATGATTGGAAGCTCTGGGCTAAACTCTCAGCTAAAGTGGCGAACTCGCTTTGCAGGAGGCGTGCCTCCCTTGTCGCCAAGTCCCCCACCTCACGTAGGAGTGCACGCAATTCATCGACCGCGACGAGGCGCTCCGATCCCGCCACACTTCCGTCGATCCCCTCTGCGCCCAGGGCCTGAATTGATTGCGCCTGATGATCTGCAAGAATCTGCGCCAGGTTTAGCCAATAGCTGACCGATCTGTTTGCCGCGATCATCATTGCGTGGCCCATCGGCACCACGAACTCAGCGGCGAGCGAACTCTGCGCACAACTCGATGGCAAGTCGGCCGCCGCTCCGTCGCCCCGTTCGGCAAATCGCTGCCGAGTGGCGGCAGATCCGCCCATGCCTTCGCCAAATGCGATAGCCAACCAGGCGTCCCGCATTGCAACGAAAAGGCCGGTGACGGGGTCGCGGTCCGATCGGCCGCGATCCGAGCCAGACATGGCTTCTGGGTTTGACATCTTGGCTCAGCAGTCCTCAACTACGCTACGGTGTCCACGCAAAGCGTCATATCGCGAAAGAAACAACATCATCGAAAGCCGTGACAGGCCAGCAAAGGCACGACAGAAATTTGCCGACGACGGCAGCAGTTCTTCGGTGATCCTGGAGCCACCGTCCGGCTGCTTCGGCCCGACATCCGCGCCCTTGGGCCGAATTTCCGTGCCAAGTGATGCGAGTGCTGCCTGGTACTGCTGCCCCACCAGCAAGGTGTAGCGAGCGGTGACATCGGCGAACGCGCCCGCCGCCGCCGATTGGGCCAAAATCATTTCACTCAAGATCGTGCGATAGCCTGGCTGCATCCAATCAATTCCATTGATTTGCACTCGACGAAAGGAGACACTCTCCCAGCGCATTTCGAGGCCAAGATGCCGGAAGTAGTAATTGTTGGCTCCGGTTTAGCCGGTATGTCCGCAGCCACCCGGCTGATGGAGCAGGGCTTCGACATCACATTATACGAACAGAACAATTTTCTCGGCGGCAAGCTAGGCGCCCACAGGGACGGCGACAAACCCGACCTGCATGAGCATTGCTACCATATGTATCTGAATTGGTACAATAATTTCTGGCAAATGATGGCCGAGATTGGTGCCATTGGCAAATTCATAGCGAGCCCTGTCATAGGCTGCCGTCTGCTGGGTGATAAGCAGACGCGCCCATATCTCACCAATCCCGGATCGCCCGCGACAGTTCTCGCCAACATGCTGAACGGGATCGCATCCCCGGCGGACCAATTCCTCTCCGCCTATTCGCTGCTCGATCTCATCGGCACTCATTCGACACCAGGCGATGTGCTGGAGCAAACCTCTGTCAGCAATTTCTTTCGTTCCAGAAGCTACAGCAGTGAGAGTTCAATCGCTGCCTCTGCCCGCAGCTTGGCGGAGGCCTTCGCGTCGCCGAGCTATCTTTCGTCGGCACGAAGCTATCAGAGCCTGGTAAAGTTTGGGTATCGCCATCCGGCTCCCTCCCTGTGGCTACTCACGCAGAACACCAACGACGCGATTTTCGGACCATGGCAACAACACCTCGAAGCGCGCGCAAAAAATCTGGAGCGTGTGTGCAAAATTCGCTACCTGACGCGGGTCGAAAAGCTTCATGTGACAGATGGCCATGTGCGAAAATTGACTCTCGGTAAAATGCCGAACAACGTCACGACCGAGCGTGGCAAAAGGCGGAAGGCGACCAAGACATGGGACGTTGCCGTTCCCGGTGATCTGGTCCTCGCTGTACCGCCACGCGCGCTCGGTCGCCTCGTTAGCCCGGAAGTCGCCGCCTGCGCGCCCCGGCTTGAAACTGTCCGTCTCCTGCGATCGGAGCCGATGATTTCACTCGACGTGTATTTCAAGCGAAAGATCCTGGGCGTGACCAACGGTATCACGCTGCTTCTGGACTCGAACTACACTCTAAGCCTCCTCGATAACTCACAAGTCTGGAACGACCCACCCGCGAGAGGCACTGCTCTCAACGTCATCTCTTCAAACGCCGATCTGATTGCAGATTATCCGAACGACGTGATCTTGGATCTCATGCTCAAGGAACTGCAACGCTTCCTCGACTTCAAGCTTGGGCCTACGGCTGTTGATCAGAGCCTGCGCGACGATGATGTGGATTACAACCGCTGCCATGTTCAAACCAATGTCGGCGAGGAACTTTTTGTCAACCAGGTCGGTAGCTGGGAGCATCGCCCGAAGGCGACTTGCGAGATTCCAAACCTCTTCCTCGCCGGCGATTTCTGCCAGACCTTCATCGATGTCGTCACTGTCGAAGGCGCTGTCGTCAGTGGCTTACTTGCAGCCGAGGCTTTGCGCCGCAGACGCGGGATCGGCGCTCCGATCGATATCGTCCGGCCGGAGACCTATCCGGCGTTTCTCCCCGCGATGCTCGCGGCGGCTCTACGCCCAGCGGCCTTGGCCGCAAAGGCGGTCTCTGTGGCCGATTCCATGATGCGCGACCAATTCTCAAGGATCTTCCCCAACGGCTGATACTTGCACGCCACAACTCATTCAGGCAGATCCAATAACCGAGGCGCACCGAAGACCGCGGTCTGCCGTTCCGTCCAGCCATTCGCAGCCGGCAATCGGTCGGCGAAGTCGAAAGCGCGCAGCGTCTCGCATAAACAAACGGACTTGCCGTCGCCGCACAGGCACTCGCCGTCTCCCGCCACGCCTAATTGCAGCCTCACCGAGCCGCCGATCTGCGTCCCCTCTCCGCTACCGCTTTTCGTCGTCATAGCCCAGTAAGTCCGCTTTTCCCGACCTTCACCGCGCTGGGAGATGGAAAAGGTCGGCAGATCGGACGATCGTCCTCCACCGAATCGCGGAAACCGGATCGACAACGCCTTGCCCTTCTTGTCGGACAGGCCGAATAGTACTTTATCCGCGGCGTAGCGAACCGTGAGCTTGGGGGACGCAATTTTGTCCAACCCCCATACGACGCGCGCCGCCTCCTTGGTGAACTCCTGCGTAACGACAATCGCTAAGTAGTACGTGAATAACTGCCTGGTGGGATCGCTCTTCGCGGTCACGGTCAACGCGACGACGAATTCCGGGTAACAGCCAAAATCACTGTTGCGATAATCCACTCCGATGATCGTGAGCGGCGTCCGCCCACCGCCAGCATCGAACGCCGATACGAACGCGCTGGCCGCGCCTAGTGAGCGGTTAGCCGCCTCAGTCCCCACGAAATACATCGCCCATCCCTGCGAAGCGTCCAGAACCCGCGCCGGCATCGCGAAAGGTTTGCCGTCTACTTCGAAATTCTCGCCCTCGGCTTCAGGCCCCGCGTCCTCGTCCCGAATGTAAGGCTCCAAATACGCATGCGACCGCCGCGTCAAATCCATCGCCGCCTTTTCGGCAACCGACGGCGCTATCGTTGCCAACTCGCTCAAGCAATTCAGGTAGCCGCCGGCCAAGCCTCGCAGTAAGGCCACCGGCGGTACGGATGCCATCGCACCTTCGACTAAGCCGTTGACCTCGCGCCCCCAGCTACGACCCACGATTGCCCACCATTGGCCGCATGCCTCCGCGCCGAATCGAAATGCCACCTCGCCCAAGGTCAGCAGATCGTCACTACCCGAGCGCCGGCGGTGTCCTGAACGAGGGGGAATAGGCAACATGGCGGAAAACTCCTGGCCTGCTCCGATTGCGGCTGACGTGGCGCCATATGGAAGATATGGCCACGGCCGTACCGTCATCCACCCATTGTGCTTCGAGTCTCAAGCGGCAAACCGGCTGCGCCTTCGGGGCGGTGATCTGCGTGACCAAACAATCGTCACTTAAACTTAGAACGGAAAGACGCGATAATCTAGCTCAGGCTTCAGCCATGACGTGTGAGAATGGCGTCAGAACGGGTATCCAAAATTCGCGTCTCGGCGGTAGTGGTGGGACGCTCAGGTCGCGGCCAGCACGATGGAGGCACGGATGCGCGTGCGAAACGTCTTGCCGTCGAGGCGCACGAACAGCTCGCCCATTAATCTGGGAGCGACCAGCACGAACGATCAGCGAAGCTAAGGAAGCGCTCAAACGTTGCGAGGGTCTCTAGCGCGGCGCGAAGGATGCAAAAGATCCGAGATAGGGTTTCGGCCGCGGAAGCGCATAGGCACCAATTTTTGATGTTTTAAGGCCCAGCGCGCCGAAAGCTTCCGCCAGCTTGACCGCGCTCGCGACCCCGTCGATCACGGGAAGCCCATGCCTTTCCGAGAGACGTGCGGCCAATTCGGCCATGCCGGCACACCCGAGAACGACCACTTCGGCCTGGTCCTCCTGCTTGGCGAGTTCGATTTCCGCACCGATTTGCGCCGATGCATCTGACGCGGGGTCATCGAGTGAAAGAACCGGCAGTTCGCATGCTCGCACCTTGCCGCAGCGGCTGGCTAGTCCGTACTTCAACAGGTTGTTTTCGATGGCTGCAATGGAGCGCGAGAGCGTCGTGACGACCGAGAAGCGATGGCCCAGCATCGAAGCCAGATGAAACGCCGCCTCGCCGATACCGATGACAGGCACGAAAGCGACGCTACGCGCCGCTTCGAGGCCGGTGTCATCGAAACAGGCAATGATGTGCGCGGAAACCCCGGCGGCGTCGCCTTTGGCGATTTCGGCCAGAAGTCCGGGCACTGAAAACGCCGCGTCATAGTAGCCTTCGACGGAGACCGGCCCGTCCGGCGGATTGACGGCGATAATCTCCGTTCCCGGGGCCGCCGCGGCGCGTCCGGCTCTGCCGATCTTCTCGGTCATGGCGGCGGTGGTGTTTGGGTTGACGAGGAGAATGCGCATGGGACCGCCCTTAGACCATTCCCTTGCCGGCATCCGATCCGTGACGTCTTTGTCGGGCCTGCAGCGCAAGAATGACGACCAACGCCGAGAAAATGACGAGAAATGACACGGCGCTCGTCAGTGTTCCCAACGCATAAATATCCGGCTTCGTCACGGTTGTCGTCAGGCCCTGCAACTCAAGCGGCAAAGTATTGACCGAGCCAATGGTCTGGCTCGAGCGGGCGAGTTCGTCCCAAGACAAGGTAAAGCCAAACAGACCAATACCCACGACAGACGGCAATATGATCGGCAACACAACGTGCCGAAATGTCTGCCACGGCGATGCGCCAAGATCGCGCGCTGCTTCTTCAAGCCGGCCATCGAACCGGTTGAAAATCGCGAACATGATCAAAAGGCCAAAAGGCAAGGTCCAGGTCAGATGAGCGCCAAGGCCCGAAGTAAAAAGCCCCATTGCCGTCGTCCAACCCTCGGCGCCACTTTTGACGATGGAATCGTCAAGCAGCCGGAATTCCAGTGCGATGCCGAGTGAGGTAATAATCGACGGCATGATCAGGCTTGCGATCGCAACATGAAACAGCAAGGTCGCACCACGGAACGATTTGCGGAAGGCCATGCCGGCCGAAACGGAAAGAACGACAGTGAGCACCATGACGACAAGGCCGAGCTCAAGCGACCGCTTGAAAGCTGCACCAATGTCGACGATGCCCGTACCGGAGAACACCTTGCTGAACCACTGAAGGGAAACACCGTTCATGGGAAAGGTCAGGCCACCATCAGGCCCCTGAAACGAGAGGATGTAGATCGCGAACATCGGCCCGTAGAGAAACAGGACGTAGGCGGTGAAAAACGCAGCGAGAAGATAAAAGGATCGCGACCGCTTCTCGCCCATCTCACAGTTCCTTGCGGATATCGACGACCCGCGTCAGCGACGAAATGATCAGGATCGTAATGCCGAGCAGGATAACGGCATTGGCTGCGGCCGCCGGAAATTGCAGTGCGTTGAGGCGACTCTCGATGATCTTTCCTGCGGATGCGATCTGTTGGCCGCCCATGACGCCTATCGTAACAAAATCACCCATCACGATCGTGATCACGAAGATCGAGCCGATGACAATTCCCGGTTTTGCCAAAGGAATGATGATATTCACCAAGGTCTGCCACCCGGTAGCTCCGGCATCATAGGCGGCTTCAATCAACCTCTTGTCGATGCGGATCATTGAATTGAAGATCGGCACAACCATGAAAAATGTAAACAAGTGAACGAGGGCCAGTACGACGGAAAATTCGGAGAACAGCAGCCATTCCAGCGGCTGCTGGATCAACCCCATGCCCTCAAGGGCCTTGTTCACCAGGCCGTTCCGGCCGAGAAGCGGAATCCACGCGATCATTCGGATCACATTCGAGGTCCAAAATGGAATTGTACAAAGTAAAGTGAGCACGATTTGCCAGGTTTTGGATCGGACATGGAACGCGAGAAAATAGGCAACCGTGAAGCCGATCAGAAGCGTCAAGCTCCATGTCAGCACACACAATTTCAACGTCTTCAGATAGGCCTTCAGGATCGTGCAGAGATCCGGCAGACCGGCGATGCATCCCTCGAACGTATCGGTATAGCCGCGCAGACTGAATGCGGGGATCATTTCATATTCATTGTAGTCCCACGCGCTCACGATGATCACAAAAAGCAACGGCAAGAGAAAAAACAGCGCGAAGACGAGCATCATTGGCACGGCCTGAAGCCACGCAGCGAAGGATTTGCGGTCTTGCACCATTGAAAGGCCGATCCCGGTCACACCGAAGAAGGACTTGCCGCGCCCTTTAGCCCGGCAAGTCCTGAGAAGGCGTCAAGCGGCGATGAATTCATTCCACTTACGTACCATGTAGTCGTTTTCGTCCATGACAGCGTTCCAACAGGCAACCGCGCCCATCCGGTCGTCATAGGAGCCGCCGTCACGCTTGGCGCCGGCTTTCTCGAGGATGGTGCCGTCGGGTGCCTTGATATCTCCGACGGCTGCCTTGCCTTCCATCCAGTAGCCCCATTCGTCGGGCGTCATGTTGGCCTTGGCGGTGGAGAGAACGGCCGAATAATAGCCCTGGCGATTGAGATACGCACCGGCCCAGCCTGACAGATACCAGTTCACGAATTCATAGGCCCAGTCGAGTTTCGGTCCTGAAACCGCCTTCGACACGCAGAACCCCGTCGCCCACGAGCGATAGCCTTCCTTGAGCGGCTGGAATGTGCATGCAATTCCCATCGAGCGCACTTTGGTGACCGCAGGGGACCACATCGACTGGATGACGGTTTCGCCGGATGCCATCAGGTTGACTGACTCGTTGAAATCTTTCCAGAACGCACGGAACTGGCCGGCCTTCTTGGCTTCAGTCATGATCTTCATCGTGAGATCAATCTCGGCCTTCGTCATGTTGCCCTTGTCGGTATATTTGTGCTGGCCGCTGGCTTCGACAACCATCGCGGCGTCCATGATGCCGATCGACGGAATGTTGAGGATCGAGGCTTTGCCCTTGAATTCGGGATTGAGCAGTTCGGTCCACGATTCGATTGGCCGCTTGATCAGATCGGGCCGGATGCCGAGCGTATCGGCATTGTAGACCGTCGGGATCAGCGTCACGAATTCGGTCGGCGTTGTCGAGAACTTCTTGGAGTTCGGCCCCTCAACATAAAGCACCTTCCATGGCGCGGTGCCTTGATCGCCGATTTTCTTGCCGTTCGGCAACTGACCCTTCGTGAAGACTGGGGTGATGTTGCCAAACTCCTTGATCTTCTTGGCGTCGAGCGCGAAAATATTGCCAGACGGCACCAGCTTCTTCAGCGAGAAATATTCCGTATCGAGCACATCAAATGAATTCGGCTGGGTGATCACGCGCTTGGTCACATCGTCGGTTGTTGCCGTGATGTATTCAATCTTGATCCCGGTATCTTCCAGACATTTCTTCGAGATCTCGTCGCCTTCGTTCACCGCCGTCCCGAGATAACGCAGAACTTTCGGCTCGGCTGATTGGACATAAGGAAAGCCGGTGATTCCGCCCGAACCTGCTGCAAGGCCGACTGCTCCGGCAGCGCCCTTCAACACAGCGCGACGGCTGACGCCGCTTTTTAATTTCCAAAGACTGCTCATGGGCATCTCCTCCAAAGGTGTCAAGCCGCCTTTTCAGGTGACGGGACGGTTACAGAACTGCGGCTCTTCAATAGGCTTGCCTGCGCCGGGTCCCATGCGGCGAGAACGCGCTCGCCGACAGTGTAGTTGGCCGCGTCGAACTGGCTTTCCGTGAGCTGGGCCGAGATGTCGGCTCCATCTTTGATGGCAATCGCGACCCGGACATAAGTTCCCTGGTATTCGACCTCGCTGACGGTGCCCGCTATCGACGGACCGTTAACGGCTTCGCCGGCTTTTTTCAGCATCAGACGATCATTCCGAACGGCGAAGGTCTCGTCGTCCAAGGCAATGACGTTGTGGCCGCCGATGAATTTCGCCGTGAACTCCGTCCGGGGGTGGTTGAAGATTTCGCGCGGAGAACCCTGCTGTTCGATCCGGCCACCGTTCATCAGAACCACGATATCGGCAAGCGCCATCGCCTCATCCTGTCCGTGCGTGACATGGATGAAGGAAATACCAAGCTCCCGTTGAAGCTTTTTCAGTTCGGTTCGCATGCGGAGCCGCAAAAAGGGATCAAGCGCCGAAAGCGGCTCATCCAGGAGCAAGATCTGAGGGGACGTAATCAGCGCGCGGGCGAGGGCCACGCGTTGCTGCTGGCCACCGGAAAGCTGCCCCGGCAGTCTCGCCGCATAAGCTTGCATATCGACA
>Ga0137399_10000620_pt1 | contig 14523 bp, 9 predicted proteins | sample czorhiz316metaG_FD_104810 | JGI IMG/M metagenome (GOLD analysis project Ga0137399, IMG submission 104810) | Vadose zone soil microbial communities from Angelo Coast Range Reserve, California, USA - czorhiz3.16 metaG | ecosystem: Environmental > Terrestrial > Soil > Vadose zone | place: USA...
CGAGATGAGCCCATGCCGCATTCCGATTTCTAATCGGTTATAAGTTACACGGACTGCCCTAGACTACCCGATGACCCATGCGAAATTCACAATTTGCAAACGTGCGCCTTCGCCCCTTTTGGATCTAGCTTTATAGAGCAATTGAAACGGAATAACGCGACGGAATCCCGGCGCAACGCGCTTTGCGGGCAACACAGCGAACCGATTTAAACCTAGGAAATCGGGCCAGGGGATGGTGTTGACAGAATTTTGAAACAGGTTTCTTCTCGCGGCGAATTTTCATTGACAAAGGTGCGGCGGCTACACTATAAAACGCTCCAATCTAAATCACCGCGGCGGAATAACCGGTTAGGGCATCCGGATTGCCCGCCCCGTGGCTTGCTGGGTCAAAGGGCAACCAGCGGTTGTCGTCCAGAAATCTTCGGGTGAGTCGAGCGCTCGTTAACTCCGGAGGAACAATGCAAGCAACACGACTGAAGAAGTGCTTTGGGGTTCTGGTCCTTACGATTGTTCTTTTCTCCGCAGCTGGGCAGGCTCTTGCCGGCGTAACGGCGAGCATTTCGGGCACGGTTATCGACCCCAGCGGTGGCACCGTGGCTGGTGCGACGGTGACAGCGACGAATGTAGACACGCGCATCGTCATAACGCAAAACACGAATACTCAGGGGTTCTATTCCTTCCAGGCGCTTGCGCTGGGCAAATACACGATCGAAGTACAGAAAGCAGGGTTTAAGACCTACCGTCAGACGGACCTGACACTGGACGTCAACGCTGCCTTGGTCGTCGACGTGACATTACAGGTCGGTCAAGCGAGCGAGAAGGTGGAAGTCTCAAGTAACGCCTTGCACGTTGATACGGCCAATACACAAATGGGAGAAGTGATCGAAGGAAAGGAGATGACCGACGTCCCATTGGTGTCGCGGAGTTACACCGACTTGTTGGCCCTGCAACCCGGCGTCGTTTCGTCAGCTTCAGGAATGACGGGCGCTTATGCAGGTGCATTCATTTCGGCTGGATTTGCGATTCCCAAGGTATCGGGTGACTTGAATTCTGGCGCACTTTCCGTGAACGGGATGCGAGAAGCGGCCAACGGATTCATTCTGAACGGGGTGACGGTTCAAGAGACCGGTTATTCAGGCGCGGGCGCAATTCCAAACCTGGACTCCATAGCGGAGTTCCGGATATTAACGAGCAACTTTGACGCGGAATACGGAAACTATAGTGGCGGGCAGATCAACGTCATTACTAAATCCGGCACAAATCAATGGCATGGAAATGTGTTTGAATTTCTGCGCAATACGAGCCTAGACGCTGCCAATTTCTTCAATGCGGGCCAGCGTGGGGCTTATCACCAGAATCAGTTTGGCGGCACTCTTGGTGGTCCTATCAGGCCCGACAAAATCTTTTTCTTCGCGGATTATCAAGGCAATCGCGTCATACAGGCTATCACGCAAGTCATCCACGGCGCCCCGACCACGGCCACCCTTCAAGGGGACTTTTCTGGGATCGCGCCAAGCCTAACGGGCACGGTAAACGGCGCAGCGTGGGCTCAACAACTCACTAACCAATTTCAAAGTACAACCGGCCAAACAGTGACGAACGGTGAACCCTACTTCACCCCAACATGCGCAAACGCTTCGCAATGCGTATTTCCAAATGCAAAGCTCCCTGCTGGCGCTTTCTCTCCCATCGCGGCCAAGCTCCTGCAATACATTCAAGCCGCAGCCGCCGGCACGGTTGACGCGACGGGCACAGGAACATTTTCAACAGGCTCGGGGAAGGTGAATCTTACCGACAATAAGTTCAGCGGACGAGTGGACGGCAACTCACATTTCGGACTGCTTTCAGCTTACTACTACTCTGATAAATATGACCGCATCGATCCTTACTGGGCGTCGAATGCGCCATTGTATCCGGGATTCAGCGTTAGCGGCAAAGGACACACTCACAACATCAATCTTGGCGATACCAAGACATTCAGCTCGGCCGCAGTGAATGAGTTTCGCCTCGGCTACTTCCGCTTGGATGCCCCCTTTAACCAACCTCAAGGTGGAAAGGGCACGTCTCTCGCCAGCCTGGGTTTTGCTTCCGGGCAGGGTGGGGCCCCCGGAATATTCGTAGGAACGCCAAGTGTCGAGGGCATTCCCGAGATTGACTTCAATAATTTCGTGATTGGAGTACCAAGCCGCCCGATCCGCATCACGGAAAACATTTACCAGGTCCTGGACAACTACAGCAAAATCATCGGTACCCACACGCTGAAATTCGGCGGCCAATATCACTTCAGCCAGTTGGAAGAGAACCTCTCCAACGTTGCAAACGGCAATTATTTCTTCGGCAGCAACTTTAGCGGCCAGCCCAGCGAAACGGGGAGCGACTTTGTTGACTTTCTCTTGGGTGCACCGAGCCAGTACGTTCAAGGCCAGTCTTATCCTTCTTATGGACGAAATTACTACTTCGGTCTGTATGGACAAGATAGCTGGCGCATCAAGTCGAATCTGACATTCAACTACGGATTGCGCTACGACGTCAGCGCTCCATGGCACGAGAAATACAATGAGATTCAGACCATGGTACCCGGCCTGCAATCCGTCGTTTTTCCAGGTTCTCCCATAGGCTGGGTTTTCCCGGGTGATCCTGGGATCCCCTATTCGTTAGCTCCGACACGTTGGAACAATTTTGCGCCGCGACTCGGACTCGCCTACTCCTTCGGTGACTACGATGGCGTGTTGGGGAAGGTGCTTGGCAAGCGCGGCACCACCAGCGTTCGAGTAGGCTGGGGAATGTTCTACACGGCGTTTGAAGGCGCGACTGACTTCAACGAAATCGGAGACGCCCCATTCGGCAACTATACAGGCCAGAGTGAATCCACTTTCGCGGCGCCGTTCACCAATCGCGCTTCAGGAACGTCGATCACAAACCTGTTTCCGGTTGCGCCCCCGCCCAAGTATTTCTCAGCGAAGAAACCGGCCACGGGATTCCCGTATGGCAATCTAACCGACTTCTTCAATGCCTTCGGAACCATTGGGAGCTCGCCCGCCTTCTACAGCAAGAATCGTCTGCCGTATGCGGAGAACTATGAATTGTCCATACAGCGCCAGATCACGTCCTCGGACCTGCTGACGGTAAGTTACGTGGGTACACAGGGGCACCGGTTGCTATCTTCTCTCTCTGCCAATCCCGGGATTCCCTCCTTGTGCTTGGCGCTGGCCTCCGTGGGTTGCGGACCGGGCGGGGAAAACAATATTTATACATTGGCTGGGACCGTCACAGCAGGCACGCGGGGGCCGTTTAGCGCACCCTATCGCAACACACCGGTCAACGGTTCTTTCATAGTTCCGTTTGGCAACGACTCCTATTTCATCACCATCGGTCAGTCGGCTTACAATTCCGCCCAAGTCAACTGGCGGCACACGAGCAACCGTTTACAGTTGCTTCTCGGCTATACCTTTAGCAAATCGTTTGACAACTCATCGGGCTACGGCGAACAAATTAACCCCGTCGATCCAAAGCTCAGCCGCGGGCTGTCCGCTTTCGACAGTACACACAATTTCGTCGTAAGCTACAGCTACGCCCTGCCCTTCGATAAAATGGGGGGCCCGAGAAAGCTTACCAACGGATGGCAAGTCAGTGGAATCACTCGATTTGCAACTGGTCTGCCGGTGACAATCGTCGAAACTGATGACCAATCCTTACTCGGGACGGCGTTCGGAGGGCCAATTGTACTTCCCGTCGATACCCCCGACCTAGTCGGGCCTTTAAACATCACGGACCCACGCAAGGCTGGCGGTCTATACTTCAGCCCGGCAGCATTTGCGCGCAGTGCCTTGGGTAAGGAAGGCAACGCCCGTCGCCGCTTCTTTCACGGCCCAGGAATTAACAACTGGGACTTTGCCTTGCTTAAGAATACGAATCTTACCGAGCACGTGAACCTGCAATTCAGGGCGGAACTCTTCAATATTTTCAATCACGCCCAATTTCTAACTCCCAGCGGGCTCATGCCTGCAGCATCGTTTGGTCAGGTTCCCGGAGCCAGGGACCCGCGCATCGGCCAGCTTTCCCTGAAGCTAAATTTTTAGAGATGGCCAAAACCAGACCTCTAAGCATTAATTCAAGGGGAACTGTATGGCGGCGCGGTTCCCTTCAACCTCTTTCAGCATGACTTCGGTGGCCCTGACCGGAGCGCGGGAATCACGAAGAGCGATCATCCATGTCGGCCCAGAGCGTACTCGCAGCAACCTTGGTGGAACCCGGACGGTATGAATTGCGCGAGTATCCTTTACCCGACCCGGCGCCCGGTTGCGTCCTGATCAAGATGGAAATGTCCGGCATTTGTGGGACGGACAAGCACACGTTTCAGGGGTACACGACCCAGTACGGCGATCGCCAGCTTGAATTCCCGATTATTCAGGGCCATGAAAACGTAGGAACGATAGCAGCAATTGGCGGAGATGGAACATATACCGACTTCGAAGGTATTCCGCTGCTTGTTGGCGATCGCGTCGTGGTTGGGGCCAATGTTTCCTGCGGTAAGTGCTACTACTGCCGCCACGATTTTCCTTACTACTGCTGCGAAAAAACAACCGACTACGGGAATCACCTCAGCGCCAGGCATCCGCCTCATCTTTTTGGCGGTTGGTCGCAATACATCTATGTCCTCCCGGGCAGCTTTCTCGTCAAAGTGCCGGACGAGCTGCCTTCCGAGGTCGCCGTACTGACGGAAATTTTTGCGGTCTCCGTTGGACTCGATCGCGCCAAGCAAATGTCCTCGTTCCCCAGCGAATCTTTCCGCTTCGATGACACCGTGGTCGTGCTCGGGGTTGGTCCACTGGGCATGTGTTTCCTCATGAAGGCCCGCATGCTCGGCGCAGGGACGATCATCGCCCTTGATTTATCCGACTACCGTCTCGACTTTGCCAAAAAACTCGGTGCCGATCACGTTGTAAACGCGGGTAGAACGTCGAATCCCGACCGCTTGCAGATCATCAAGGATTTAACCCACGGCAGGGGCGCCGACGTAGTGCTCGAGTGCGCCGGCGTGCCACAGGCGGTCCGGGAAGGCCTGGAGATGCTGCGTGTCAGTGGATTGATGGTGGAAGCGGGGAATTTTTCAGATCTTGGCGAGATTTCTCTGAGTCCGCATCGCCACTTGTGCGCCAAGAACGTCCGAATCCTGGCAGTGGGCGGCGAGGAGCCCGCCGCGTATGGTCCGAGCATGCGGCAGATGGTTCGTTATATGAAGCATTATCCATTGCGCGAATTCGTGACGCATCGCTACGGCTTAGGAGACGCCGCCGCCGCCGTCCAGAAATCGATCGAGCCAGAGTCCATAAAAGTCGTTTTGGAACCCTGGCGGTGAAAGCAAGGCAGTGTGCAGGCGAGTTTGTTATTCAAAGAGGGGAAAACGATGAGCGGTCTGAAGGAACGATTCTTATTTGCATCGGCGCCCGATAGTTGGGGCGTGTTGGACTACCCCGGGCCATCCTGGGAACAATCCTACGAAAAAATGTTGGACGAGATGGCCGCGGCGGGCTACGCGGGCTCGGAATTGGGGCCCTATGGATTTTTCCCGACGGATCCGAAGATTCTTCAGCCTCAGTTGCAAAAGAGAAAACTCAAGCTGCTGGCTTCGTTTGTCCCGGTGAAAATGACGGATCCCGCCGCGAGCACTGCCGTTATCGAACGGATCCGCAAAGTGGGCCATCTACTTGCCGCGCTGAAAGCTCCTTTCCTGGTGATGGCCGACGATCAGTCCGCCGAACGCAATGCCTTTTCCGGCCGGGCCTACCACAAGGACTGTCCAACGTTAACCACACGACAATGGAAGCACGTGGGCAGGATTGTCGCCGACGCCGAGAAGGTTGCCAATGAGTTTGGACTCGACCTCGTGTTTCATCCCCACGTCGCAACGTACGTGGAAACGCCCGAGGAATGCGAACTCTTTTACGATGCCACTTCGCACACCAATGTCGGGCTTTGCCTCGATACCGGACATTGCGTTTACGGCCACGGCGATTCGGTAAAGGAAGCGGAGAAATATAGGGGCAAGCTGCGATTTGTGCATATCAAGGATTGCGACACAAGAGTTCTCGCGGAGGCTCGGTGCAATAAGTGGACATTCGAAGAAGCTATCGAACACAAAGTCTTCACGATTATCGGTCAGGGCGATATCGATTTTCCTGCCTTCTTCAGGACTCTGCTAAAGAACGGCTATTCCGGTTGGTCGGTTGTTGAGCAAGACGTGAAGTTTGGCGCCACACCTGTTCCGCCGGCCGAGAGCATAGCCGCCAGTTTGAAGTATCTACGCGGAGTGGTCAGCGGGCTTGGGGCCGAAGCCGCCGTGCGCTAACTTCGCGGTGTTTTTGCCTTGAATGCGCAAGGTTAGGGAGCTCTGGAATGCGAAAATTAGGAGTTGGCGTGCTGGGCGTTGGGGAAATGGGCAAGCGCCACGCCGAGAATCTACGGCGCCTCGTCCCAGAGGCGCGCCTCGTCGCGGTAGCCGACGCTGTTCCTGAGCGTGCGCGGCAGGTCGCCAACGATCTCGAAATTGAAAATTCCTACGGAAGCCTGGAGGCCATGCTCGAGCGCAAAGAAATGGAGGCCGTTCTCATCGCCACGCCGGACAAATTCCATGCTCCCTCCATCAGTATGGCAGCTCGCGCCGGCAAGGACATTTTTTGCGAGAAGCCGTTAGCTATCACTCTCGCGGATGCCGAAGCAGCACTCGCCGCCGTGGTCACAGCCGGCGTCCGCTTACAGGTGGGCTTCATGCGCCGCTACGACCCAGCTTATACGTCGGCGAAGAGCAGGATCGAAGGCGGTGAAATCGGGGAGCCGGTAATTTTCAAGTCCGTAGGACGCGACAAAGACGCTCCGCCCATTTCCGCCTTTCAATCCAATGTAAACGGCATGCTTTTCTACACTAACACCATTCATGACTTTGACTTAGCGCGCTGGCTGATGCGCGATGAAGTCACCGAAGTTCACGCGTACACGACAGTCGCAGTTCGCCCGGAAATCGCCAAGTACGGCGACGTGGTCGCTAGCGTAGTGAATGTTAAGTTCGGGCAAGGCGCCATCGGCAATGTCGAATCCTACCAGCAGGCCGTCTACGGCTATGACGTGCGAACCGAGATTGTCGGATCGAAGGGCGCCGTCTTCGTTGGTACGCTCCAGCAAGCACCGGTGGTCTTTCTGAGCGCCAGCGGCCGCGTACAAAACCTGACAGACCACTTCTTGACGAGGTTCGCTGATGCCTACGTGATCGAAATGCGCGACTTCGTTCACAACATTTTGCATGACCAACCACTCCGCGTTTCCGGCGAGGATGGCATAAGAGCACTGGCAATCGCCGTGGCTGCTGAGACCTCTCATTTACAAGCGAAACCGGTGAGGGTCGCGCACCAATATTGTGCGGTATCGCCGTGACCAACTCTCGATGGAAAGAACATGCATCTTTTTCTCGGTTCTCATTCGGTCTGAATTTGTTCGTAGGGAGGACCTATGACTCAAGCAATCGCTGCTGCCTACAAAAGTCCACTGCACAAGATGACCCAGACAACGCCGACTTGTCTGTGGAATGACTCCGCGTCAATTCAGGAGCTGACCTACTCGATCGAAAACGGCGCTGTCGGCGCAACCTGTAACCCGGTGATTGTCCTGGGAGTCCTGAAGAAAGAAATGGCGCGCTGGAAACAGCGAATTCTCCAGCTGAGTGTTGAACTCCCCGCTGCCACCGAAGATCAGTTGGCGTGGCAAGTTGTTCGTGAAATTTCCGCAGAAAGTGCCGCGCTGCTGAAACCTATTTTCGACGCGCAAGATGGTAAGAACGGAAGGCTCTCCATCCAAACGGACCCGAGATTCTATCGCGACTCGCGCGCGATCGTCGACCAGGCCGTAGAGTTCAACCAACTAGCCGCGAACATGATTGTCAAAATCCCGGTGACGAAAGCGGGGATTCCCGCCCTCGAAGAGGCCACCTACCGCGGCATCAGCATCAATGCGACGGTCTGTTTCACTCTGCCGCAGTGCGTGGCCGTCGCCGAAGCAGTGGAGCGCGGCCTGAAACGCCGCGAGCGCGAGGGGCGTGAAATAGCGTGCATGGGCCCGGTCTGCACCATTATGGTCGGGCGCCTGGACGACTGGCTCAAGGTTTTGCTGGAGAAAGACAACATCGCTATTGACCCTGGTTATCTGGAGTGGGCTGGTGTCGCCGTGTTCAAGAAGACTTACAAGCTGTTCCGCGAACGCGGCTACCGGATCCGTCTACTCTCCGCCGCATTTCGCAATCCCATGCACTGGAGCGAGTTCATCGGCGGAGAAGTCGTTATCTCGCCTCCTTATTCCTGGCAAGTGCGCTTTAACGCCAGCGACATCGAAGTATGTCCTCGTATCGATGAGCCGGTGCCGTCGCGCATGGTGGATGAACTCTCCAGAAAATTCCCCGATTTCCGGCGCGCCAGCACGGAAAACGGACTTTCCCCTGACGAATTCGATTCATTCGGTCCAACGCGCCGGACGCTTCGTCAATTCATCGCTGCCTGCCACGATCTTGCTGGCGTTGTGCGCGACATTTTGTTGCCAAACCCTGACGTCGCATGACTTCGGTCTCTTCTTGGAGGCTGTCTGATATGGGAAAACTCGCAATTACCGGCGGTGAGGCCGTTCGAACAGCTCCGTTTCCTGCATGGCCGATGGGAACGGAGCAAGAAGCCCGCGCGTTGCAAGACGTGCTGGAAAGTTCGAAATGGGGCGGTCAGCCTTTTCCCGGCAAGTATGCCGCGGCGTTTGCAAAGAAATTTGCCCAAGCGCATACCGCGAAGTACGGGCAATGCGTGAACACGGGAACCGTGGCGATTCAGGCGGCGTTAAGAGCCATCGACATCCGCCCGGGAGACGAAGTAATTGTTCCCGCTTACACGTGGGAGGGAACCATCGGCCCGGTTCTCCTGGTGAATGCCGTTCCGGTGTTTGTAGACATCGATCCAGATACGTATTGTCTCGACGCGAAGCTGATCGAGAAAGCTATTACTCCGAAAACCAGGGCGATTCTCCCTGTTCACTTGGGCATGCGTTTCGCCGACATGGACGAGATTCTTCGCATCGCCCAAAAACGCAATATAAAGGTTGTCGAGGATTGCGCGCATGCGCATGGCGGCAAATGGAACGGCAAAGGCGCGGGTTCGATGGGAGATCTGGGAGCATTCAGCTTCCAATCGAGCAAACTGATTACATCCGGCGAAGGCGGCGCGGTCATCACCAACAATTTGGAATATATGGAACGCGTGCAGAGCTATATCAATGCAGGCCGTGCGAGTCTCACAGATCAGTACCATCACAGAATCATTGGATTCAACTACCGCCTCGGCGAATTTCAGGCCGCCGTTCTGTGCCCGCAACTGGAACGCTTGCCGGAACAAGCGGCGCTCCGCAAGAAAAACATGCTGCACTTTGAAAGCCGCCTGCGCAACACAACCGGTATTGGCCTTCTAAAACCCGAACCGCGGATAACGCAGCAGGCCCCGTACGGCTATGTTTTAAAGTACTTTTCGAATCGGGTAAAGGAGATTCCTCGCGCTGCATTTGTTGCCGCTCTGCAGTTGGAAGGAATCCCCTGCGATGGACTTTTTTATGAGCCCGTGTATAAGAGCTCTCTCTTTCCCCTTGATCCGATGGATTTCCCGGCCTTGAGTTGGGGACGAGAAAAGCCGCTGGACCTCAGAAATATGTATTCCTGCCCTGAGGCGGATCGCGCTGCCTATCAAGAATCCGTATGGTTTCCCCATCAAAACTTCCTCGGCAGCACCGAAGATGTGGATTCCATTGCCAACGCGATCGAGAAAGTCCTCTCTAATATCGAGGAGTTGCGCGGACTGGATCATAAAGCAATTCGCAATCAGCGGCTCGGACGCGCGGACCGTGAAAGCTAGCTTGACCCCCGGCCCTGCCGGGAACTATGTCGCGCTCATTTCACGGCCTCCGTGCCATTTGTGATTCCTCCCGGTAACGGGAGGCGTGGCGATTGGGTAGGAATGAAAAAGCAAAAAACAAGTAAGTCCAAGGCAGCGAGCATTTACGATGTTGCGCGGGAATCCGGCGTCTCCGTTTTTACTGTGTCTGCGGTCGTTAATAAGAAGAGTCACGTTGGCAAGAATCTTCGCGAGCGTGTCGAAGCCGCGATTCGAAAACTGAACTATCGCCCAAATCTAGTCGCTAGGAGCTTGGCCAAGCAGAGAACTCACACCATCGGCATGATTGTCCCGGACATCGCGAATCCGTTCTTCCCAGCAGTGGTCCGCGGCGCGGAGGATGCGGCCCAGAGGCAGGGCTATAACCTTCTGCTCTGCAATAGCGACGACTCGTTGACAAAGGAGGAGAGCGCCATCGAGCTGCTCCTCTCGAAAAGAGTCGATGGAATCCTGCTCACCAAAGCTGCTGAAGATTTCCGGCCCTCTCTACGCCAGATGATCAAAGAGGTAAAGATTCCTTTTGTCCTCGTGATGCGAACCTATCCCAAATTAACCGGAGACGCCGTCATCACCGATGATTATCAGGGTGCTTACGATGCCGTCCGTCACTTGGCGCGGGCGGGCCGCCGGCGCATTGGACTCATCAGCGGTCCTTTAAAGGTCAGCAATGCCGTGGCCCGTTGGCAAGGTTTTCATGATGCCCTAGAAGCGGTGGGGCTGCCCTTCGAACAGGAGTTGGTTGTCGAAGGAGACTACCGCATCGAATCCGGTTACCGGGCTGGGCACGCTCTCCTCTCGCACCGCCCAGACGGGATCTATGTGGCCAACCATCTCATGACTGTTGGCTTGCTCAAAGCGGCTGAGGAGATGGGCCTGCGCTGCCCTGAGGATTTCGGTTTGGTGAGCTTCGATGATTATCCGTGGCTGGGTATTTTCCGGCCGCGTTTGACCACCGTGGAGCTGCCAAAACATCAGTTGGGTAGGGACGCGGTCGAATTGCTCATCCGGCGTATATCAGGGGACCGCAGCAGGGCAGTGGTGCGTAAACTGCAGACCGAGCTCCGCATTCGGGAATCTTGCGGGTTCGCCTTACATGTTTCGCGCGGGCAAGGTCGCGAGCTTGTCCACGAGGAAACCGCAGTTCTCGACAACACGCGGAAGTGATTCACGCCTCCCCTAAGATTCGCTGAAATCAAATAATTTCGGGCGCAAAGTGAAAAACCGAGTCTTGTAGGCGGCATAGACCACCCCGGCTCCCAGCCATGCCAATCCTGCGAACTTCGTCCACGTTTGCAGGCTAATCAACAAGACAAAGCAGAATACGAACCCGAAGCCCGGAACCACCGCGTCGATGAAGAAGTTTCTGCGTCCCACCGCTGCTGGCGAAAACCAAAAGTGCATCAAGGAGATGAAGTTTACTCCCATGAACGCAAGCAAAGCCCCAAACGTTACGATTTCGGCGGAGCGTTCCCACGGGATGATAAGCACTGCGATATAGGCAAGAATTCCCACGATCCAGACGTTGTAAATCGGGTTGCCTTTCTTTGGGCTGAGATAGCCAAATATTTTCTGCGGTAGTACATCGTCTCGCCCCATGCCGTAAAGTATTCGCACCGCCCCGACATGCCCTGCAAGCCCGCACGCGATACTGGAGACCAGAAGCATGATGCCATAGGCCGTAAACAGCAGCGGGCCGCTGGCCTGTCGAGCCACGTCCATGAACGCCGTTTCCGGATTTTGCAGCGTTGTATAGTCAGGCCACACGCGTTGTGCCAGGTATACCTGTAGTCCGCTGAATAGTCCGGTGAAGAGACACACAAGTACCGAGGCCAGCAACACATTCCGCCTGGGGTTCTTCACTTCTTCGGCGAGAACCGAGACTCCGTCAAAGCCGATAAATACCAGCGCTGCCAGCGAAGTTCCAGAGGCCACTGCCCGGAGATTAAACGTCGCCGGATTGTAAACGGGCTGAATCGAGAAAAGCCCTGCAATATGCTGATGAAGCACAACATATCGGAACGCCTCGACGAGGAATGCTGCTGTCACCAGCGCCATGAACCCAAGCAATATCTGGTTGGTGCGCGCCGTAAACTTGATTCCCTGTACGGTCATGAGCGTGATGAATCCCACCGTGATCGCCGCCAAGAACCAGAATGGCAGTCCCGGCACCATCCGTTGAATAGCCAGCACGGCGTACAGAGCATTCTGAACAGGCTGAAAAAGATACTCGAGAAACATCGCCCAGCCCACGATGAATCCTATGTGAGGATTCATTCCGCGGCTAATGTAGGTATAGACGGAGCCCGCCGAGGGATACACGGTCGCCATCCGGCCGAAGCTGACCGCCGTTACCGACATAGCCACCATGGCCAGAAGCATGGTCATGGTTGTATGTCCATGAGACAAAACTTGCGCTTCGCCAAACAGAGGAACTGCCGCGATCGGGGACGTCAGGATGACCCCGTAGTAGATAAGATCCCACAAGCTCAGCACACGTTTCAGGTGAGGCTGTTCCGAGGTTCTTGTCTGGCCTTGTTCTGGGAATTGATTCAATCGAGCCTCTTTCGTCCAATTTCGTGCCGGAGCCCGAGTGCCAGACGATTCTTCTGCAAGCGCTCTCTCGATCGTGCTTTCTCGTATTCGGTGCGGGCCGCTCTTACTGTTTCGCGTCGGAGACTTCCGCGATCGGCACATGCCACGACGATTCGCAACTGGGAACGCGATCGTCGTAAGACGTTTCCACCACAACGACGGACGTCCACGTCTGTTTTTTTGCGCCGCGCAATGCTTGTCTGAATTCTCGCGAAGTTCGCGCGCTTGCGAGTTTGGCGTTCGCCGGGCCCATACGGGGCGTCGTCTCTAGGTTCAGTCGCGGTACTTTTTGGGCCACTGCAGTAGGGAATTTATACCGCTATTGGTTATGAGTTTCAACGTTTTAATGGGAATCCTGCGCAGCGCTCATACGTCGGCACTCCCAGCCCTTTACCGCACAGATTAGTGATCACCCGTGCCGGAGCCATGCTTATCGTCGGGCACGAAGCGCCATTCGGATGTCGGACTTAGCTTGCTGAATCGAATCCTGGATCAGATTTGATTTTGCGGACCTCGGACGACTCGTCATCGAATTGTGAGTCAGACGGACCGACGCCGCGCCATTATCGTAGCTCCAGTTGCAACGGTAATCTGACTTACCGGGGCTTAAGCAAAAACCTGTTATAAACTTCAGATTCATCCGTGAGATATGAAATAACTGCGCCTGGGACTAAGCACGGGTAGAATGACCCGTCGCTTCTGCGTCGGAGTGCACTCCATGAAACGTCTTTTCTCAGTTGTGTTAATTCCACTGCTCGCCCTGCCTGCTTTCTCCCCCGCGAAGGTTGCCACGCCCGAATACTCCATTCAGGCAATTCGTTACGCCTCAGCTGAAGATGAAGTTGCCGGCCTCGTTATGGGCGCTCCAAAAGGCGAAAAAATCACAATCGCCATGGTCGTCTGGCTCATTCGTGGCGGCGGTCGCAACATCCTCTTTGACAGCGGCTATCACCGCGATACTTTCCTCAAGTACTTCCCTTCGACGGAATACATTCGCCCCGACGAAGCGCTGAAGCTCGCCGGCATCCAGCCGGAAGAAATCACGGACATCGTCGTCAGCCATTCTCATTGGGATCACCTGGGCGGCATTGATCTCTTCCCCAAAGCGACAGTATGGATTCAGAAGGAGGAGTTCCGTTACTACACCGGCGAAGCCTGGCAGCCCGGCGGCAATCATGGCGGCATTGATCCCGAAGACGTGCAACAACTCGTGAGACTGAACACCGGGGGGCGGCTGCACCTAGTCGATGGCGACGACGTCGAGATCTTTCCTGGCATTCGTGCCTACACCGGAGCGCGGCACACCTATGCTTCGCAATACCTGCGTGTCGACGGCAATCCTCCCTTCGTCGTGGCATCCGACAATTGCAATCTCTATCGCAATCTCTCCGAACACAAAGCCAGCGCTACCTTCTCAGATGCGGATCACGCCGCGAATATTAGGAACCAAGAACGCATGATCCAGCTGGCTGGTGGCAATCCTGACCGAATCATCCCTGGCCACGACGTCTTGCAGTTCCAGAAATATCCCACCCAAGGCCGCATCGCCAAAATCAAATAACGAACTTATCAGGCTGTGACGCAGGCTCCGCACAGCCAATGGCGTGCGACGGTAGCAAACTTCACGCTAAAGATTCACGCTGGTGCGAGCGGTTACTCGCGGAACTAGGCATCGAGGTGTGGATTGGTGATGCGGCGGAGATCAAGAAACTGCGAGTCCGCAAGCAGAAGATCGACCGCGAAGATGCCCGACTTATGCGGAGGCCGCTGCTGGAAAATCGGTTTCCTCGATTCTGGGTACCGAATCCGGAAACGGGGACGGGCACAGCCCGAGAGACTCTCGTTGGCTCCCTGGGCCAGGCGGCGTCGGTATCTGCACCTGACGATGCGTCGACGGAAAAACATTGCCAAGGTAGCGATGGCCAGGAAACTCGGTGTTCGGTTGTACTGGATGTGGCGAAAC
>Ga0137399_10000623_pt1 | contig 14510 bp, 11 predicted proteins | sample czorhiz316metaG_FD_104810 | JGI IMG/M metagenome (GOLD analysis project Ga0137399, IMG submission 104810) | Vadose zone soil microbial communities from Angelo Coast Range Reserve, California, USA - czorhiz3.16 metaG | ecosystem: Environmental > Terrestrial > Soil > Vadose zone | place: USA...
CGTTCGACGAAGTCAGCCAGAAGATCGATCTCGCGAACGATCTCAAGGAGCAGCTCTCCTCGTTCCTCGAGATCGACAAGCCGTTCCAGCTGTTGCGCACCGAGGCCGAGGCGATTCGCGGGCAGGTCGCGGGCACCGGGGACCACCTGGCGCGGATCCGCGAGCAGAGCGACCGGCTGGTGGACGCGCACAAGCTCTCGATGTCGAAGATGGAGGCGCTGGATCGCCGCCGCGACGAGCTGGGCCGCGATCTGCAGGACAAGGATCGCCGCATCACGAAGGTCGAGGAGTCGGCCAAGGCGATCGACGGGATTCAGAGCGCGGTGAACGAGGCGCGGCGCGAGATGGCGACGATGAAAGCCACCACCGATCTCATGGCGCAGAAGGCCGCGAATCTCGAGGCCCAGCGCGAGGCGGTGGATCGTGCGCTGGCCTCCGGCGAGAGTCTCGACCGCGCGATGAAGCTGATTGACGTCGGCGTGCGCCAGCAGTACGAAAACGAGAAGCTGCTGGGCGTGCTGCAGGAGAAGATCGCCGCGGTGCGGTCGCTGCACGAATCGGTCGAGGAGCGCTCCGGCGAGATCTCGCAGCTCCAGCGCGAGATCGACGAACGCACCCACGCCAGCCGGCAGGATCTCGCGGCGGTGACCGACGAGACCCGGAAGACCATCGAGCGCTTCGACTTCGAGCGGCGCGGCCTGGAGCAGGTGACGCAGCGGGTTGCCGACCTGCGCGCCGCGCTCTCGGACTGCGAGAACCGCTTCAAGGGCCTGAATGACTCCAAGGTCGCGGTGCGCGAGCTGGACACCCGCACCCAGGCGCTGGCGACGCAGTTGCAGGGGTTCTCGAGCGAGGCGGCGCGCGTGGATCAGGAGATGGCGAAGCTGCAGGGCATCCGCCGCGACCTCGAGGAGACCGGGCGCACCACGAGCACGGTGGGCGCCGACATGGTGCGGATCGCGGAGAGCCGTCCGGCGCTCGAGGCCGCACTGCGCGACCTCTCGCAGCTCGGCGCGGAGCACGCCCGGGTAAAGGAAGCGCTCGAGCAGACCCAGCTCGCCCACGCCGAGATGCTGCGGGTGCGCGAGAGCCAGGCCGAAACGCGTGCGTGGCTCGGGACGGTCGAGCAGTCGGTGGGATCGCTGCGCGAGCAGGTGGGTGAGGTGCTGTCGATGGCGCCCACGGTGGAGTTCGTGCAGGGGCAGACGCAACGCATCGGCGAGGCGATGGGCTCGATCGAGGCGCGGCGCGAGTTCGCGGAGCAGCTCGACCGGCGGGCCGCCGAACTCGAAGCGTTGGGCGCGGAACTCGACGAGCGCGGCAATCAGCTCAAGGCGCGCATGCAGTCGGCGGAGCACCGCTTCGAGGGCCTCGAGAAGCACGCCGAGGAGGCCGAGCGCATGACCATGACGGTCGCTTCCCTGACCTCGGGTCTGCAGGACGCCAAGCGCGATGCCGGCGAGATTCGCAAGACGCTGGCCGAGATCGAGAAGAAGACGGAAGGGATCGAGGAGCTGGCCGAAGGCACGCGGGCGATGAAGCAGGAGCTGGATCAGCGCCGGCAGGCACTGAGCGAGGCGGCGAAGGAGCTGAAGCGCGTCTCGACGGTGCGCGAGGAGGCGGCGGCCGCCGCGCAGCAGCTCGACGAGCTGACGCGCTCGCTGACCACCGCGCTCGGCACCGCGGACAAGCGCGTGTCGCGCGTGGATGAGCTGACCCGCCAGCTCGAGGACCGCGGGGCCGGGCTCAAGGCGGTCGAGACCCGGCTGGAGCAGTTCCAGGAGAAGCTGACGGCGTGGGATGAGATGGATCAGGACGTGGAGCGGTCACTGAAGCAGATCGCGGCGCGCCAGGACATCGTCACCGCGCTCAGGTCCGACCTCGACCGCATGTTCGCGACCGCGGATCAGACCGTTTCGCACGTACGCGAGATCAGTTCGGCAAGCCAGGAGATCGAGAGCAGCCGCGAGCTGCTGAAGGACGTCGCGGCGAAGCTCGAGGCGGTGCAGGCCACGGCGGGCTCGCTCGACGAGCGTACCCGTCAGATGACGCGGGCCGAGCAGCGTCTGGCCCGTGCCGAGGGCCTGCTGGTGGACGTCAGAGCGAGCCTCGAGGCGCTCGAGGGGCAGAAGGCGATCGTGGACCAGGCGGTCGAGAAGGCCGGAGCGCTGCAATACCTGCTCAAGCAGGCGGAGGCCGCGATCGAGGGCCTGCGCGACGAGCGCAAGACCACGGCCCGCGTGCGCTCGGCAGTCGCCGGCGCACGCAAGGACCGTAGCCACGACGACGGGGAGAGCATCGCGAAGGCCGCGTAACCATTCGAAACCCCTACGGCCGGCTTCGAGGCGAAGCACCTCGAGGCCGGCCGCAGTCATTCCGTGGCTTGAGGCCGAGGATCGAGTTCTCCGCCAGGCGGCGAAGCTCGGAGACCAGTTTGCGCACGTCGGCCGTGACGCCAGCCCTTCCCCTTCCGGGCGTCGAGACGTATTTGCGACCGGATCGGGGCGCTTGGAGTATTCTGGGCGCCTTCGCAAATCACAGGGAACGAGCCATCCCCGACTCGGGGTGGCGTCGGCGCGGACGGATCCGCAGGGTGCAGGCCGTGAGTGCAACGTCCGCGAACCGAGGAGAAGTTCCCATGAACCCAATCACGACGCCCGCGACTACCATCGCCGCGCACGAGATGCAGCAGGTCGAGCGCGCAAACACGACCGGGCTCAAACCGGTTGTGTTCGTTCACGGGCTCTGGCTGCTCCCGAGCAGCTGGGACCGGTGGGCGAAGGTGTTCGAGGAGGCCGGCTACACCGCGCTCACGCCCGGTTGGCCCGACGACCCTGAAACGGTGGACGAGGCAAACCAGCATCCCGAGGTCTTTGCGCACAAGACCGTGGGGCAGGTCGCGGATCACTTCGACGAGGTCATCCGCGGGCTCAAGTCCAAGCCCGCCATCATCGGGCATTCGTTCGGCGGCCTGCTGGCGCAGATTCTCGCGGGGCGCGGGCTGGCATCGGCGACCGTGGCGATCGACCCGGCTCCGTTCCGCGGCGTGCTTCCGCTTCCGCTTTCGGCGCTGAAGTCGGCGTGGCCGGTGCTCCACAACCCCGCGAACCGCAACCGGGCGATCCCGCTGACGTTCGAGCAGTTCCGCTTCGGATTCGCGAACGCGGTGAGCGAGGAGGAAGCCCTCGAGCTATACAAGACGTTCGCGGTCCCGGCGTCGGGTGCGCCGTTGTTCCAGGCCGCGACGGCCAACTTCAACCCGTGGACCGAGGCGAAGGTCGACACCGAGAACTCCGAGCGGGGACCGCTGCTGGTCATCTCCGGAGAGAAGGACAACACGGTTCCGCGCGCGATTGCCCATGCTTCGTATGAACAGCAGAAGCGGAACCAGAGCGTGACGGAGTTCATCGAGATCCCGAAGCGCGGCCACGCACTCACCGTCGACAGCGGCTGGCGGGAAGTGGCCGATACCGCCCTGACGTTCATCAGGCGTTTCTGAGTCCTGCCTGGCGGGGCCGCATTTCGCGGCCTCGTCTCGGCAACGGAGGCATCATGTCGGATCACACGACGGACGAGCGGGTGCTGGGGAAGATTCAGGGGCTGGTCGCGGAAGAGCACAAACTCCGCGAAGGCAAGGATCTCGACGATCCGGCGCGCGCGCGGCTCCGGGCGATTGAGGTCGAGCTCGATCAGTGCTGGGACCTGCTGCGGCAGCGACGCGCGTTGCGTGAGTTTGGTGGCGATCCGGACCAGGCCAAGGTCAGGCCCCCCGGCATCGTCGAGAACTACAAACAGTAGGATCGTGGTCGCGCCCCACGCCTGAAAGGAGCCCTCGCATGACCAGCCAGCCCCTCCGCGATCCAGTGCAGGATTCCCTGCTGACGCCGAAAAACGCGGCGCTGATCGTCATCGACTATCAACCGATTCAGGTGAGCTCGATCCTGTCCATGGATCATGAGCTGCTCGTCGCGAACATCGTCCGCGTGGTCAAGACCGCAAAAGCCTTCGGCCTTCCGATCGTGACCTCGACCGTCAATGTGAAGACCGGTCGGAATAAGCCCATGATTCCCGAGCTGCAGAATCTGCTGCCCGGGATCGAACCCCTGGATCGAACCACGATCAATTCCTGGGAGGACACGGAATTCCTCGCGGCCGTCAAAGCTACCGGGCGGAGGAAGCTCGTGATGGCGGCACTCTGGACCGAGGCCTGTCTTGCCTTTCCCACACTGGATGCGATCCGCGACGGATACGAGGTGTATCCGGTCGTGGACGCGGTCGGGGGCACGTCGCTCGAGGCGCATCGCGCCGGGCTCGAGCGCATCGTCCAGGCCGGCGCTCAGCCCACCAGTTGGGTTCAACTCATCTGCGAACTCCAGCGCGACTGGCGGCGAACCGAAACGGTGAAGGCCATCACGGAGATCATGTTCGATCCGACCGTGCCATTCATCGCCGCGGAGCGGCTGGCCGCGGCGACGGCGTAAGCGGTCAGCGTGACTGGGTGTGGGCTTCGACGAACCACAGCCACTTGTCGGTGCCCCGCGTGATCTCGGTGCAGATATCGGAGGCGGCAGCGTCGTCCAGATCGCTGGTCTCATCGATGGCGAGCCGCATGCGCGAACCGAACGCGGCGAGGGCGGCGCTCAGGCACTTCACATGGTCCTCCCCCGACGAGACGGACATGGGATACTCGTCCAGCTCCGACGCCTCGGCGACTTCGCGGACCGTGCCACGCGCCACGCCTCCGAGCTGGACAATCCGCTCGGCGATGAGATCGGCATACTCCGTGACATCGGCGTAAACCTCATCGAACAGTTTGTGCAGCGAGATGAACTGCGATCCCTTGACGTTCCAATGGGCCTGCTTGCACTGACTCTGGAGATCGAGAGCATCGGCGAGGCGCCGATTGAGCAGTGCTGCCACCTGGGTGCGAGAGGTGGTCGGCAGATCGTTCCGTGTGGCAAACGTGGGTTGGTCAATCGTGGTGGGTGTCATCGTCATCCTCCGGGTCAGTGCGCCGGCCATGGGCTTCGGCGCGCAGGCAATCGTGCGTCGTCCCTGCGCGGGTGCAGTATACGAAGTTTGGAGACCACTTCGAGCGTGAACTCATGAACTCCATTCCCGGCATCCATCACGTCACCGCCATTGCCGGCGATCCACAAAAGAATGCGGACTTCTACGTGTCGCTGCTGGGCCTGCGCCTCGTGAAGCGCACGGTGAATTTCGACGACCCCACCACCTACCACCTCTATTACGGCGATGATGCCGGCAGCCCCGGCACCATTCTCACGTTCTTTCCCTGGCCCGGGGCGCCGCGCGGGATGCGCGGGACCGGGCAGGCCACGGCGACCGCGTTCGCGGTGCCGGCCGGGAGCCTCGAGCGGTGGATGGAACGGCTCGCCACCGGCGGCATCGATTTCGGGGCGGCGGAGGAACGATTCGGGGAACGGGCGCTGCCGATCTCGGACCCCGACGGCCTCGCACTCGAGCTGGTGGAACAGGTCGACGTCGCGAGCCGTGGCTGGTGGCGGGACGGTCCGGTCCCGGAACGCGATGCGATCCGCGGCTTCCATGGCGTGACGGTCACCGTGGAAGGGTATGAGCGAACCGCGAAGCTGCTCACCGAGGTGATGGGGTTCAAGGCATTGGGCCAGGAGCAGTCGCGGTATCGGTTCACGAGCGGGCACGACGCGCCGGGAGCCCGACTCGACGTGATCTGCGCTCCCGGGCTCCGCGCCGGCCGGATCGCGGCCGGGACTGTCCACCATGTGGCGTTCCGTTGTTCCTCCGACCAGGACCAGATCGCATGGCAGAGCCGCGTGGCGGCTGCCGGGCTGAACGTGACGCCGGTGATGGATCGCGAGTACTTCCATTCGATCTATTTCCGCGAGCCCGGCGGCGTGCTGTTCGAGATTGCCACCGACCCGCCCGGCTTCGCGATCGACGAGCGGCCGGAGGCGCTCGGCTCCGCGCTGAAGCTGCCGCCCTGGCTCGAAGCGCGTCGCCGCTACATCGAAGATCGCCTGCCGCCCTTGCGCGCGCCCGCGACCGTCCGGGCGCCATGAGCCTCACGCTGGACGAGCCGATCCCGGGCCCTCATCAGGGCGCGCGGATCGCGACCGCCGGGAGCGTCCCCGGCGAAGCCCGCGTCGCGGTCGTGCTCGGTCACGGTCGCGGTGCGACGGCGGAGGACATGCTGGGTTTCGCCGCGGAGCTGGACGCACCGGGCATTTCGTGGATCGCGCCCCAGGCGAGCCAGCAGTCGTGGTACCCGTTCCCGTTCCTCGCTCCGTTGCGCGACAACGAGCCCCAGCTCTCTTCCGCCCTGGCTCTGTTCCATGCCGTCGTCCGCGCGCTCGAGCGGGCCGGCATTCCGCCGGAGCGGCAGCTTCTGCTCGGGTTTTCCCAGGGCGGCTGCCTGCTGCTCGAGTACGCGGGGCGCTTCGCCCGGCGCTACGGTGGCGTCGTGGGCCTGTCCGCCGGACTCATCGGGCCCCATGGCAGGCAGTGGAATTTCACCGGGGCGCTGGATGGAACTCCGGTGCTTCTGGGATGCGGCGACCGTGATCCGCACATTCCCCGGGAGCGCGTGGAGGAATCCGCGCGCGAACTCTCCCGCATCGGAGGAGCGGTGGAACTCCAGATCTATCCGGATCTCGGCCACACGGTGAACCAGGACGAGCTGGATCGCGTGCGAAGAATGCTGGGCCGGATCGCGACCACGTGAAGTTGGCCGTGGCTGGCGGGCGACTGCTGCCTCACCACCGAATCAGGTCGTCTCCACGCGATCGGTCGGCAGGCCGGCCGGCTCGCCGAGGAACTCCACCCAGGCTTTTTTCATGCACGGGTAGTGCTTGGCGGCTTCCGCCAGCTCGAGGAATGCCTGAAGGTTCTTCTCGAACCTCCGCTCCAGCGCCGGATCCGCGAGCGCCTCGCCCGAGAACGCCTTGTGGGCCATCGCCAGCGAGAACATGTCGGGGAAGATCCTCGCCCCCAGGTGCTCGAGCGGGACGCGCAGGGACCAGAGTCCGCGATTCCCTCCCCCCATCGAAGGCGATGCCGACAACAGCAGGCCGTGCCGCTCGTGAAACGGCTGGGGATGGACCCGCGAGGTCCAGTCGATTGCGTTCTTGAGCAGCCCCGGCATCGATGCGTTGTACTCCGGCGACGCGATCACGAACGCGTCGCTCCGAGTCAGCCGGCGGTTGAGCTCCTGCGCTCCCGCCGGGATTTCGCCATCCGCGTCGAACGAAGGCACGTCGAACTCCCGCATCGTCGCGAGATCGACCGTGGCGCCCAGCCGCTCGGCATGGCGCGCGGCCAGATGAGCCAGCTTCGTGTTCAGCGAATCCTTTCGCAGCGAAGCGGAAAAAATGAGAACGCCGAGCTTCTTCATGGGCGGTTTCGGGTCGGCATCAGGCATGCGCAGACCCTGCCACACGCGGGGTGCGATGGGAAACGCTTCCGAGCGTCAGCGAGCCATCCGGATCACGCCGGCTTGGGAACACTCGCGGCCAGCCCCTTGAGCCGGAACCCGAACATGACGAGCGTGACGCCGAACAGGATCGCGAACCACGCGATCGTCCAGATCACCGCCAGCGCGCCGGCCCCCGGCCGCACGATCATGAAGACTCCGAACGCCGCGGACAGCAGGCCCGAGAGGCCCAGGAGCCATTCGTTCTGAATCACGGCGCGGAACCTGATCGCGGCCAGGATCTGAAACACGCCGATCGCAATCGCCCATCCGGCGATGAACATGAGCAGAAGCAAAGCCGTCATCCCGGGCCACATGAACGTGCAGATCCCCACCGCAATGCCGAGCACGCCCACCACCGCCAGAGCCCAGGTCTTGACCCGGATCCCCGCGACCAGGGCCAGCGCGCCATCGAACAGCGCATAGGCGCCCCACAGGATCACGAGCGCGGCCAGCGTGATGCCAGGCATGACGAGCGAGGCCGCGCCGAAGAGAATCGCGATCACTCCTCTCAGCACGATCCAACCCCAGTTCCGCGTCAGGTGACCGACCAGCATCGAGATCGCCATGGCAACCTCCCGTGATCGCCGCACACTTCGGCCCCAGCGGCGGCGGCGCGCCGGTGGGATGGGCACACGAGCCGCGGTCGCATTCGGTTGAGAGGCCCGGCATTTGGCGTCGAGCCCGGCGGGGTGGTCGCAAGGCGAGTCCGCAGCCTCGGGACGATGCCACAGTCGAACCGAAGGGGCTAGTCCTTCCCCGGGAATCCGCGCCGGGCGGCGCGATCAGTGCTTCTTGCTCACCTTGGGAACACCGGTCTGAGCCGTACGGATGACGTCCTCCACGCCCGGGTCGGCGTTCCCGACCTCGCGCAGTCGGTTCACGACCTCCGCGTTCGCGCCACTCTGGAACAGCCGGATCAGGTCCGTGACGGGGAGCGGATGACCGATCGATGCGGTCATCTCGGCGACGTATTCGGGCTCCACCCCCTGCTGCCGGAGGCGGATCAGATCCTCGACCACCAGATCGCCGTAGCCCACCGCCTTCATCTTCTCGACGTACTCGGCGGTCACGCCCTGCTGGCTCAGCTTCACCAGCTCCTCGGTGGTGAAATCGTGCCGCACGAACCCGCGCAGCTCGGCCACGAACAGCGGCGTGACCCCCTGCTGCACCAGCCGGATCAGCTCTTCGGGTGACGGACGCTCGTGCGTCATCACGCGCAGCTGGCTCACGTACTCGGGCGTCACCCCGTTGTTCGCGAGCTGAATCGCGCGCTCGATCGAGAGATCGGAATAGCCCAGCCACGCCATCGCGGAGTACCACTCGGGCGTGACGCCGCTGTTCGAGAGCCGGATCAGGTTCTCGACCTTGATGGAATTCGGATTCATGTGCTTGAGTCCGGCGATGTATTTCGACGAGACGCCCTGATCGCTGAGCGCGACCAGCTGATCCACGCGCAGATCGTCGAGCCCCAAAGTGCGCAGCGCGCGGATGTATTCGCAACTGACACCGTGATCGGACAGGACCTTCACCTGGTTGGTCGAGAGCGACTTGTAGCCCGCCGCGGCCAGCGCCGCGACGTACTTCGTGTCGATGCCGAGCCGCTCGAACTTCTTGCGATCCGCGTCGGAGAGGTTCGCCAGTGCGACCGGCGTGCCGGTGTCGCCGGAATCCTCGTCGTCCGCCGCGTCCTGCGCGTCCGCCGCATCCGCCGCGCGGTCGGCTTCGGCTTCACTCTTCTCGGAACACTGCTCGGAGGCATTCGCCGCCTTCTCCGGGCACGCGTTCCCGCATTCCGAGGCCGGTGCCGGCGTGCCGGGACCGAAATCGGAGGCCACCGCCGGCGCGACCGCGCTGGTGGGGAGCGCACTACTCGCCGTCATCGGCACGGACTCGACCGCGAGTGCGCGCATCATCGGCGCGATCGTCACTGTCGCGAATCGCGTCGCGGTGCGGGTCACGGTGGCCGTGGTCTGCTGGATGCGCGTCACACTCTGGACCCGCAGGGTCTCGAGCAGCGGCGGCGCGGGGCCGCTTCCGGCGGTCACGTCGAGGCTCACCAACGTCAGCAGCGCGAGCACACCGGTGATCGCGAGCCCGCCGATCGAGCGCGGCTCGCGGCGCCCGGGCCGCGGGGCCCGAAGCAGGCGCGCGATGCGAGTCAGCAGCGAGCCGCCGCTCGCTGCCAGCGCGAACCTGGCCTCGGACCCACGCAGGGACTCGAGCTCGCACAACGCCGCGGCATACATCACCGGGTCGCCGCACACGCGCACCGCGAGATCGTCGCAGCACAGCTCGCGCTCCTCGCGTACCCGGCGCGACACCCACCACACCGCGGGATGGTAGAACAGCAGCGTCTCGATCACACTCTGCATCAGGTTCACGAGATAGTCGTGACGCCGAAGATGCGCCAGCTCGTGCGCGAGGATGGCCTCGATCTGGCGCGGGCTGAGCCCGGTGAGCGTGCTCGCCGGCAGCAGGATCATGGGCTTCAGCACGCCGATCGCGGTCGGCACCTGGACCAGCGCCGAGCGGCACAGGCGCACCGGCTTCGAGACTCCGATCGCCCGCGTCAGCTCGCTGAAGCGCTCCTGCCAGTCGGGCAGCGGCGCGTTCAGCGGCGAGCGCGCGAGGCGCCGCACCAGCCACCACCCGCCGATCAATCGCAGCGTGAGCAGCGCAACGCCGAGCACCCACGCGCCCACCACCCACGGCAGCGGATGCGGAAGCGCGCGCGGCAGGCCCGGGAGTCGCGTGGCGCGGATCAGGTTCGAGAGCCTTGCGATCGGAGCGGCCGCACCGGGAACCACGAGCGCTCGCGCCGGCGCCGCCGGCCGGGGCGCGGCACCGCCGAGGTGCGGCATGGAAACGGGCGACGTGCCGCGCGTGACGACCAGGTCCGAGTCCATCGCCGGAGCCGGAACCTGGGCGTGGATCGACACGAACGTCACGACCGGCAGCGCCAGCATCAGTACCAGCGCAGCGCATCCGGCGAGGTAGCGCGCCTCGGCGCTGGCGCGCGCCAGCACCAGCTGCGCGGCGGCCAGCAGCGCGGCCACCGCCGCGCCCTGCCACAGGAAATGAAGCAGGGTCCAGCCGAGCGCATCCACGCTCGCGCGGTCGATCTGGAACGGAATCGGGGTCATGACTTTCCTCCCGCGGCGCGATCGATGAGGCGGCGGATCTCCGCGATCTCCTCGCGCGAGGTGGGCTTGGTGGCGAGCGCCTGCTGGATCAGCCGGCTCGCCGAGCCGCCGAACGCACGCTCGAGGAGATCGCCAAGCAACTGTCGCTGGGTCTGCTCTTCGGCGAGGGCCGCGCGATACACGTGGGTGCGCCCGCTCTCATCGCGCATCACCAGCCCCTTCACGGTCATGATCTGGAGCTGCTTCAGGACCGTAGTGTAGCCACCGGGGCGGGCCTCGCTCAACGCTTCGTGGACTTCGCGAACCGAGCTCGGACCGCGCTCCCACAACACCCGGAGAATGCCGAGCTCCGCCTGGGTGGGGCGTGGCGGCAGCGGCTTGGAACGCTTCATATGGGCCTCCCCTCGGTCGACGCCCGGAACTGTCCTACGAAGGCATTCGTAGAGTCAACGAAAATCTTCGTAGGGCTGACCGGCGCCGGGTTCGGGCCCGACCGGCGCGGGTTTCGCCCGGCTCCGCGTTCGGCGGCGCGCCTCCCGCGTCCGGCATCAACCCGCGCCGGACTCTGGAGATTGGCGCGGCCGCGTCCTATCCTGCGCGCGCGCAGTTCGACCACTCTCACAAGGGGCACTCATGAACCGAGTTCTTGGATCCAGCCGAAACCTATCCCTCACGCTCGGCGCCGCGAGCCTCGCGCTCGCCGCCTGCCTGTCCGCGGCGCACGCCGGACCCGCGATGCCGCGCAGCATGGATCCGCTGATCCAGAACCTGGATCCGTCGGTCAAGCCCGGCGACGATTTCTTCTCGTACGCCTGCGGAGGCTGGATCAAGTCGCATCCGATTCCGCCATCCGAGCGCGGCTGGGGCATCGCGAACCTGGTGCAGGAGCAGACCTACATCCAGCTCCATCAAATCTGCGAGGACGCGGCGAAGGTGAACGCGGCGCAGGGAACCAGCGAGCAGAAGGTCGGGGACTTCTGGACCACGGGGATGGATTCCGCCGCGATCGAGAAGCAGGGCATCACGCCGCTCAAGCCCTATCTCGATCAGATCGACGCGATCAAGACCCAGCCGGAGCTGCTCGCGACCATCGCGAAGTTCCAGGTGGTCGGCGTCCACGCGCTCTACTCGGCGTTCGTGTTCCAGGACGAGAAGAACAGCGAGCAGTACATGATCCATCTGTACCAGGGCGGCCTGCACATGCCGGACCGCGACTACTATTTCAACCAGGACTCCAGCACGACGCACGTGCGCGCCGAGTACCGGAAGCACCTGGTCGCGATCTATCGCCTGCTGGGCGAGAACGAGGCGACCGCGAAGAGCTCCGCGGCCACCATCATGAAGATCGAGACCGGGCTGGCGCAGAAGTCGCGCACGCTCGAGGAGCGGCGCGATCCGTGGGCGAACTACAACAAGATGTCGGTGGCGGAGCTGGCGCCGAAGACGCCTTCGATCGACTGGAACCAGCAGTTCACCATCGCCGGCATTGCGCACGTGGACACCGTGATCGTGGGTCAGCCCGAGTTCTTCACGCGCGTCGACTCGCTGCTCAAGGCGGTGCCGCTCGAGGGTTGGAAGACCTACCTGCGCCTGAGCCTGGTGTCGAGCCTCGCGAACCGGCTGAGCCGTCCGTACGACCTCGAGAACTTCCATTTCTACGGAACGGTGCTGTCCGGGACCAAGGAGCAGCGCCCGCGCTGGAAGCGCGTGCTGGACGCCGAGGAGGACAACATCGGCGAGCTGCTCGGCCAGGTGTGGGTGAAGCGCTACTGCTCCCCCGCCACCAAGGCGCGCTACGAGAAGCTCACGAACGACATCATCGAAGTCTATCGCGACCGCATCAAGAACCTGCCGTGGATGACCGAGGAGACCAAGCAGCGCGCGCTCGCGAAGCTCGAGCACGTGGGGCGCAAGGTGGCGTATCCCGACAAGTGGCGCGACTACACCACGCTGGTGGTGGGGCGCGACTCCTATGCCGCGAATCAGATGCGCATCGACGAATGGTGGTTCCACCACGAGGCGAACAAGCTCGGCAAGCCGATCGATCGCACCGAGTGGGACATGACGCCGCAGACCTACAACGCGTACTACGACGGCTCGAAGGTCGAGATCGTGCTGCCGGCGGCGGCGTTCGCGCTGCCCGGCCTGCCGGACTCGCTGGTGGACGACGCGGTGCTGTACGCGTACGCCGGCGGCTCCACGATCGGGCATGAGATCACGCATGGATTCGACGACGAAGGACGCCAGTTCGATGACCACGGCAACCTGAATCCGTGGTGGACGCCCAAGGACTCGATCGCGTTCGCGGCGCGCAGCCAGAAACTGGTGGACGAGTTCGACCAGTTCAAGGTCGGCGCCAAGCACGTGCGCGGGCGGGCCACGCTGGGCGAGAACATCGCGGACCTGGGTGGCGTGCGGCTCGGCTACGAGGCGTTCAAGAAGACCGACCAGTGGAAGAGCGGCCAGGTGATCAACGGCCAGACGCCGGATCAGCGCTATTTCCTGGGCTACGCGCTGTCGTGGCTCGGGCATCGCCGGCCGGAATCGCTGGCGCAGCAGATCATGACCGACGTGCACGCCCCGCAGTTCCTGCGCGTGAACGGTCCGGTCGCGAACTTCCCGGAGTACTACGCCGCGTTCGGGGTGAAGCCCGGCGACAAGATGTGGCGCGCCGACAGCGTGCGGGTCGTGATCTGGTAGCCGACGCGAGCGGCGGCGAGAGGGACGGCGGAGGCCCGCGGCGCCGGATGGCCACGAGCGAGACCCGCTCTGCGTCGGCTCCTGCCGACGCTTCGCTACTCGTGACGCGCCTCCGCCGTCCTGGCTACGGCGCGTCCCGAGAGTCTCGCCCTTGGCCATCCGGCGCCGCGGGCCTCCGCCGTCCCTCTCGCCGCGACTATTTCGGCTAGGGCTTCATCCGGCGAATCAGCTCTCCGAGCGGCTGCACCACGGCCTTCGACACCTCCGGATCCCGGTTCGTGAGCGTGATCAGGGTGACGCTGCCCTCGCGCTGCCACTCACTGCTGATGCCCTCGGCGCCGCCGGCATAGCCGAACGCCGGCGTCTTCAGGGCCTCGCTCGCCATTGCCCCGGCCTGGGGCCGCGGCCCGCCCACCACCCACTCCGACCACGCCGGATCGCAGAGCCGCGCTCCGAGCAACGCCTGATCGAACGCCAGCATGTCGTCCACCGTGGAGTAGCTGCCGCCCGCCGCGCTGCCGCGCCACGGGCGATGTGACACGTTGTCGCGCAAGCTTCCATCCTTCGATCCGATGCGCGTGTACCCGCGCGCCACGTTCGGCGTGCCGTCCCCTTCGATCAGCGACGCGGTGGCGTTCATGCCGGCTGGAGCAAACACGTTCTTCGCCATGTAGTCGTAGTAGTCCATCCCCGAGACCTTCGTGATCACCTCGCCGAGCAGCACGTAGCCGCCGTTGGAATAGCGCTCGCCGGTGCCGGGCTCGAACCACAACGGCTGATCCTGAATCAGCGCCAGGTAATCGTGATTGTGCCGGAGCTTCGAGTGATCCATCGCGTCGTAGCGCGCGTTGAAGATGTCGCCGACGCCCGACCGGTGGTGCACCAGCATGTCGAGCGTGATGTCCGCGGCGCGCGGGAAATCCGGCAGGTATTTCGAGAGCTGGTCGTCGAGCGAGAGCTTCCCCGCCTGCGCGAGTTGCGCGAGCGCAACGCGCGTCATGACCTTCGGGATCGAGCCGAGATTGAGGCGCGTCCCGGGATCGAGCGGCGTCTTCTTAGCGCGGTCGGCCAGACCCCACGCCTGGCGCAGCAGCGGCTTCCCGTCGCGCGCGAGCAGCACGACGCCCGAGAACGAATCGGCGCGCGTCGAGCGATCGACCAGCGCGCGCACCGCGGCCACGGCCTCGGCGTCC
>Ga0137399_10000624_pt1 | contig 14510 bp, 7 predicted proteins | sample czorhiz316metaG_FD_104810 | JGI IMG/M metagenome (GOLD analysis project Ga0137399, IMG submission 104810) | Vadose zone soil microbial communities from Angelo Coast Range Reserve, California, USA - czorhiz3.16 metaG | ecosystem: Environmental > Terrestrial > Soil > Vadose zone | place: USA...
ATTCGTAGTCCTTCTGGATCGGCGCGAGCGCGTCTTTGACCTTGAAGGGCGAGTCGAACTGCCCCGCCAGTTGCTGTTCTAGCTTGGCCAAGGCCAGTTTGGCTGGAGCGACAAAAAGCATCTCATCCTTGGTCGGCCTAATCACGCTGGCCAACTCAGCGCGATGGTCGCTAAGGACGTCGTACATCGAGGTCTTCACGTCGGCCGCGTCGAAGAACGCGATGGTTGAGTTCGCTTGTGGGTCGAGGTCAATTAACAGGGTTTTCTTGCCCCGCTGGGCGATGGCGGCAGAGAGGTTAATCGCGGTGGTGGTCTTCCCCACGCCGCCTTTCTGATTGGCGATGGTCAGTATAGCGGTCATATAGGCCCGCCCCGTCCAGGGACGGCTAAACGCATCCTCCCGGGCTGGCAACCGGATGACTATATATAGCGCGGCTGCCTTCTTTTAGCCCCACGAATAGGCCCAATCTACCTGTGGATCGCACGGAGTGCAAGCAAATAATGCAAGAAATCGAGGGTTTCACACGCCGCCCCCGCCGGCCCCTTTTGGGCGGGAGCCTACCGTACCAGCGGCGGATGGCGCCCAGTGCTTCCCTGCCAAGTTACTGCTGCCCGTGCGCAGAAATCAAAGCCGGCGGCGTCTCGACAGTGTTACACACCCGCAGGCACTTTCCGGGCGCGGCCATCCCGAGTCCTCGCCGAGTACAGCATAGTAGTCCTTGCTAATGTCTCCTACAGCCAGCCAAGCGCCCCCTTCTCGCTCGCAACACGAAACAGTCTTTCGCGAGGTGCTGCGGCCGGGGGTATCTGGCCTGGCTTTCGAGGACTACCTGCGGACGCTCGCCGTCCGGCCACACGTGGTTGACGTTCAATGCAGCCACCTTTTAGAATGTGTTTGGCGAATCGATCAACGAAATAGCTTGGCACTTCACCAACGCAAGACCTGGGGAAATTGACCAGAAAAGACTCATCCCGAAGTACTCTGCTCTCAGTTGGCCTCTTCCTTTGCTGCGCTGTTGTTTCGTCCGGGATCGCTACCGGAAAAGAGCCGCCGAATGTCCTGCTGATCACCATCGATACACTGCGTGCAGATCACCTCGGTTGCTACGGATATCGTCAAATTCGCACGCCTAACATTGACAGCCTGGCTCTAGAAGGAGTGCGTTTCGAGAAGGCCTATACTCCGGTGCCGATTACGCTGCCGGCGCATGCCGTGATTTTCACGGGCAGCTACCCCATGCGGACCGGAATACACGACTTCAGCGGTAACCGCCTGTCCTCCGGCCAAACGACGTTGGCCTCCCTCCTCCGCAGTCAGGGTTACGCCACGGCCGGCATAGTCGGCTCGGCTGTCCTCGATTCTCGCTTTGGGCTCAACCGCGGATTTGACTTCTACTATGACCATTTTGACTTCAGCCGGCTTGATGAGACAAACCTCGACTCCATGGAGCGCCCGGGTAATGTGGTGGTCGACCAAGGCCTGACCTGGTTGAGCCACAACTACGCCAAGCGTTTTTTCCTCTGGATCCATCTGTATGATCCTCATTACCCCTACCGGCCGCCGGCTCCCTACAACGAGCAATACAAAGCACAACCCTACGATGGCGAGATTGCTTTTGCTGATGCGCAGGTGGGCCGCGTGCTGCGATTCCTCAGACAAAAGAAACTCTATGAGAACACGTTGATTGTCCTGGCCGGAGACCATGGCGAGGGATTAGGTGAACACGGCGAAAAGACCCATGGTTTCTTTATTTATAACTCGACTTTGCGCGTGCCGCTTATTTTCAAGTTACCTGCTGGCCCGACCGCCCACAACGGGCTGGTTTCTGCGCCCGCAAGCCTGATCGACTTGCTCCCAACCGTGTTGCAGGTTCTTGGAATACCCGTACCCGGTGGAGTACAAGGCAAGAGCTTGCTTTCATCGGCTCCGGGCCAACGGAGCAATTCACAGGAAGATCTGTATGCTGAGACCTACCTGCCGCGCATCCACTTTAACTGGAGCGAACTAAGGAGTATCCAGGTCGGGCAGTATCATTTCATTGATGCGCCAAAGCCTGAGTTGTATGACCTCAGCAAGGACCCACGTGAGCTACAAAACCTCTTCTCGAAGCAGAGTGCCGCGGCGAACGGACTACGCGCGCGGCTGGCCCAGTTGGTCAAGAAATATTCTCCGGCCTCGGGGCGGGAGACTGCTGAACAGACGGGCCTCGATCCGGTTCTAATGGAGCGGTTGAAGTCACTGGGATATGCAGCAGTTTCTGGGGGCAGCAATCCGACCATCAGCAATCGGAATCTGCCGGACCCCAAGGATCGCATCCAGATGTATGAATTGGTCTCGGAAGCGATCTCCGACAGCCAACATGGCCGCTACGCGGCCTCGATTGCCAAACTCCAGTCTACTTTGCGGATCGAGAAAGATTCGTTCCCGGTGAACTATCTGCTGGCGCTAAACTACTACCGCCAGCACGATTTCCCCAATGCGATCCAGGGATTCCAGCAGGTCGTGCGGATGCAGCCGGACTATGCGCTGGCCGTCTATTATCTGGGTCTGGCTTATGGCAAGGTAGGTGATTCCGACCAGGCCATCCATTGGCTGAAACGAGCGCTGGAATTAGACTCGACCAATTTTTCGGCGGCGTTTAACCTCGGAGCCGTCTATAGCCAGAAGGGGAACATCCAGGAGAGTTTGGCCGCCTTCCAGCAGTCAGTGACCATCGACCCCGACTATGCTCCGGGCTACGCCGCTTTGGGTGAGCTACTTCTCTATCAGGGGGAGGTGGACCAGGCGCTCACAGCGCTGAGGAAAGCGGTGAGCCTGGCTCCTGAAAATCCCAAAGCGCACCGTTCACTTGCGAAGGCTCTCGACGCAAAGGGATTGCACCAGGAAGCCCAGGAAGAACTTAGGAGAGCGCAACGCCAGCCCCCGCCGTAAGTTGCAGCCTAGGTGGGTAACCGGCAGAGCTTAGCTCTTCCGGGGCAGGCGCATGTCGGGCGACAAGGGTGGAGGGCGCAAATCTTGCCGGATGTCTCGACAAAATCGCTCAAAAGAGAAAAGAACATCTCGAGAACCATCTGTTTCCTGGCCGGAATTGTTTTGACTTCGTCTGCTTTGTTCACCGCACTCCGTCCTTCATCTATTATCGGACATGCCGCCCTAAAGGGCGCCCCTACAATTCCGTCTGCTTTGCTCACCGCACTGCGTCCTTCATCTCCCCCTATTATCCTTATCACCGTGGACACTTTGCGCGCGGACCGCCTTGGATGCTACGGATCCCGAGACGTACAGACACCGTTCATAGATGCCCTGGCGCGCGAGGGAGTGAGGTTTGAGAGAGCTATCGCCCAGGTTCCCCTCACTTGGCCTTCTCATGCCGCGATCCTGACCGGCACTTACCCCTTCTCGAACGGGGTCCAGGATTTCACCGGTCAGCCGCTCTCGGTAAGTTTCCGGACGCTCGCCGAGAGCCTCAAAGAGCATGGCTATGCCACAGGTGCGGTTATCAGCTCGTTTGTCCTGGATCGAAGTTGGGGGCTCAGCCGGGGTTTCGATTTCTACTATGACACGTTTTCTGGGAAGGCCTATCTCCAAAAAGACCTCGGCTTGGTGGATCGTAAGGCGAGAGAGAGCGTGGATCATGCACTGGACTGGCTGGGTCGTGTGCACCAACAGCCCTTTTTTCTTTGGCTTCATCTGTTCGATCCCCATAGCCCCTACGACCCGCCGCAACCCTTTCGCTCTCGCTATCGAGCGCGACCTTACGACGGTGAAGTGGCCTACGTGGACCAGCAGTTGGGTCGGTTCATGGCATGGCTGAAGACCAAGGGACTATACCAAGGTGCGTTAATCGTCTTCGTGAGTGACCACGGAGAATCGCTCGGTGAGCATGGGGAAAGCGAACATGGTTTCTTTGTTTACAATGCGACCGTGCGGATCCCACTCATTATCAAGCCACCCCTTGGAACACAAGTGGCAGGACGCCAGATCTCCGCCCCGGTGGAGAGCATTAGCGTCGCACCCACCATTTTGGATCAAGCAGGAATTCAAGACTCGATCCAGAAGCAGTTTCAAGCACCCAGCCTGCTTGGCATGATGACTTCTGGCAAGGAAGCAGGGACCAGGCCGGCATACTCCGAAACCTTTTACCCGTTCAGCTCGTTTGGCTGGAGTCCCTTGCGCAGTCTTGAAACCGAGCGCTACCACTACATTGAAGCCCCGGAGCCCGAACTCTACGACCTTCATGCTGACCCCCTGGAGAAGCAAAACCTCGCGTCGAAGCAAGTTGCGCTTGTCCAGTCCTTGCGGGCACAGTTGCAGGGTTTAGTAAGCCATTACCAGCCGCCCCCGGCGAAGGAAGCCACTCCGGGACTTAGCAAGGAAGCGATTGAAAAACTCCGTTCACTCGGCTACGTGGCCTATTCCTCTGCGGCTGGACATGCCCTACCCACCTCCGGGCTGAGTGATCCCAAGAGCAAGCTGTGGGAGTACAAGACCATCCTTAAGGCTACGGACTTGCTTCGCGCGGGCCATTACGAAGCAGGTCGCGCTCTTCTCCAGAAGGTCCAGGAGGCGGACAGCAAACTGTATTTGATCCCTTTCTTGCTAGGCGAAGCCGCAGCGCGAAAGGGGGACTGGGCGGAGGCAGGGGCGAAGTTCCAGAGATCCCTCGACCTTAACCCGGGTTTTGATCAAGCCATGATGGGTTTCGGCCGCGCGCTCAATTTCCAAGGAAAGTCTGCTCTGGCCAAACAGTGGCTCCAGCAGGCGGTGTCGCTGAATCCGCAGAACTTCAGAGCCTGGTTTGAGCTGGCGGGGGCCCAGTCCCGGGACGACACAGGCGCAGCCGTCGCCTCGCTTGAAAAAGCCTTGTCCATCCAGCCCAACTTTGCTCCCGCTCTCCGGGAGTTGGGCCTGCTGCAATTGCGGCAGGAAAAATATGCGGAGGCGTCAAGGAACCTTGAGAAAGCTGTTCAGCTCGGGCTGGTGGACGCTGCCACGTACAACTACCTGGGCATTACGTACAGTCGTACCAACCGATTGGACCTTGCCGTAAGCAGCTATCGCCGCGCTCTGGCTGCCAACCCAAATCTTGCCGAAGCACACCTCAACCTGGGTTTCGCCTACCAAAGACTGAACCGGCCGGCCCCGGCAAAGCGAGAGTACGAAATAGTTTGCCGCTTGGACGAGAAGCTCTGCCAACTTGTCCGGGGGCAGCAAAAATGAAACTTCATCCTACTCTGTCTTAAAACTGCTTCGGAAGGATTTGCGGCATAACTCCGGCCATGAACCGACTTCGTACTCATGGACTCTGGAAATAGGAGAAAAGGGAAGCAGACAGGCGTGCTATCGGGGCGGGGTGTTGGGGCCATCGAGTTTTTTCAGCACCTCCTTCACTTTGGCCAGCATTGGGTCGTGAGGGAACTGTTCCACGAAGCTCTTCAACTCACGGGCCGCGTCGGCTTGTCTGTGCTGAAGTAAATACAGGTTGGCCAGTTCCAGGCGAGTCTTGGACATCTTTCCGTCGAGTGCGATTGCAGCTCGCAGAGAGCGCTCGGCTTCGTCGAGCGTTCCCAAGCGGATTTGGACCGCTCCGAGCAAATGGTTACCGAGCGCAGAGTCCGGCTGCTTGTGGAGACCCTCCTGGAGGGTGTGCTCGGCCTCCGCGTATCGCTTCGTCAAGTAGAAAACGTTGCCCAAGTTGAAGTAGGCCTGCGCGTCGTTGGGGTTGAGCTTGATCGCCTGCCTCAACTCGTTTTCCGCGGCTTCAAAGTCGCCTTTGCTCAGGTATTTTGAACCCAGATTATTGCGGGCAGGATAAAAGTCGGGGGCAATACGTATCGCCTTCCGGTAATGGAGAATGGCCTGGTCCAGTTTGCCCAGCTTGTCCGATTTGACTCCAGCTTCGAATTCCTTCACAGCCTCAGCAGGAAATTCCTTGGCATAGTTTGCAATGTTCACCGCATAGGGATTACTGCCGGAGGGAAGCGCCGGGGGACTTTCGGCTTTTGAAGTCGCCGTGGGGACAAGGACAATGTGAACCAAAGTCGTCTGCGTTATGGTGGGATTGACGGTCACGATTTGATGGAATGGTTGATATCCCTCTTCCTCGATGACAACGTGGTATGGATTGGATACTAAATTGTAGAACGCGAAGCGCCCTTCTTGGTCACAATATACGCTGTTGAGCGTAGATCCACGCGTCTGGAGTGTGACCAGGATCCGTTCCGGAAAATTGCCATTGGGCAGCCGGATTTGCCCAACTATATTTCCAAGTTCCTGCGCACGCATCCCCGCGCAGGAGAGTAAGAGGAGAAAAACGAACCGCGCAAGGAAAGCACTGAAGTTCCGCGCGTAGGCCCGCCTCTGCATGACCTGCTGCCCTTCTGGGCAGATAGTCTATCACTTTCGGCCTGACTGTACATCGGCTGCCCAAAAATACCTCGGGGGGCTTGAGCCATCCGGGCTCAAGCCCCCCGAAGATTTGAAGCGCAGTTACCAGAGCAACTTCAAGCCGAACTGGACCTGGCGAGGTCCAAGTGTCCCGTTGGCCTTGCCAAAGATTGAGCTGGTAATCCTGTTGGCCTTGTTGCCGCCCGTGGCGCTGTTCGGCAGCGTGAAGTTGGCATGGTTGAACGCGTTGAACATCTCGAGCCGGAACTGGGCCTTGAACCTCTCCGTGAGCTGGAGATTCTTGAAGATGGACTGGTCGGTGTTGTAGATTCCCGGGCCGACGAAGGTGTTGCGGCCCAGGTTTCCGTTGCAACCTAAGCACGGTGTTGCGAAAAATGGATTGCTGCCGCTGAAGGCGCCGGTAAAAGTCGAACCCGGAACTTTGAAAAACCCATTGGCCCACTGCTGTCTGCTGGCGTCGATGTTGTTGCCGTTGGGTGCGTCAGGCCGGTCATTGCGTTCCCCGTCCTTATTGAAATCACATCCGCCACCGGTGGCGCAGTACGGGCTCCAATGCGCGCCGCTCTGGAACGCCCAGATGCCGTTGTACTGCCATCCCCCCAGAATATGGCCCAGAAAACCTTGCTGAGCCTTAAACCACGGAAGTTGCCACGTGTAGCTGAATGTGAGTCGGTGCCGGACGTCGAAAATCGAGTTTCCTCTATCCAGCTCCGGCCGGGTCTGGTCCAGGCTGAACCCTTCGCCCGCCGCGTTCCCGTTGGCGGTGGTCGCGCCGCTGTGCCAAGTGGAGCCTGTGTCAATCGAGTGGCTCCAAGCGTAGTCAAAAGCAAACACCAGTTGTGTACCCACCGGCCTGCGGACGGAAGCTTGTAAGGCGTTGTACCAAGATCTGCTCACGTTCTCCCACACGCGCAACCTACCATAGTTCGGATTCAGGTTGCGCCGGTTGAGAGCTGTCAGCGTCCGACCTTGTGCCGTGAACGTTGCGTTGGGCCCGAAACCCACACCCGGGATACAGGCCCCGGTAGAGTCCCTCGCTAGGCACGCCGCGGTACCGGGGAAACGATTGGCGTTCTCAGCACGGAACAGCTTGCGGCCCTGGGTTCCCACATAGTTCACGGTGACGACGGTCTTCGAAAAAACCTCATGTTGAACCCCGAAAAAGAAATTAAGAATGTAAGGATCTTTGATGCCCTCGGGGAAGACAATCCCGGTTAGGAACGCGGTATTGGGATTGGTGGCGTCCCACCCACTCAAGTTCCCCACTGCCTGAGCACCAATACCCTGCCCAGGGTTTGTGGGAGGACCAGTGAAGGTGGGAGCCTGGCCCGGCGTCTGCGGGCCGTAAATGACGTTCTGGGTGTTTCCCCCAAGAGCGTTGAACGCGAGGTTAAAGGAATAGAAAGGCGGGTTCCAGCGGGAGTTGGAGAGCGGGTTGTAGAGAGTACCTTCATAGGAGACGCCGAATCCGCCGCGGATGGAGGTCTTCCCCTTGCTGAAGGGGTCCCAGGCGAAACCAACCCGCGGCCCAAAATTATTGTGATCTCCGGCGCCTAAGTTTTTGGCTCTGGCAAAACCGCCAGGCCCGCAAACGCCTGCAAGGACTGCCCGTCGGATTTGATCCGCGGTGTTGCAGCCCGGGGAGCCCGCCGGCACATTCGCATTCGTAATCGCCTCGAGGAAGATGCCGTTGGCGGGTGTCACCCCACCGGGCCCCGGGATGAAGGTGGTCTGCCTGCCGAACTTCTCGACATGGCGCGTATAGAGGTCGTAGCGGAGGCCAATGTTGATAGTCAGATTCTTCCGCACCTTCCAGTCGTCCTGAATGTACGCTCCCACCTCCAGGTTGCGCCAGGCGCGGTTATTGGTCGCCAGTTGCGCCGGTCTGTTGGTGACGAACCCGGGATCGACACCCGCGACCTCTCCGTAGGGTGAGTCAGCCGCAAAGAAGAGCTGGTCGAAGAAGTAATACGAAGGCCGGGCCACGTTGAACTCGCTGTTCTCGAGGTTCCGGCGGAAGTCCGCGCCCGCCTTGATGTTGTGCTTGCCCTTGGTGATCGACATCATGTCCGAGTAGGTGTACACGTTCTCATGGAAGAACTGGGGGTAGCCGTTGTAGGAGCCGAAGCCCGCGGAGCCGTCGTCGAAGCCAATTGAAGGCACGCCTGGGATGGCCGTTTGGATATCGTTCACGGCGCGGTTAAAGCCGAACCTGAATTCATTCAGCCAATGCGGGTTAAAGGTGTGCACATGGCTGAACTGGAAATTGGGGGTGTAAGTGTTCTGCGGGTTTTTGAAGCCGTGGATGCCGCTGCTGGTGTTTGCAGGTCCGAATGAGTCCGTGGACCTTTGCCAATACATCTCCCCAAACACCCGGTCATTCTTGCGAAGCCAGTCAATACGCGTGGACCATTCGTTGCCGTTGAAGAGGTTGTTCTGTACTTGGGAACCAAACGCGAGTACGTTGCTGTTGAGGAACGGAAGGGTGCGGGAAATCAAGCCGGCCCGTGGAGCGGGAGTTGTACTGCAGCCCGAAAAATTGTCCGTAGGCAGAACTCCGAACAGCGTCTGGAATTTGCCCGCAATCGCCGCGCTGGAATTATCGGGGCAGAGATAGTCCGCAAAAGAGTTGAAGCCGTTAACCGCGTCTCCGCCACAACGGGTATAGTTTTGCAGCGTTATCGGCAGAGTCCCGAGGCCGAGCGAACTACAGTCGATTGTGGCCGGCGTGCCGGCATTCACTGTCGGAAAATTCTTGTATAGCAAAGCAGCCGTGGAGTTGGGGAGAGCGCCAATAACCGCATTGCGCCATTCCGGCGATTCCGCCAGAGTCGTCGTCGGCGGGGCGCTGGTCACGAAGCGCTCACCCTGGTAAGACACACTGAAAAACACATGGTCTTTTATCACGGGGCCGGTGGCGGTGGCGCCGAATTGGTTGAACCGCAGCGGTGGCTTCTTGACGCCTTCCGCGTTGCGGAAGAATCCGTTGGCGTCCAAGATGTCATTGCGCAGGAACTCGTACGCGGTGCCGTGCAAAGAATTGGTGCCCGTCTTCGTCACCACATTGACGACGGCCGCCGCGCTGTTCCCGTACTGAGCGGACATGTTCAGGGTGAGTTCCTGGAATTCCTCGACGATGTCGGCGTTAGGTACGGTATTAACTCCGCCGCTCAGGCCTTTGTTCGAAACGCCATTCTGGAGAAATCCGATGAAGTCCGGGCGCAAGCCGTTCACGACGGTGCTATGCCCGTTTTCAAAATCTATGCCGGTAACGTTGACCGCGCCTGGAGCCAACTGGATCAGGTCAAAAACGTTGCGGCCGTTCAGGGGCATGTTGGCCACCTGACCTCTGCTTACCGTCTCATAAAGCCTCGAATCCTCGGTATTGACCAAGGGGGCGCCGCCTTCGACGGTGATGACTTCCGTCGCTTGGCCCAGCGCCAACTGGAAGTCCACGCGTTGGGTCGTGCCGGCGTTCAGCGCCAAATTGGTATGCACCGCCTTCTTGAATCCGGCTGCGCTCACCTCAATTTTGTAAGTGCCCACGGGGAGTTCCGTCGCCCGATATAATCCATTTCCATCCGTCTTCGCAACTACGGCGAAGCTGGTTCCGAGGTTCGTGACCTTGACCTCGGCTCCGGGAACCACCGCGCCGGTCTGGTCGGTCACAACTCCGCTAAAGGTGCCATTCTGGATCTGCGCCGCCAGTGGCGCTGATAAACCCAGAGCGAGTGCCAAGACCAAAACCACCCGGATTGCAAAGACCATATTTCCGCCCGTTGGTTTCATTGTTCCCCTCCCCAGAGCGTTTCGCTTCCGATCGTTAATTTCTTGCTGAAAAAAAGGTGAGCCACCGACCATTAGACAGCCACCCCCCGTCACTCAGGGCAAATCGGAACATTTTATGTGCCAAATCCAGACTTATTGTCAATAGATATTTTATCTTTTCCTTTCAGTTAGTTAGCGCCCTGGCCTGTGTGCAGGCAGCCCCAAGAATACGCTTTCCCGTAGGCCGGCCAAGAAAACCCTACAGGAATATATATTCATCGATGCGATTTCCCCTTAGATGATGGCACCGCTTCTGCCTCGGCCTGCGCTACTTTGCGCCCAGGCTCTTGGCCAATCTTTCGACTGGGCGTGGGTTTGCGGTCCCAAGACCGCCGGGCAACAACTCCCTGGCCCTCTTTGATAACCAAGTCCTGGTCCGCCTGTTCGTTTTGGATTTTGTCCATCTGCCCGGAAGGCCAGCGAATCAGAATCAGGTCGACACGGGTGGCACGGCCCAAGCCAAAATGCAAGCGTGGATCGCTGGCTGAGAGATAGCTGCTATTCGCCCGGACCTCGTCTATCTGAGTCAAGCCGGCGGCCACGACTTGCACCCGCGCCCCGAACCCATCCCGGTTCGATTTTGACCCCACGGTCTTAATTCGGATCCAGTGGGCGCGGTTACCGCCCTCATTGCGGAGCAGGCTAGGAGCAGCGTCAAGGTGGCTAACCAGCACATCCAGGCGGCCATCGTTGTCAAAATCCCCGGTTGCAAGCCCCCGGCTGACCTTGGGCACTCTCATCACTGCCCCAGAACGCAGCCCCACTTCTTCAAATCGGCCGTTCCGGAGATTGTGGAACAGAAAGTTGCGTTGGGCGTAGGTGACCCCAAACTGATGCGCATCCACCTGCGGATTCACGTGACCATTAGCCACAAAGATGTCTTTCCATCCGTCGTTGTCGTAGTCGAAGAATCGGACTCCAAACCCCAAAAAGGGCACACTGATGGGGGCGAAACCCGAGGCGCCGCCGAGATCGTCGAAGGTCCCGTTGCCGTTGTTGTGATAGAGGTTGTTCGTGTCGTCGGAAAAATTCGTTTTCACCAAGTCCAGCCATCCGTCGTTGTCGTAATCGCCAAAATCCACACCCATGCCGGCTTGCTCGCGTCCGTCAGCGCTGAAGGCGACTCCGGCGGGCACGCCCACTTCGGTGAAAGTCCCATCCCCGTTGTTGTGGTAGAGAAGACTGGGGGAAGAATCGTTGGCCACGTATAAGTCCAGCCAGCCGTCGTTATCGTAGTCGCCCCAGACCACTCCCAAACCGTAATAGGCGTTAGGATCGATTCCCAGTCGCTCCGAGACATCTTCGAAGGTCCCATCGCCCTTATTGTGATAGAGGCGATCGCGTCCTCCCGGCAGACCGCGGGGGCCGCAGGAAACCGGAATTCCCCGATACTGGCAGAACACCGAGCTGCCAAACTCGGGCAAATGATTTAGATCCAGATCCACGTAGTTGGCCACGTAGAGGTCCAGGTGGCCGTCGTTATCGTAGTCTCCGAAGGCACAGCTCGTGCCCCATCGCCCGGTGTTGCCAACTCCGGCCGCCGCAGTCACATCGCGGAACGTGCCGTCGCCGTTGTTGTGGTAGAGGACGCCGCCACCTACATAGGTGATGTAGATGTCTTCCCAGCCGTCATTGTCGTAGTCGCCGACGCACACACCCATGCCCCAAGCGCGATGGTTCAGGCCTGCCTTTGCCGTAACATCGGTGAAGGTGCCGTCGCGGTTATTGTGATAGAGCTTGCTGGTCGGACTAGTGCCGCGCCGCATATCTTCCAGAGTGGATCCATTCACGAGGAGAATATCCAGCCAGCCATCGTTGTCATAGTCCAAGAAGGCGACCCCACCACACATTGATTCCAGGATATAGCGCTTCTCAGACCCTCCACAGGTCAGATGGAAATCAATTCCCGCGACGAGGGTTACATCCACGAATTGCACCCCTGAAGGGGCCGGCCGAGTCGTCGGGCCAACCGCCAGCGCCGAGCCGCAAAGGGCCAGCACCACCACCAACTGGGATAGCGGCCTACGCGCGGACGAGTTTCGGTCACCGGCTCGCGAGCCAAGACCGAGACGCATATGCGGGAGGGACAGAGAATCTCCTTTGTTTTCTCGACAAGGCACGCGGTCGCTCGGATGGCATGGCGCAGCCTCCACGAAAAACGCCCGCGCAAGGATCTGGGGACCTACATTAGTTGGGCCGGTAGGCCATGCCGCCCGCCTCTTGCTGCCGTTTTTTCAGGTCGGTGAACCGCTGCAGCTCTCTTTCTGCTCCGGTTTTGTTTCCCATTTTTTCGAGGGCTCGAGCCAATTGGTAATGGGCGGGGGCGTGCTCCGGCTTGATTGCGATCGCTCGTTGCAACGCGCTGGCAGCGGCGGGCAGGTCGCCGAGCATCAGGAGAGCCTTGCCGAGATCGGTGTATGCCTCCGCGTTTTCAGGAGCCCGTCGCAGAGCCTGCCGAAGACTTTCCGCAGCCGCTGCGAACTGACCCGTTTCTAGCTGAGCGTGCCCCAATTGGTAGAAGACCTCGGAGCTGTCTTGGCGCAAAGCCAGCTCCTTTTTGAATTCCGAGATGGCTTCGACTGCTTGGCCCAGGCTTTCGTAAGCGAAGCCAAGATGGTAGTGCCCTAACGGAATCGCAGGGTCAAGCCGCAAGGCAGACTTGAATTGCTCGATCGCCGGCAGAGTACGGTTCGTGTTTTGATATGCGCGCCCGAGCAACAGATGGGCCAGAGCCATCTGGGGCTTGCGGTGGAGCGCTTGTTCGAGCTCCGTTGCAGCTAGCGAGTATTGCTGAGAACTCAGATAGACCAGAGCGAGGTCAAAATGTATCTCGTATTCGTTGGGATTGAGAACTTCGGCATGGCGGAGTTCCTCAATCGCTCGCGCATTCTGTCCGTTCTTAAAGTACGCTAAACCCAGCCAGTGGCGGAATTGCTCGTCCTGGGGCCAGCGGCTGACGGCTGCCTCTCCAACGGCCAAAGCCTCCGCCTGTTTTTCTCCCCGCAAGTAGCTCACAAGAAGTCCGCCCCATGCCTCCCTGTTTTCCGGAGCCAGGCGCCGGGCCTGTTCAAAACTCTGCGCGGCGGCGGCAAAATCGCCCGCTTCCTGAGCCTGCTTCCCTTTTCGAAGCGCCGACTCCACCTGAAGAGCGACCGATTGAGCGGAAAGTGAAAGCGAGCCAAGGAGTATCGTGCTCACACACGCTAGAAGCCAGTCCGCGCCGCGCGAAAGGTGTTGATCTGTACCTGGGCAGCCTGGCTTGGGGGGCCAAGTCTTTCGCGGAATCAACAGCGACCTTCTTTCGAATTCAGGTTCAATGGGAACCGCTGGCTCAATTGCGTGCGGCAAGCCTATATAGCATCTGTGCGTTGGGTCTCGCAAGCGAGTCCGGATCGCAATATTTCCGGTGGTAGCCGGTGTTCAGGCAGAATTCCTTCAGTATCCAGTGTTTCAATCTGCGGCCAGCGTTGTGGTAGCGCTCATAGATGGGCCGGAAGGACTCGCATTTCGCCTTATGCCCCGCTGTACCCTCCTCAAAACGTCGTTTGAGTTGGGTTATACCAAGACTTGACATTCTACAGTTGCCAGCGCAAAATCCGCGCCGACGGGTGGGGACGGGGTTCTTTTCTTCATAGCTACATACGGACTAGCCGGGGCCCCTGACCCGAAGTTAAAGGATTGTGCGACTTGTCAACGTAACGAGGACAAAATTCTCGTCTCGTCGCGCATAACGGTTTAGATGGGTGCGTTAGCCCTGAGAAGGCAGCTTTTGCCGAAGACAGAGTATGGATCTGCATCTCCGCCCGGGCGTTACTCATTACCGTTAGATGTGGATCGGAGGACCGATGACGACTAAGCGAAACGTATTGGGATTGGCGATAGGCGCGGCGTTGATTATTGTTTTCTTCATGACCCCTGCCTTCCCCCAGGGCACCGAAACCGGGGGCATCACTGGCGTCGTGAAAGACCCCCAGGGCGCCACCGTGCCCGGCGCCAAAGTAGAGATCTACAACGAGAGAACAGGCACCCTGGAACGTGGTCTCACCACCCAATCTGACGGAACTTACACGGCGACGCTGCTTCGGCCCGGCAGCTATCGAGTGGAGATTACCGCCGCGAGCTTCAAGAGGTACCGCGCCGTCAGTGTGCAGGTGCGCATCACGGAAACGACGCGGCACGACGCCATACTTCAACTAGGCGAGTTTACACAAAGCGTAGAGGTGGAAGCCACGCCGACACTCATTAGCACCGAAAACGCCACCACAGGACAACC
>Ga0137399_10000625_pt1 | contig 14501 bp, 10 predicted proteins | sample czorhiz316metaG_FD_104810 | JGI IMG/M metagenome (GOLD analysis project Ga0137399, IMG submission 104810) | Vadose zone soil microbial communities from Angelo Coast Range Reserve, California, USA - czorhiz3.16 metaG | ecosystem: Environmental > Terrestrial > Soil > Vadose zone | place: USA...
CGTGTCGACCTCGATGCGCCGAATCGTGCCAGTGGCGCCGAGGCGTACGATCGTCCAGTCGTGGCCCGGCCCGCGACGGCGCTTCGTTTCCCAGCCGTCGCCCATGTGCGTCGCATCGCCCGGCATGATCAGGTTGTGGCGCGAGCCGAAGAACATGTCGCTGCAGGCGACGACGAGGCCGCCGTGCTCGACCGCGGCCAGATCCACTTCACCACGACGGCGCAATGACTCCCAGTCCGCCACCACGTCCCCGTGCACGCGCAGGCGCGCGACGCCGCCGTCGGGATAGATCCGCAATCGGAGGTGCGTCGCCTCCGGCGCCGCGTCGATGGCGAACACATTGTGCGCATCGCCCTCGAGCGCCGATCGCGCGAGCGCTTGGCGCCAGCTCGATCCGTCACCCAGATCGATCGCGCACGACTCCGGATAGTTGCCCTTGAAGAACGCGGTGTCGACGTCGACGCCGCGGACGATCCCCCGAACGCCGAGGCGGATGATGCACCAGTCGTGATCGCCGTTATCGCGGCGGCGGCGCGTTTCCCAGCCGTCCATCCACTTGCCGCGCTCGGTGTACTTGGCTTCGATCCAGATCGGCGCGTCCGGCTTGATCAGGTTTTCCTTCGGCGCGAAGAACTCGTCGTTCGCTTCCACGACGGCGGCGCCGAGGCGCTCCGATGCGAGATCGACGAGATCGAGGAACGTCGCCGTCATAGCAACCGGCCCGCTCGCTCAGTCGTGAGGCGATCGCCATCCCACACGAGCTCGCCGCGAAGATACGTCGCGTGAACGACGCCGCGAAGTCTGCGTTCCGCATACGGCGTCAGCTTGTGGCGCTGCTGCAGCCGCGCCGCATCAACGGTGAACTCGGCGTCCGGATCCCAGACCACGACGTCCGCATCGTAGCCCGGCGCGAGGCGTCCTTTGCGATCGTCGACGCCCGCGAGCCGCGCGGGCGCTTCGCTCATCCATCGGGTGATGTCTCCAACGCTCGCCTGAAGCCTTCGCGCTCCATCGTCCACGTTGCGATCGCTCGGCTGAAGCCTTCGCGCGACGTCGTCACCGCCTTCGTAGCGCGAAGGCTTTAGCCGAGCGCTCCAGAGGGCCGCCAGGGAGAGCTCCAGCGACGCGATGCCGCCCCAGGCGCGCATGAAATCGCCGCGACATTTCATCGACGGCGGCGCGGGCGAATGGTCCGTCGCCACGAGATCGAGGACACCGCTTTTCAGCGCGCCCCACAGAGCCTCGCGATGCCGTGCGTCACGGATCGGCGGCGCGCACTTGAACTCGGTGGCGCCGTCCGGAATCTCCTCGGCGGAGAACGTCAGATAGTGCGGGCACGTCTCCGCCGTGATCGGCACGCCATCCGCCTTCGCGCGCGCAATTTCGTCGGTCGCTTCCGCGGATGCCACGTGCACGATGTGGACCCGCGCGCCAAATTCGTGCGCGAGATGGATCATCAGCCGAATCGCTTCGACCTCCGCCGCCGGCGGTCTCGTACTTTCGTATTCCTCATACCGCAGCGCGGCCCTTTCAGGGCCGCGATCGCGGGCCTGAAAGGCCCGCGCGACATCGGCGAGAACGGCCGGCGATTCCGCGTGGACCAGCAGCGGGACACCGCGGCGCGCCAGAACCGGCAGCGCCTGACGCAAGTCCGATTCGTCAACGTGAGGAAACTCGTCGACGCCCGACGGCACCAGAAAGCATTTGAATCCGCGAACGCCCGCGCCGACGAGCGCGTCCAGCTCGCCGGCGTTGCCTGGCACGACGCCACCCCAGAACGCGATGTCGACGTGGCACTTCCCGCGCGCCGCCGCACGTTTCGTCTCCAGCGCTTCCACCGTCGTCGTCGCCGGCACGCTGTTGAGCGGCATGTCGACGATGGTCGTCACGCCGCCGGCCGCCGCCGCGCGCGTCGCCGTGTCGAACCCTTCCCACTCGGTCCGGCCCGGCTCGTTGACGTGGACGTGCGTGTCGACGAGGCCCGGCGAGATGACGAGATCGCCGGCGTCGATCGCGTCCTCGTTCACGTCGTCGTAGTCGGCGACGCGGGTGATCGTGCCGTTGGAGATGTGGATCGAGGCGGGGCGGACGATGTCGGGGAGAACGACGCGGCGGCTGCGAATTACCACCGCTGAATCAACACGAAGGACACAAAGGACACGAAGGAAAAATCCGGCGTGTCTTACCTTTGTGTCCTTGGTGTCCTTTGCGTTCGCTCACCGGCGGAATCAGCTCCGTGTGGCGCGCCTGAGGAACGTTCCGCTCCCCGCGCGCCCGACGAATTTGCCGCTCTCGATCACCAGCCGTCCGCGCGACAGCACCGTGTCGGTCGCGCCCGTGACTTGACGCCCCTCGTACGGGTTGTAGTCGACCTTCATATGCAGCGTCTTCGCGGACAGCGTGATCGTGCGGTTCGGATCGAAGACGACGATGTCGGCGTCGGAGCCGGGCGCGAGGGTGCCTTTGCGCGGGAAGAGCCCGAAGATTTTCGCCGGCGACGTGGACGTCAGCTCCACGAAGCGGTTCAGCGAGATCCGGCCCTCGCGCACGCCGCCGTCGTAGACGAGGCTCATGCGCGTCTCGATGCCGGGCGCGCCGTTGGGAATCTTCGAGAAGTCGTTGCGGCCGAGCTCCTTCTGCTCTTTCATGCAGAAGGGACAGTGATCGGTGGAGATGCATTGGAGATCGTCGAACGCAAGGCCGCGCCACAACGCCTTCTGCTTCGCCTTCTCTCGCAGCGGCGGGCTCATCACATACTTCGCGCCGTCGAAGCCGGGCTCTTCGTAGTTGTCGTACGAGAGAAACAGATACTGCGGGCACGTTTCCGCAAACGCCGGCAGCCCGCGATCGCGTGCTTCGGTGACCATCTCGAGCGCTTCGGCCGCGGACAAGTGCACGATGTAGATCGGCACGTCGGCGATTTCGGACATGGCGATCGCGCGATGCGTCGCTTCGGCTTCGGCCCGTGCGGGGCGCGTGAGCGCGTGATATTTCGGCGCGGTCTTCCCTTCCGCCAGCGCGCGCTGCACGAGCACGTCGATGACGCCGCCGTTCTCGGCGTGCATGCAAATCGTCCCGCCGTTCTTTCCCGTCCTCAGCAACGCCTTGAAGATGCTCCCATCGTCGAGCATGAAGATGCCGGGATACGCCATGAACAGCTTGAAGGACGTGATGCCTTGACGGACCAGCGCGTCCATCTCGCCTTCCACCTGATCGTTCAGCTCGGTGATGATCATGTGGAAGCCGTAGTCGATGACCGCCTTGCCTTCGGCCTTCTTCGCCCACGTCTCCATCGCGTGGTGCAGCGTCTGGCCGCGATACTGGATCGCGAAGTCGACAATCGACGTCGTGCCGCCGAACGCCGCAGCGGTGGTTCCTGTCTCGAAGTCGTCGGCGGACGTCGTGCCGCCGAACGGCATGTCGAGATGCGTGTGGACGTCGATGCCGCCGGGCAGCACGTACTTGCCGGTCGCGTCGATGGTCTTGTCGGCCTGGACGTCGATCGCGGTTCCGATCAGCGCGATCTTCTCGTCTTCGATCAGCACGTCGCCTTTGTACTGATCGACCGCGGTGATGATCGTGCCGTTCTTGATCAGAGTACGCGTCATCTTTTTTTACTTTGTCGTGGGGCCCCACCCCCACGACCTGTCGCCGCTCGCTTGTCGCTCGCGGCGATGATTCGCAACGACTTTCCGCTCAGTCAGCGCGCCACGGGTTCAGAACCAACGAGAAATCGTGACTTTCTTATCCGTATAAAACTCGAAGGCGTCGCGGCCGTGAACCTTGAGGTCGCCGAAGAAGCTGTCCTTCGCGCCGCCGAACGGGAAGTACGCCATCGGCGCGGCGACGCCGATGTTGACGCCGACCATCGACGCGGTCGCGTGCTTCGAGAACTCGCGTGCGGCCTTGCCGCTCGTCGTGAAGATCGACGTCGCGTTGGCGTTCGGATGCGACTTCATCAGCGCGATGGCTTCGTCGAGCGTCTTCACCGGACAGATCGACGCCACCGGCCCGAAGATTTCTTCGTGGCCGATGGCCATCTTCGGCGACACCTCGTCGAATACCGTCGGCCCGACGAAGTAACCGTTCGGCCGGTCGGGCACGCGCGCCTGGCGTCCGTCGACGAGCAGCTTCGCGCCGTCCGCGACCCCCTTCTCGATGTAGCCGAGCACGCGCTCCCGATGCCTGGCGCTGATCACCGGACCCATGGTCACGCCGGGCTGGGTGCCGTCGCCCACCTTGAGCGCCTTCGCCGATTCGACGAGCCGCTCACGCGCTTCCTTGTGCACCTCGCCGATCGGCACGAGCATGCTGCCCGCGAGGCAGCGCTCCCCCGCGCACCCATAGAACGATTCGCTGATCACGCCCATCGATCGATCGAGATCCGCATCCGGCATGACGACGACGAAGTTTTTCGCGCCGCCGAGCGCCTGGACGCGCTTGCCGGCGTGCGTGCCTCGCTGATACACGTGCTTGGCGACCGGCGTCGATCCGACGAACGACACGGCGCGAATGCCCGGATGATCGCAGATGGCGTTGACGACTGCGCTGCCTCCGTTGACGAGATTCACGACGCCAGGCGGCAGATCGGCTTTCTGAAGAAAGTCCATCATCTTGCGCTGCGACAGCGGTACCTGCTCCGACGGCTTGAGCACGAACGTGTTGCCGGTCACGATCGCGAACGGCAGGAACCACATCGGCACCATCGCGGGAAAGTTGAACGGCGCGATCGCCGCGGCGACGCCAAGCGGCTGGCGGACGACGTGACAATCGATGCCGGCGGCGATGTCCTCGAGCGCGAAGCCCTGCATCAGCGACGGCGCCCCGGCCGCCACTTCGACGCATTCGATGCCGCGGCGCACGCTGCCGCGCGCTTCGTCGAGCGTCTTGCCGTGCTCGGTCGTGACGATCCGCGCCATCTCGTCGAAGTGCTGCTCCATCAGCTGCTTCACCTTGTAGAGCACCTGTGCGCGCGTGTTCACCGGCGTGTCGCGCCATGCGGGAAACGCCCTGGTCGCCGCTTGAACCGCGGCGTCGACATCAGCCGCGGTCGACAGCGGCGTGCGGCCGATGACCTCGCCGACCGCGGGGTTGTGAACGTCGAAGAACTCGGAGGTCTGGGCTTTCACCCAGCGGCCCCCGATGAAGTTGTCGAGCGTTTGAACGTCGGGTGCCGTTGCGGCTTGCGATGACATGGGCTCTTCCTTTTTCCTATGCGAGCGGGGCCCCACCCCCGCTCGCTCGCGCTGCGCCGCTCGAAGACTCGCTATGCTCGCGCGGGCCGCAGGCGCCTTCACGGAAAACGCCCATTATAGGTTGGCTGCTGATTCACGTCGTGCCGATGCAATAGCATTGGCTGTTGGCCGCGACACACTCGCACAGACGGATGGGCTTACGGATCGCGTTCCTGCGCCCGCGGCTCGGAATCGGCGGGGCGGAGCGGCTGATGGTCGACGCCGCGCACGAGTTGATCGCCAAAGGCCACGACGTCTCCTTTCATGTGCCCGCCAGCGGCAACGAGAAGGAGTTCGAAGACATCCCCGCCGCGATGCCGTTTCATCGTGACGGGGCGTGGATCCCCGAGCAGATCGGCAGACGGCTGCGCCGGCCGTGCGCGATCGCGCGCACGATGGCCGCCGCGCGCCGTCTGGTGTCGATGCGTCCTGGCTATGACGTCGTCGTCTGCGACGTCGTGCCCCACGTCCTGCCGTGGCTGAAACGACGAACCTCCGCACGCCTGCTCTACTTCGGTCACTGTCCTGACCCGCAGCTGACCGGAAAGCCGCGGCTGCTCGATCGCTGGGAATCGAGGGGGCTGGGCGCCGCGCACGCCGTGGTCGTGAACAGCCGCTTCACCGCGAACGCGCTTCGCCACGCGTTTCCCGAGCTCACGTCGATGCCGATTGACGTCCTGCATCCGGGCGTGGGCGCGCCCAAAGACATGCGCCACGACAGTATCAGCGGTGACGCCGGACGCGCGGCCGTCCAGGCGTGCCGCGCCCTTGTTGCAGACGACGCGATCGTGCTGCTGTCGTTGGGACGCTTCGATCCGCGGAAGAATCTGCCGCTGGCGATTCATGCCGTGGCCGCACTGCGAACGCGTATGGCGCCGAACGCGTTCGCGCGCGTGCGTCTCGTGTTCGCCGGTCGACTCGACGATCGGCTCGCCGAAGCGCGGGAGACGCGCGCGGCGCTGGCGCGCGAGGCGGGCGAGTGGAACCTCGCGGATCAGGTCGTGTTCGTCGACACCCTGAGCGCGGCGGATCGAGCGGCGTGGTTCGAGCGCGCGCTCGTCGTGCTGTACACGGCGGAGGCCGAGCACCTCGGCATCGTGCCGCTCGAAGCGATGGCGGCCGGGCGTCCCGTCATTGCCGTGAATCGCGGCGATCCGCTCGAAACGGTCGTCGTCGGACGCACGGGACTGCTGTGCGAGCCGACGCCCGGCGCCTTTGCCGCCGCGATCGCGCGGTTCATCACCGAGCCCGATCTCGCACGGCGAATGGGCGCCGACGGACGCGCCCACGTCGACGAGCGTTTTTCGCGGGAACGATTCGGCGATCAGCTCGATGCGCTCGTGCGTCAGTTGGCGGCCCGCGGTTCGGCCGCGGCAGCGGTGACTTCGAAGATGCGGACCGCCGGCGTCCCTCGAAACGCGGGCGAGACCTCCTCCGAGTGATGAGCGGGATCCGCCGCGCCGACTACCCGTTCAACAGGACCGGCCGCGCTTCTTTGGTCCACCCTTCTTCCCAGGTCGGTCGCGCCGATCGTCGCGCGCCGGTGCGCAAGCGCGTGAGCAGCGACGGCTCGTCGGGATAGCTTTCGAACAAATCGAACAGGAGATCGGCGAGCTGTCGCGCCGTCGAGAACAGCAGCCCGTTGTCGCCGTGCCTGACGCGCTCGGCGAGCGACGCGCCGTAGTCGAGCGCGCAGACCGGCACGCCCGCGCCGAACAGGTCCGCGACCTTCATCGGGATGTCGAGACCGGACGAGGAGCGGTGGAGGCAGAGGCCCAGGTCCGCGGCACCGACAATGCGCGGGTAGTCCTCGGGCTCGAGCCATCGCGTGCGAAGCTGCACCCGCCGCGCCGGCAGGCCCGCGAATCGGCGCTCGAACTCCGCGCGCCGCTGGCCGTCGCCGGTGACGAGCATCACGAGATCCGCGAACCGGCGTCCCGGCTCGCCGGCTTCCCAGCCGCGGATGCGATCCTCGACGTAGCGCACCGCGTCGATGACCAGGTCGAAGTCTTCGTCGGCCGTCCAGCTCGTGGGGCTGACGATGAAGCCGACCGGGCCGGCGCCGCGGACGCCGAGCCGCGCGAACAGCGACTGCCGCAGGCGCTCGCGCTCGCTCCGCTCGATGGGGACGAAGACGGCGGCGGGCCGATCGTAGAGCACGCTCACGGCCTTGACGCCGAAGCGATCGTGGAGAAACTTCGCGAAGCCCCGCGATACGCACAGGTGCGCGTCCGCTAGCCGTCCGAAGATCCGCTCGAGCCATCGCGCGAGCCGGACCGCCGGATGCCACTGCCCCAGCCGCAGCGTGAGCAGCGTGTACCCGAGGTTGTGCCAGTCCACGACCAGGCGCGCCCTGCGCACGCGGGCGATGGCCCACGCGACAGCGAGCGTCGGCATCGATGGTGGATTCTGGACGAGGATGACATCGGGGCGCGGAATCTTCCACAGCGCGCGCCAGAGCCGGTACGCCGACAGCACGCCGTCGACGATCGCGAAGAGCGCATAGAGCGTGATCGACGGCCCGGCACGCCGCCGCAAGCGCGGCTCAGCCAGACGATGCACGGTAATCCGCGGCTGATTGGTGATCAGGCGCGGCAGCGCCGCGCCTTCGTACCCAATGAGATCGACCGCCGCGTCATTGGCGGCGAGCGCGTGAGCGTGGTACTGCATCCGGGGACTTCGCCCGAGATCCCCGACGACGACGACGGCGGCGCGCATGTCTGCAGAATGGGAGGAGATTCGTACTATAACCCCAATTGTTTCCACAGACGAATCGCGAACGGTCGTGCTCGCGTCTGAGCACCTCAGCGGTCGCTCAGGAAGCCCGCGAGCAGATTCGCGGTGAATGTGCCTGCGCGGCACGATCCACAGCGGGCGAGCGCGTGAGAACGAAACGGCGTCGGGAGCGCAGCGGTTGCGACACCGCCACGCTCCCGGCCCTGCTTATCTGTCGTCAGGATCTTCTGCGTGGGTAAACACTGCGATGCAACCCCTGGCCACGAGACCAAACTGCACGCACGGACTCCTCGGGTCTTCCACGACGGGAGGGACAGGAGTCGTCACGGCATTAAAGATGTGATTGTTCTCGGCAAAGGCGGCAGGGTTCCTTCCTCTGACATCCGGCACATTTTGTAACCACATGCTGGTCTCCGCGTCGATGACGCCGAGCGACTGCACGGGCGGCGTGCTGGTATCGGGTCCCGTCACATAAAAGCGGCCGTCTCCGGGGTTGTGCCACACCTCGTCGCCGCCGCCGACCTGCTTGATGACGTTGAATATGTGACCGTTCAGCGCGCTCAGGATGATGGGAGCGCCACACGCCGCCACCAGAAGATGTTGAAAGGGTCCGAGCGCGATGCCGGTAATGCTGGAGCTGGCCGTGCCTGTGAGCGCCTTGCAGTCGAGGACGATCGACTTGTCGACTGTCAGGGGCAGTTTGGTGGGGTCGATGCGATCGATCCTCGGGGTGTTCCCGCCGGCCGGTCCAGGCACCGTGATCCAGAATCGGCGGAGCGCGGCGTCCCACAGCGGCTGCTCGAGCCCTCCGGCACCATCGAAAGCGATCTGGCCAAGAGGCGCGTAGGTCTTTGCGTCGATGAGGGTCGCATACGGCTTGACCGCGCAATGCGCTGAGGGGTTCGTCGGGGTCGGGCAAAGCTTGGTCGGCGAGAGCGGTGCGTTATTGGCGACGAGAATGAGGTGATCTTTGGGATCGTACCCAAGTTCGTCAGCGCGGCCACACCAGTGTCCGGTGGTGCTGGCGGGATTTCCCGGCGGAGTGTTGGTATCACACGAGGCGTTCGCGGTGCTTATCGACTTCAGGATCATCAGGTAGGTTGGCGAATCTGGGTCGACGTCAGCCACTTGAACCGTGCTGTTGCCGTCGCCCGCCCACAAGCGGCGATTCGGCGTCACCAACACACCGTTGGGGCCAGGCCCGTTCGTGGTGGACGTACCTCCGCCGCTCGGCATCGTTCCGGCCATGCCGGACACGCGGTCCACGTAGAAATTGTTCTCCGCGTCGATAATGTCCACGCCGGAGTTCGACCGATCGGCGAGATAGAAGCGCTCTGTTCCGGGATCGACCCACCCAATGTCGGTGCTCCTGATCGGGTTGCCTGGAACCGCGATGACGCCGGCCAGGTGGACCGGCGTTCTTGCGTTGTGCTCGTGGTGCTCACTCTCTCGACAATCGCGATCTCCTCCCTTTCGATCTCTGTCCTGGTCCGCTTGCATGATCGGCGGCAACGCAAGAGCCAAGATGAATAACGAGAAACCCGCCGTTTTCGAGCGCATAGCGTGACTCCTTTCGAGGTGTATGGGGTTCCGCGGGGGACGCGTTGGATGACAGGCTCGTCAGAACAACGTGTGCTGGAACTTAAGGAGCGCGATCGGGGCTGTCAATGACAGGACGTGGAAGAAACCGTTTCTTTATGCAGCTTCAGCCACTTGCGACTCTTTACACTTCGCTCATGAAACGCGCGAGCAGGTTCGCGGCGACCCGGCGGCGGTACTCGGCGGTCGAGCGGATGTCGTCGATCGGCGAGAGCTCCTCGACGAGCGCGCGCTGCGCGGCTTCAATGGACTCGCCGCGCGCGAGCACCGCTTCGGTCCGGCGTGCGCGGATCACGGTGGGCGCCACGCTGCCGAAGGCGATCCGCGGCGCGATATTTCTCCGCGGGCCGGCAGGGGCTACGCCGGCCATCACGACCTTCGAGATCGCCTGCGCGGCGCGCGTGCCCACTTTCCGGAACCACTGCCGTCCGCGCACCGCCGGAACGTCGAACGCGACGATCAGCTCATCGGCGCGGCAGACCGTTTGCCGGTAGCCGGTATAGAACTCGTTGAAGGGTACGCGTCGCGTACCGCTCGCGCTCTGCAGAATGACGAGGGCGTCCGCCGCCGCGAGGACCGGCAGCGTATCGCCTGCCGGCGATCCGTTCGCCACGTTGCCGCCGATCGTCCCGCGATTCTGAATCTGCACCCCGCCGATCTCGCGCGCCGCCGCGACGAGCATCGGCAGCCGCGTCCGAACGTGCCTCGACCGAATCAGATCCGTGTGCGTCGCCAGCGCGCCGATAGTGAGCACATCACGACGCACTTCGATCGCGCGAAGGGCGTCCAGGCCCCACAGATTCAGAAAGCGCGTCTCCTTCAACGTCCCGAAGTTCAGCGACACGTAGAGGTCCGTGCATCCGGCGAGCGGCGTCAGCGGCCCTTCGTCGCGCAGCATCTTCAGCGCGTCGGCCAGTGACCGCGGCTGGAGCAAAGCGCGATTAGCGATCGAAGACTGCATAGGTCCTCACGTCAGCCGCGGAGCTCGCTGAGCCCGACGCCATGCCTTTTGAATCGATCGGTAGATCGCCGAGTAGCCGGTACAGCGACACAGGTTGCCGGCGAGGGCGACCCGAATCTCGTCGCGCGACGGCTTTCGGCCGAGCGCAACGGCGGCCATGATCATGCCGGGCGTGCAAATGCCGCACTGCGCACCGCCGTGCTCGACAAATGCGTGCTGCAGCGGATGGCGGCCGCCGAGTCCCTCGATCGTCGTGACGCGCGCACCGTCGACGTGAGCGACGGGTACGAGACACGAGTTCACCGGCGTACCATCCACGAGCACCGTGCAGGCGCCGCACTCGCCTTCGCCGCATCCTTCCTTCGTGCCCGTCAGACGGCAGTCTTCGCGCAGCACATCCAGCAATCGTTTCAGCGGGTGGGCGCGCACCTTCACGCGCTTCGCGTTCAACACAATGGACATAGAGGACACAAAGGTCATGGCCGTACCGGGCCTTTTCTTTGTGTCCTTTGTGTCCTTTGTATCCTTTGTGTTTCCCCGGCGCCGCTCGCCATGATCTTCTCCGGCGTCGCGGGGATCTCACGCAGATCGAACCCTGCGTGTCGCAGCGCGTTGATGACCGCCGGTGCGGGACCGTCGATCGGCATCTCGCCGACGCCCTTGGCCCCGAACGGCCCGTGCTCGTACGGATTTTCTAGGACCACGACCTCCATCGGCGGCGTGTCGAGCGTTGTCGGAATGATGTAGTTGGTCAGCGACGCGTTCGCCATCCGGCCGTCGCGCATGACGACCTCCTCGATCAGCGCGTAGCCGAGACCCTGCGCGCTGCCGCCTTCGATTTGTCCGACCGCGAGCATCGGGTGAATCGCCTTCCCGATCTCGTGCACGGTCGTGAAGGCGATTGGCTTCACCTCCCATGTGTCGCGATCGACCTCGACTTCGACGACGTCGCACGCCCAGCCGTATGTGCCGTACGCGTCGCCGCTGTACCGCACGTCGTCCCACGCCATGTCGGTCGGACGCTCGTACTCCCTGGTGATGACCAGCGGACCGTGTGTGCGCAGGTATGCCTTCGGCGTCATCTTCCCGAGGCGCGCGCGCATGTCCTCGGCGCACCGCTGCAGGATGCGGCCGACGATCATGCACGTGCGCGACGCCACCGTCGGTCCGCTGTCGGGGACGACGCCGGTGTCGGCCGCGTTGACCTCGACCGCGTCGTAGGCAATCCCGAGCGTGTCGGCGACGATCTGCGCGTGCATCGTCCGCGTCCCCTGCCCGATCTCGGTGCTCGCGACGAGAATCCTGACGCCGCGCTCCGTGAGCGCGAGCGACGCCTTCGACGCCAGCCTCACCTCTCCGCCACCCGTGAAGCCGGAGCCGTGGAAAAAGAGCGACAACCCGATTCCCCGCAGGGCGGCCCTTTCAGGGCCGCCGACGCGGGCCTGAAGGGCCCGCGCGACGCCAGACGCTCCGACGAGACGGGCGTTTTCGCGGGCGATGGTCCGGCGGCGGCGCTTGAAGTCCGTCCGCTTCACCGCCTCGCGCAGCACCTGCAGCGCGCTCGTGTCGCGCCCCAGCCGCTGACCAGTGGCCGTCGTGTCGCCGGGGCGGAGCGCGTTGATCTCGCGAAGGCGCACCGGATCGATGCCGATCTGTTCCGCAATCCGATCCATGTGCACCTCGCCGGCGAACTGCGTCTGCGGCGCGCCGAAGCCGCGAAACGCGCCGTTGGGCGGCGTGTTGGTCATCGTCGCGCGGCCGCGGATGCGGACGTGATCGCAGCGATACGGTCCGCTCGCGTGAATGACGCCGCGCGACAACACGACGGCGCTGAGCGTCGCATACGCGCCGCCGTCGATCACGGCGTCGATGTCGATCGCCGTCAAGCGCCCCTCACGCGTGACGCCGGTCCGATGCCTCACGATCGCGGGGTGACGCTTCGTCGTCGCGACCATGTCCTCGACGCGGTCGTAGATCAACTTCACCGGACGCCGTGATTTCAGCGCGACGAGCGCCGCGTGGCCGGCGATCATCGACGGGTACTCTTCCTTGCCGCCGAACCCTCCACCGGTTTCCGTCTGAATGACGCGGACCTTCTCGTCCGGCAGGCCGAGGAGCACCTTCAACGCGCGATGCACGTAGTACGGACACTGCATCGATCCGTAGACCGTGATGTCGCCGTGTGGGCCGGGCACCGCAATCACGCCGTTGGTTTCGATGTAGAGCTGCTCCTGATGACCCATCCGATATTCGCCCTCGACGATGACGTCGGCGGCGGCGAATCCTGCCTCGATGTCGCCCTTCTCTATCGCGATCTTCTTGAACGTGATGGGCGACGCTTCGGGGTCGTACGTCGGTGTGCTCTCGCGGTAGGCGATGTCCACCTGCGCGGCCATCAGCGCATCGCGGTCGTCGTGCGCCAGCAGCAGAATCGGCTCGGCGAAGTGACGGACGGCCCGCTCGGCCAGCGCCGGCTGGTCGTCGTCGATCAAAGCCACGATGTTGCGGCCTGGAATGTCGCGATGCGTGACGACGGTGAACGTTTTTGGATCCAGATGGAGGCGGATATCGACGATGTCGCCCGACGGAATCGTCGAACGGATTGTGCGGGCATGGAGAAGGTTGGGGAACGTGAGGTCGTCGATGTAGCGTGCAGCGCCGGTGACTTTCTCGGCGCCTTCCTTCCGAAGGACGTTGCGTCCGACAGCGCGGGGCATTTCGCGCAGCGATTATGCCGTCTTTCTCAAGCTCCGCTCAATGATCCCCACCACCGCGGCTTCTTCCGCGTTGAGGCTGCCGCGGCCGCGCGTCATCTTCCCCAGCCGCGAGGCACGCGCCTTCAGCGTATCGATCGTCGCGCCGTCCATGTATGCGTCGAGGATGGCCGGATGGATGTAGCACTTCCGGCAGACCGCCTTGGTGTTGCCGAGACGCTTCGCAACCGACTCGACGGCGGCGGCAACCTTGCGCTTCGCGTCCGCGTGCGAGGTGAACGTGGCCACGTCGGCGAGCGCCTTCGCCGCGAGCACGGTCCCGGTCCACGTGCGGAAATCCTTGGCGGTGAAATCTTCACCGCTGATTTCGCGCAGATACGCGTTGACGTCGGCCGAGTCGATCACCTGACGCTTGCCGTTGTCGTCGAAGTACTGAAACAGCTCGTAGCCGGGAAGCTCGCGGCACGTTTTCACGATTTTCGCGAGACGCGCGTCGCGGAGATCGACGGCGTGCTCGATGCCGCTCTTGCCGCGGAACTCGAAGCGCACGGTCTCGCCCCGCACCTTCGCGTGATGATCGCGCATCGTCGTGAGGCCGATCGATCCGTTCTCGCGCGCGTATTCTTCGTTGCCGACGCGGATCAGCGTCTTTTCGAGAAGCTGGACGACGGCGGCGAGCACCTTTTCGCGAGGCAGCCCGTTCTTGCGAACGTCGCCGTCGGCGCGCGCGCGAATGCGCGGCAGCGCCTGCGCAAACGCGATGAGGCGTCCGTACTTGACCTCATCACGCACTTCGCGCCAGCGCGGGTGATAGCGGTACTGCTTGCGGCCGCGCGCATCGCGGCCCGTCGCCTGCAGATGACCGCGCGGGTCCGGGCAAATCCACACGTCGGTCCACGCCGGCGGGATGACGAGCGCCTTGATGCGCTGGAGCTCGGCGCGATCCGCAATGGTCCGGCCGTGCGAGTCGACATAGCGGAACCGTTTCAGCGATCCGATGCGGCGGATGCCCGGCGTACGTTCGTCGTTGACGTACCGAAGACCCGCGACCTTCGCCGATTCCGGCGGCGGCATCGGCTTCTTGATGCGCACGAGCGCACGAATGCGGCCGGCTTGCCGCGTCAACCGCTGCCCGGCGGCGCGCAATTGGCGCCATGAGTTCGGTAACGCGCGTTTCATCCCGCCCGTGCTTCAGCAAGAACGTTGCCGTGACATTACGCACGTGACGGCACGCTTCTTCACGGTCCTCGTGTTTCA
>Ga0137399_10000626_pt1 | contig 14489 bp, 13 predicted proteins | sample czorhiz316metaG_FD_104810 | JGI IMG/M metagenome (GOLD analysis project Ga0137399, IMG submission 104810) | Vadose zone soil microbial communities from Angelo Coast Range Reserve, California, USA - czorhiz3.16 metaG | ecosystem: Environmental > Terrestrial > Soil > Vadose zone | place: USA...
ATGTAGCCCGTGAGGATCCCCTTCTCGATCAGCACGGTGCGTCCCGTCGGGGTGCCCTCGTCGTCGACGTTGAGCGAGCCGCGGCGGTTCGCGATCGTCCCGTCGTCGATGACGGTGACGAGCTCCGAGGCGACCTTTTGGCCCATGCGGCCGGCGAACGCCGAGGTGCCCTTGCGGTTGAAGTCGCCCTCGAGCCCGTGACCCACGGCCTCGTGCAGGAGGATGCCCGGCCAGCCGGGCCCGAGGACGACCGTCATCGCGCCCGCCGGCGCGTCCAGGGCGCGCAGCTTCAGGACGGCCTGGCGCGCCGCCTCGCCGGCGAAGTGGCGCCAGCGGTCGGCCTCGAGGAAGTAATCGAACGGTACGCGACCGCCGCCGCCGTGGGACCCGATCTCGCGCTTGCCGTTCTCCTCCGCGATCGCGGTGACGTTGAGCCGCGTGAGCGGGCGGATGTCACCGACCGTCCAGCCGGTGGCCGTCGCGATCAGCATGACCACCTGCTCGCTCGAGAGCGAGACGATCACCTGCCTGATCCGCGGGTCCGCCGCCCGGCAGGCTGCGTCCACGCTCCGGAGGAGGTCGATTTTCTTCGCGAGCTCGGTGACGATCGGGGGCTCGGCGAGCGAATAGAGGTCGTGGGCTTTGCCCCGCGAGGGGACCGCGACGGCGGTCGAGGCGCTCGTCCGGTCGGCGATCGCGCGCGCCTGGCGCGCCGCCTCCTCCAGGTTCTGGATCGAGATGTCGTCGGTGTGGGCGTAGCCGGTCCGCGTCCCGGATACCGCACGCACGCCGGCGCCCTGGCTCACGTGACGGGATGCCTTTTTTACGGCTCCATCCTCGAGTTGCAGGTCTTCGTTGATACAGTACTCGAGGTAGATGTCGGCATCGTCGGCCCGCCCGACGAGGCTCGAGCCGAGGACCTTTTCCATGAGCGACGCCGTCACGTTGAAGCGGTCGGCGAAGAAACTTTCGGGGCGGATGCGGGCAAGGTCTTTCATCAGTCCTCAGGCTCCCCGGGGCCGGGGAGGCCCTAATGCTAGCGCGGGCTCCGTCCTACCCCAAGCTTTTCTCACTGGTCAATTTTAGTCCCCCTGGAAAGCCTGAATCACCTCGTGGATGCGTCGCAAGCCGGCCATCACTGAGGGCCCGGGGGCCAGGATGTCCGCGCCGTCGATCTCGTGGAGCTGGCCGTGTTTCACGGCGGAGATTCGATCCCAACCGGGGCGTGCGACGATCTGCCGGCTGTCCACGGGCTTGCCGCACCAGGATGCAAGGATGATTTCCGGATCTCGTTCGATCACCGCCTCGGGTGTGACGACGCGCCCTGACGCTGCCTGCCGATCGCGGAGCTCGGCGAAGACATCGCGACCACCGGCGATCTCGATCACCTCGGAAACCCAACGGATCCCCGCGATGAGGGGATCGTGCCACTCCTCGAAGTAAACCCGTGGGCGGGCAGGCCAGACCGCCGAGTACTCACGGATCTGCCGGACCTCGTCGCTCATGTCCTGGACCACCCCGCGTGCCGCGGCCTCGCACCCGAGCGCGGCTCCGACCAGGAGGATGGCGCGCAGCACGTCGTCGAACGAGCGCTGGTTGGTGCAGAGCACCGTCACGCCGGCGCCGATCAGCTCGCGCGCGATGTCCTTCTGGAGGTCGGAGAACGCGAGGACGAGGTCGGGCTCGAGGGCGAGGATCTTGTCGAGCCGGAAGGTCGTGAAGCCGCCGACGCGCGCCTTCTCACGGACGGCCTCGGGCCGCCGCGCCGTCCCCGGAACGCCGACGACACGGTCGCCCGCCCCGACGAGATAGGCGATCTCGGCGGTCTCGGCCGTCAGGCACACGACGCGCCGGGGAAACTCGATGTTGGTCTTGCCGTACATCGCCGGGGCTGGGTCCCTCGCTCAGGCCGCGCCCCCGTCGTAGAGCTCGCGCCGGGCGAGGCGGCGCTGGAAGGCGAGGTACTGCTCGCGCGTCATCGGCGACTTCGCCTTGGCGAGCACCTCGCGGGCGCCGGCGGCTGCGTCCGCGAGCAGGTCCACCACCATCGCGGCGAGCGCCTTTGCCGTCACCAGGTACGTGAGGGGCTTGTCCACGATCTCGAAGTCTGCGCCGTGGCCGGTGCCGCGCGCGCCGCCGACGTAGGGGTGGAGCACGGGCATGACCTGCGAGAGGTCCCCCATGTCGGTCGAGCCCGTCCGGTGACCGATCTGGCGGTAGTGCTCCTCGCCCACCAGCGCCGCCGCGTTCTCCCTGAACCGGCGCTCCATCTGCGGGTCGCAGGTCATCGGCATGTAGCCCGGCAGCGTCTCGATCTCGACCCCGGCGCCGAGGGCCAGGGCGCCGGCCCGGAGCGCGCGATCCACTTTCTTGTTGGCGCCGAGGATCGCGTCCATCGTCCGGCCGCGCACGTAGGTCTCGAGCCTCACCTCGCCCGGGATCACGTTAACCTGCGAGCCGCCGTGGGTGATGATCGGGTGGACGCGGATCGTGTCGTCATCCCTGAAGGTCTCGCGGAGGGCGTTGATCGCGGCGAGGCCGATGTGGGCCGCATACAGGGCATTGACCCCCAGGTGCGGGGCTCCGCCCGCGTGCGCCGCGCGCCCGATGTAACGCACGGTCTTCACGATGCAGCCGTTATTCGACGCCGGCACGCCGGCCTTACCGTCCTCCGGACGCGACGTCGCGTGGATCATCATCGAGAGGTCTACGTCGTCGAAGTGGCCGAGGCGCAGCAGCTCGGGCTTGCCGCCGAGGAACTCGAGCCGGCCCGCCCGCGCCTGCGCGACACGCCACTCGATATCGCCGTACTCCTCCGCCGGGACGGCGAAGAAGGCGACGCGGCCCGCCAGATGCTCGAACGCCTGCGCGTCGAGCAATCCCATTGCGGCGCCCAGCACCCCGGCGACTTGGGCGTTGTGACCGCACGCGTGGGCGGCGCCCGTCTCGGGATCGCCCTCGGGGTGACCCGCGACGACCAGCGCGTCGAGCTCACCCAGGATCGCGAACGTCGGCCCGTCCCCCGCGCGTCCCCTCGCGTCCGCGCGGACGCCCGTGATCGCCAGACCAGGCCGCGGCGTCAGGCCGAGCTTCTCGAACGTCTCCTCGACGAGGCGCGCCGTCTTCACCTCCTTGAAGCCCAGCTCTGGATGGCGCCGGATCTGCTCGCCGAGCCCGATGATTTCCTCGCCTCGCCGGTCGATCGCCTCCCACACCCGCGATTTCAGATCATCCCTGGTCATGTGACTCCTCTCGGGCAAATGCCCATGTTCGGCATACCATAGTGCGGGAGGGGCGGGAGGAAAACATGGAATTCCATCACGTCCTGGAGGCCGCCGGCGTCCTCGTCCTCGGCCTGGTTTTCTACTCCTATACCTTCCGCTGGCGGGGACCGTGGGCCCGGCTCGACTCGAAGGCGCACCAGGCCGTCAGCGGCGTCGCCTTCGGCGTGCTCGCGGTGCTCTTGATGATCTCGCGGATCCGGGTGAGCAGCGAGGGCGACTTCATCGACGCCCGGGCGGTCCCGATCGCGCTGATCGGGCTCATCGAGGGCTGGCCCGCGGTGATCCTCGCCGCCTCGGTGGCCGCGTGCTACCGCGCCTGGCTCGGAGGCGCCGGCGCGCTTGCGGGCGTCCTCGGGATCGTCGGCACCGCCGCGGCGGCGGGCCTGGTCCACATGTGGGCGCGCCATGACGGGGGTGTGAGGGCCCGCCACGCGCTCACGCTCGCGGGCGCCGGGTTCACCGCCACGTTCCTGTCGTTCGCCGTGCTGGGCGAGCCCGGGCTCAGACTCTTCTATCCTCTGGCCCTCCCCTTCCTGATCACGAGCTTCATCGGGATCGGTCTCGGCGCATACCTCTTCCGTGATGTGGTCGAGAGCCGGACCGCCGAAACGGTGCGCCGCGAGAGCGCCGAGCTGCGCGCGGTCACCCTCCTCGCGCGCGCCGCCGCGCACGAGATCAACAATCCCCTGACGATCGTCATCGGCGGGCTCAGCCTGGTCGGCAAGCATCTCCAGCCGGGGACCGAGGATGCCCAGTGGGTCGAGCGCGCCCGCGATGGCGCCCAGCAGATCCAGGAGATCGTGGGGCGCATGAACAACATCACGCAAGTCGCCGAGGCCAAGCAGGAGGGCCAGCTGCCGCCGATGCTCGACCTCAGGAAATCGGGCGAGGCGCGCTGAGCCGGCGGCTCAGGATCGCAGGAACCGCTCGGGCAGGAAGTCGCCCACCTCGACACCCGGCTTGCCGGTCGTCAGCCAATCGGTCATGAGCCTGGCGGTGACAGGCGCGAGCAGGATACCGTTCCGGAAGTGCCCCGTCGCGAGCCAGAGCCCCTCGATTCCCGGCCACGGGCCGAGCGCCGGCAGGCCGTCCGGCGCCCACGGTCTGAAGCCGCACCAGGTGCGCGCGATCGGGAGCCCGGCGAGCGACGGGACCAGCTCGAGCGCTCCCCGCAGGAGCGATTGGATCCCCTCCGCCGTCACCGCGCGCTGGAACCCCGCGCTCTCGACCGTCGCGCCGATCAGCAGCTCGCCCGAAGGCCGCGGGACCAGGTACGTCTCGCCGTGGACGCAGTACGTGAGGACGGCTGGCGTGTGGGCGAGCGCGAGCATTTGCCCCCGGCGCGGTTCGATCTTGAAGCCGGCGCCGAATTCCGCCGTGAGCTCAGAGGTCCACGCGCCGGCGGCGAGGAGCACCGCGTCCCCGCCCACACGCTCGCCGTCGGCCTGAACGGCGCGCGCGCGACCCGTCTCGACGATCACGCGTGAAACATTCGAGCCCACGCGGATCTCGACACCCGTGCGCGCCGCCGCCTGGGCGTAGGCGATCACGAGCCGCTGGTTGTTGAGCCAGTGGTCGCCGCGGATGAAGAGCGCGCGCTGGATCTCCGGCGAAAGCGCAGGCTCCAGGGCGTGGAGGTTCTTGCCGTCGAGCACCTCGAAGCCGAGCTCCGATCCACCCGCCGCGGGCGCCTCGCCGGAGGCCAGCGGGTAGAGCGTCCCGCGCGTCACGTACTCGACGTCGATCCCCGTGAGCTCGCGAAGCTCTCTCACCACCTCCGGGTAAAGCCGCCAGCTCGCGAGCGCCAGCCTGGCGAAGTCCGACTGGTCCGGATCGCCGTGGCGAGCGAGGAGCCCGGCCGCGGCGCTCGAGGCCTCCGCCCCCGGCGTCGAGCGCTCGAACAGCACGACCTCGGCGCCGGCCTTCGCCAGCTCGTAGGCAGTTGCGCAGCCGATGATTCCGCCGCCGACGACCAGAACTCTCACGAAGCCGTCAGCGCGTCGAGGAACCGCCGGGTCGCGTCGGCCGGCGAGTCTCCGGCGAGGATGGCCGAGATCGCGGCGACCCCGTGCGCCCCCGCACGCTTCACCTCAGGGACGCGCTCGGCGGTGATCCCACCGATCGCGATCACCGGGATCCTCACGGCATCCGCGACGCGCTCGAGCTTCTCGAGTCCCTGAGGCGGTCCGTACGCGCGCTTCGACGGCGTCTCGTAGACCGGGCCGAAGACCAGCCAGTCGGCGCCGTTGATCTCGGCGTCGAGCGCGTCGGCCAGCGAGTGGACCGAGGCGCCGACGCGCAAACGCTCATCCACGAGGGCGCGGATGTCCTTCACCGGGAGCGACGTGGAGGTTCGCTGGACGGCGTCGGCGCCGACCGCGAGTGCCACGTCCACGCGGTCGTTCACGATGAGGAGCGCGCGGGCGTCGAGCGTGAGCCCGCGGAGGCGGCGGCAGAGCAGGGCGAGCTCGGCGGCGCCGAGGTCCTTTTCTCTCACCTGCACGGCGGGGAGCCCCGCCGCGAGACACTCCGCCACGACCGCGACCAGCTCGCGACCCCGGGTCTGGGTGCGGTCCGTGACGAGGGTCAGCCTCAGCTCGTCCAATCGGGCACGCCCTCGAGGGGCGAGGACGCGGTCGCGTACAGCTTCTTCGAGATGCGTCCCGACCGGTACGCCAGGCGCCCGGCCTCGACGGCGAGCTTCATCGCGCGCGCCATCTCGACGGCATCGCGGGCGCCGGCGATCGCGGTGTTCATCAGCACGCCTTCGCAGCCGAGCTCCATCGCGATGGCGGCGTCCGACGCGGTGCCGACCCCGGCGTCGACGATGACGGGGACCGTCACGGTCTCGAGGATGATCTTGATGTTGTACGGGTTCCGGATGCCGAGGCCCGAGCCGATCGGCGCGCCGAGCGGCATCACGCACGCGGCGCCCGCGTCCTCGAGCTTCTTCGCGGTGACCGGGTCGTCATTCGTGTAGGGCATGACGACGAATCCGTCGCGCGCCAGCGTCTTCGTCGCCTCGAGGAGCCCCTGGACGTCGGGGAAGAGCGTACGCGAGTCGCCGATGACCTCGAGCTTCACCATCTCGCCGAGCCCCGCCTCGCGCGCGAGGTAGGCGGTGCGGATCGCCTCGTCCGCGGTGTAGCAACCGGCGGTGTTCGGGAGCAGCGTGTAGCGTGTGGTGTCGAGGTGGTCCAGGAGCGACTCGCCCGACGGCAGGCTCACGCGCCGGAGGGCGACCGTGATGATCTGCGCGCCCGAGGCCTCGTGCGCCTCCTTCATGACGTCCATGGACGCGTACTTCCCCGTGCCGACGATGAGTCGCGAGGAGAATTCCTTGCCGCCTAACACTAGATTCGTGTCGCTCATTGCCCTACCCTCCGAGCCATTGAACCGCTCGCCTCGCGGCGCGGCGCCGCTCACCTCGCACTGCCGCCACCCATCGGGCGCACGATCTCGACCTTGTCCCCTTCGCTGAGACGCGTCACCGCGTAGGCGTTCCTCGGCGTGACCTCGCGGTTCACCGCCACGGCGGTGAACTCGCGCTTCACGCCCAGGTGGGTCAGGAGGCCGTCCACGCTGAGCCCATCGGCGACCTCGTGCTCCTTGCCGTTCACCACGATTCTCATAAGCAAAACGGCCGCAACCCTCGGGGGTGCGGCCGGATTCGGTCTCTCGCTCGCCGTGATCCCTTCGCTGGAATTATCCAGAGCAGGTTCGAGGGGTCCCGGGCCGCACCCGGTTCTCAGGAATCCTCCCCCCACGGCGACACCCGGAGTATACCACCGCGGCCGGGCGCGCTCAGTTCGGCCGCCGGTGCATCTGGACGTGGCGGTACATGCCCTCCACGTTGGGGGCGAGCCACTCCTTGTAGTTCGTCCACGTCTCGTACTTCGCCATCTTGACGAGCTGCTTCACCTCGTCTACCGACTTCCCCTCGCGCGCGTACCTCAGCACCTCGGCCCGCAGCTCCTCGAGGTACTCGCGGAACATGCGCGCGTGCTCCTTCCGGCCGAGCGGGCCGTGGCCCGGCACGAGCACGTCGAAGTCCATCGCCTCCACGGCCCTGAGCGACTCGATCCAGTCCTGGACGTAGGCGTCCGGGAAGTCGCGGAAGGCGAGCGACTCGACCGGGACGAAGTCCACGGCGAAGAGGAGCCGCTCCTTCGGGAAGCGCATGACGATCGAGTTGTCAGAGTGGTTGCGGCCGACGTACGCGAGCTCGACCAGGCTGCCGCCGAGCTCGATCGACATCTCGGCCGAGAACGTCACCTGCGGCACGGCCGTCGGCCGCCTCTCGGCGACGATGGTCCGCTTGGCGTTCTCGTGCGCGACGACGATCGCCGTGTCGGCGAACACCTGGCCACCCGAGATGTGGTCGGCGTGGTCGTGGCTGTAGATGAGGTACTTGACAGGCTGGTTGAAGCGCTTTCGGATCTCGTCCTTCAGCCACTGGGCCGCTTCCGTGTTGATCGGATCGGTCGCGATCACGCCGGCCGGCGTCACCGCGAAGACCGAATAGTGGTTGTTGTTCCGGAAGCGGTAGACCTCGCCCGCGAGCTTCGTGATCTCCCTGATCGGCGCCGGGGTCTGGGCGGGCGCGAGGGCGGGCAGAAGCGTGAGCCACAGGGCGGTGGCGAGCAGCGTACGCGCCTTCATTGGGCCTCCGTGATGGCCTTGATGGCAACCGGGTTCTCGAGCGACGAGAGATCGCCGGGTTCATTCCCCAGATAGGTCGCGCGGATCACCCGGCGCATGATCTTCGCGCTCCGGGTCTTGGGGAGATCGCGCGTGAAGAGCACACGCTGGGGCTTGAGCGCCTTGCCCATCTGCTTGGCGACGCGCTCCGCGAGCTCGGCGCGGAGCGTCTCCGACGGCGTCGAGTCGGGACGGAGCACGACGAAGCAGACGATCGCCTCGCCCTTCACCTCGTGGGGCACGCCGACCACGCCCGCCTCGGCGACGGCCGGATGACCGACGAGCACCGACTCGACCTCCGCCGGGCCGAGCCGCTTGCCCGCAATCTTCAGCGTGTCGTCCGAGCGCCCCTGGATGAACCAGAAGCCGTCCGCGTCCACGAACGCCCAGTCGCCGTGGACCCAGACGTTCGGCCAGCGCGACCAGTACGTTTCCTCGTAGCGCGCCGGATCCTTCCAGAAGCCCTGCGTCATGCCGGGCCAGGGCGCCCTGACGACGAGCTCGCCCACCTGGCCGCGGATGGGCTTGCCGTCCTCGCCGAAGCACTCGGCCGCCATGCCGGGGATGGGTCCCGCGAACGAGCACGGCTTGATGGGCGCGATCGGGAAGCAGCCGAGGATGCCGCCGGAGATCTCCGTGCCGCCCGTGTAGTTGATGATCGGCAGGCGCGCCTTGCCCGCGTTCTCGAAGAGCCAGCGGTAGGGCTCCGGATTCCAGGGCTCGCCCGTCGAGCCGATCAGGCGCAGCGAGGAGAGCTCGTGCGCGTGCACGTGCTCGGCCCCGTGGGGCATGAGCGCGCGCACCGCGGTCGGCGACATCCCCATCACCGTCACTTTGTGACGCTCGACGAGCGCCCAGAGCCGATTCGGCTTCGGATAATCCTGCACGCCCTCGAAGAGGACGGCCGTGCCGCCGTGGAAGAGTCCCGCGGTGATGAGCATCGGCCCCATGAGCCAGCCGAGGTCGGTGAGCCAGAAGAGCCGGTCGCCCGGGCCGACGTCCATCAGGTAGCCGAAGTCGTGGGCGCACTTGATGAGGAAGCCCCCGTGGGTGAGCACGGCGCCCTTCGGCCGGCCCGTCGTGCCGGACGTATAGATGATGAGGCAAGGCCGGTCGGCCTCCACCGGGAGCGCCGGGCACTGGTCTGATTCCCGCGCGCTGAGGTCGTGCCACCAGTGGTCGCGCCCGGCGGTCCACGGGATCTCGCGGCCGAGCCGCTTCGCGACGAGCACGTGCTTCACGCTCGGCGAGAGCGCGGCCGCCTCGTCGGCGGTCTCCTTCATCTTCACGACCTGTCCACGGCGGTGGAAGCCGTCGGCCGTGATCAGCACCTTCGCCTCGCAGTCCTGGAGCCGCGAGGCGACGGCCTGGGCGCCATAGCCCGAGAAGCACGGCGTGTAGATCGCACCGATCCTGACGACGGCCAGCGTCGCGACGGCCGCCTCGGGTGACATCGGCAGGAACACGCCGACGCGATCGCCCTCGCCGACACCCAGGTGCTTCAGCGCATTCGCGAGGCGGTTCACCTCGCTCGCGAGCTCGCGATAGGTCAACGTGCGGCTCTGGCCGTCGTCACCCTCCCAGATGATCGCGGGCTGGTCGCCGCGCCCGCCGTCGATGTTCCTGTCCACACAGTTGTCGGTGAAGTTCAGCAGCCCGTCGGGAAACCAGCGCGGCCACTGAACTCCCCGTACGGTATCGAGCACGCGCGTGAACGGGCGCGTGAAGCGCACGCCGAGATCGCGGACGACCGCGTCCCAGTACCATTCCGGGTCCTCGACGCTCCGCCGCTGGAGCTCCTCCAGCGAGTCGATTTTCTGCGCTCGCATGAACCGCGCGATGCGCGTGCGCTCGGCGTACTCCTTCGTGGGCCTCCAGACGATCTCGCTCCTGCCGGTCTCGGCCATGGGCTCCCTCCCGACAGGGGGAGTGTACCCCACACCCTTGGCCGGGCGCGGCTCAGGCCCCGAGCGTCAGCGTCGCGACGAGGCTCAGAACGAGCGCGGCGTACGCGAGCCCGATCAGCGCGCGCTGGCGGCTCGGGAGCGCGTCGTAGCCGGGCACGGGGTCGCGCCAACGGCGCACGAGCGTGAAGAGGCCGACCACCAGCACCACGAGCAGTATCGGCGAGCCGGTCACCAGCAGTGCGGCGATGCCGACGGAGTATCCGGTGACCCAGTATGTGCGCGTAAAGGCGCCGGCGATGCGGCCGCCGTCGAGCGGCGGCACCGGGACCAGATTGAAGAGGTTCAGGAGAACGGCCGTATGCCCGAGCGCCGCCAGGAGCGGCTGCTCGAGCGCGAACCCGGCGCCCAGCACCGCCCATGCGGCGAGAGAGCCGACGACGGGACCCGCCAACGCCACCCTGGCCTCGACCGCGGCGTCGCGGGGCTGACCCTGCATCGCCACGAAGGCCCCGACGAACGGGATGAACACCGGTGCGCCCGCCGGAATGCCCTCGAGTCGCATGGCGACCGCGTGCCCCATCTCGTGGACGAAGATCAGCAGCACGAACCCGAGCGCGAAGAGCCAGCCCCACTCGATCGCGTAGGCTCCGATCGAAAGCAGCATCGTCGCGAGCGTCTTGAACTTGAAGACACCCGCGAGGAGGCCCAGGAACTTCGCCTTGCCGAGAACGAAGAGAACGCCGGCGCCCGCCGCGCCCAGGGCGGCGTTCCGGCCCCGACCCGGACGCGCCTTCGCCGCCGGCTCGGACGGCTGGAGGCTCTGGTAGACGGCGCGCAGGTTCTCGACCTCCCGCGCGCGGCGCTCGGCGTCGTCCGCGGCGGTCACGCGGGCCGCGCCAACTTCAGCGGGCGTGGAATGATCCAGGCCTCGTACACGACGATCGCGAGGAAGACGAACTTCATCAGGCCGAAGTTCGCCGCGAGCACACGGTAGAACAGGCCGAGGCTCGCCGGTGGGAACGGCACTCGGAAGGGCCGGCCCTGCTCCGCGAGGGCCTGGTTGATGAACGTCATGTTCACCAGATACGCGGCGACGAGGAAGGAGACCGCGCCCACCACGACCGAAAGTACCTGTAGGCCCACGCTCCGCTTGCCTCCGGCGCCGCGTGCCGCGCCCTGTCCGACGAGGTACCCGATCCCGACCGCGATGAGGCCGAAGCCGATCTTGGTGAGCACGGTGAAGCCCCACCAGGCGAGCACGCCCGCGGTGCCGCCCACGACGGCACCGAGCGCGGCCATCGGGTAGTTGACGTTTTCCGACATGCTCGCCACGGTGGTCCTGAGCTGGAGCTTGAGAATCTCGTAGCAGGTACGGCAGAAGAAGCGATCCTGCGCCGGGACGCGGTCGCTGTCGGTCAGCGCCGCCTGGCATCGCCCGCACCTCGCCACGGTGGGCGTCGCTGGGGACGGAGTCGCGTCGGCCATGGGATCCTCCCTCGCCTGAAATGGGTCATATCAACTTTAGATCCCGGGGCTGCGCCGGCCAAGTTTCGCGGGCTACTGCTCCGCCCGGCGACGACCTACTCCCCCTCGGGCTTGCCGACCCGGCGTCTGCTGTCTATAGTGCCGGGAGCATGATACCCATCCGCGACACCATCTCGACCCGGTGCACGCCCGTCGTCACCTGGGCCCTGATCGCGATCAACGTCGCCGTCTTCTTCTACGAGCTCACGCTGAAGCCAGAGGACCTCGAACGCTTCTTCTACCTCTTCGGCATGGTGCCCGCCCGCTACAGCCATCCGCAGTGGGCCCGCTGGGTCGGCTTTCCGGTCGATGATTACTGGCCGTTCCTGACGAGCATGTTCTTGCACGGCGGCTGGATGCACGTCGTCGGGAACATGTGGACGCTCTGGATCTTCGGCGACAACGTCGAGGATCGCATGGGGCGGGTGCGGTTCCTGCTCTTCTACTTGCTGACGGGCCTCGCGGCCGGGCTCACCCACTGGTTCACGAACGCCGATTCGACCGTGCCGACCGTCGGGGCCTCGGGCGCCATCGCCGGCGTTCTCGGAGCCTACTTCGTTCTCTTCCCGTTCTCACGCATCATCACGCTGTTTCCAGTATTCTTCCTGCCGTTCTTCTTCGAGCTGCCGGCGGCGACCTATCTTCTGCTGTGGTTTTTGAGCCAGATCTTCAGCGGGACGCTGGCCAGGCTCGCGCCCGAGAACGTCGGAGGCGTCGCTTGGTGGGCGCACGTGGGCGGCTTCGTGGGAGGTGCGGTGCTTCACCGCCTCTTCCTGCTCCCGAAGCGTAGCGGGCCACGCCGATGGGAGCGCGACGAGTCCGGCGTCGAGGGGGCGTGGGCTCGGTGGAGCTGAGCGTGGAACATGCGACGTGGAGGTAGCGGATGGACATAGGACAGGCGATCTGGGTCTTCTTCCTGCTGACGGCGCTGCAGCCGGTCATCAAGCAGCGGCTGCTGGAGAGCTCGCGGCAGCGGCTCCTCGCGAAGATCGAGCGCCGGCGCGAGTCGCGCGTCATTCTGCTGGTCCACCGCCAGGAAACCATGAGCTTCCTCGGCTTTCCACTCATGCGCTACATCGACGTCAACGACGCGGAAGACGTGATGCGCGCCTGCACGATGACGGATCCCGAGGTGCCGCTCGACATCGTGCTCCACACGCCGGGAGGTCTCGTCCTGGCGTCCCTTCAGATCGCGCGTGCCTTGGGCCAGCACAAGGGCAAGGTGACGGTGTTCGTGCCTCACTACGCGATGTCCGGCGGGACGCTCATCGCGCTGGCTGCCGACGAGATCGTGATGTCGCCGCACGCGGTGCTCGGACCGGTCGATCCTCAGCTCGGGCAGTACGCGGCCGCCTCGCTGCTCAAGGTCATCTCGCAGAAGCCGATTGCCGAGATCGAGGACCAGACGCTCCTCCTGGCCGACGTGGCCGAGAAGGCCATCAACCAGCTCCGGGATAGCGTCAAGGAACTACTGGCGCGAACCCAGCCGCGAGACAAGGTCGAGGAGCTGGCGCGCGTGCTTTCCACAGGAACCTGGACCCACGACTATCCGATCACCTTCGCGGAGGCCCAGCGGCTCGGGCTCAAGGTCCGCTCGGATATGCCTCCGGAAGTGCTGCAGCTGATGAGCCTGTTCCCGCAACCCGTCCGGCGGCAACCGTCGGTGGAGTTCCTGCCGGTCCCGCGCCGGGCGGAGCGGACCAAGCCGCCCGACTAGGTTTCGTCGAGCTGGCGGGCGAGCGCCGGGCGGTCGGTGACCGGCAATTTGCACGCGTAGTCCCGGCAGACGTACGCGGTCGCCCGGCCACTGACCGCCTCGCGGTTCTGGAGGAGCGGGATGCCTTCGGCGGCCTTCGGGTCGCCGGCGACCATCCCCGCCACGATGCGGTTCGGCAGGTAGCGGCCGAACACTTCAGCGACGAGGCCGTTCATCAGTCCGTCGCCGGCCTTGGCCGCGACCAGAGCCACCTCGACGACCGGGCCGAGGTGGAAGTCGAGCGCTCCGAGGTAGCGGCCGAAACCCGATGCGTGGCGGGTCATGAGGTCGGCCATCGGCCTGAGCGCGCGGAGCGCGGCGGACTCGAAGTGAGACTCGCCCGTCAGGACCGCGAGACGGAAGAGCGTCTCGATCGCGACCGAGCTACCGCACGGCACCGCGTTGTCGAAAAGGTTCCGGGGGCGGACGATGAGCCGCTCGTGATCAGATCCCGTGTCGTAGAAGCCTTCGAGCCGCTCGTCCCAGAAGAGGCTCAGCAGCTCCCGGGCGAGCGCCTGAGCCTCGTCGAGCCAGCGGCGGTCGAAGGTCGCCTCATAGAGGTCGATCAGCGCCGCCGCGACGAGCGCGTAGTCCTCGAGGTAACCCTTGAGCTTCGCCTCCCCCGCCTTCCACGTGCGGAGGAGCCTCCCGCCGCGGCGCATGTCGCGAAGCACGAAATCGGCGTTCCGGACGGCGGCCGCCACGTAGTCGGGCCGGTCGAGCGCCCGGCCGGCCTCGGCGAAGGCGCGGCACATGAGCCCGTTCCACGCGGCCAGGACCTTGTCGTCGCGCGCGGGGTGGACCCGGCGCTCACGTACCTCGTAGAGCCGGCCTCTGATGGCCGCGATCCGCTCGGGCTCGGGCTTCCCGGCCACGTAGAGGATGCTCTTTCCTTCGAAGTTCGGGCCCCGGTCCAGGCCCCAGTACTGCGCAGCGTACTCGGCGTCGGCGGGCCCGAGCACCTCACGCAGCTCCTCCGGCGTCCACACGAAGAACTTCCCTTCGTGGCCCTCGGAGTCGGCGTCCTGCGCCGAGTAGAAGCCGCCGAGCGGGTCGGTCATCTCACGCAGGACGTAGTCGAGCGTCTCTTCCGCGACGCGGCGGCAGTCGGGGTCGCCGAACGCGAGCCACGCGTGCAGGTACAGCGACGCGAGCTGGGCGTTGTCGTAGAGCATCTTCTCGAAGTGTGGCACCAGCCAGTGGGCATCGACCGAGTACCGGTGGAAGCCGCCGCCGATCTGGTCGTACATGCCCCCGCGGGCCATCATCGTGAGCGTCGTGTGCGCCATCTGCCGCGCCCGCGCGTTCTTCGCGCGC
>Ga0137399_10000627_pt1 | contig 14484 bp, 10 predicted proteins | sample czorhiz316metaG_FD_104810 | JGI IMG/M metagenome (GOLD analysis project Ga0137399, IMG submission 104810) | Vadose zone soil microbial communities from Angelo Coast Range Reserve, California, USA - czorhiz3.16 metaG | ecosystem: Environmental > Terrestrial > Soil > Vadose zone | place: USA...
CGCGTTTGGCCTTCGGCTGCTGGCTCTTCGGCAACTTGGCGATCACGTTCGCGGTCTTGTGCACCCAGCAGCGCTGCTCGCGCGTTTTCGGCCAGACCTCGCCCGCGGCCTGCCGCCTTCCCGATTCCCGCCGTCACCAACTTTCAGCGATAGCTCCTTACTTCGAGGCATGAGCGATCTTGTGCTCAAGATGGCCGGTCTCATGATCGCGACGGAGCTGGCTCAGTGACGTCTCGTTCAGTTGAAGCAGAACCTCGCTCAACTTCTCGGTTTCAGGATAGCCGGCTGCCAAACTCTGTCCGTAAACCTTACGTAACGTCCGGATGAGGGCGTTTCCGTGCTTTTGGCTGATTTCGCCATCCTTGTTGCGGAGGTGAAATTATCTTCGACCTGCTGCAGAACGTTCGTCTAACGTAACGAAGTGCGGAGCACACGTCGATGTCGGCGGTCGAGATCATTTGTAGAGGCGACGGTAACTATTCGCCGTATGAGGAGTCGTAAGGCTCGCGTAAGCGAATTTAGATGGATTAATCCCGCCTAAGGCGAGACCACCCTCATTACGCCTGCTCTTGCCAACTGAACAATTTAGTTGGCAAGTTCAAGCCGAGCAATCTCCGGGTCCATGGTCAAGTATTGGCGCCGATAATACTGCTCCCATGCCCGATCGAACGCCCGCGCGAGCATATATTATATATTTATTCCGGGTCAAAATCCTGGCGAGGCGCTTCTGCCGCCTCATGCCAAAATTTGCGTACGGCACCTACTATCCTCGATTCAAATCCATCCGGGCACCCTGCCAGCCGCCACAGCAGAAATATTGACGCTCCATACGTGGCCGCACCGCTGCTCACCACCGCCGCCAGACCAAGCACCAAGGGAAGAAACTCTTGGACGCCCGTAAGCCGTCTCTCGAGGGGAAAAACGATCATCGCCATCAACAAGCAACTCCCTATCGGTCGCCAGGGACCGAACACCTGAGTTCGTATCGGTAGTCGAATCAACCCGCGCACCGCGAACATCGAACACGCAGCCACAACGATCGCCGTCGTCAGGCGAACGACGAGGACGCCCGCTAAACCATAGTAAAGAGTCCCAAAGAGCATCAGGGGAAACTTGAAGATGAACTCAATCGAGGAAAGCCGAAGAAAGATTTTGGTCTGATTTAGCGCCATTGATAACGGCGCGAGGGGGGCGACAAACAGCGAGGGGACGATCGCCAGCGAAAGCCAGCGCAAGATGGGGGCGGCCTCCATCCATTGTTCACCGAGGATAATCCGGATCATCGGTTCTGAGATCAAGCTTATCCCAACCATGATGGGGATTCCTGCGCCTACTATGGCCGTTGCGCTGTGCTGATAAGCAGCTGCGAGCCTGCCGGAGTTTCCCCGTATCAGTGAAAATGCCACCATCAGCGGGTTCAATACCTGCACTACGATCACCTGGGTGGGCAGAACGGCCAGGTTTGAAGCCATTGAGAAACGGCCAAGGTCCAATCGATTCACGAAGCGGCCGAGCAGCAGCTGATCCATCTGCCAATTCAGCGCGTTCACGGCCTGGGACGCCGTCGACCAGCCGAGAAAGCCAGCGAATTCGCGCCATTCACGAAGAGTGAGCTTCGGCCAATACGGCGCAATTAAGTAGGACGCAATGGCCCCAGCGACCGGAGCCGCGATCGTGCCTGCCGCAATAGACCAATAACTCCCAGTCCCCCATGCCAAACTGACAGAAATTGCGAGCGCGCTCGACTTTCCGACAAAATCGCAAATCAGATTTGGTCGGAAATCGAGTTTTTTTGCAAAGTCGATGGTGCGGATGCTGCCAAGACTGCGCGCTGCCGGCGCGATTCCGAGCGCGCAGATCAGCCCGATAAGTCGATCGTCTCCATAGATCTGCGCCAAAGGCCAAGAAAGGCCTATCAGGATCAGCGCGAGCCCCACCCCCCGCAAAAGGAAGAGCGTAAAGGCAGTATCGTAATGCGGGTTGGTCAATACGGGCAACCGGACCAGCGCTTGTCCCACCGGCAGTTCCGAAACTGCCTCGACAATCATCATAACCGACATTGCGATCGCAACGAGACCAAAATCTGCCGGTGACAAGAGACGTCCGAGAACAAGCAATGTTGCAAAATCCATGCATCGCGCAATCAATCGCGAGACAATGAGCACTGTTGCTCCGGCTGCGGTGCGATTGCTAAGCCTGTCCGGACCTGTCTTGGCCAATTTAAATCCTTTGCTGACGACCTAGATGAGAGAAACCGACACAATTATAAACGAAAACCGTAGTTCAACGTAAACCTCGTTTCCAAGCAGGCGTCGACACCCATCAGCATCTCATCACGCTTTTCACCGAGTTTGTCCGGAGCCGCCAAACTTCACGGCTTCCAAAAATTCAATAACCACCGCCTAAAATATCGCTGTTCGGGAGGAGCGCACTGGGTGCAGGCAAATCGCGACAGCGATTCATCGCGGTCGCAAATCGTTCTGGACTGGTCCGCCACGGATGTTCGTCTCAAAAGGGCCATCCATACCGCAATCAACGTCCGGCGGAACGTAGCGTTCTTGATCGAAGTCAAAAGGCAAGCTCGCGATTGCGGTGAGAAAAAAGCATGTGAGCCCGATCACCCGCCGAAAATGCCGGCGTTCCGCTAAAAGTATCTCAGACGGAAAGCCAAAAGCGAGTCCTGCAGAAAGCCCGTACTGATTGTCTGCGATCATCTGGGTCTCAGGGCGAAAAGCCGCCAAGTGGAGTGCGGTTGTCGGGCGAATTGCTAAGGCGGATTCGAAAAATGGCGCGATGAGACTATCCGGTTTCAGTTATGGCGCAACGAAATCCGCGCGTTAAGTTTGATGTCGATGCAGGAGGTTAATTTCGGAACCGGCTCGCTGCCGCTTAGGCATCGCCGCCTGTCTGGTGTCCCGCGCGAGCGCTGAGGTCACCGTGGCCCGGTTGTCTCTTACGGAGACACCCAAGCGATATCAGCGACTAAAAATTAAGCTTGACCGCGCCAAACGACGTTGCTCCACTGCACTGGAGTAATCACTTTCACGATTGCTCCAAAGCACTTTTGAACTCTTTCGAGTAATGCCATTATGGCGTCGCCACATCAAGTATTTTTCGAGTAGACGATGCTTCACATCATTTATCGATCGTATGATGGTGAAAATAATAAGGACCGGCCTGCCTTCTATAGCAAGGTCGTTGCGCTCGCATCATGCATTCGAGCGTTTGAGGGCCTAAAGGCCGGCACTGCCGAAATAATCTATCTCAACGATGGACCGATTCGGGCCGAACGAATTCGACTCATGGAGCGATCTGGCGAAGTCCTCGCGTGCTCCGGGCTTGGTATGAAGGGGTCAATGCGCCGCGCGCTTGCAATACCCTATCAGCGCGCTTGGCCTGCTGACGATCTAGTATGGTTTGCGGAAGACGACTATCTGTATCAACCTCAGGCGTTCAAGGATCTTGTAGCTGCAGCTACTGCCTTACCCGATGCAGACTATTTTGCTCTTTATGCACTAATCGACGGCTTATTGCCGAACGGCTCGCCATCTGTTGAATATAGAGTCCGATGGTTTCCTGGCCGTTGGCTCGAACGCCGCTGCGTTGCCGTTGAAGATCGTTGCTGGCAGAGAGCGCTTAGTACCACCTCGACTTTTGGGGGCCGGTCGAGGGCGATTGTGGAAGATGGATTACTAATGAAGATTGCAATGATTTATGGCGGCGCTTGGGATCATACAACATGCATGCTGTATCAGGGCCTTTGTCCTTTTCCGTACGACTCGCTAGTTGAGCCGTTACGTGTTTCCCGTGATGTGAAGGGCTTTTTTCGTAACGCAGCAATCTTAGCTGCTCGATTGGGTTTAAATGGCTACCAGAATGTTCGTCGATGGACAGGCTCAACACCTCGTCTCCTGGTTGCGCCTGGTCGAGCCTTGGCTACCCATCTCGAAATGCAATTCTTGGCGCTCGGACCGGACTGGATTTCCGTTGCGGAGGATACCCAACGATGGTTGACGGAGTGGTTGAGTTAGCGCAAGAGCGCTTAGCATTTTGGGATTCCCGATTTTGGCGGTTCGTGATTCCTTATGATGGCGAGATTCGCTGTTGGGGAGAGCCATGAGCCAGCCGCGCGACGACCGCCAGGACGACTTGTTTCGCTCCTCTCAAGCACCCCCACGATATGCCGCCTTCCCGATTCCCGCCGTCACCAACTTTCAGCGATAGCTCACACCGGCAGATGCCGATTACTGGCCATCAGACCCTTGAGGAAGTGGAGCAATGCAGCAGACCTGCAAGCCAAAAAATGACTGCAGATGCGGCGATGCAAAGCTTCGCGGACTAAATAGGTATGGCTGAGTCCCAAATGTCCTTAGAGGCATCCGCAGGCAGCGGTTGCTGGTGACGCGACGATGTGTTTTCACACCGACCCCATCGGCAGAGCAAGTTCAAAGCCTATTTGTCACAGCGTGATCGTCTCATGGCGACGGCGCTCGGAGGCTTTCGCCACGGCTTCCGTCCTGGTGCGGGCGCCCAATTTTCGGAACAAGGATTCAACATGGAATTTCACGGTGTGCAGCGAGATGTTCAATCGGCGGGCGATGGCCTTGTTGGTCATGCCTTCCGCAAGCGTCGCAAGCACTTCGAGCTCCCGCGGCGTTAGAAGTGCATGACCATCGGTCTCGCGCATCGCGCCAAAGCCGGCGTCCATCGTATCGGGCGAGCGGACGATCAAGCCGGCGCAAACCGCTCGTATTGCGGCATCGATCTGGCTCGCCCCCGCATGGCGCGACAGCACGCCGGGTAAGTCATGGTCAGCGCCTCCGAGTGTGACCACGGGGCGGGCTTCAGCCGGCGGGCAGTCGCCGTCCGCCAGGACCACGTCGGCAGCGTCCTGCGCGCCGACGACAAAATGCCCGGCCTCGGCGACCACTCTGCTCAAGACGGTACGGCGCAGCATATCGGCGGCGTGGACGGCTACACGCAGCCGCCCGGTTGGCGCCGGTTTGCCTGCTGCGTCGCTCATGCGGCGTGCCGTTCTGCAATCGTCGTCTGCACCGTAATCACCGCACCGCTCCTGATGAGGCGAAGATCTGCTTTTCGCCCGATGCTGTCGGAACCGAACTGCCTGGCGATGTTTCGCAATCGATGCGTCGAGGTTCCGTCGACACTCAGGATGATGTCGCCCGCCAAAATTCCCGCTTGCGCCGCGGGACCGCCTTCAACGACCGACATGACCATCAAGCCGCTGGACTGCTCGGCGCTCTCGCGCAGCGCATCGGGCACGGCAACGGCTTGCAAAGCAACACCAAGCCAGCCGCGTGCGATGCGGCCGTCCTTGAGCAGCAGCGGCACGATGCGTTCGATGGTTGCGGTCGGAATCGCAATGACCTGGCCGCGCGGTCCGAAGGTCGACATGCCCAAACAAGCTCCTGCGGCGTCGAAAATCGGCCCGCCCTCCTCGCGGCGGGCGAGGTTGACATCGAGCACGATGCGCCGGTCGATCAAGCCTCCGTGGCTGCTATGCCACTCGGCGCCGGCGAGATTGACGAACCCCAGCCGCGCGCTCGCACCACCCGTTCCGTCTGCTCCGATCGCCAACGCGACCGCACCGGTACGCGCCTCGCCCGCGGCGATCGATGGCGAAGCAATCGACTGTGCTAGCCGCAAAATCGCGATATTGGTGCCAGGATCGCGTCCGGCAATCTTGGCCGTCAGGACTGCACCGCCTGCCGCGACAATTTCAAAATCATCTTTTCGCGGAAGCGACTGCTCGGAGGCGACGACAATCTCAGATCGCCACGCCATGCCCGTGATGTGCCGCCCGTGCGCAAGGCGGATAGCGACGACAGCATTTTTCGCGGCTTCCGCGCGTGTGGCCAGAGCGTTCGAGAATTGGACCAAGAGGTCTGCTTGATCGGTCATGGGTAACTCCTATCCATCTAAGATAGGAACAAAACTGGGCAATTCCGGATGCCCAGACTATCGGCCGGACGGCCGGGTTTGTCCCGGTCATTTGACCGGGCTGCAAAATGCCCGACAGTCTTTCAATGCCGCGACGATCGCCGGTACAGCGGCGTTGCCGCCGTTGGCCGCGTGCCGATAGCTGCCGTCGCGAATGCCCAGCACCACGCGCCATTCAATCAATGGCGGTTCAGCGGCAATAGCATCGGACCGATCCGATAGCGTCGTTGGCACCGAAGAGCTTCGTTGCAAACCCGCATTGGCCCGAGGTCGAGCACACAAGTACCGACCTTTCGCGATCCAGATACCGCTCACGGGCTTGCGCCAACATCACGGCAAAGAGTCGCCACAATGTCGGCGACGCAAAAAACGGCAGCGGCAGTTTCGCTCGTTTCAGCGGCGCGCCACTCCAAGCAAAATCATGAACTCTTATGTCATTGTTATTACGTTGTGATTTCCGACTCTTCACCATGGCGGCCGATGGCGCGTGTCTTGGAGGCGGCGGCTCCCTCCCCGGTTCAGCGTACATCGCTGCCTTCCTTGTCAGCACGAGCGTGGCTTCGTCCGTCCGGCATCGCTGCACGAAAATTGCATGGAAGAAGCCAACCCGGACCGTGAGCGATTCAATGAATCTGATCAATCTGGATATCAGGATGCTCCGCTCTCTGACTTCGGTCGTCGAGACCGGAAGCATTACGGAGACCGCGAGAAGGCTGGGCAGGACTCAACCGGCGATAACCCTTCAGCTGCAGCGTCTCGAAGAACTGACCGGCAAAGCCATTTTTATTCATGAAGGCCGGCGGCTTTTTCTGACGGCCGATGGCGAGACAGTGCTGACCTACGCCAGATCAATTCTGGGGTTTCACGACGAGCTGCTGTCTCAACTCGCCTCCCCGGACATCGAGGGACATGTCGTTCTCGGCACCCCGGATCTATACGCGGCATTCATGTTGCCTTCGATCCTCAAGCTTTTTCGGAAAGCCTTTCCGCGGGTTCAAATCGAATTGAACTGCTCGCTATCCACACCTCTGGTTGGATGCGTGAAGCGCGGCGAAGTCGATATAGCGCTGGTGACGCGCATGAATGATTTCACCGGCGGCCAGGTTGTGCGGCAAGAGCAATTGATCTGGATGGCAGGCGAGCAATCGACGGCCCACAACGAAACTCCAATTCCGCTTGCACTTCTGCCCCCCGGCAATATCTATCGCGACCACGCCATAGAACGGCTTGAAGCTTCACGCCTGCGATGGCGGATCGCGTGCGTTAGCGACAGCGTTGGAGGTTTGCAGGCGGCGGCTTTCGCGGGGATGGCGGTGACGGTGCTGGGCCGCAGCGCACTGGTCCGCAACATGCGTGAAATCGGAACTTCGGAGGGGCTCCCCGCCCTGCCGAAAGTCGATCTCCTGCTTTACAAATCTTCCAGCGCGACATCCAAAGCCGCCAGCGCTCTGCACGATTACCTCGCGCACTATCTCAATCTCGACGACGGACTTTTGCTCGGAAAAGAGTTGCCGCTGACGACAGCTGACGCCGACGCGCTCGGTTCGTCAGGACATTCGGGGACGAAACTGAGCCCAAGGCTGCGCCCATTCGAAGGCAGCGGCGATGCGCAAGATCAAACCCTCTTCGAGCCAGGGCGCAATAATCTGGAGTCCGATCGGGAGCCCGTCGGCGTCGAACCCGCAAGGAATCGTCGCAGCCGGCAACCCGGTCAGATTTATCGGCCACGAGAACGGAGACCAGCCTAAGTGACGATCGACGGCGATGTCGGCGACCTGGTCGAGGCCCAGCGCTCCTGCCCGAAATGCCGTTACCGCCACAGTCGGGGTGACGATCGCGTCGACATCCCGAAATAAATCCAGGAACATCGATCGCAAACCGTTACGCCGGTAGGTCGCTTCGACGTAGTCAACGCCGCTATAGGTGCGACCTTTCGCGACGACTTCGCGATAGTCCTGGTCTGACGTGGCGAAAATGTCGGCGTCCCGATTGGCAATGGCCGCCGCCTGCTCGGTGTAGGCGATCGGTTTCAAAATGCGATCGAGCATGTCCGGCGCAAACTTGGCGCAGTCAGGAAATATTTCAGCCCCCAGCGAGGCCAGCGTTTCGGTCGCCGACTGAAATGCCGTACGCACGTCGGGATCGACCGCGGCATAGCCGAAATCCACGCTGCTTCCGATTTTCAGCCCGTTGAGCGTTCCCGGTGTTGAATCGAACGCGCGCGAAGCCACCGGCAGACTCGCTGCGTCACGCAGATCATGAGCTGCGATCACCTCCAGCAAAAGCGCGACATCGGCGACCGTTCGCGCGATCGGCCCGGTATGAGCCAGCGATGCCCAGGATGGCGGCACAAATCCGGGCGACCTCGGCACAAGGCCGAAGGTCGGCTTTAAGCCAACCACGCCACAGAACGAGGACGGCACCCGTATCGAGCCAACGCCATCGGTCCCGATCGCGAGCGGGCCGCATCCGGCAGCAACCGCAACCGCGGCGCCTCCGCTCGATCCACCGCTGGTGCGAGCTCTATTCCACGGATTGCGCGTGATGCCGGAAACCGGGCTATCCGCCGTCAGCTTGTATCCGGATTCGCACGTCGTGGTTTTACATGTGACGATCGCCCCTGCCGCCTTCACGGCGGCGACCACGGCGGCATCGATGGTTGGAACAAAGTCCTGGTTGGTGGGAGCGCCGCCGAGCGCCCGCACATTTGCAACGTAGACGAGATCCTTGACGCTGACGGGTACTCCCGTCAGCCGGCTCAACGGCTGCCCGGATGCCCACGCGGCGGTTGCTTCGTCGGCCGCGGCGCGCGCCTGATCGTACATCGGCGTGACAACGATGTTGCAGGACGCATCGGTCATTTCCAGCGCGGCAATGACGTCTTCAATGACATCCCGTGGTGTGAAATGCCCTGCGCGATATCCATCCAGCAAATCGACCGCGGACAGTTTTGCCAGTTCATTGGCTTCGACCGCGTCGTTGGCACGGGCACTTGCTTCTTCCACCGAACGCCTCATAAGCTCTGGATCGCCGCCGTAACGGCCTTCTTCGCCATGACCGTTACCAGATGAGCGCGATACTCGGCGTCGGCATGAATGTCGGAGCTCAAATCCTTGGCGTCGATCCGTATCGACGCCACCGCACTCGGATCAAAAGAACCGCCAAGTGCTGCTTCCATTTCAGGCACGCGGAAAACACCGGGGCCAGCCCCGGTCACCGCGACGCGCACATGCTCCGGCGTCTTGACGACGCAGACGCCGACAATCGCGTAGCGGGAGGCCGGAGATTTGAATTTCGCGTAGCCGCCCGCGGACGGGATCGGAAAGCGCAGTGCGGTGATGACCTCGTTCGCCTCAAGGGCGGTTTCGAACAGCCCTCGGAAGAAACCGTCGGCGGCGATTTCGCGGCGGTCGGTCACAATGGTGGCGTCAAGCGCCAACACCGCTGCGGGATAGTCGGCGGACGGATCATTGTTGGCAAGTGAACCGCCGATCGTGCCTCGGTTGCGCACGGCGGGGTCTCCGATGCCCGCGGCGAGACTGCTCAACAGCGGGATCTTGGTGCGAACGACTTCAGATTCCGCGACATCGACGTGGCGGGTCATGGCGCCGATCGTCAATGCACCGCCGTCGACGGAAATTCCGAACATCTGCGGAATCTTCGACAGATCGATCAGCGCGGCCGGCGCCGCGAGCCGCAGCTTGATGGTCGGCAGCAGCGTCATGCCGCCGGCCAGCGGCATGCCATCGGAAACGCTGCTCAAGAGCGCTAAGGCCTCAGGCACCGTATTCGGCCTGTGAAACGCAAATGATCTCATCTCGATTCCTCCTATTCTGCGGCCCGCGGCATCACGGCATTCTGAATGACGCGCCAGATCCGGTTCGGCGTCGCCGGCATATCGACGTGATGAACGCCAAGATGCGACAATGCGTCGACCACGGAGTTGATGACCGCCGCGGGCGATCCGATCGTGCCGACCTCGCCGCACCCCTTCACGCCCATCGGCGTGTGCGTGCAAAGCGTGGAATGGGTCTTGATCGTCATGTTCGGCAGGTGATCGGCGCGCGGCATGCAGTAGTCCATGAATGAACCTGACAGCAGCTGTCCCGAAAGGTCGTCATAGACGGCGCTTTCGTACAGCGCCTGACCGACACCTTGAACGATACCGCCATGCAACTGGCCTTCGACGATCATCGGATTGATCACGGTGCCGACATCGTCGACCGCGGTATATTTCTCCAGCGTCACGATTCCAGTCTCGGGATCGATTTCGACCTCGGCGATGTGGCAACCTCCGGGGTAGGTAAAGTTGATCGGATCGTAGTAGGCCTGTTCCTCGAGGCCGGGCTCCAGCACCTCCAGCGGATAATTGTGCGGGACATAGGCAGCGCCGGCGATTTCCTGGAACGTCTTGCTGCGGTCGGTGCCCGCGACCGAGAACACGCCGGCCTCGAACTGAATGTCGTGCTCGCCCGCCTCAAGCAGATGCGCGGCGATCTTCTTGCCTTTGATGACCACCTTGTCGCTAGCCTTTGAGAGCGCGGCGCCGCCGACCACCAGCGAGCGCGAACCATAGGTGCCCATGCCGAACTGCACCCGATCGGTATCGCCGAACACGATATCGACGTTGTCGAAGGCCACGCCGAGCTTCTCCGACACAATCTGCGCGAAGGTGGTCTCGTGCCCTTGTCCGTGATTATGGGTGCCGATCAGCACCGTCACCTGCCCGGTTGGGTGCACGCGAACGGTGGCGCTTTCGTAGAGTCCGCCGCGGGCGCCGAGACGACCTGCAAAGCGCGACGGCGCGAGGCCACAGGCTTCGACATAGGTCGAATAGCCGAGACCGCGGAATTTGCCGTCGCGTTCCGAGGCAACTTTGCGTGCGCCAAAGCCGGCGACGTCGGCCGCGACCAACGCGCCTTCAAGGCATCCCATCGGATCTCCGGAATCATATTCGACCAGCACCGGCGTCTGGTAAGGATAGGATTGCTTCGGAATGATGTTGCGCCGACGCAGCTCGACGCGGTCGATCCCCATCTCGGTCGCCGCGACATCCACCAGGCGTTCGACCACGAACGTCGCTTCCGGGCGACCAGCGCCGCGATAGGCGTCGACCGGCACCGTGTTGGTGAAGATCACCTTGACGTTGCAGTAGATCGCCGGCGTCGTGTAGACGCCGCTCAGCAGCGGCGCATAGAGGTTAGTCGGGATATTGGGTCCAAAAGTGGAGAGGTACGCGCCCATATTGGCTGATGTGACGACCTTCAGCGCAAGGAATTTTCCATTTTCGTCGAGCGCCAGTTCGGCCTCGGTCACATGATCCCGGCCATGTCGGTCCGAGACGAAACCTTCCGAACGGTCCGCCACCCATTTCACCGGCCGCCCGACGCGCTTCGCTGCCCAGGTGACGACGGCCTCCTCACCATAGTGGAATTGCTTGACGCCGAAACCGCCGCCGACATCGGGTGCCACCACGCGCATTTTTTGCTCGGGAATCTTGAGCACCAGGGCGCTCATCAGAAATCGCACCACATGCGGAAACTGGCTGGTGGTCCACAGTGTGTAGTGCCCAGTTCCGCCATTGTACTCCGCGATCGCGGCGCGCGGCTCCATCGGATTACCGATCAGACGATTGTTGACGAGGCTAAGGCGGGCGACATGGGCCGCCTTGCGGAACGCGATCGCAACCGCGGCCTTGTCGCCGAGCTCCCAGTCGCAGCACAGATTATTCGGCACATCGTCGAACAGCTGCGGCGCTCCCGGGCGAACGGCTTCGAGCACGCCGACCACGGACGGCAGAACCTCATAATCGATCACGACCGCTTCGGCGGCCGCGCGCGCCTGCTGCAGCGTATCGGCGATGACACAAGCGACCATGTCGCCGACGAAGCGCACCTTGCCCTGAGCCAGCATCGGAAACGGCGGCTCCTTCATCGGCAAGCCGTCGGTGCCGTGAATGCCCCAGCCGCAAGGAAGCGATCCGAGCTCGTCGGCGGCGACATCGTCGCCGGTCAGGACGGCCTGGACTCCCGGCAGCGCCAGCGCCGCCGCCTTGTCGATGCTGCGGATAACGGCGTGGCCGTGCTGCGAACGGATGAACACGCCGAACGTCATATCGGTCCGCTTCACGTCGGCGACGTAATTGCCGCGACCGGTCAGAAAGCGGAAGTCTTCCTTGCGGCGCGGCGCAGCGCCGATCCCGATGATATCAGACATGGCTATTCTCCGATTGCGGATGCATTCATCGCCGCCGCACCGGCCAGGACCGATGCCACGATATTCTGATAGCCGGTGCAACGGCAGATGTTGCCTTCGAGACCGTGGCGAACTTCGGCTTCCGTCGGCACCGGATTCTTCGCCGTCAGCGCCACCGCCGTCATCACCATGCCGGGCGTGCAGAAGCCACATTGCAGGCCGTGATTTTGATGAAACGCTTCCTGCATCGGATGCAGCCGGTTCGAACCGCCCGGGCCCGACAACCCTTCGATCGTCAGCAGCGTACCCGCCTCCAGCATCGGCGCGAGCAAGGTGCAACTCTTTACCGCCTCGCCGTTGAACAATACGACGCACGCCCCGCACTGGCTGGTGTCGCATCCGACGTGCGTTCCGGTCAGATTCAAGTTCTCGCGCAGCAACTCTGCTACCAGCGTTGCAGGCTCGACATCGACCGTCCGGGGCCGGCCGTTAAGCGTGAAGCTAATTATCATTGGTGACCTCCGGTACTGTGGCTGACATCAGGCAAGAACACGGGCGCGGCCCGCCGACCAGGTAGCGAGCAGGACATCGCCGATATTGAACGGATCACGGAAAAAAATTCGCTCCGGAATGTAGGCAACAAATTCTTCATCGGGAATCGTGTCGAGCATCACCTTGACGAACGATCCCTGATATTCGATGGCGACCACCCGGCTTGGCAGGGCGGTCGCTCCGTCTTCGAGGCCGCCTGCACCCGCGCGCATCAGTTCGATGTCATCGCGCCGAACCGCCAGATCGATACGGTCGCCGACCCCGACGCTCGCATTTGGGCGCACCCCGACCTGAATTCCGCTTCGGTTCGGCTGCGATATGACAAGATGATCTTCGCCGACCTTCTCGACTTTGCCCGACAGTACATTCTGTCCGCCGAGGAATTCCGCGACATATCGATCGCGCGGATGGGCATAGACGTCGCGCGCCGCGCCGGATTGCTTGATCCTGCCCTTCTCCATCACGACGACGATATCCGCCAGCGCGATCGCCTCGAGCTGGGTGTGCGTGACATGAACAAAAGTGATTCCGAGTTCGCGTTGCATTCTGCGCAACTCCTGTCGCATCTGCACCCGAAGCTGTTCATCCAGCGCAGAGAGAGGCTCGTCGAGCAGCAGCACGCGAGGTTCGGTGATTGCCGCGCGCGCCAGGGCAACGCGCTGCTGCTGACCGCCCGACAGATTCGCCGGTAACCGATCAGCCAATTCCGTCAGCCGCACCTTTTCCATCATCAAATCGACGGTCTTGTAACGTTCCACTTTGGACTGTCCACGCACGCGCAACGCAAACGCGATGTTGTCCCGCACGGTGAGGTGGGGGAAAAGCGCGTAGGACTGGAACATCATCGCCGTCCGACGCGCCACCGGCGCAAGTCCGACGACATTCTCTCCGCCGATGACGATTTCACCCGCGGTCGGATCTTCGTGGCCCGCGATCATCCGCAGGATAGTCGTCTTGCCGCATCCCGACGGGCCGAGAAAACAGCAATAGGCTCCATCAGGGATCTTCAGATTGACGCCGTCCACCACATTGGTCACGCCATCATAGCTCTTGCAGAGACCCGCCAGCTCGATATCGCCTTGGCCAGGGCGCATGGATACGTTCCTCAATGACTTGTCGCGCGTACACCGCGGCGCTTGTTGATGAGAATGATCGCCCCGATGCAGACACCGATAATCACGAACGAAACCACCGTGGTCACCGTGCCCAGCGCATACAGCGAGGGCGACGTGACGTTGAGCGTCATGCTCCAGATTTCGAGCGGCAGGGTGTTGAGAGAGCCGGCGGTTTGAAGCGTGCGAGCGAACTCGTCGTATGACAGCGTGAAGCCAAACAGCGCGACGGCGACGAGACCGGGCGCAAGAACGGGAATTACGACCAACCTGATGGTCTGCCAGCGGCTGGCACCGAGATCGCGCGCCGCTTCCTCCCAGACGCTATCGAAGCGGGACATCACCGCGAACATCACCAGTACGCCGAACGGAAGCGTCCAGGACAGCTGCGCGCCCAAGGCCGACGTGTACCAGCTGGCGTTGATACCGATCCACTGGAACAGCAGGCCGACGCCAATGCCCAGCACCAGACCGGGAGCGACCAGGCTACCGATCATCAGATAAAAAACAAACGTGTCGCCAAAGAACCGGCGCCGAAATGCCAACCCCGCCATGAACGAGAACACCAGCGTGATCACCGTAACCAGAACCGCCAATTTAATCGATCGATCGAACGACCCCTTGACGTCGCCGGTGCGCACCTGCGTGAAGAGATCGACGAACC
>Ga0137399_10000628_pt1 | contig 14479 bp, 8 predicted proteins | sample czorhiz316metaG_FD_104810 | JGI IMG/M metagenome (GOLD analysis project Ga0137399, IMG submission 104810) | Vadose zone soil microbial communities from Angelo Coast Range Reserve, California, USA - czorhiz3.16 metaG | ecosystem: Environmental > Terrestrial > Soil > Vadose zone | place: USA...
CGTGCTGCGTGGTCATACTGGTATGAATCCTGCCTGGCCGGATTGTGGCTGGTCAGTCTAATGAGCGCTGCCGCGCAAGTGCCGGATAGCACGGCTCTATCGGCCGAAATGTCCGCTGGATTCTCGCCAAGCGAAGCTGGCCGCGAGAATAGCCGCGACAATGAACATTTGCTTCCACTGGGAACTGACCCGCAAAACCGGCTGGGTTTGATTTTTGTCAAACATCTCGTGTCCGATCAAGAACAGTTTTGGACCAGTCCTCGCGCCCTCAGGCGGAGCGACGTCAAGTTTTTCGCTCCCTTCGCTGCACTTAGCGGGCTTGTGATCGCCAGCGACAACTCGATCGCCCGCGCAGGACCGGATCAGCCCAGTTCGTGGAGACGCAGTCAAAAAGTTTCCGATTACGCAGCGTTGTCGCTGATCGGGGCGGGCAGCGGCGCGTATCTGTGGGGCCAGGTCACCAGCAATGAGCGGTTGCGCGAAACCGGATTGCTCAGCGGCGAAGCAGCCCTCAACAGCACGGCAGTCGTCTACGCGCTGAAGAGCATCACGCAGCGTCCGCGACCGCAGCAGATGCGGAACGGCAATTTTTTTCAGGGAGGAGACTCGTTCCCATCAGAACATTCTGCGATCGCGTGGTCTGTGGCGTCTGTCCTGGCGCATGAGTATCCCGGACCTTTGACTAAGTTTCTTGCGTATGGTCTGGCTTCGGCAGTGACCCTCACGCGGGTGAGCAGTCAGCAACATTTCGCCTCGGACGCATTGGTGGGGAGCGCGCTGGGCTGGTACTTCGGGCGTCAGGTGTACCGCGCGCACCACGATCCTGAACGAGGCGGCGCGGCCTGGGGCACGATCGAAGAGAGTGCGGAGGAAACCAGTCGCAAACCACAGAACATGGCGTCACCTTACGTGCCACTCGATAGCTGGATTTATCCCGCACTCGATCGGTTGGTGGCGCTGGGGGTTATCGACTCCGTCGTCGCAGGAATTCGGCCGTGGACGCGCCTCGAGTGTGCGCGCCTAGTTGAGGAAGCGAGGGAGAGGAGTTCCTCGGAAGACGACGGCGCAGACCTTGCTCGTACAGATCTGCCGCTCTACGATTCGCTGCGGGCGGAATTCCTGAGCGAAATCGAAGTGCTGGGAGGCGGGCGAAATCTGAGCCTCAACGTAGACTCGATTTACACCCGGGTTACCGGAATCTCCGGGCCTCCATTAGCGGACGGGTACCACTTCGGTCAGAGCATCATCAACGACTACGGACGTCCTTACACAGAAGGCCTGAACCTGATCACCGGTTTCGAATCGCACGCGTCGGCGGGACCGTTCACGTTGTATGTGCGCGGTGAGTACCAGCACACGCCTACCATCGGCCCGCTATCGCAAAGCGAACGCAACCTGATTGGCGCGCTCGATTTGAATCCGGTCTTGCCTGCGGTGCCGGCACACAACATCAACCAATTCCGGCTACTCGATACCTACGTGGCATGGACTTGGGAAAATACGCAAATCTCAGCCGGCAAGCAGAGTCTGTGGTGGGGATCGGGCTCCAACGGCCCGCTGCTGTTTAGCAATGATGCCGAGCCGGTCTACATGCTGCGCGTCAACCGGGTCACGCCCTTCACGCTGCCAGGATGGTTCCGCGGTCTCGGCTCGATCAGCACCGATTTCTTTTTTGGAAAGCTTTCCGGACATCGCTTTCCCAATGGCCCGTTTATTCACGGATCAAAGATCAGTTTCAAGCCAACTCCAAACCTGGAACTGGGTTTTTCGCGCACGGTGGTTTTTGCCGGACAGGGCCATCCTCTGAACTTCGGGACTTTCTGGAGAAGTTTCATTGGCGGCGGCGACCTGGCGGGCCGACCAGACGCGGGGGACCGGCGCGTTGGCTTCGATTTCAGCTATCGCATACCGAAGCTGCGTCGCTGGCTAACCATCTACAACGATTCCATGGTGGATGACGATCCCTTGCCGCTGCTGGCCCCGCAGCGCGCGGCGATGAATCCCGGCCTATACCTCTCTCATGTGCCGCACGTTCCCAAATTCGACTTGCGGGTTGAAGCTGTCTACACGGATGTCTTTACCTCCAGCAGTGTTCACGGCGCCTACATTTACTGGAACGGGGTCTATCACGATTCCTATACCAACCAGGGAAATCTGTTGGGCAACTGGATTGGTCGGGAAGGCCGCGGCTACCAGGCGTGGAGCACCTACTGGTTCTCGCCGAAACGGCGGCTCCAGATCGGCTACCGTGCGGCCTCGGTGAGTAAAGACTTTCTTTCCGGCGGGGGCGAGTTGAACGACTACCGCGTGCGTGGTGAAACGCCGCTTCATCATGGCTTGTCGCTAAGCGGATCGCTGCAATATGAAACCTGGCAGGTGCCCTCTCTCGTGCCGGGTAAACAATCCAACTTCGGCGCAAGTTTCCAGATCGAACTTCGACCTCATTTGAAGTTTCGCTGAGAGCCGGCTTTCCAAAGCTCGAAAGTAAACCACAAACTACGATCACCGAACGGAGTGACATGCGAACCTTGATTACAGGTGGCGCCGGTTTCATCGGATCCCACCTCGCTGAACGTCTTATCCACAACGGACACCAGGTTTTTATCCTGGATGACCTCTCAACCGGCAGTATGGAAAACATTGCCGCATTCAAAGGTCATCCGGCCTGCGAGTATCACATCGACAGCGTATTCAACCGCCGGTTAGTGGCGGAACTCGTGGACTTGTCGGATGTGGTCTTTCATTTGGCGGCTGCAGTCGGCGTGCGCCGGATCGTCGAGCGTCCGGTGCAGACCATTGCGACCAACGTAGGCGGTTCGGAAATCGTCTTGGAACTCGCTGCCAAGAAACGCAAGCGGGTCGCACTCATTTCCACTTCAGAGGTGTATGGAAAATCCGCCAAGCTCCCATTCTCGGAAAATGACGACCTGGTACTCGGGCCGACGTGTCATAGCCGCTGGAGTTATGCCTGCTCGAAGGCTATCGATGAGTTCCTCGCCCTCGCTTACTACCGCGAGCACAAGTTGCCGGTAACGATATTCCGGCTCTTTAACACCACCGGACCGCGGCAGACTGGCCACTATGGCATGGTCGTGCCTGCCCTTGTAACCCAAGCCTTGCGAAGGGAGCCGATCACTGTGTTTGGCAGCGGCCAACAGACGCGTTGCTTCAGCCATGTCGACTATATCGTGGAAGGGATTCTGGCCGGCATCAGCCTCGACAAAACTGCAGGACAAGTCTTCAACCTGGGCAGTGCCGAGGAGATCAGCATCAACGATCTGGCGGCGAAGGTTAAAGACAAGGCCATGTCCACCAGCCCGATTGTGCACGTCCCCTACATCGAGGCGTATGGCGAAGGTTTCGAGGACATGGAACGGCGTGTTCCGGACACACGCAAAGCGGAAGCTTGGTTTGGATTTTCTCATCCCGGTTCGCTCGACCAGATTGTGGAATCGGTCGTGGACAACTTTCGCCGGCAGGGCGTACACCCCCGCGCCTTGGCTGCGAGCCAAATCTAATCTGATGAAGTTTCTACTAGCGTCCTTCACGGCTTCGGTTCTGCTCACCGCGCTTCTCATTCATCTGGCCGGGCTTTTCGGGTGGAATGTTCCCCCGCGTCCAGATCGCTGGGGCCAGCGCACGGTTGCAAAATTTGGCGGCATTCCCATCCTGCTTGCACTTCTCGGAGGCGTGGCGTTCTTCTCACTCGATCGGAGGCTTTTGGCAATTGTCGGCCTTACCGTCCTCATGGGTCTGCTGGGTTTTCTGGACGACTTGTTCCGCCTCTCCGCAACTCCCAAACTCGTCGTGCAGTTCGTGTTCAGCGCGGGTGCGGTTGCGATGGGGGTGAGCTATCCGCTGACGCAGAATCCTCACGTCAACGCCCTCTGTACTGTGGCTTGGCTGGTCGGGATCACGAATGCGTTCAACATCATCGACAACATCGACGGTCTCGCTGGCGGCGTCGCCGTCATCGCACTTGCGAAATTGGTCTTCCTTCCCAGCGCCGGGTCAGGCGCAACTTTCCTGATGCTCTCCATGGCGGGCGCACTACTTGGCTTTCTCGTCTTCAATTTTTACCCCGCTAAAGTCTTCATGGGGGATACCGGAAGCCTGGCGGTAGGATTCTTCCTGGGCTGTAGTTCGGTGTTGTTGACGGAGCACCTCTCGAGCCTGTTCTCGATCGTGGCAATTCCGGCGCTGGTGCTTTTCCTGCCGGTATTCGATGCGGCGCTGGTGAGCGCTACACGACGATTGAGCGGACGTCCGCTGGCAGTGGGAGCGAAGGACCACAGCTCGCATCGCCTGGTATTGCTCGGTATGAGCGAGCGCCAGGCTGTTCTTCTGTTGTACTTGATTTCCGCGGTCGCTGGCGGCGTTGCTGCCTTATGGAAGTCGCAGTGGCACAACCTGGGTGCTGGCTTGGTTGCCCTGTATCTGGTGATGGCCGCCATGTTGTGGCTGTATCTGGCGCGGATCGAAATGCCCAGCAGCTGGCTGTCGGAACGCAGGTCGGTGGCGTGGGCGGTGCCTGGATTTTTGAGCCGAACCGCCGGACGTGTGGGCGTCCTGATACTGGATGCGGCGATGCTCATGCTGTCCATGTACTTCTCTTTTCTGTTCCGCTTCGAAACTTTTTCGCGGCAATTGACGGGCGTACTGCTCTTTACCGGAGCGCTCTCTATCCTTGTGCGGCTTCCTCTGCTTTCCCTCCTCTCCGGCTCGCGACTGGATTGGCGTATCCGCTCGCGCCGTGATGTCTACCCCATTCTAGCGGCCAGTGTGGCAGGAGGGCTCATGCTCGCCTGTATTTCTTACTACCTGTTGCCAGTCTCCAAGGAAATTCCTCTCGCGCTCCTGTCCGTGGATGGAATCTTCAGCGCGGCCCTTTTACTCGTGGGACGTTTTTCGCAGACCGTCTTTGACGACTTCCTTTCCGAGGGTGCGGGCGATTTCCATTCGGTGATGACGGACTCGGGACGGGAATTCTTTCACCATTACATGGATTGGAAGCAACACCACGGCGACATGATTGCGATCGGTTCACAGAATGGCCTAGCCAGCGATTTCCTGTTTGGGATTCCGATTGAAGGTACCGCCGATCTCTCCCGTCTGATTGCGCGACGGACGATCACCACCGTTTACCTGTTGCCGGACTGTTCTCCCGCAGCGGGCGAGCAGATTACCGCTGTCTGCGGCGCGCATGGCGTCTCCGTGAGCGCTCTCCGATATTCCTTTGAAGCCATCGCCGCCCCTTCCGCCGATTCCCGCAAGCTAGACGATGCTCTCCGACAATCCGCCATTGCTGACTAAACGCAGAGTCAAAGTGGCGCGCATCATCGCGCGCTTGAATGTGGGCGGCCCGGCGCGTCAGGCATGCGATCTGCATGCCCAGTTGCCCGACTCTTTCCAATCCGTGCTTATCACCGGACAGCTAGCGGAGGGAGAGGGTGACATGAGCTTCCTGCTTTCCTCGTCGGAGAATCTGTATCGCGTGAACTCGATGAGCCGTTCCATCAGTCCCTGGTCGGACCTGCGAGCTTTCCTCGAAATCGTGTCAATCCTGCGACGCGAACGTCCCGACATCGTCCATACCCATACTGCCAAGGCGGGCCTGCTCGGGCGACTGGCAGCAACAGTTACGGGAGTGCCGATCCGTGTGCACACCTATCATGGGAATGTCTTTCAGGGATACTTTTCGCCGCTTACCAGTCGTGTCTTCCTCGCCCTCGAGCGGCTGCTCGGAAAATTGACTACCCGCGTGATTGCCATCTCTGAATCTCAAGCCGAAGACCTGGGCCAGCGCTTTCGCGTTGTCCGGCAAGAAAAAATAGTGCTCATCAAAACGGGCTTTGATCTGTTTTCCTTCGCGCAATGCAATCGCGGTCCAGCGACTCGTGAAAGGCTCGGCGTTCAGCCGGACGAGTTCCTGGTGCTCTGGGCAGGACGCATGGCGCCCATCAAGAATGTAGATCTGCTGGCCGCGGTGATCCGGGCGGCGCAGGGAAATAAGCGTCTTCGTTTTCTGGTGGCGGGCCAGGGACCGGAGAGCGAGAAATTCGATTCGTTAACAGGAAACTGCCCCAGTCTGATCCGCACCGGTTGGTACTCCCCGATGACTGACATCGTCTCGGCATGCGACGCGGCTCTGCTGACCTCGCGCAACGAGGGCACTCCCGCCACTCTGATCGAAGCGATGTCCGCCGGAAAGCCGTTTGTAGCGACCGAAGTTGGGGGAGTCAGGGACTTGGCCGTAGGTCCTCTGCGGAGGGGCGTCGGGGGCGTGGCCGAAGCACGGAACGGTTTTTTGACCGCTCCCGACCCGGAAATGTTATTGGGATGTCTGGAGCGGTTGGCAGCGGACGCCGAACTGACACGAACCATGGGCAAGTGCGGCCAGCAATTTGCCATGGAGATGCACTCCGCCGACCGGCTGCGCGACGAGATTGAAGATTTGTATTTCAGATTGGTCGCGGAAAGCTCTTCGGCGCGGCTGCGAAATCTCGAGTGCAACAGTCAGAGGACGTTGCTTCCGGTCGCACCCAACTCCAAAGAGCAGCCTTCCCGGCCCTCGAATTAGTGATGTCTTCTTCCCATCCATCGATCAGCCGCACGGAGATTCTCGACAGAAGGGTCGAGCTCGAGCCGCAACTGCTTCCGGCTCAGCCCATCGAGCGTATCCTGCACGCCTGTCGGCTGCTCTGGGAGGAGCGGCGTTTTTGCCTGCGTCTGCTGCTGGTCGCGTTAGTGGGATCGATCGTGGTCAGCCTGCTCCTGCCTCCTACATACGAGTCGAACGCAGTCTTGATCCCGTCCGAGCCGCCCAGCATCGGCGCCATGGCCAAAATGGGTTCGCTCGGCAACATTGCCTCCTTGGCGGCGGGCGGAGGCGAGTTGATGGGAATGCGAGCTCCGGAAGCGCGTTTCATCGCCGTCCTGCGGAGCCGGACGGTGGCCGATCGCTTGATTGACCGCTTCGGTCTGATGACAGTGTATGGCACGTCGCTCCGGGAAGGTGCGTGGCAGGCTCTGGCGAATCACACGGTGATTATTGCCGACCGCAAGACCGGATTGATTTTCCTCACAGTGCAAGATCGCGATCGCTACCGCGCCGCCCGCATCGTCGACGGCTATGTCGCCGAACTGGATCGCTTGAGCTCAGAACTCAATATCGGCGCCGCTCACCGCGAGCGTCTCTTCCTCGAAGAACGAGTAGCGATCATCAAGGGCAAGATGGACACTACGGCGGAGAAACTCGCCAATTTTTCTAGCCGCCATGCCGTGATGGCCGTGGAAGAACAGGCAAAAAACCTGATGGAGTCCGCTGCCCGGCTGCAGGGACAAATCACAGCCCTCGAAGCGCAGCGCCAGGGCCTGGAACAAATCTATAACCCAAACAATGTGCGGGTGCGCCAGATCGGAGCGCAGATTGCGGTTTTGAAGCAACAACTGCGCCAGATGCGGGGCTCCTCCGCTATCCCCGACACCTCCCCGGAACTGATGCCGTCTTTCGCCGACCTTCCCACGCTGGGTGTGACTTACCTGAACTTATGGCGGGAAAACAAGATTCTCAATACCGTCTACGAAGTACTTACACAACAATTGGAACTCGCTCGAGTGGAGGAAGCTAAGGAACTCCCGACCGTGCGGGTACTGGACCAGCCCAATGTCGCCGAACAGCGCGTCCGGCCGCGACGCAAGATGATCGTATTAATTTCTTGTGTTTTGAGCCTGGTGTTCGGAGTGAGCTGGATTCTTTTGAGCGAAAAGCTGCAGACACTCGATGACCAGCACCCCATCAAGTCCCTGTTAACCGAAATATACGGCCACATGGAGAGCAACCGTTCGGTGGATCGCATGCGGGGCATTCGTCGATTCTTGCTTAATCGCGTTAAGAAGTTCGGCCACCGGTGGCGAAACCCCGCTTGACCACTCTGCCTAGTCCTCCTCAGGCACCTGAGGAATTCGCACTCCTAAATAGCGGGGACGCGTTGGTACGATCCCAGCGTTCCTTTCTGCACGTCTCCCTTAGGTTCGCGGTGCTGTCCGCTGCCGCCTACTCGTTGTCGCTGGCCCGGGCGGTCGTAGTGGCGCGATACTTTGGTACCACTCGCGGAATGGATGCGTTTGCCATCGCCATCCTGATTCCCAATCTTATCGGAGCCCTGATTGCTGGCAGCTGCGCCAGCGCATTGATCCCGGCGTTGGCCTTGTCAGAAAGGCAAGGCGTGGAGGAGCGAGGACGCACTGTACGTTCCTATCTGTTACTGGTTACGGGTGTGTGCGTACTGCTCTGCGCGCTTCTGGCTCTGTGCGCAAATCCACTCACTGCTGTGCTCGCTTCCCGTTTCGATACTGCATCCAGAGCGCTGGCGGCCAGTCTGATGCGGTGGTCGTCTCCCCTCCTCTTCTTGAATGCGATCTACGCCGTTGGTTCAGCGGAACTATTATCCCGGAAAAAATACAACCTGCTCGCTTTGGCGCCCGCTGTGTCAAGCCTGGCATCGCTAGGAATCATCCTGCTGCTGAAGAACTCCGGCGCGCCCGTGCTCGTATGCAGCTTCGTGATAGGTGCGGCGTTACAGGCTCTATTGGTAGGGTGGCCGGCCTGGAGCGCCAACCCGATTTGTGGGCCAACACCTCTCTGGACTCCGGTGCTCGGCAATCTGGTGCGCAATCAAGTACCGCTGCTGATCGCATCCGTCGTGGGCGTCGCTAATGTGTCCGTGGATCAGGCGATTGCCGGCTTTCTACCGGCGGGCAATGTGAGCGCCCTGAACTATGCCAGTTCGATCAATGCGCTGGTCGTGCAGCTGGTCGTGATGTCGGCAGCGGTGGTCGCCTTGCCGGAGTTGGCGGAATTGGCCGCGCGGGGCAAGATGGAAATCTTGCTGGCGCGAGCCCGCGGGTGTATCGCCGGGACGACGATGGTCGCGGCTCCTGTAGCAGCCCTGATTCTTGTTTGTGGCGGCTTTCTGATTCGTGTTCTCCTTCAACATGGCGCCTTCGATGAGGTATCGACACGCCTGGTATTTGCGACCTGGATTGGTTATACGGTCGGCTTGGTACCATTTTCGATCGGCATCATGGCAGCGCGCCTGATCAGCGTCACCAATGTCAACTACGCGCTAGTCGCATTGGGGGTTGTCGCTCTCCCACTCAACGGTCTGTTGGATTACCTGCTGATGCAAAAGTGGGGCTGCCTTGGGATCAGCCTAAGCACTTCGCTGGTCTACTGCGTGACGTCGACTGTGATGTATGCCTTCCTTCGAGACCGGTTGGGAAATGTCGTTAGCCGGCCGACCTGGAGTGTGATCCTCAGGTCCGTCTTGGTCTCGACTGTCGCTGGAGGTTGCTTGTGGACCATTCGCGCGATGGTGCCGAACCAGTGGCTGGGAGTGGTCCTTGGGACTCTCGTGTTTGCGATCGTTTTGTTCCTGGGTTATGTCGCCGTTGGATTGCTAGGCACAACCTCGCATGGCGTCGTCTTCCTCCCTGCCTGGCGCATTCCCTCAGAAATGAAGTCATGGCGAACGGCGAGGACCGAGCAATGAATCGTCCTGTCACCATCGCTTACCTTATTGGGTCCCTGGAGACGGGGGGAGCTGAAGGGCAATTGATGGAGTTGCTGAGACGTCTGGACCGCACCCGCTTTCAGCCTCGTCTCATTTTGCTTGAAGCAGGCATCATCCCGCCGATTTGCGGCCTGGCGGATGAGGTGTGTGTGCTCGGCGTTCCGATTGAGCCGGAGAGCGCCCGTCGCGCTCGCGGCTCCCGAGCGCTCAAGGCCTTTCTGCGTCTCTGTCGATATCTCCGGCGGACTCGTCCCGATATCCTGCATGCTCATTTGCCGCAGTCATGCATACTTGGATTAACTGCCGGAATCCTGTGTCAAGTTCCGGTGGTGATCGGTAGTCGCCGCTCATTGTCCGCCGTCTATCGTGATGGTTGCTGGACGCGCAGTCTGACGGATCGACTGAGCACGGGGTTCAGCCACTTCATGATTGGCAATGCGGAGGCGGTTACGCGAGAGCTGATTGACGTCGATGGCCTTTTCGCAGCGAAAACAGCCACCATCTACAACGGTGTCGATACCGACCGTTTCCGGCCCGGACGATCCGAATCGTGGCGCACCCGTTATGGATGGAACAATGGCGAGGTGGTATTCGGCATGGTCGCAAACTTCTTCGGATACAAACGCCATGTCGATCTGGTGGAGGCCGCCGCCATCTTGCATCGGAAATATCCGACTACCCGCTTTGTCATGGCCGGCCAGGATCGGGGAGAAATGCCCGCCGTAATGGCGGCCATCGCTGGCAGGGATCTGTGCGACGTTGTGCAGGTTGTCCCCGGCACTTCGCGTCCCGAAGATCTCTACGCGGCCCTCGACGTCCTGGTCTGTTGCTCCGACACGGAAGGTTTCTCGAATGTGATTCTGGAGGGAATGGCGACCGGAAAAGCAGTCATTGCCACTGACGTCGGCGGCAATATCGAAGCCGTGGCGGATGGAATCACCGGATTCCTTGTGCCACGCCGTTCCCCATCTGCGCTGGCGCAGGCGGCGGAACGCCTGGTGCAGGACCAAGAGTTGCGGCAGGTCATGGGGCGCAATGGGCGCCAACGCGTTGAAGCGCAGTTCTCTGTACTGAAAATGGTGCGCGCGCACGAGCGGCTGTACGCCCAACTTCTGGAACGGAAGGGTCTCTGGTCTGAGTGTCTTCCTCCTGCGTCGGACTTGGAGCGAGCCGCTCCAAGCGCAGGTTCGGACTCCTGGATCTCCACGGTAACGCAGTCCGAAATTGCTCCCGCGTCCCCCCCGAGCAGATCACCCTTTACCGCAAACGAACATCTTCGCTGAAAACAGTCCATGCCGCATCACACTCCGCTCAATGTTATTGGGGCAATGTTCCTGTTGATCTGCGCCTTGCTCACGGCATTCTGGCCCTTGCGATCCGTGACGCTGTTCACGTTGCTGGCACCGTTTGCGGATTACGAATGGCTGGGATGGGACTTTCGCCTCTACTGGGGTTTGATGCTCGGAGCACGAGCGTTCTGGGACCGCCTTTACGGTCCGAAACGGAGTGGCCTGATTTCGGGCAAGGCCATCTTGTGCTGGTTCGTACTTTGTGTGGCAGCGACGTGCGTCCTATATGTCAATTCTTCCGACTTGACTCCAGAGGATGTATTCGAGGCGTTGAGCATTCTGGGCTACTTCGTCATCGGCTGCCTCTATTTGTTTGCGGTCATACAGTTCGTGACTACCGAACAACAAGTGAAGCCGGTGCTGTATTGTCTTGCCAGTGCTGCCCTAGCCGTAAGCCTTTATGCGGTCTGGGAGTCTATCGTAAGCTCCGCGGCCCGGGCTGTCGCCACCTTGGGAAATCCGAATTACTTAGCCACCAATCTTGCATTGGCCTCCACCTCTCTCTTGTTGCTGGCAGGCCGACAGCGGAACTGGTCGCGCCTGGCTTTCTTTGCCTGTGCCGTCGTTGCCCTGTTGGGAACAATCGTCACGTTTTCTCGTGCAGGTGTCGCCTCTGCTCTGACGGGATGGATGCTCGTCTATGTCACCCGCATCGGGCGGATTGAATACCGCAAGGTGGCACTGATTGTTGCCCTCGTTGCCCTAATCGCAGGAGCGGGAGCGGGTGGATACCTTTTCGAATACCGGCAAGAGGCCACATTCGCCGGCTATTCCAAACACGAGGACCTAGCGGATGCCACCCAGGCTGCTGAAGATCTCAGCCGGCTCGAAGCTGCTCTCTATGCCGTTCAGCTAATCGGCGAACACCCGATTCTTGGCTTAGGTCTGGGAACGTTCGCCGCGCGCAACTACCACGCCAACGGTTTCTATGTGACGACCCACAATACCTGGCTGCAACTTCTGGCCGGTATGGGAGCTGTTGGAACGATTCTGCTGGGCGCGCTGGTATGGTCGATGGCCCATGGTCTGCGCAAAGCGGGACGGATTCTCTACCTCCCGGTGGCTGGATGTTTTCTTGTCAGTTCACTCTTCGGCGACTACCTGCAGTCCATTGATGTGATCGTGATTCTGTCGGTGATGTACGTATTCAGTTGGCATCAGAGCGGTGCTGACTTTGTGTCCGCTCCGAAGGCAGTGGAAGGGTAGATCATTTATGTGTGGCATTGCTGGCTTTTGGGACAGAAGACGACAGAGCGGCGATCCGCGCGCGGCGCTGGAGCGGATGACGAAATCGCTTGCCCATCGCGGACCGGACGATCAGGGATGCTGGTTCGATCCCGATACGGGAGTCGCGTTAGGCCATCGCCGGCTCTCCATTCTCGATCTTTCTCCCGAAGGGCACCAGCCGATGTTCTCGGCGTCGGGACGCTTCGCAATCGTCTTTAACGGCGAAGTCTACAACTACGAGCATATCCGCAAGGAATTGAAAAACATTCCGTGGCGCGGGCATTCGGACACGGAAGTGATGCTGGCTGCCATCGAACAATGGGGCCTGGTGCCCGCTGTGCAACGCTTTGTCGGCATGTTTGCGTTCGCGCTTTGGGATCGAGAGCAACGCACACTCTCACTGGTTAGGGACCGGTTAGGCATCAAGCCTTTCTATTACGGGTGGGCTGGGTCCGCCTTGCTCTTTGCTTCTGAACTAAAAGCGCTGCGCTATTACCCGGGGTTTCAGCCGGAGATCAATCGCGAGAGTGTCGCGCTTTTTCTCCGGCACAATTACATTCCGGCGCCCCACTCCATTTACCACGATGTCTATAAGCTCATGCCCGGGACGTTCGCTACTTTTCGGGAATCGCAGGCCCGAGAGTTTTTTGTCTCGCCGTATTGGTCGGCGTGGGAGGCTGCACAAACGGGTATCGACGATCCCTATCGCGGCACTCCAGCAGAGGCGTGTGAGGATCTCGATGCACTCTTGCTGGAGGCGGTACGACTGCGAATGGTAGCTGACGTTCCTCTGGGCGCATTTCTTTCCGGAGGCATTGATTCGTCGACTGTCGTCGCGCTGATGCAGGCGCAGAGCTCGCGCCCGGTGAAAACCTTCTCTATCGGCTTCCATCAAAAGGATTACAACGAAGCCGATCAAGCCGCGCAGGTGGCACGGCATCTGGGGACCGAACACACCGAACTCTACGTCACGGCTCAGGAGGCGTTATCCGTCATTCCCCGGCTCGCCCAAATCTATGATGAGCCCTTCGCCGATTCCTCCCAGATACCGACTTATCTGGTTTCGCGACTTGCCCGCGGACAAGTTACAGTCGCGCTCTCGGGTGATGGGGGCGATGAAGTTTTCGCGGGATACACCAGGTACCTTTGGACGGAAACCATTTGGAAGCGCATGCAAGCGGTGCCGGCCGTTCTTCGCCCGCTGCTCGCGAGAGCGCTGGCCGCCATTTCTCCGGATGGCTGGAATCGCGCATTGGGCTGGCTTGCCCCGGCCCTCCCCGTCCGCTTCCGGCTCGCCGCACCGGGAATGAGGATCCACACGCTAGCTCGGTTGCTTGGCCTGCGCGACCGCGAATCCGTGTACCGCCAGCTGGTTTCCTATTGGCCCGAGAGCGATAGCATAGTTCTCGGCGCGAGTGGGCTGGCGACTGCTCTTTCGGCCCGGTCCGCATGGCCCGTTCTTTCCGATTTCGTTTCCGAGATGATGTATCTGGACACGCTCACTTACCTTCCCGATGACATTCTGACTAAGGTAGACCGCGCGAGCATGGGCGTTTCGCTAGAAGCCCGGGTACCCTTGCTCGACCATCGTGTGGTTGAATTCGCATGGCGGTTGCCACTCTCGTTCAAAATCCGCGGCGGTGTGAGCAAGTGGATTCTGCGCCAGGTGCTTTCCCGCTACTTGCCACTTGAGCTGTTCGAACGGCCCAAGATGGGTTTTGGCATTCCGGTCGGACGATGGTTTGCCGGCCCATTGCGGGACTGGGGACAGTCTTTGTTGCAGGAAGACAGGTTGCGGCAGGACGGCTTCCTGAATGTAGCCGCGGTGCAAAGGCTTTGGAAGGAACATTTATCTGGAGCTCGTTCCTGGGAGCCACAACTCTGGGGAGTGCTGATGTTCCAGTCCTGGATGGAAGGGCGGGCAGAATCCTTACTGGAAAAGGTATCCTGCATATCGGTTAGTCAATTGCACGCGTCCGCTTCTTCGTAACCTCCGCATTTCCTCTTTTGGAACAATCTGGGCAGGAGTCTGTTTATTTTGTGAATCCATACTGCACAATTCTGGTAACATGGGCGCACTCCCTCCGTTAATTGTTGGAATAATGCCACTTCGCCGTGTTAGGTTTGGTTCCCGGGGCTCTCCCACCGCCAGGCCTCCGACCCGGTGTCGGCAGGAGTGTATTTGAACGACCGCGGTGCTGGAAAACCCGTTCGGAGATTACGCAGTTGGTACCGGCGGCGCCTGCGGATCCAGCGCGCTCTGCTCACCACCTCGATGCTGCTTCTAGTGGCCGCAGCGTGCTGGCAAAGTGCAGCTCGACGCTGGTC
>Ga0137399_10000629_pt1 | contig 14470 bp, 9 predicted proteins | sample czorhiz316metaG_FD_104810 | JGI IMG/M metagenome (GOLD analysis project Ga0137399, IMG submission 104810) | Vadose zone soil microbial communities from Angelo Coast Range Reserve, California, USA - czorhiz3.16 metaG | ecosystem: Environmental > Terrestrial > Soil > Vadose zone | place: USA...
CTCGGCCGCCGATGGAATGCCGCCGAGCCCGAGCCGCGTCGCGGTGAAGCCCTCGTTCATCTGCCCGTCGGCGCGCAACGTCAGGTCCTCCTCGTGACACACGATCGGGAGCCCGGCGTGCTTCGCGTACTCGAGCGCGTGCCGCATGATCGCCGCCGACATGATCGGGCGGCCGTCGTCAGACAGCGCCACCGCTCCCGCGGTCTTGAGCGCCAGCGCCGGCGCCAGCACTTCGCCCTTCTGCCCCAGGGTCACGGTGCCGATCGGATGGACGCGGCAGTGACGCGCCTCGCGCGACCGGTTCAGCACCCACTCGATCCACGCCGCGCTGTCGAGCACCGGATCGGTGTTCGGCATGCACGCCACCGCGGTGAATCCGCCGGCGGCCGCGGCGCGCGTGCCGGTCTCGATGGTCTCCTTCGCTGACTGGCCGGGCTCGCGCAGATGAACGTGCAGGTCCACGAGCCCGGGGGCGAGCGTCGCGCCGCGCGCGTCGATCTCGTTCGGGCCCGACGGCAGCGTCGCGGCCGGCGTCACCGACAGGATCACGCCGTTTTCGATCGCCACGTCCACGCGCTCGCCGGTTCTCCAGTGCCGCGCGTCGCGAATCACGAGCGGGCCGCTCATGCCGCCGCCCGCGCATCGCCGGTCGCGCACCAGGCGAGCACCGCACAACGCACCGCGAGACCATTCGCGGTCTGATAGAAGATCACCGACCGTCCGCCGTCCGCCACGTCCGGCATGATCTCGACACCGCGGTTCATGGGTCCGGGATGGATCACGACCGCCTCCTCCTTCATGAGCCTCACGCGCTCGACCGTCAGCCCCCAGGTGCGGGTGTATTCGCCGAGCGAGGGCAGCAGTCCGTCCTCCATGCGTTCGCGCTGGATCCGCAGCCCCATCGCCGCGTCGGCGTCCTCGAGCGCGTCCTCGATGCGCGGCACCAGCGTGCAGCCCAACGATTCCACGTCCTCCGGCATCAGCGTGTGCGGCCCGCACACCATCACCGAAGCACCCACCGCGTTGAGCCCGAAGATCGCCGAGCGCGCCACGCGTGAGTGCGCGATGTCGCCGACGATCGCGATGCGGCGCCCCTCGAAGCGGCCATTCCACGCGTCGCGCAGCGTCATCAGGTCGAGCAGCCCCTGCGTGGGGTGCTCGTGCGCGCCGTCCCCCGCGTTCACGATCGAGGCGTCGAGGTGCTGGGCCAGGAAGGCCGGCACGCCCGCCGAGCGATGGCGCACGATCACGATGTCCACGCGCATGGACACCACGGTGCGCATCGTGTCGAGCAGCGTCTCGCCCTTGCTGACCGAGGTCCCGGTGTTGCCGAACGTGACGTGCATCGCGCCCATGCGCTGCTCCGCCAGCTCGAACGAGATGCGGGTGCGGGTCGAGTCCTCGAAGAACGCATTGCCGGCCGCGAGCCCGCGGAGCGCATCGGACTGCCAGCGCGGGCCGCTCAGGCGTTCGCGGTACAGCGCGGCGGCATCCAGCAGCTCGAGGATGAACTCGCGCGACTGTCCTTCGAGGCCGATCAGGTGGCGGCGGGGAGACTCGCCGGGTGCAAAAAAACCCGCTCCGGCGGGAGCCGGGCGGGCGGAAACCGTGGCACGATCCATCAAGTCCCCCTTGTGCCGCCTCTCGGGCGGCCCTTTAAAGGATGGTCGCTGTGGATGCCTGTCGCCAAAGAATTTAGCCGATCGCGTCGTTCGACGCAAGGTCCATGAAGGGGCCCAGCTGCTCGAGTCATGCCGTGAGCATGTCTCGCAACTTGCTACTAGATAATCTGTTACCTAATCATAGGCATTTTCAATTGAAATCTGCTTTTTGGACAGATACTATCTTGTCTACGGAAAGGGGGTATGCCAAGTGCTGTTTCAGGCTCCAAGCCTTGATGAAGCGGAACTCCGAGTAATCGGGGAGATTGAACAGCTCAAGAAACGCCTCGGGTACATGCTCAGGGAGCACCGGCGTTGGATCGGCCTGCTGCGCCGAACGGCCGCAGCAAAGGCGCTCCGGGGATCAAACACCATCGAGGGCGTGAACGTCACCCTCGACGACGCCATTGCTGCTGCCGCTGGTCAGGAGCTTCTCGACGCCGACCTCGCGACGAAGCTTGCTGTGTTCGGGTATCGAGAGGCCATGACCTATGTGCTCCAGATGGCCAAGGACGAACACTTCTCCTACTCCCTGGATTCCCTGAAGAGCCTCCATTACATGATGCTTAGCTTTGATCTGGGCAAGGACCCCGGACAGCTACGACAAGGTGAAATCTCCGTACGAAACGATCAAACGGGTCTCGTGGTTTACGAGGGCCCTAGTGGTGACGTCGTCCGCCAGTTGACGCATGAACTCGTCGAATCACTGAATCAGCAGTCGGCGATTCCACCACTGGTTCGGGCTGCAATGGCGCACTTGAATCTGGTGATGATTCATCCGTTCAAGGACGGCAATGGAAGAATGGCTAGGTGCCTACAGTCTCTTGTCATTGCCAGGAGCGGCGTGCTCTACCCCGAGTTTGCGAGCATCGAAGAATACCTCGGAAGCAGGGCGAACACGCAGGGCTACTACGACGTTCTGGCCGAGGTTGGAGCGGGAAGGTGGACTCCGGAGCGAGACACCCGTCCATGGATTCGCTTCTGCTTGACCGCGCACTTTCGCCAGGCCCGGACCGTGCTTCGCCGGACGGAGATGATCGAACGCGTTTGGAATGATCTCGAAGCTCAGGCAAAGGAACGGAAGCTGCCGGTTCGGATCCTGTACGCCTTGGCCGACGCGGCTTTTGGCCACAAAGTCCGCAATGCGACGTACCGCGCCATCGCGGATATCTCCGACAGCCTCGCTAGCCATGATCTGATGGCGGCAGTCAAGAATGGCCTGCTCATTGCGAGGGGGGAGCGCCGCGGACGGCACTACGTGGGATCACCCATCGTAGAATCGATTCGACTGGCCAACCAAACAGAGAAGACAATTGAGGATCCGTTTGTCGCGGTTCAACCGAGGCTTCCCGGATTCTAATGAACTCTGCTTCCTACGGCGTCAGACGATCTCAACCGTAAACACGAGATCGTCGAAATCTTCGTCGGGATCACCGTCATTGCAAAAATAGCGTCTGGTTCCCGTCCGTTCTTCAATGATCATGGCTGCGCCGTTGTGCCCCGAATCCACCACACCGTCCCCGCGATCCCAGACATTCTTGATCCAACACTCGCCATTCCGAGTGTGGACCTTCAGCAGAACCTCGCTCGGGGCAGTGTCATGCCACAGTAAGACTGCCTTCTTGATCAGGCGTTCGTCGACCTCGAAGCTTCCTCGTGTGCTCAGGCGCACGCCCTGGCGCCATTCACCATTTGCACGCTCGAACTTCACCCTCACGGATTGTCCGTCCTCGAGCTCCAGTCGATCAGCCAAGCAAATCACTCGCCCCTTGTAGAGCGTTGGCTTGCCACCCGAAGCCGAGAATAGCTCTGCAAACGACGGCATCTCGGTGATCCTTCTGGCTTCCCTACTTCGCGTCGTGCAGCTTCTCCATCTCGCTCAGCACCTCGTCGAACCGCGCGATCGTGGCCTCGATCGGGGCCGGGGAGTTCATGTCCACGCCGGCCTTCTTCAGCACGTCGATCGGGTAGTCGCTGCTGCCCGACTTGAGGAACGCGAGGTACTTCTCGAGCGCCGGCTGGCCCTCAGCCAGGATCTTCTTCGAGAACGCGGTGGCCGCCGCGTAGCTGGTGGCGTACTGGTACACGTAGAAGCTGTTGTAGAAGTGCGGGATCCGGCTCCACTCGTAATCGGCGACCGGGTCGAGGTAGAGGTCCGGGCCATAATATTTTTGATATAAATCGTGATAGACCTTGTTCATCGCCTCGGCGGTGAGCGGCTCGCCCTTCTCGACCAGCTCGTGCGTGCGCAGCTCGAACTCCGCGAACAGGGTCTGACGGAAGAACGTGGTGCGGATCTGCTCGAGCAGGAAGTTCAGCAGGTAGAGCCGCTGCGCCTTGGTCATCTCCTGGCTCAGCAGATAGTTCACCAGCGTGGCCTCGTTCGTGGTTGAAGCCACTTCCGCGACGAACGTGGCGTAGTCGCCGTACACGTACGGCTGGTTCTTGTGCGCGAAGTAGGAGTGCATCGCGTGGCCCATCTCGTGGGCCAGCGTGAACTCGTCCTCCAGCGTGTTGCTCCAGTTCAGGAGCACATAGGGGTGCGAGGAGTACGCGCCCCAGTTGTACGCGCCGGAAGTCTTGCCCTCGGTCTCATACACGTCGATCCAGCCGCCCGCGAGCCCGGTGCGGAACGGGCCGAGGTATTCCTCGCCCATCGGCTTCAAGCCCGCCAGCACGTTCTCCTTCGCCTTCTCGAACGGCATCTCGATCGTGGCCTCGGGAACCAGCGGCGCATACAGGTCGTAGACGTGCAGCGTATCGAGCTTCATCCACTTCTTGCGCAGCGACGCGTAGCGGTGCAGCGATTCCAGGTGCGCGTCCGCGGTGGCGACCAGGTTCTGGTACACGCTGATCGGGATGTTGTTCGGATCGAGCGAAGCTTCGGCGGCGGTCGCGTACTTGCGCGCCTTCGAGAAGAACTCGTCGCGCTTGACGTTCGCGTTCATCGTGGCGCCGAGCGTGTTGTTGTAGCGCCCGTAAGCGGAGTGGAGCCCGATGAACGCGGCGCGGCGCACCGCGCGATTCGGCGATTCGAGCGAGCGCTGGTACACCGCCTTGGTGAGCTCGATCTCCTTCCCCGCGGCATCGTGAATGGTTCCGTAACGCAGGTCGGCATTGTTGAAAGCGGTGAAGATTCCTCCCGGCGAGGCGGCAAAATCGCTGACCGAGGCCAGCAGCTTCTCCTCCTTCTCGGACAACGTGTGCGCGCGCTGACGCTGAACGTCCTCGAGATGATGGCGATAGAGCGCGAGCCCGGGCGTGCTCTGATAGAACGACGTGAGCTTCGCCGGCGGAATCGCCACCAGCTCGGGCGTGAAGTACGCGGTGGCCTCGCCGAGACGCGCGGAGAGCGTGGTCGCGCGATCCACCTGGCCCTGATAGATCGAGACCCGGTTGTCTTCGTCGCGCCTCATGCCCGAGTACACGAACAGTGTGTTGGTCAGCTCGTTCGCTTCGTCCTGCGCCTTGAGCGCGGCCAGCAGCGTCGCCCCGGATTGCGCCAGCTTGCCCTTGAACGACGCCACCTTCGGCAGCAGCGCCTCGGCGCGCTTGAACCCGGCCTCCCACGCGTCGTTCGTGGCGTAGATGTCCTCGAGCTTCCACTTGAACTTGGGATCGATGTCGGAGCGCTGCTGGAGCTTCGCGGCGTGCGCGGAAGAAAACGAAGTGACGAGCGCAAGCGCGGCGAGCGGCGCGGCGAAACGGCCGGAGATCGAACGAAGCGGCATGGGTTCCTCGATTGGGCGTGAACGAGGCGGACACGGGCACGGCGCCCGGTCAGGCAACGCTTGCATTCGAGCACGGCCAACCCGCGGCTCAAACCCCGCGCTCACCGGCGCAGGAATTGACTCGACCGGTGCCCGGTCCGACTCTCGCCCACGCGCTGCCGGGGCGCTCCCGAGCTCGAGCCAACTCGCCCCGGGGCGAGTTCAACTGTGAACGAAGTAGTCGATCCGGAAACGGCGTGTACAACTGTATCCGCCCCGGGGCGGATAGATTGCCGGCGTCACGCGTGACCTGGGCTGATCTACCGCTGACGCTCGATCCGCGCTACGGCTTCGCCGCCCGCGGGGCGATCAGCGGCGTGAGCGCGTCGGACTTGCCCGCGATGCGCTCGAGCCACGGGTAGCGCAGGCCGCCCTTGTATTCGAGCCGGCAGGTCTTGAAGTACTCCGCGTTCTCGACCAGGAACTCGATCGGGGTTCCAGACGCGGTGGCCTTGATCGCGTCGTGGAGCAGGTCCTCGTTCCAGCGCCGGCCGTTCACCGCGACCAGCGTCATGCCGGGCGCGATTCCGGCCTTCGCGGCTGCGCTGCCGGGCAGCACGTCCTCGATCTTCCCATCCTCTTCGCCGTCGCGATGGTTGAACAGCACGCCGATCGAGGCGCTTTCGTCGATCTCCTGGTTCGAGGCCTCGAGCGCGCGGAAATACTCCGAGCTGGAATCGCGGTACGCCAGCTTCCATCCGTCGGCCTGAAGCCCGCCGATCGGAGGATTGGTCGCGACGCGGTCCACGCGCTCGACGAAGAATGTCTTCCAGTCGTAGGGCACGAGACCCTGGAGCGTCGCGATCACGTCGTCACGCGTGTACGTGACGACGCGCGGCGAGGTGTCTTCGCCGCCGTGGAAGCGGTGGCAGAAATCATCGAGCGAATGCCGCCCGCCGCTCTTCTCGCGCAGGATCGAGTCCACTTCGAGCCACAACAATTGCCCCTCGTCGTAGAAGTCGGTGCTGCGCCGCCACGCCTGGCCCTCGGTCGGCGCGTTGTACAGGATTTGAGCCTCGACCGCGGTGTCCACCAGCGGACGCCAGTCGCGCCCGCGCGCGTTCGAGAGGTTCGCGAGCCGCACGGCGAGGTGCTCGCGAAACTGTTCGGGCGTCTGAAGTCCGCAACGCGCGGCGAACAGACAGCCCAGGTACTGCGTGAGCCCCTCGTACACCCACAGCAGATCGTCCTTCATGGGCTGCTGAAAGTCCGGCGTGGTGAGATTGGCGGGCCGCCGGTATTTGCCGTTCCAGGAGTGCGAGTACTCGTGCGTGAGCAGGCCCGAGACCGCGAGGCCGAGCGCCGGGTCCAGCAGACAGCGCTCCTGATCGCGATCGTCGCTCGACTCGTGATGCTCGAGCCCGAACGAGGCGACGTGATCGCTGAGCGTGAACAGGAAATCGTAGCGGTCGTAATGGCGCGCGCCGAACACCGCACGCGCTTCCTTCACCAGGGCGTGATAGTGCTCGAGCTCTTCCGGAGCCATCTCGAGCGCCGCGCGGCTGTCGGCGGCGAGATGCAGCGTGACCGGGCGCGCGTCGCCGGGATTCAGCAGATAGGACTGGGTGTAGATGCCCATCTGAACCGGGGAGTCCACCAGGGTCTCCAGCGAGACCGGCTTGAACTCGAGTGTCGCGCCGCGCTGGGCGGCGAGCGGGAGCGCGGTCGCGGCGTGCCAGCCCTCCGGGATCCGGAGTGAGGCCGCGAACCTGAGCGCCGACACCGGCGCGCCGGCCGGGTACAGCACATGCTGGTTCCAGTTCAGGATCGCGAGCTGGGCGCTGGAGGACGAAGCCGACGTGAACCCCGGGCCCTCCTGCGCGGTCTGCATGTCGAAATCCACCACCACCTGGTTCGCGCCCGCCGGTACGTTGCAGTGGATCGCGTACATGTCCTCGAGATCGCGCTGCCACTCGATCGCACGCCCCGCCACCGAGAGCTTGAGCCCGGCGACCCCGGTGAGCGGCCCGGTGGGCCCGTGTTCGCCCGGAATCCACTTCGGGTAGAACAGCGTGAGCGGCCCGGGTGCGGCCGGGATCACTTCATGGGAGTGGACCAGCTTCTTCGTCACGTCGGCGGCATCCACCGCGAGCGTGATGGTCCCCGCCGGCGCGGCAGGAAACGCGACGCGCGGCGCGAGCGCCAGCGCCAGCGTGAGCGCGAGAATCCGGGGCAACGTGCGGCCGCGTGCGTCCATGTTTCCTCCTCGTCAGTGCTTCCGGGCCCGTGTGCCTTCCGGGGGCGCGAACATCACGAGGAGCACCAGCGCCTCCTCGATGGAATGAAACCGATGCGGAACTCCCGCCGCGACGAACAGCACGTCGCCGGTCTCCGCCGCGCGATCCTCCTCGCCGGCGCGAAAGCGCGAGCGTCCCGAAATCACGAAGTAGATTTCGTCCTCGGTGTGCGGCGACTGCGGATCGGTGCCGCCCGCCGGCAGCTCGTACAACCCGACGCTGAGATCCGGGCGGCGCAGGAATTCCAGGTAGGCGCGGCCCGAGGCCGCGCGCCGCTCGCGCAACGCCGCGAGCGCGCTGGCTTCGAATTCCCGCGTCAGTCCTCGATCTCCTTGATCACCACCGCGTCCACGGTGTCGATCTCCTCGAGCTTGACCCCGATCACTTCCTTCTTCGACGTCGGCACGTTCTTGCCCACGAAGTCGGCGCGAATCGGCAGCTCGCGGTGCCCGCGGTCGATCACCACGGCGAGCTGGATCGAGCGCGGGCGCCCGAAATCAATCAGCGCGTCCATCGCCGCCCGCACCGTGCGGCCGGTGTAGAGCACGTCGTCCACCAGCACCACCACCTTGCCGTTGATCTCGACCGGGATCTCGGTGGCTCCCACCACCGGTTGGTGGTCCACGGTCGAGAGGTCGTCACGGTACAGCGTGATGTCGAGGCTTCCGAGCACCGGCGTCGAGCCCTCGAATTCGCGGATTTTATGCGCGATACGGTTCGCGAGCGGGACCCCGCGACGCCGGATTCCTACCAGCACCAGATCGTTCACTCCCTTGTTTCGCTCCACGATCTCGTGCGCGATCCGGGTCACGATGCGACGCAGGCCGTCGGCGTCCACGATCTCGGCTTTCTCCTTCAAGGCCATGAGGCGATCTCCTGTTGCGGCCGCGCGGGCCGCGGCCCGCGCGCTCCCGAGGCATCCAGAGCCGCGGCGAATCGTGCGACGGCGGATGAGAAGGGGACCGCGGAAATTCCGGCGGCGAGTCGGTCAGTCGCCGAACCATAGCCGGGGGCGCAAAGCCGGGCAAGGCGTCCCGGGTGCTCCGGTCCGCCTGCCGGGAGCGCGAAAAACCGCTTTCGTGCTGGCGAGGGAATCCGCGCTCTGGTCTAATCATTGCCAACTGTCCGACGCTGGCACGCTCCCCCCAGAACGGTCGCCCGCATGACTTGCCGGAATCCTCGCCACGCAATCGCCAGAGGGATGACCATGGCGCGTGTTTACTCCGTTCGAACCGGGGCCGTCGTTGCGCTCGCCCTGTGCGCGCTCACCGCGCGCGCGGCGTGGGCCGATCCCTACGCGATTCTCGCTTCGGTGAAGGGCAAGGTCGAGGTGACGAGCAAGGGCGGCACGCCGCAGCGCGCCACGTTCGGGCGGCCGCTCGAGCGCGGCGACAAAGTCGTGGTGGCCCCGGGCGGAACCGCGACCGTCTATCTCAGTGACGGAAACGTTATCGAGCTCGCCGAGCGCAGCGCCGTCACCATCGGCGGAACCGTGACGTCGAAGAGTGCGAGCGGCGCCGAGCTTCCCGGCACGGTCTATTCACAGGTCTCCAAGTTCGTGACTGGCGGATCGCGCACCACCGGACTGGTGGCGATGTCGTCGATGCGGGGCGGAGGAGAAGATGCGCTGCCAATTCTCGACGAGCCGCGCAAGAGCCAGGTGATGACCGATCGCCCGACGTTCCGCTGGCACCCGGCCGGCGACGCGACGCGCTATCGCGTCACGGTCTCCGGGGACCAGGGCGACCTCTGGACCCGCGAAGTCGAGGGACTCACGCTCGCCTACCCACCCGATGCTCCGGCGCTGGCGCGTGACGGCGACTACCTGTGGAAGGTCGTGGCGTTCGGCGACAAGGGCAAGCTGCGCGAGGAATCGAGCGTGTTTCACGTGCTCACCGCGGACGCCGCCGCGACCGTCACGCACGATCTCGACAAGATCCAGGCCAGCACCGGTGCGGGTTCTCCCGCGAATCACTTTCTCGCCGGTTCCTACCTGAGCGGGCGCGGACTGTATGCCGACGCGCGTGTTCATTTCAGCGAGCTCAGTCGTATTTCACCCGAATCGCCCGCGCCGCACGAAGCGCTCGGAAACGTTTACAAAGCGGTGGGTTTGATGGATCTCGCCACCGCGGAATTCCAGAAGGCTCTCGAACTCACTCGGACTCCCTGAGTCGCCCGCCGGCCCCCCCAGCGAGCCGCGGGAACTCGGTCAGTGATCGTTCCGCGGCCGCGGCGCGTTTTCGCGCGCGAGCCGCGACACTTACGCCCCATCACACTGGAGACCCCATGCCCTCGCGCCGCATCGCATCGGTCCTCGCCCTCGGGGTGCTGCTGCTCGCGACCCCCGCTCGGGCTTCGCAGGTCATTCACCTCGACACGCGCGGACTCACGCACGAGTCGAGCGACATCGTGATCGGTAGGGTGGGCGAACAGCACGCCCACTGGAACGACGCTCACACCATGATCGTGACCGACGTGGTGATCCACGTGAGCCAGTCGTTGAAAGGCGCGGGCGGCGACCAGCTCACGCTCACGCAGGTCGGCGGCGAAGTGGACGGCATGCGCTACTCGATCCCCGGCAGCCCGGCGTTCCGGGCCGGGGAAGAAGTGCTGATCTTCGCGTGGCGCGACCGCACTGGTCGCCCGCAGGTGGACGGCCTCGCGCAGGGCAAGTTCGAGATCGATCGCGATCCGGCGAGCGGCGCGCGCGTGGTGCAGCGCTCGATGCCGGGGCTCGGGATCCAGGACGTGAAGCGCCTCGCCGCGGCGCCGCTCGAGCACCGCGCGTCACGCCCCACGCTCGACGCCCTGGTGCGCGAGATTCAGGCCGCGATCAAGGAGGACGGCCGCTGAGGCGGCCGGAGCGATCATGAACCTTCGATCCGCCCGAAACCTCCGCCCGCTGATCACCGTCGCGCTGCTGGCAGGTACGCTGTCCCGCGCGAACGCTGATCCTCCCATGCGTCACGACGATTCGTACCCCGGCATGCGCGTGCCCTCGGCGCGAGCCGGCGCCGTGACCGCGCAGCCCGGCGCGCTGCGCACCGCACCGGCGGCAACGGTGAAGAGCGCGAGCGCGCTCACCGCGCTGCGCCCGCCCGGCCCGCGAATTGGAGCGCTCTCGAATTCCTTCGTGCCGCCGGCGGATTCGCTGTACCTGCTGTCCTCGAGCGGCTTCCAGGACCTGAACGGAAACTGCAACGACCGCGGCTGGGTGGGGATCGATCGCACCGCCCAGTTGTTCACGCACATCGACAACGCATACACCGTGAATCAGGCGTTCTATTCCGGGGAGACCCGCCTGAGCTTGTTCACTCCGCCCACCAGCCCGATCGCGACCACGGCGCTGCGGAGCATGCGCGGGCTCGCACTCACCGACTCGGGCACGCTCATCTTCGCGGACATCCTCAGCAATCCGAGCATCGGCCGGACCCTGTACGAGCTGTATCCGAGCCGGGGCTTCATTCGCGTGTTTGGCACGGCGAACGATCCAAATTTCCTTCCGGGACTCTCGGCCGTGGTGTTCGATCCGTCGACCGGCGGCATCGTCGCTTTCAGCATCCAGGATTCGAGCGGAAAGATCTTCCGATTCCCGCGCGGCGGCGGTCTGGGCACGTTGATCGCCGGCAACAACTCCGGGTCGACCGCGGATGGGCCCGGCCTGGCCTCATTCCTCGGGATCTCGTCTCAAATCGGGGTCGACAACGCCGGGAACATCTACTTCACGGAGACGGTTTCGAACCGGGTGCGCGTGCTGCACACCAACGGGCAGGTCGTCACCATTGCCGGAACTGGCACGCCCGGATACTCGGGTGACAACGGTCCGGGCCTGAGCGCCCAGCTGAGCGCCCCGTTCGGCTGCGCCGTGGACCTGGCCGGCACCGTGGTCTGGGTGATCGATCAGAACAACACCGTGATCCGGCGCATCGATCTTGCGAGTGGGATCATCACCTCGATCCTCGGCAATCCAGGTGTGATCCCCCTCGACATCGTTCCGGATGGCTCCAACCTGCTGATCGGGTCGGCCTCGACTCCCACGACCGACGCACGCATCGTCCGGCTCTCGGGCACCACGCTGACCACCCTCACGGGCGGCGGGCGGTTCGCCAAGCCCTCGGTGCCGCTGCTCGGCACCGAGCTCGACGTCATCGACGCCCGCGGAATCATGCTGGATGGCTCCGGCGGCTTCTACTTCATCGCCCGCAACCAGCGCGAGATCTTCCATCAGCTCGCGAACGGCACGGTCCAGCTCGTCGCCGGCGTTCCTCAGGCCATGACCATGGGGAATCGCGCGCTTCGAATCGGCGCCGACATGACCACGGATCCCGCGATCGTCAAGGACTGGGTGCGTCCGAGCGGCTACGGCAATGGCTGGAGCCAGCGCCTGATCTCGCCCACGTTCACGGCCGCCACGCATCCGAATGCCGTGCTGTCGTTCGATGCCTGGATGGATCTCGATGACGACAGTGATCCCAGCATTCACTCCGTCGAGGACAGCCTGCGGTCCGCGAACGAGTTCATCGTGGTCGAGGCGCGAACCGTCGCCGGAACCTGGGTGCCACTCACGTTCCGCTATCAGTCGCAGAACTTCGGCCAGGGGTTCAACCTGATCTCATCGATCTACGGCCGCGACATGCTCAAGTTCACTGTGCTGCTCGGCAGCGACGGCAACGAGAGCGTGGTCTACGACACGCCGACACAGCTCCGCGTCGTGGTGCAGACGAATTCATTCGCCTCGAGCGAGGACGGCGTCACGCCGGTCAGCGTCGCGGCCGCGATCCTCGACAACGTCACGCTGCGCGACGGCTCGACCGACCTCGTTGCGCCGGTGGACTTCGAGGACAACTCGATGCACGGCTGGACGGTCGCGGCGCTGAACGGCGCGTACGGGCCGGCCGCGATCGGCAACATCCGCGACGTCGCGCTGCCCGCGAATCACATCCAGCTCTCGCAGAACTTCGACTTCGCCGACAGCAGCTGCGCCTGGACCTTCACGTCGGCCAGAGGATTCGTCGAGCACGGCACCTACGCCAGCCTCCAGTCACCGTGGATGGCGCTCGCCCCCGGCGACAACGGGCTCACCATCGCGTTCTCGGGCAAGCTCACCACCACGAACGAGGCCAAGCTGCTGAACGTGATCGTGCGCGGCAAGAACGCCGGCGATACGCATCCGCGAGGATCGTTGCCATCCAACACGTTGCTCAATGCCGGGACCGACGGCGGCGACAACATCATCCCCTTCGTACACGAGGTCACACTCCGTTATCCGAACGATTTCCTGCCGACAATACCCGTTCTCACTACGGGCCCCGGCATTTCCCTGCCCTCCTACGACTCGCTGCAGGTGGTGTTCCAGGTCGAGGATCGCGCGGATCAATTTGGGGGTCAGGACCTCACCGGCGCGGTCGATACGCGCTATCCGATGCTGGACGACATCCGCTTCTACCAGGTCGGCGTGGATCAGGACTTCGACGGCGTCGCGAACGCGAACGACGCGTGCGCCAGCACGAGTGGCGCGGGGCAGGACGCCGACGGCAATGGCTGCCCGGATCCCACCAGCACCATGCACCACGTCGAGAGCTGGGCGGCCTCGAGCCTGCCGCTCCACTTCCGGCTGTCCCAGAACGGCAGTCCGGCGATCACGGACGGGAGCGATCTGACCGCGATCCGCACCGCGTTCCAGACCTGGCAGACCGTGCCCGGCTCCGATCTCTCCGCGACCGAGGACGCTCCCACGACGCAGAAGCAGGCCAATCCTCTTGACCAGGTGAACCTGGTCACGTTCGAGGATTCCAGTTACCCGTTCTCACCGTCGGTGCTGGCGGTGACGCCTACGATGTCGTTCACGCGCCGCGCCGCGCTCGGTGACCAGATCGTCCTGCCGGGTCAGATCGTGGACTCCGACATGCTGTTCAACCCGCAGGTCTCGTTCAAGACCGGGACGCACATTGGCGACTGGGACCTGCTGGCGGTGACGACTCACGAGGCGGGACACTTCTACGGCCTCAGCCACAGCGGCGTGCGCACCGCGACCATGTTCTTCGTCCAGCAGCCGGGCGCGATCGCGGGCACGCTCAAGAACGACGACATGAGCGCGATCGCGGCGGCCTATCCGGGCGCCACGCTCCAGACCATGTTCGGAACCATCAAGGGCAGCGTCGTGCGCGACACCAGCGGCCTGCCGGTGCCGGGCGCGCTCATCACCGCGGTGCGGCTCAATGGCGCCGGCGCTCCGCTCGACACCGTGGGTTCGGATTACACGCGCGAAGACGGTTCGTATGCCATCTACCGCCTGCCGCCCGGGAACTACGGCATCCATCTTCAGGCGCTGGACGGATCGGTGCTCGAGGGACTCACGCCCGAGTTCATCAGCCAGCGGCTGCTGAACATCGCCCAGACCAACTTCGATCCGGAGTGGTACAGCATCCCCGAAGGCGTGGCGGACGACCCGAACGCGAAGGCCACGCTCACGCTGGGCGCGGGTCAGACGCTCACCGCCATCAACATCGTCACAAACCTCGACACCATTCCGCCGCTCATCACCGGCGTGACCCCGGGTAACGGCAATACCGGCGTCGCGATCGACGCCACCGTCGCGCTCGCATTCAGCGAGGCGGTGGACATCGGCACGCTCTCCGCGGCGCTGCGCGTGCACCCGCAGAGCTCGACCACGCGGCTCGCGGGCTCGGCATTGCTCGCGAACCACGGCAAGACCCTGTTGTTCACGCCCGACGTGCCGCTGGATTTCTCGACGACCTACGTCGTGGACCTCACCACCGCGCTCACCGACACGCGCGGGGTC
>Ga0137399_10000635_pt1 | contig 14401 bp, 12 predicted proteins | sample czorhiz316metaG_FD_104810 | JGI IMG/M metagenome (GOLD analysis project Ga0137399, IMG submission 104810) | Vadose zone soil microbial communities from Angelo Coast Range Reserve, California, USA - czorhiz3.16 metaG | ecosystem: Environmental > Terrestrial > Soil > Vadose zone | place: USA...
CCCCGATGATCTCGGGAGCCCGCGCGCGCATCGCCGGGATCGCCGCCCTTCTGCTCCTGGTTCCGCTGGAGTCCCGCGCCGGGCTCGCGACGATCGAGACCAAGGACCTGAGGCTCGTGTACGACGAGGGCGCGCTTTCCTTCCTCGCCCCCTACGCTTCCCGCTGCTTCGAAAACTCGATGCGATTCCATCAGCGCCTGTTCCAGTACACGCCGACGGAGCGTGTGAACGTCATCCTCGACGACGCCTCGGATTTCGGGAACGCGGGCGTCTGGGTCAATCCCAGGAACAGTATGTTCATCCACATCGCCCCGGTGAACTTCGCGTACGAGACCGGCCCCTCAAACGAGCGGATGAACTTCACCATGAATCACGAGGTCGTCCACGTGGTGGCGCTCGACCAGGCCGCGGGCCTGGACCACCTCTTCCGAGGGCTTTTTCGAGGGAAGGTGCGCGAGACGAACGAGCATCCGGAATCGATCCTCTACAGCTATCTGTGCGTCCCCCGCCGCGCGGCCCCGCGCTGGTACCACGAAGGCATCGCGGTCTTCCTGGAAACGTGGATGGCGGGAGGCCTCGGGCGCGCCCAGGGACCGTACGATGAGATGGTGTTCCGCTCGATGGTCCTTGACGGAAGCCGGTTCTACGATCCGCTCGGCCTCGAATCCGAAGGAACCAAGGTCGATTTCCAGGTTGGGGTGAATTCCTACCTCTATGGGACGCGGTTCCTGAGCTATCTCGCGTACCGATACTCTCCGGAGAGCCTGATCCGGTGGGTCTCGCGTCCGCCCGGCAGCAAGCGCAATTTCGGCTCTCAGTTTCGCAAGGTGTACGGGCTACCCCTGGGCGAGGCGTGGCGGAACTGGGTCACGTGGGAGCATGCATTCCAGCGGGCAAACCTGGATTCCATCCGGCTACACCCCACGACGCCCTACCGGGATCTCTCGGGAAAAGCCTTGGGCTCCGTGTCCCGAGCCCTTTTCGATCGGGGCTCGCGAACGATCTACGCGGCCGTCGACTATCCGGGGACGGTAGCCTTCATCGCGGCCATCCCGCTCGGCGGCGCGCCCATCCGCAAGATATGCGAGGTGAAGGGTCCCTCTCTCTATTTCGTCTGCTCGCTCGCGTATGATCCCGAGTCGAGGACGCTCTTCTACACCACCGACAACACCGAGTGGCGCGACCTCTGCGCGCTCGATCCGGCGACGGGCAAGGCCCGTGTGCTGATCAAGAACGGGAGAATCGGAGATCTGGTGTTCAACCGGAAGGACCGCTGTCTGTGGGGCGTACGACACTTCAACGGGATCTCGACGCTGGTCCGAATTCCTCCTCCCTACAGGGATTGGAACCAGGTCTTCTCGTGGCCGTTCGGAACCGACATCTACGATATCGACATTTCGCCGGACGGACGGCTCCTTTCCGGATCGCTCGCCGAGATCAGCGGACGCCAATCGCTCCGGACGTGGAATACCCGGACGCTCCTCGACGGGGACACCACCTCCACGACGCTCCACGATTTCGGGAGCTCGGTCCCCGCGAGCTTCGTATTCAGCGAGGACGGGAAGAGCCTCTACGGAAGCTCCTACTACACGGGAGTCTCGAACATCTTCCGCTGGGACTTCGAAGGGGATTCGATGAGCGTCGTTACGAACGGGGAAACGGGCTTCTTCAGACCCCTCCCGGTCTCCCGGGACTCGCTCGTCGTGTTTCGCTTCACGGGGGAGGGTTTCGTGCCGGCCCTCGTCGAGCCCAAGCCGATCTCGGACGTCAGCGCGATCACCTTCCTCGGGCACGAAATCTCGGAGAAGCATCCGGTCGTGAAGGGCTGGATTGCGCCCTCGCCGAGCGGGGTGAACCTCGACTCCCTCACCCAGTACGCCGGCGATTACCGGGGCATGAGGGAATTGGGGCTCGCCTCGATGTATCCGATCGTCGAGGGCTACAAGGACGCGGCCGCCTTCGGCCTCCGATTCAATTTCTCGGATCCCATCACGATCAATGCGATCGACTTCTCCGCGAGCTATTCGCCCGCGCGCGGCCTCGGGCGAGACGAGCGTGTCCACCTGGCGGCCGCATACCGTCACTGGGGCTGGACCCTCCAGGCGAAGTGGAACAATGCGAGCTTTTATGACCTCTTCGGCCCGACCAAGGTGGGACGCAAAGGGTATTCCGCGGGGGTCACGTACAAGCGCCCGCTCCTCCTCGATCCGCCGCGAAACTTCGATTTCACCTCCGCGACGACGGTCTACGGCGAGCTCGAGGCCTTACCGGACGCGCAGAACGTCGCGACGTCCTCCGGGTTCAACAAGCTCGTCACGAGCAGCGCCCAGCTCGCCTTCAAGAACCAGCGGTCGTCGATCGGCTCCGCGGACTACGAGATGGGGTACAAGTGGCAGCTGAACGCGACGACGAACACAGTCCAGTTCCTGCGATCGGGGCGGGGGGTCTGGCGAGGATTTCCCCTCGGGTACGCGACCCTGGACGTCGGGACGCCGCTCCCGATCCCGCACTCGTCCGTGTGGCTGCGTTCCTCGGCCGGATATTCCCCCGGCGATCCCGGCGAGCCCTATGCGAACTTCTACTTCGGCGGGTTCGGGAACAACTGGGTGGACTACCAGGATCCCAAGCGCTACCGCGATTACGCATCGTTCCCGGGCGTCGGGATCGACGAGATCGCGGGCACGAATTTCGCCAAGACGCTGCTCGACTGGAATCTCCCGCCCCTTCGTTTCCGGCGCCTCGGCAAGCCCACGTTCTACGCGACGTGGCTCCGGGCGTCGATCTTCTCGGTGGTCGCCGTAACATAAAAAAAAAAGATCTCCGATCGGCTCACGATCGGAAACCTGGGCGCCCAGATGGACCTGAGACTCATGATGCTGGTTCAGCAGCCGCTGACCCTGTCCTGGGGGTACGCGAGGGCCTTCGGACGCGACCGGCGCGTGAGCGACGAGTGGATGGTCTCGCTCAAGCTCCTGTGAAGGCGTGCGGGTGAGCGCGTTGACGCTCGTCCTCGGCCTCGCGCCGGTCGTCCTGTTTCTCGCCGCGTTGATCCTCGTCGACAGCTACAAGCTCGTGTCGCGGAGATCGATCGCGGCCGCCCTCGCCGCGGGCGCCGCGGCCGCGGGGGTCTCGTTTCTCGCGAACCGGCTCCTCCTCGCGTTCCACCTCGATGAGATCGTCCTTCGCCGCTACGTGGCTCCGCTCCTCGAGGAGAGCATCAAGGCGATCTACCTCGTCTATCTCGTCCGTTCCGCCCGGGTGGGATTTCTCGTGGATGCCGCGATCCTGGGATTCGCCGTGGGCACGGGGTTCGCCCTCGTGGAGAACCTCTACTATGCGGGCACCATGAGGGATGCCGCCGCGGGTCTCTGGATCGTGCGGGGCCTGGGTACGGCCGTGATGCACGGTTCGGCGACGGCGATCGTGGGCATCCTCTCGAAATCGCTCACGGACCGCCGCGGATCCGGATCGCTCGGGCTTTTCCTCCCCGGGATCGCGCTCGCCACCGCCGCACACGCGCTTTTCAATCACGTCCTTTTGAATCCCTTCGTTTCCACCGCCGTGATGCTCATCGCGATGCCGCTTCTCGTCGGGCTCGTGTACGAGCGGAGCGACAAGGGCACGCGCGACTGGCTGGGGGTGGGGCTCGACGCCGACGTGGAGCTGCTCGACTCCATCGAGAGCGGACGGATCGCCGACACTCCGGTGGGGGCGTATCTCACCTCGCTGAACCGTTTCTCGGGGCCGGTCGTCGCGGACATGCTCTGCCTTCTTCGTATTCACCTCGAGCTCTCGCTCCGGGCCAAGGGAATCCTGATCGCCCGAGCGGCCGGGGTGGAAGTCCCGGTAGACATCCAGGTGCGCGAGAACTTCCAGGAAATGAAGTACCTCGAGCGCTCCATCGGGAAGACGGGGAAGATCGCGATCCTCCCCTTCATGCGGACCAGCAACCGCGACCTCTGGCAGCTCTACATGCTCGGGAAGTGAGGGGCCAGGGGAAGGCAGAATGCCTCCCCCGCGGTCGGTTTTTTGACGGCCGTGCTCGAATTCCGCCATCCGGGGCTGGGGCGGAAATCCCTCTGTCCGGTGGGGGAACGAAGGTTATTCCGGTGCGCACTTTTACACTCCCCGGGGAACGGCCAAGCACAAATCTTGCTAATCCCCTCTCGCGAAAACACGGGGCACGCGGTCCGCGCTGTGGGGGTAGAGCCGCCGCCCGCATCTGGGGAGAGAAGTTCATGCGCAAGAAAATCCTTGTTGTTGAAGACAACGAAGACGTCGCCCTCGGGCTCACGATCCGGCTCGCCGGAGCGGGGTACGAGGTGCGCTCCGCCTCGACGGCGAACGAGGGTCTCAGGGCCATCGATCTCTTCGAGCCCGATCTCGTGCTCCTGGATCTCCTGGTGCCGGGTGGGGGCGGATATTCGGTGCTCAAGGGGCTGCGGAAGGCCCCGCACACCAGTCACATTCCCGTCGTCGTGATCACCGGCATCGAGGACAAGGAATACGAAGCGAAGATCCGCGCCCTGGGCGTGAGCGCGTTCATGGAAAAGCCCTGCGAGCCCCAAGAGCTCATGGCGGTGACGCGCGAGCTGCTGGAAACCGCGCCGAAGATCGAAGAGCGGATTCTCGTCAAGACGCGCACGCGGCGCGCCGGTAACACTCCGTTGGAGCGCTGAGAGATCCCGTCGAGGGGATCGGCCCCGGGGAAGGGAACCCCCGGGGCTTTTTTCATGGGGTCGCGAGACTTCGCTCGAGGGACGTCAGAAATCCCCGTTGGCCCTTGAGGATCCGCGTTCGTGCCTCCTCGAGATCGAACCAGGCGGCGCGATCGACCTCCGGGAAATCCTGTTTGCGGCCGGATCGAGGCGGCCACTCCAGGCTGAACGTGTTGCTGCGGAGAGCTGACGGGTCGCAATCGCCGCGAGCGCTCCACGCTTCGACGACCTTTCCGCTCGGCTGTCCGATCGCGCCGAGAGGGGCGAAGGGCCCCGCCGGAGGTCTGAGGCCGGTTTCTTCATGAAACTCCCGCTTGGCCGCATCGAGCGGGTCCTCGCCCTGATCGAATTCACCCTTCGGGATCGACCACGCTCCGAGGTCCTTTTTCGCCCAGTACGGGCCGCCCGGGTGGACGAGGAACACTTCGAGCGTGCCACCGCGTTCCCGGTAGAGGAGGATTCCGGCGCTTCTCATCGTCCTCGAGGTCCCGCTTCCCGGGTGCGAAATCCTTCGACTTCAAGCCGCCGCATATTATGGTACCGCTTCCGGTGAATGCTGGGACGGACCCGATACGCGCGGGGGAACGGTGGATCAAGCCGAGGCTGCGTCGAAACGACCGCTCCTCGTGTACGATGGGAACTGCGGATTTTGCAAGCGCTGGGTCGCGCGCTGGCAACGCGTCACGGGGGATCGGGTCGCGTATGCCCCCTCGCAGGAAGCCTCCCTCCGCGTTCCCGATATCCCGGAATCCGCGTTCGCCGAAGCGGTCCATCTGATCGAGCCCGACGGCCGCCGCTCCCGTGGCGCGGAAGCGGTTTTTCGCGCCCTGGCGTACGCGCCGCGCCGCCGGGGGTGGCTCTGGGCGTACCGGCACGTCCCTGGGTTCCGGGGGCTGACCGAGTGGTGTTACCGCCTCGTCGCCGGGCACCGCCCCGCCTTCTCGCGCCTCACGGGCTGGATCTGGGGAGCGCACGTGACCCCTCCCGGCGAGACCGTCACCGCCTTTCTCTATCTCAGGCTGCTCGGCGTGGTCTACGCGATCGCCTTCGTATCGCTCTGGACGCAAGTGAGCGGGCTGATCGGAAGCGGGGGGATCCTGCCCGCTTCCGCGACGCTGCAATCTCTTCGTTCGGCGGAGAGCCTGGGCTTGAGCCGGTACTGGCTCGCCCCCACCCTGTGCTGGATCACCTCGGCCGATTGGTTTCTGTCCGCCCTTTGCGCGGGAGGCGCGGCGCTCGCCGTGTCGCTCGCCCTGGGATTCGCCCCGGTGCCCTGCCTGATCGGGCTCTGGGCGGCGTACCTGTCGCTGGCCACGGTCTGCAGGGAGTTCCTCTGGTTCCAGTGGGACGGCCTCCTGCTCGAGGCGGGTTTCATCGCCCTTTTTCTGGCTCCGTGGGGGATTCTGCCGCGACCGCACAGCGCCGCGCCGCGGGGGGCGCTCCGGCTGACGCGCTGGCTCCTGTTCCGTCTTCTATTCGCCTCGGCTGCCGTGAAGCTCGCGAGCGGCGATCCCGTGTGGCGCGATCTGACCGCCCTTCGGTACCACTACGAGACGCAGCCGCTGCCGACCTGGATCGCGTGGTACGCCCACCACCTCCCGCTCTGGTTCCAGCGCGCATCGGCCGGCACGACGTTTCTGATCGAGGGGCTCGTGCCCTTCCTGATCTTCACCCCGCGCAGAATACGATTCCTGGCCGCCGCGCTTATCGCAGGGCAGCAACTCGTCATCGCGGCGACGGGGAACTATGGGTTCTTCAACCTGCTCACCCTCGCCATGTGCGTCCTTCTGCTCGACGATGAAGTCTGGCCTCCGAGCCTCCGCGCACGGCTCGAGGGGCGAGGCAAACCCGCCCCGCGGGCGGGCTCGTGGCCCGCGTGGATCCGGCGGCCGGTGCTGGTGGCGGTCTTTCTCCTGAGCCTCGTGCCGCTCTTCGCCGCGATGCACGCACCGCAGTCCTTGCTGGGACCGTTGCCCGGAGCCTACGGCCTCATCGCGCCGCTTCGCACCGTGAACCACTACGGCCTCTTCGCCATCATGACCAAGGAGCGGCGCGAGATCCTGGTCGAGGGAAGCGCCGACGGCGTGGATTGGAAGCCCTACGAGTTTCGGCACAAGCCCGGCGCTCCGACGCGGCGACCCGGCTTCGTGGCGCCGCACCAACCCCGCCTCGATTGGCAGATGTGGTTCGCGGCCCTCAGCGACTACCGGCGCGAGTTCTGGTTCCTGAGGTTCTGCGAGGAACTGCTCGGGAATTCGAAGCCGGTCTTGCGGCTCCTGGCCAGGAACCCGTTCCGGGACGCCCCGCCGCGCTACCTGCGCGCGGTCGTCTACCGCTACCATTTCACCGACCCCGCCGCGCGTCGGTCGACGGGAGCCTGGTGGCGGCGGGAGCCGCTTGGTCTCTACTGCCCGGTGCTCACGCTCGAAGAGGGTCACCTGGTGGCGGCGCCCGCGGAGCTCCAGCGATGGTGACGCGCGGACGGCACGTCGTCATCTGTGGCGCCGGGATCATCGGGCTCTCGTCGGCGTATTACCTCCTCGAGCGCGGCCACCGCGTGACGCTTCTCGATCGGGGCGCGTCCGATCACGATTGCTGCTCGCTGGGAAACGCCGGGTTCATCTCTCCGAGCCACTTCGTGCCGTTGGCGGCTCCGGGGATCGTGAGAAAGGCGCTCGGCTGGATGCTGGATCCGGAGAGCCCCTTCTACGTCCGTCCCAGGCTCGATCCGGATCTCCTCGCATGGGGGATCCAATTCTGGCGCGCTTCGAGTAAAGCACGGGCGCATGGCGCGGGGCCGTTGCTTCGCGACCTGAATCTCGCGAGCCGCGCGCTCTTCGAGGAGCTCGCGGCGCGTACCGGGAATGCGTTCGGACTCGCGCGCGAAGGCCTCCTTCTGCTGGTCCGCACGGAGCGGGGATTCGAAGAGGAGCGGGAGCTCGCTGCGCGGTCGCGCGAGCTCGGAATGCCGGCGGAAGTGCTCGACTCAAGACAGGTCCAGGCGCTCGAGCCCGGTCTGACGTTCGATATTCTGGGCGGCGTCCGGTATCCCCTCGACGCGCACCTCGTGCCGCAGCGGCTGGTCTCCACGCTGACCCGCATGGTCGCCGAGCGCGGCGGCGCGTTCGTTTGGGGGGCCGAGGTTCGAGATTGGAGGCGCGGCGATTCCAGGGTGAACGCGGCGATTACGCCGAAGGGCGAAATCGGGGGAGATGATTTCGTCTTGACCGCCGGCTCCTGGACGCCGATTTTGGCTCGTGGACTCGGCTTGCGTCTTCCGATGCAGCCGGGCAAGGGCTACAGCCTGACGCTCGCCGCGCCGCCCCAAATTCCGAAGCACTCGATGATTTTGCAGGAGGCAAGGGTGGCCATAACGCCGATGGGATCGTCGCTCCGGGTGGGGGGAACCATGGAGCTGGCGGGCTACGACCTTCGGATCAATCCCCCCCGCATCCGCGGGATGACGCGCTCGCTCGCGAAGTACCTCCCCACGTTCCGTCCTGAAATCTTCGCTTCATGCACTCCGTGGTGCGGACTCCGTCCCTGCACACCCGATGGTCTCCCGTACGTCGGGCGCGCGCGGCGCTGGCGAAACCTGATCGTCGCCTCCGGCCACGCCATGATGGGCGTGAGCCTGGGGCCGATCACCGGAAAGCTCGTTTCGGAGATCGTGTCCGGGGAACCGCCGTCGGTGGCCCTCGCAGGGCTCGAAGCCGAGCGGTTCGGATAGAGCACGCCTACCGGGCGGCGGGCGTGCCCGCCGCGGCTGCCTGTTGCGGGCTATTCGAGCTCCACATGTCGCGGTAGAGCTTCCAGCCGTCCCCCTCGCGCTTCCAGATGACGATGTACTTGCCCTCGTCCATCGTGCTCCCGTTGCTCCCCACGAGCGTGTAGCGCCCCTCTTCCCACGCGGTCTCGCCGTTTCCGTCGACCTCGAGGGTCATGAGCTGGATGCGGCCCACCGGCATGGCCAGGACTCCCTTCCACATGTCCTGGATCGCGGCTCTTCCCGCGACCGGCGCGGAGCCGGGGGGGAAGGCCTGGGCGTCCGCGGCGTAGAGCTGCCCGAGCGCCACCACATCGCGGCGGGCGAAGGCTTCGGAGAACCGGACGTTCGCCGATTCGATCGCCGTCTTCAGCTCGGTGATCTCCGTCCGGCGATCCTTGGCGCATCCCGCGCCGAGCGACGCGAGCCCCGCTAGCGCGAGGAGAAGAAGGAGAGCGAGGGCGCGAGCGAGAGGGATTTTCCTTCCAGGGTCGATGGCCACGGTTTCCCTCCGTTTTCGCTGCCGGGATCCGGGCCCGGGGCGCGGGCGCCGGACGCGCGCGGCCTAGATGCGGCGGCGGCCCCGCCGGTCCAGCCCGGTGGATTTCCGGGGTCGCCTGCCGTGCTGCTGGACGTCGTGGTGCTCGGCGCTGGGGCGCGTCGAGCCGTTCGGAGGACTCTGGTTCGAATGCCCGGACGGACCCTGCCCGCGGCCGGACCCTCCGGACGGAGCGTGCGCTCGCCCCGACCCTCCGGACGGAGCGTGCCCGCGGCCCGAATGCCCGGACGAGGGGTGGGGGCGGCCCCTCCCGTGCGAACCGCCCGATCCCGTGTGTCGCGCCGCGCCGTGATTCGAGGACGGCCGTTTCTCCGAGGGACGCCGCTTGTAATCGAAATCGGGAAGGATCACGCGCGGGACGGCGCGACCCAGGAAGCGCTCGATCGCGCTCAGCTGTTTCTGCTCTTCGGGCGCGATCAGGGTAAAGGCGTCACCGACCGCATCGACCCGCCCGGTCCTGCCGATCCGGTGCACGTAATCCTCGGGCGCGTGCGGCACGTCGTAGTTGATGACGTGGGTGATCCCCTCGACGTCGAGGCCGCGGGAGGCGATGTCCGTCGCCACCAGTACCTGCACGCGGCCGCGCCTCAGATCCCCGAGGGCCCGCTCACGCTGGCTCTGGCTCCGGTTCCCGTGGAGCGTTGCGACCGAATGGCCGCGCCGCTGAAGGTCCCGCGCGAGCTTGTCCGCGCCGTGCTTCGTCCGGGCGAACACGATGACGCTGCTCACCTCGGTCTGCGACAGCATGGAGTCGAGAAGGTCGGTCTTCAGATGTCGGGGCACCGGATAGACTGCCTGGGTGATTCCGGCCGCGGGCCGCGTGGGCGGCGCCAGATCGACGCGCGCCGGGCTACGGAGCGCCTCGTTCGCGACCCGGTTCAGCTCCGGCGGCATGGTCGCCGAGAACATGAGGGTCTGCCGGTCGCGGGGCATCAGGCGAAGAATCCGCTTCAGGTCGGGGGCGAAGCCCATGTCCACCATCCGGTCGGCCTCGTCCAAAACGAGCACTTCGATGAAGTCGAGCCGGAGCGCCAGCCGGTCGTGGAGATCCAGCAGCCGTCCTGGCGTCGCGACGAGAAAGTCGACGCCGTGCTGCTTCAGCAGCCGCTCTTGCGGAGGAATCGGAACGCCGCCGTAGACCACCCCAACGCTCAAATCGGTGAACCGAGCGTAATCGCGGGCATTGGTCTCCACCTGCGCTGCGAGCTCACGCGTCGGCGTGAGCACGAGGGCCCGCAGGCGGCGGGGGCCTCCGAGCAGGCGGTTGAGGATGGGAAGGACGAACGCGGCAGTCTTCCCGGTCCCGGTCTGGGCCGCGCCGATCAGATCCTGACCCAGGAGAATGATGGGGATGGCTTTTCTCTGGATCGGCGTGGGATCGACATATCCTGCGGCCCGCACGCCCTTCACGACGAGCGGGGACAGTCCGAGGGAGGCGAATGGCATGGCCGGTAGAATACGCGAGATCGGGCCTCCTGGGTGACCTATAATGCGGTCCCTTGGAAATTCGCCCCCCGATCCCGCACTCACCTCCCGACACGCCGCGCTTCGGCCGCCCGATGTTGGAGCACTGGCTTCTGGACCCCGCCGTCACCTACTTGAACCACGGTACGGTCGGGGCGCCGCCGCGCCGGGTGCTCGCGGTGCAGCAGGCGATCCGCGACGAGATCGAGCGGCAGCCTTCGCGGTTCCTCCTTCGCGAGCTTTCGTCGATCACCGTCGGCATGCCGCGTTCCGCCCCGCCGCGGATGCGGGCGGCCGCGGACAGCGTCGCCTCCTTCCTCGGGGCCCGCGGTCAGGACCTCGTCTTCGTGGACAACGCGACCGCCGGGATCAACGCCGTTCTACGCTCGTTCGGCCTCGAGAAAGGGGACGAGGTCTTGGTCACCGACCACGCCTACGGCGCCATCGCGAATGCCGCTGCATTCCACGCCGGGGAGCGGGGCGCGCGGGTGCGCACGGTTGAGCTCCCGTCGCCCGCGCGGGGCAGGGGCGCCTTCGTCGATGCCGTGGCCGGGGCGATCGGAGAGCGCACGCGTCTGGCGGTCATCGATCACGTCACCTCCGAGAGCGCGCTGGTTCTGCCGGTCGCGGAGATCGCGGCGGCCTGCCGCACGAAGAACGTCGCCGTGGCGGTGGACGGAGCCCACGCGCCCGGAGCCCTCGCGCTCGATATTCCGGCCATCGGTGCCGACTGGTACATCGGGAACCTTCACAAATGGGCATACGCGCCGCGGAGCTGCGGGTTTCTCTGGGCGCCACCGGACCGGCAGAAGAATCTCCATCCGGCCGTGATCTCGTGGGGTCTCGGGAAGGGGTTCGCGGAGGAGTTCGACTGGGTCGGGACGCGGGATCCTTCCGCCTGGCTCGCGGCGCCCGCAGCGATCGCTTTCATGGAAGAGCTGGGGATCGAGGCGGCGCGTACCTACAACCACGCACTCGCGTGGGAGGGAGCGCGGCTCCTTGCCTCTCGGTGGGAGAGCCGCCTGGAGCCCGAAGAGGCGATGATCGGCACGATGGCGACCGTCGCGCTCCCCGAACGCATGGGTCGGGCGAAGGAGGATGCCGCGAAGCTGCGCGACGCGCTCCTCGACGAAGAACGCATCGAAGTGCAGCTTCACGCTTGGCGCGAGCGGCTCTGGGTACGTATTTCGACTCAGATATACAACGATCTCGGGGACGTCGAGCGACTCGCCGCGGCTGTCGCCGCCAGGAGCGGGGCCAAGCCCTGAAATGGCGCCGCCGTGTTTTTTAGGCTGGGAAGCGAAAAATCAGCGATTTGATTTGAGTTTCCGTCGGGGACGGCCGATAGTGCGGGTAGAAGCTTCCAAATTCCTCGAGGGTTCCCTATTGCTCGCCATCGCGATTCTTGCCGGTTGTCTTCTCGCGGTCATCCAATCCAGCTTTTTCGAGTGGGCTTTTCACCGTTATTGGTTGCACCGGCCGTGGATGCCCAAGGACTGCTTCACCACACATACCCTGATCCACCACCAGCTCTGCAAATTCGAGGACACGTTCCACGTCGTGGAGGAGGAGCAGGAGGAGGCGCTTCATTTCCAGTGGTGGGGCGGGCCGACTCTCGTCAGCATCAACATCGTTCCGTGGGTGCTTCTGGCCTGGGCGCTCGCGGCGCGCGGTGTGGGGTTGCCCTACCTGGCCTTCCTCGTCAGCTTCAGCGCGATGAGCCTGGCGTACTACGCCGGATATGAAAGCCTCCATTATTTCATGCACAAGCCGCAGCTGGATTTCGTCGAGCGCTCGCGATGGTTCCAATTCTTGAAGAAGCACCACCGCATTCACCACGTGCACATGAACCGCAACCTCAACGTGCTCGTTCCGCTCGCGGATCTCCTGCTCGGAACCCTCGTGACCGAGATGCCCGAAGCGTCAGCGACGCCGCCCTCCGCGCGGGTCCTCGCCCGCCGCCACAGCCGGTTCGGCAAACGCGAGCGGGAGCGCTAGCTTCCCGGCTCGCGGCCAAGTAAAGCGCGTTCGCTCAAATCCCTAGAGTGACTTGGCGTTATTGCGCTCGCCGGGAATGTCCTTCAAGGCGAGCACTCCGACCACCTTCTTGCTGCGGCTGAGCACCGGCAGAAGTGGGACTTGGTTTTCCTTCATGAGGCTCGCCGCTTCGGTCACTTCGGTGTTCTCGAAACAGAACAGGATATCGGGCGCGATCACATCGGCGATCCGGGTGTGCTCCGCCCGGCGATTCGAAGGCGCTACGCGCGCGGCCAGATCCCCGTGGGTGACCATACCGACCAGCAAACCGTCCTTGCAGACGGGAAGGACGCCGGTGTCGCACGATTTCAATTTGCGGGCGACATCCTCGACATAGGCGTCCGCATGGACGACGTCGAATTTCCGGGTCATTAGCTCTCCAGCGGTCATCGGAACGATCCTCTCTGGACGATGGGGTTCGGCCCGCAGCGGCTTGATCCAACTATGCCCCCCGCCCGACGCAGAGGAATAACAAGTCCCATGCCACTGAATTCCATTTGGAGCGGGCGTTCCCCGATCTACAGGGAACACCAGAAATTGCGGGCGCATGCGTACCCTTGCCCGGAACCTCGCGCCGCGACAGGCTCCGGCCGGCGCCCCTTCGAGCGTGAAGAAAAGGGAGGATTTTCCCGATTTTCTTGTAAGATATGCCGCAATCTATTCGATAGGGAGTTCCCCTACAATGTTCCCCTCAGGGCCCGCGCAAGTTCCGCTTCCCCCCGAATTCTGGCTCACCCTCTGCTTGGCAGGCGTCCGGAAGTTCCACGCCGCGCCTTCTCGAAAGGAGACCCGTTCCATGGCACGCCCGTTCTGGAAGGGGAGCATCAGCTTCGGTCTGGTGGAAATCCCGGTGAGCCTGCAGCCGGCGGTCAAGACGAACGAGCTCAGCTTTTCCCTACTCGACCGGAAGGATTTCTCGCCGGTCGGAAACAAGCGATACAACAAGAGCACCGGCCGCGATGTCCCGTGGGACGAGGTCGTGCGGGGATACGAATACGAGCCGGATGAATACGTCGTGCTCAGCGACGAGGAGCTGCGTCGGGCGAACGTGGAGGCCAACGAGACGATCGAGATCCTCGAGTTCGTGGAGCGATCGGAGATCGACCCGATATTCTACGACACCCCCTACTACGTCGAGCCGCTCAAGAGGGCGAGCAAGAGCTACGCTCTGCTCCGCACGGCGCTGGAGAGGAGCGACAAGGTCGGGGTCGCCCGGGTGGTCTTGCGGACGCGACAGCGTATCGCGGCCCTTCTGGTGCGGGGACCGGTCCTGGTATTGGATCTGCTGCGGTATGCGCACGAAATAAGGAGCCTGAGCGAGATCGATGTGCCGGCCAAATCCGCAAAGGGCGCCGGTGTTTCGGAACGCGAGCTCAGGATGGCCCAGCAGCTCATCGCCGGGATGACAGGGAAGTGGGATCCCGCCAAGCACAAGGATGAATACCGCGACGACGTCCTCGCGCTGGTTCGGCGCAAGGTCCGCGCGGGGCAGACACATACGATCGTCGAGCCCGGGGAATCCAAGGAGCGGCGACCCGCGCGCTCCGAGGTCATGGACCTCATGCCGCTCCTGAAGCGGAGCCTCGCCGAGCGAAGCGGAGAGGGCCGCCGCGGCCCCAAGGCGAAGCGTGCCGCAGCTGGCACCCGCCGCCGAAGGAGCGCCTAGGGGATGACCCTCACGCTCTACCGTCGCAAGCGCGATTTCCGCCGGACTCCCGAGCCGCCCGGGACGACCACGGCGGCGTCGAAGAAGGGGCTCCTGTTCGTGATCCAGAAGCACGCCGCTTCCCGGCTGCACTACGATTTTCGCCTCGAATTGGACGGCGTGCTGAAGAGCTGGGCCGTGCCCAAGGGTCC
>Ga0137399_10000637_pt1 | contig 14386 bp, 11 predicted proteins | sample czorhiz316metaG_FD_104810 | JGI IMG/M metagenome (GOLD analysis project Ga0137399, IMG submission 104810) | Vadose zone soil microbial communities from Angelo Coast Range Reserve, California, USA - czorhiz3.16 metaG | ecosystem: Environmental > Terrestrial > Soil > Vadose zone | place: USA...
CGTCGCCGCCGTCACGCTCGGTTGCGCGACCTCACAGCAGTGGACCGACTGGAAAGGCCACCCGACGCACTTCGCCTCCGATGATCACTTGCGCTTCTCGCTCGATACGCCGGAACGGGCCACGCGGATCATGCGCACCGACATGCAGAAGGCGCGCGACCAGGTGTGGTGGGGCAACCCGATCACCGTGAGCCAGGACCAGATCGTGGAGAACTGACGTGATGAAGATCCTTCGTCGTCTCGATCTCGCTTCTGTCCTCTGTCTCAGCGCGCTGGTGTTCGCGGGATGCGCCAAGGCCACGACGCCCTCCACGCGGTCCGCGGCGGCCGGCCTGCCTCAACCCGATCGGATCATCGTGCACGACTTCGCGGTGACCGCGGCCGACGTCGCGCTCGACCGCGGGCAGGGACCGCGGATGATGCGCGACACCGGCTCGGGGGCCCAGTCCGAGGAGGAAGTGCACGTCGGGCAGGCGGTGACCAAGGCGGTCACCGACAACCTGATCAAGAATCTGCGCGAGCACGGCGTCAACGCGGAGCGGGCTGCCGAGGCGGCACCGCCCGGAACGATCACGGCGTCGATCCTCGGCGAGTTCCAGCGCGTGGGCCCGGGCGATCGCGTGGTGCGCACGATCGGGCTCGGCCTCGGCAGCAACGAGGTTCGCACGCGTGTCCAGATCTACCAAGGCGCCGGGACGAACGTGAAGCTGATCGCCGAGAGCGCGACCAGGACAAGCAGCAGCCTCAGGCCCGGCATGGCCGTCATGCTGCCCCTCGGCGCCGCGGCGGGGACCTTCGCCACCACGGCGGTCGTCGTGGGCGGGAGCGCGATCGCCAGCGAGACGTTCTTCGCAACGGTGGAGGCGGACGCCAAGCGAACGGCCGAGGCCATCGTCCAGCGCATCGGCGACTCCTACCAGCGGCAGGGATGGTACTGGACAGACTGAACACCTCCATGTGGCGCCGGGTTCTGTCCTCGAGTCGGTTCGTCGTGATCGTCGCCGTGATCGGTACGTTAGCCAGCGCGCAAGCGCTCGTGCTCTACGGGGCCATCGAGGTGGTCCGCGTCGTGCGCGAGGCGTCGCACGCGGTGGTGTCGTCCGAAGGTTCGAAGATCGTTACGCTCGGCCTCATTCAGGCCGCCGACCTCTTCCTGCTCGGGATCGTGTTGTTCATCATCGCCATGGGACTGTACGCCCTCTTCGTCGACGATACGCTGCCGTTGCCCCCCTGGCTGCAGCTCCACGACCTCGAGGATCTCAAGGCCAACCTGATCAGCGTCGTGATCGCCGTGCTGGCGGTGCTGTTCCTGAGCGAGGTCGTGAAGTGGGACGGGCGGCGCGAGCTGCTCGGTATCGGCGTGGGTATCGCCGCCGTGATCGCGGGACTCACGTTCTTCCTCTCGCACAAGATCGACGGGAAGGATTGAGGGCGTTCGCCGGTCGTCGCGACGATCCGGCGAGAGCACGTGCGAGATGGCGCGAAGGATCTGGCACCGCGCGGCAATCCGTCGTTCGTCCTACGGCGAAGGTCCTATAGGGCGCTCGCCGTCGGTGGCGGTAGGGTCTGGGGGGTAAGGAAGGAGGGTCTGCGGTGAGGCTCGAGCGGCCTGGCCCCGCGTGGCCCAGGATCCTCGCGGGGCAGAAGGCGCTGGTCACCGGCGCCAACTCGGGCATCGGCAAGGCCGTCGCGATCAAGGCCGACGTCTCGAACGAGGCCGAGGTCCAGGCGATGTGATGTTCGATGCCTTCGGGACGATCGACATCCTCGTCGCCAACGCCGGCCTGCAGCGCGACGCGGCCATCGACGAGATGAGGCCGTGTGCGAGTTCAAGCGCCGCGGCGTGCGCAACGAGGTCTCGGCCGCGGCCGGGAAGATCGTCCAGATGAGCTCGGTCCACCAGCTCATTCCCTGGGCGGGCCACTGCAACTACACGGCGTCGAAGGGCGGCCTTCATATGCTCATGCAGACCCTGGCGCAAGAGCTGGCGCGGCACGGCATCCGGGTGAACAGCATCGGTCCCGGTGCGATCCGCACGCCGATCAACAAGCAAGCCTGGGAGACGCCGGCGGCCTACAACGACCTCATGCGTCTCATTCCGTACCAGCGCATCGGGGGTCACCGTCTTCCTGGCGTCGGATATGGCCGACTACATCACGGCGCGACCATTTTCGTCGACGGGGGCATGACCTGTTACCCGTCCTTTGCCACGGGTGGCTGATGGCGATGAAATCTGGGTTCGCGATCTGCGTCGTCGTGGTGCTGGCCATGGCCGGCCGGGCCACCGGCCAGGAGATTCGCCCCACGCTCGACAAGATCAAGGAGACTGGTGTCGTCCAGCTGGGCTACCGGGAGACGTCCCGTCCATTTTCCTTCCGCGGCAGCGAGGGTCAGCCGGCCGGATTCTCGGTCGACCTCTGCCTGCAGGTGGCCGGCGCGATCCGAGAGTCGCTCAAGATCCCCGAGCTCAAGGTCGCCTGGGTGACGGTGACGCCGGCCGACCGCATCGCGAAGCTCGTCAAGGGCACGATCGACCTCGAGTGTGGGTCGACCACGATCACCTTCGGGCGCATGGAGCAGGTCGCCTTCAGCCACATGATCTCCGTCGACGGCGGGAGCCTGCTGGCCACCGCCGACTCCGGCATCGGCATGGTGAAGGACCTCGCCGGCAAGCGCGTCGGCGTGATCCCCAACACGACCACGGAGAAGGCCCTCGCCGCGGCGCTCGCCGGCGCGTCCATTCAGGCGAAGGTGATCCCGGTGGCCGAGCACGGTGAGGGCCTGCGGGGTCTCGATGAGGGGCGGCTCGACGCCTACGCCTCGGATCGTCTCCTGCTCGCGGGCCTGCTGACCACCGCCGGGAACCCGGCGAAGCTCCGGCTGAGCGGCGAGTACTTCTCGTACGAGCCGTACGGGCTCATGATGCGTCGCGGGGACAACGCCTTTCAGGCGAGGGTGAACCGCACGCTCTCCACGCTCTACCGCTCTGGTCTCGTCCAGATCTACGAGCGGTGGTTCGGGCCCTTCGCGACGGCCAGCCCGCTGGTGAAGGCCCTCTACCTCCTTCATAGCTGGCCGGACTGACCCTGAAGGGCTCACGTCGGGGGTGCCGTGATGGGCAGTGATGGCCGGCGCGCGGCGACACTGGCGCTCGCGCTTCTGTTCGCGGCGCCGTCTCTAGGAGAGGGCGAGTCGCTCAACGCCGCTTACCTCCGCGTCAGCACGTCGGTGGTCGTGATCCGTGCCCAGGGCCAGGAGGTGACCGAAGGAGGCACCGTCAGGTTCAAGGAGATCGGCTCGGGCGTGCTGATCTCGCCGGACGGGAAAGTGGCGACCGCCGCGCATGTGGTGCAAACGATGCAGAACATCACCGTGGAGTTCCTCGGCGAGGAGCCAGTGGCCGCGCGCGTGATTGCCTCCGAGCAATGGGCCGACATCTCGATCCTCCAGGTCTCGCTGGTGCCCCGCGGCGCCACGGTGTCGAAGCTCGCCGACTCCGATCCCGCCCGCGTCGGGGATCCGGTCTTCATCGTTGGCGCGCCCTACGGTCTCAGCTATTCGCTGAGCGAGGGGATCATCAGCGCGCGGTGGGCCGCCAACACGGTCACCAAGGACTTCCCGCTGGCCGAGTTCTTCCAGACCGACGCGGTGATCAATACCGGCAACTCCGGCGGGCCGATGTTCACCCGGGCGGGCGAGCTGATCGGGATCGTCAGCCACAACATCACGAAGTCGGGCGGGAGCGAAGGGCTCGGCTTCGTCGTCACCGCGAATACCGTGAAGAGCCTGCTGGTGGATCGGAACCGCGGGTTCTTCGGGTTCGATGCCATGCTGGTGTCGGGGGCAATGGCCCAGGCACTCAACGTGCCGCAGTCGGGGGGGTTCCTCGTGAAGCAGGTGGCCAAGGATTCGGTGGCCGACAAGCTCGGGCTCAAGGGAGGAGACCGCATCGGCATCGTGGAAGGCCAGCATATCGTCGTCGGGGGCGATATCTTGCTCGCGGTCCAGGGGATCACCATGGCCAGCGCCGCCGACCGCGCCACAATCCTCAGGAAGCTCGAGACCATCCACGAGGGCGAGGACCTGCGTGTCAAGGTCTTCCGCGGCGGCAAGGTCGTGGAGCTCACGACGATTTTTACCGGCTTCTAGATTGGGTGGGGCCCGATCGGGCCCGCGGAGGCACGACATGAACCCCTTGGTGGATGTCGCCGAGCAAAAGCGGTTGAACGACGCACGCGAGACGCACGTCCCCTGGAAGAAATGGGGACCATACCTCAGCGAGCGACAGTGGGGGACGGTCCGCGAAGACTACAGCGACGATGGCGACGCGTGGGGCTATTTCTCCCATGACCAGGCTCGCTCTCGGGCATATCGGTGGGGCGAGGACGGGCTGGGGGGACTCTGCGATGAAAAGCAGCGGCTATGCTTTGCGCTCGCGCTGTGGAACGAGCGGGATCCCATCCTGAAAGAGCGGCTGTTCGGGCTCACCAACGCCGAGGGAAACCACGGCGAAGATGTCAAGGAGTACTACTTCTACATCGACAGTACGCCGACCCACTCGTACATGAAGTATCTCTACAAGTACCCGCAGCGTGAGTATCCGTATCGCGACCTGGTGGAGACGAACCGGGGACGATCTCGGGAAGAGTTCGAGTATGAGCTGCTCGATACCGGCGTATTTGACGACGACCGATATTTTGACGTGTTCGTCGAGTATGCGAAGGAGAGCCCGGAAGACATCCTCATTCGCATCACGGTTCACAATCGCGGGCCTGAAACGGCCCGGCTTCGTGTGTTGCCGACGCTCTGGTTCCGAAACACCTGGTCCTGGGGCGAGGAGCATCCGAAGCCTGTGCTACGCGCAGTGGGGCCCGGCGCCATTCACGCCTCACACCATGAGTGTGGCGAGTACTGGCTGTCTTGTGAGGGGACCCCGGAGTTGCTCTTCACGGAGAATGACAGCAATGCGCATCGTCTGTGGGGTCAGGCCAATGCGTGTCCCCACGTCAAGGATGCGTTCCACGAGTACATCATCTCGGGGCATGGCGAGGCGGTAAATCCCGCCAAGGTCGGAACCAAGGCCGCGGCCCACTATGCCCTGGACGTGCCCGGCGGCGGAAGCAGAACCGTCCGCCTGCGTCTGGCGGCCGCCCCGCTCGACGATGCGTTCGGCGGTTTCGAGAGGATATTCGCGAGCCGGATGGCCGACGCCGACGAATTTTACGACCGGATCACCCCGCGATCACTGAGTGACGATCAGCGCCGGGTGCATCGCCAGGCGCTCGCGGGAATGCTGTGGAGCAAGCAGTACTACTATTTCGACCTGGAGCAGTGGCTGCGCGAGCACGGGAGTCACCCGCTCATCGAATCCGGCCGCACAGGCGTGCGGAATACCGAATGGTTTCATATGCTCAACAGCGATGTGATCTCCATGCCGGACAAGTGGGAGTACCCGTGGTATGCGGCCTGGGACCTCGCCTTCCACACGATCTCCCTGTCGCTGGTGGACTTTGATTTCGCCAAGGAGCAGCTGTTGCTGATGCTGCGCAGTCTCTATGTCCATCCCAGTGGGCAAATTCCCGCGTACGAGTGGAACTTCAGCGATGTGAATCCGCCGGTGCACGCCTGGGCCACGCTCTACCTCTACAAATTCGAGCGGACGCTCGGCCGGGCGGACCTTCGTTTCCTCGAACGCTCGTTTCAGGGGCTGATGCTGAATTTCAACTGGTGGGTCAACCGCAAGGACCCCGCTGGGCGCAACGTGTTCGCCGGGGGATTTCTGGGTCTCGACAACATCGGCGTCTTCGACCGCAGCGCGCAGCTCCCCACGGGCGGCTCTCTGGAGCAGGCTGATGGGACGGCGTGGATGGCGTTTTACTGCCAGAACATGCTGGAGATGGCGCTGATCTTGACCGAATACGACCCGATGTACGAAGAGGTCGCTTTTAAGTTCGTGCAGCATTTCATGTGGATCTCCTACGCGATGGACCGCATCGGCGAGCATGCCGACGAGATGTGGGATGAACAGGACGGCTTCTTTTACGATCTGCTGCGGCTGCCCGACGGCCAGGCGATGCGACTAAAAGTAAGGTCGCTGGTTGGGCTCCTGCCGCTGTGTGCGGCGACGGTGTTCGATAGCGACGCCGCGGCGCGTTACCCGAAGCTGATCGAGCTGATCGCCCTGTTCCGCAAACGCCATCCCGAGTTGATTTCCCATATGGCCCCGACCAGCGAGGGATTCGTCGGATACAAAGGACGGCGTCTGCTGTCGATCCTCAACAAGAAGAAGCTCGAGCGAGTGCTCGCGTACTTGCTCGACGAGAATGAATTTCTCGGGCCCCACGGCATTCGCTCTCTATCGCGGTATCACCTGGATCATCCGTTCGTGTTTCACGTCGGTGGTCAGGAATACAAGGTCCAGTACCTGCCCGGCGAATCCAACACCGGAATGTTCGGAGGGAACTCGAACTGGCGGGGGCCCGTCTGGATGCCCGTCAACGCGCTGCTGATCCGTGCGCTGCTGAATCTGCACAGCTTCTACGGCGATGAATTCAAGGTTCAGTGCCCGACCGGCTCGGGACCGTACTTGACCCTGTTCGAAGTGGCCCAAGAGATCTCCCGCCGGCTGACGAGCACGTTTCTGCGCGCGCCTTCGGCCCCTTCGACAGGCTCAGGGCGGGGCCAGGCTGGCCGGCGGCCGGTCTACGGAGGGACCGCCAAGTTCCAGGACGATCCGCACTGGCGCGATCTGATTCTCTTCCATGAATACTTCCACGGCGATAACGGCGCGGGGCTCGGCGCCAGCCACCAGACGGGGTGGACCGGTTTGACCGCGGTTCTTCTCGACCTGTTCGGGCGTCTCGAGGCCAAAGATTTGGAGGTGGAACCCGAGGAACTTGTCACCCGGCTCGCGACGACGCAAGTAGGCGGGGAACAGGAGGCCACGAGGTGAGCCAGCCGGTCCCGCTGACGTCCGCGGCGGCACCTCCGCGCAGGCTTACCTCCGAAGAATCGCCCGACGATTTTTCGCTGGTCCTCGGCGGGCCGTTATATCAGCTCTGGCGGCGGACGCGTCTGGCCGGAAACACTCTGGACTTGCTCCAGCGACGCATCATCGTCATCGCACTGTTCGCCTGGGCGCCGTTGCTGGTGCTGTCCGTCGTCGAGGGCCGCGCGTGGGGCGGCGGGGTGACGTTGCCGTTTCTCTACGACCTGGAGGTGCATGTTCGCTTTCTGGTCGCGCTGCCGCTGCTCGTGGTGGCGGAGCTCGTCGTCCACCAACGCATGCGCCCGATGATCCAGCAGTTCGTGGAGCGTCGCCTGATTCCGGACACGGCGCGGGCGAACTTCGACGCCATTCTGGCGTCGGCCCTGCGCCTGCGCAACTCCGTCGTGGCGGAGGTGGGGCTGATCGCGTTCGTGTACGGGGTCGGCGTGATGGTCATCTGGCGGACGCACACCGCCGTGGATGTCGCGAGTTGGTACGGCGCAACGGCGCGGGGAAGATGGCAGCCGTCGCTGGCAGGCTGGTGGTTCGGCTGCGTAAGCCTGCCGCTGTTCCAGTTCATTCTGCTGCGCTGGTATTTCCGGTTGTTCGTCTGGGCACGCTTCCTCTGGCACGTGTCGCGCATCGGGCTGAAGCTCATGCCCACCCATCCGGACCGCTGTGGTGGCCTGGGGTTTCTCGCGAATGTCTGTCCCGCCTTTGCGCCGGTGCTGCTCGCCCAGGGCGCTGTGCTGGCGGGGACGATCGCAAACAAAATCTTTTTCACCGGGGCGAAGCTGCCGCAATTCAAGCTGGAGATCATCGCCGTGGCGGCCGTGACGCTGCTCTCCGTGCTGGGGCCGCTGCTGGTGTTCATTCCGGTCCTGGGCCACGCGAAGCGCGTCGGCCTGCGCGAATACGGCTCGCTGGCCCAACGCTACGTGCGCGACTTCGACGACAAGTGGCTGCGGGGCGGCGCGCCGCCCGCGGAAGCGTTCGTCGGAAGCGCCGACATCCAGTCGCTGGCCGACCTCGGCAACAGCTTCGAGGTCGTGAGCGGCATGAGGTGGGTCCCTTTTACCAAGGAAGCGGTGCTTCAACTCGCCGTGTTCATACTCCTGCCCCTGCTGCCGTTGACGCTAACGATGATTTCGCTGGAGCAGCTGCTCGAGGCGTTCCTGAAGGTCGTCTTCTGAGGCTGATCCGCCGGACTGCCGAGCCAGGCCGATGGGACCAAAGTCCGATGGCGCCCGGCGGTGCGCGCGCCTGAGAATCACGAGCCTGTCACCTGTGCGCCCACTGAAGGATTCGAGCCGAGGGGGATGTGCGATGCGTTTATGGGCCGGGATCCTCGCGCGCGCCGATATGGAGAAGGTACGGCGCGTCCTCTTCATGGCGCTCGCCGGTTGGGTGCTGGCGGCGTGGATGCTGGTCGCTGGCTGCGACCGCGTCACGGCGTCGAAGGTGGCCGCCGCGCCGCCGCCGCCCACGGTCGTGGTCGCCCCGGTGCTCGTGCGCGACACGCCGATCGTGCGCGATTTCGTGGGGCGTACGGAGGCGGTTCCAACCGTCGAGATCCGGGCCCGCGTCGCGGGCGTGCTGGAGCAAGTTCGGTTCAGAGAGGGCTCCGAGGTCAAGAAGGGCCAGGTGCTGTTCGTGATCCAGCCGGATGAGTACAACGCCGCGCTGCAGGCCGCCCAGGCCCAGCTGGCCAAGGCGCAGGCCGACCTGACCCGGGCGCGGGACGTCTCGATCGCGGATCGCGGCCGTGCCCACCTCGATCAGGCGAAGGCCGAGCTCGAGAAAGCGCGGATGGACGTGGCCCGATATCGTCCGCTCGCGCAGGAGAAGGCGATTCCGCAACAGGATCTGGACTCCGCCGTCTCCCGTCAGCAGGTGGCCGTGGCTGGGGTCGAGGCCGCCGAAGCCGCCTTCAAGGACACGGTGCTCGCCCAGCGGACCGCCATCCAGCTCGCGGAGGCCGCGGTCGAGTCGGGCAAGGCCTCGGTCACCCAGGCCGAGCTCAACGTGAGCTACACCGTGGTCCATGCGCCGATCACCGGCATCATCGGCAAGCTCGCGGTCGACACCGGCAACCTCGTCGGCAAGGCCGAGCCGACGCTGCTCGCCACGGTGTCGGCCATCGATCCGATGTATGTGGACTTCGCCATCACCGAGGCCGACTACCTGCGGCTGGTCAAGCGAGTGCCCGGGCTGGGTCGCGGAGAAGTGCGCCGGGACGGTGCGCCGACGTTCGAGTTGATCGTGGCCGACTCCACCACGTTTCCTCACAAGGGCCGGCCCGTTTTTGTCAACCGCGCCGTCGACGTGAAGACGGGCACCATCGAGGTCCGGGCGGAGTTCCCCAATCCCGAACGGGTGCTGCGCGCGGGCCAGTTCGGACGGGTGCGCGCCGTCACCGAGGACCTGCCGAACGCGATCCTGGTCCCGCAGCTCGCGGTGCAGGAGCTGCAGGGCGCCAAGACCGTGCTGGTCGTCGGCGAGGGTGACAAGGTCGCGCTGCGCACCGTGACGCTGGGCGACGCATACCAGGACTTCTACGTCGTCACCGCCGGACTCAAGGCCGGGGAACGCGTCATCGTGGAGGGGATCCAGAAGGTCCGGCCCGGGACCCAGGTCAAGGCCGAGCTCAAGTCGGCGGCGCCTTCACCGGCGCGTTAGCGAGCCGTGGCCACCTTTTTCATCCGCCGCCCGATCGTTGCCATCGTCATCTCGATCCTCATCGTGCTGCTCGGGACTTACACGCTCCTCCGGCTCAGCTTCGAGCAGTACCCCTTCCTGGCGCCCCCGACCATCCGCGTCACCGCCACCTACCCGGGGGCGTCGGCGCTGGCGGTCGAGCAATCCGTGGCGACGCCGGTCGAGCAGGAGGTCAACGGCGTCGACCGGATGATCTACATGAAGTCGTCGAACACGAGCGACGGCCGCATGCAGCTCGACGTGAACTTCGAGGTCGGCGTCGACCAGGACACCGCCAACGTGCTCACCCAGAACCGGGTTTCGTCGGCCCAGGCGCGACTGCCGCAGGAGGTGATCGCGCAGGGCGTGACCGTGAAGAAGCAGAGCCCCAGCATCCTCATGCTGATCTCGCTCTACTCGCCCGGGGGGAGCTACGATGCGCGGTTCCTGATCAACTACGCCTCGATCAACCTGCGCGACCAGATCCTGAGAATCCCGGGGATCGCCCAGGTCGATCTCTTCGGTGGCACCGACTACGGTCTTCGAATCTGGCTCCGGCCCGACAAGCTCGCCAAGCTGGGGCTGACCCCGTCCGACGTGATCGCCGCGGTCAAGGAGCAGAATCTACAAGCCCCGGCGGGCCGCATCGGGGCGGCACCGACACCCGCCGATCAGGCGTTCACCTTCACGGTCAGCGCGCCCGGCCGCCTCGTCACGCCCGACGAGTTCTCGAACATCATCGTTCGGGCCGCCGCCAGCGGCGCCCCCGTCCGCATCAAGGACGTGGGGCGCGCGGAGCTGGGCAGCCAGGACTACAACTCGTTCGGGCGCCTCGACGGGAAGCCCTCCGGCGCGATGGCGGTGTACCTGCTCCCCGGGGCGAATCAGCTCCAGGCGGCCAAGACGATCTACGAGACCATGGCCACGGCCAAGGGACTGTTTCCGCCGGATCTCGACTACAAGGTCGTCTACGACACCACGCCGGCGGTGGAGGCCTCGATCGAGTCGATCGTGCACACCTTCGTCGAGGCGCTCGTCCTCGTCACGCTCGTGGTGTTCATCTTCTTGCAGAACGTTCGCGCGACGATCATCCCTCTCCTGACCGTGCCCGTGTCGCTCCTCGGCACCTTCATCTTCTTCCCGCTGCTCGGTTTCTCGCTCAACACGCTCTCGATGTTCGGCCTCGTGCTGGCGATCGGCATCGTCGTGGACGACGCGATCGTCGTCGTCGAGGCGGTCATGCACCACATCGAGCACGGCCTGAGCCCGCGGGATGCGACCGTCCAGGCCATGAAAGAGGTGTCGGCGCCGGTCGTGGGCATCGCCCTCATCCTCTCGGCCGTGTTCGTGCCCGTCGCGTTCCTGGGCGGCCTGACCGGCCAGATGTACCAGCAGTTCGCGCTCACCATTGCCATCTCGGTGCTGCTCTCGGCCTTCAGCGCGCTGTCGCTGTCGCCGGCGCTCTGCGCCATGCTGCTCAAGCCTGCCCGCGCCCCGCGGGGCCCGCTCGGTGTCTTCTTCCGCGGATTCAACCGGGTGTTCGACACGGCGACGAAGGGTTATGTGAGCGTCGCCCGCCTGCTCATCCGGCGCGCGGTGGTCACGATCCTGCTCGTGGGCGTGGTGGTGGTCGGGGTGGGTCTGCTCGGGCGCGTGTTGCCGGCCGGGTTCATCCCCGAGGAGGACCAGGGTCTCTTCGGCATCGCCGTGCAGCTCCCGCCGGCGGCCTCCCTCGAGCGGACGAGCGCCGTGCTGGGCAAGGTGGAAGCCATCCTCGCGAAGACGGAGGGCATCGACTCTTACCAGACGATCGGGGGCTATGGCGCGGTCACCAGCACCTATCAGCCGAACTTCGGGACCGTATTCGCCCGCCTCAAGCCGTGGGGCGAGCGGCACGGCGAATCGCTGCACGTCAAGGGCCTCATGGCCCGGGTGCACCGCGAGCTCGCGCAGATCCCGGAGGCGGTGGCCTTTCCGTTCAACATCCCGACCATCTCCGGCTTCGGCGCGTCGGCGGGCTTCAACTTCCTGCTTCAAGACAGGAGCGGCACGCTGAGCGTCGAGCAGCTCGGCGTCCACACGCGCGCCTTCATGACCGCGGCGCGCCAGCGACCTGAGCTCGCCACGCTCTTCACCTCGTTCGACCCGACGTACCCTCAAGTCAAGGTGGAGCTGGACCGCGAGAAGGCGCGCACCCTGGGCGTCCCGGTGAACGAGGTCTTCCAGGCCATGTCGGCGGCGATGGGCGGCGCGTACGTCAACGACTTCAACCGATTCGGGCGGCTCTACCGCGTGTACGTCCAGGCGGACGCCGACTACCGCCGCAAGCCGGAGGACATCGGCAACATCTACGTCCGCAGCCGTACGACCGGGACCATGATCCCGCTCTCGACGCTTCTCAGCATCTCGTCGCAGCCGGGTACGGAGATCACCACCCGCTTCAGCCTGCTGCGCTCGGTGGAAATCAACGGCACGCCCGCGCGCGGCGTGAGCTCCGGGCAGGCCCTCGCCGCGCTCGAGGACGTCTTCCGGCAGACGATGCCCAAGGAGATGGGGTTCGCTTACTCGTCGCTGTCGTACCAGGAGAAGGTGGCCCCTGCCGCCGCGCCGACGTTCGTCCTCGCGATCGTGTTCGTCTTCCTCCTGCTGGCAGCCATGTACGAGAGCTGGCGCCTGCCGTGGGCCGTGCTGCTCGGCTCGCCGCTGGTCGCGCTCGGCGCCTTTTTCGGCGTCTGGCTCATGGGCTACGACAACAACGTGTACGTGCAGATCGGGCTCATCATGCTCGTCGGCCTCGCCGCCAAGAACGCGATCCTGATCGTCGAGTTCGCGAAGGCCAAGCACGACGCGGGCCAATCGGTCGAGGAGGCCGCGCTCGAGTCCGCCCGGCTGCGCTTCCGGCCCATCCTGATGACGGCCTTCGCCTTCATCCTCGGCGTCGTGCCGCTGATGCTGGCGAGCGGGGCTGGGGCAGGCGCGCAGAACGTCATGGGCACGGCGGTGTTCTGGGGGATGCTGGTCGCCACCGCGCTCGGAGTGTTCCTCATTCCCGGGAACTTCGCCTTCGTCGAGGGGCTCGGCCGCCGCCGCTCGTCGGCGACGCATCGCGTGACCGAGTCCGCCGCGCCCGCGGCCGTGCCAGGCACGCAGCACGCGTGAGGCACCGCGCGGTCCTGGCGGCGGCGCTCCTGGCCGCGGCGTTCCTGCTGGCCGGCTGCACGCTCGGTCCCGACTACAAGCGGCCGCCGGTCTCGTCGCCGTCGTCGTTCCGCGGCGTGACGCCCGCGGAGGCCGCCGCGCCGGAGTCGCTCGCCGACGTCGCGTGGTGGAAGCTCTTCCAGGACGAGACGTTGCAGGCGCTGATCGGAACGGCGCTGGGCGAGAACTATGATCTGCGCGTGGCCGCCGCGCGCATCCTCGACGCCCGCGCTCAGGTGACGATTACCCGGTCCTTCCAGTTCCCAGGGGTCAACGCCTCGGCGAGCGGGACGTGGTTGCACGTCGAGGGCCGCCGCGCGCCGCTCCAGTTTCAGGACACGCTGCAGGGCGCGGGGGGATTCGATCTCGGCTTCGAGCTCGACTTCTGGGGGCGCCTGCGGCGCGCGACCGAGGCGGCACGCGCGGAGTTGCTTGGCACCGAGGCAGCGCGGCGGTTGGTCGTGACGACGCTCGTGAGCGACGTCGCCTCGACCTATTTTCTGCTCCGGGCGTTCGATCTCGAGCGGGACATCGCGCGGCAGACGCTGGCCTCGCGGCAGGACTCCCTGCGGCTCGTCAGGATGCGCGCCGAGGGTGGGGTGGCGGCGCTCATCGACGTGCATCAGGCCGAGATTCTGGTCGCACAGGCGGCCGAGGTCATCACCGACGCCGACCGCGCCATCGAGCAGACGGAGAACGCGCTGAACGTGCTCCTCGGCAGGAATCCCGACACCGTGCCGCGCGGCCGCGGCGTCGGGGAGCAGTTCGCGGGGCCGCCGGCGCCACCGGGCGTCCCGTCGTCGTTGCTCGAGCGCCGGCCGGACATCCAGCAGGCGGAGACGCAGCTCGCCGCCGCCACCGCGCGCATCGGCGTCGCCAAGGCCGACTACTTTCCTCGCGTCTTCGTCACCGGCGCCGCCGCCGCGGGCGGCATCTCGATCGATGGCTCGACGTTCGGGCCGCAGGGCCTCTTCGCGATCGGTCCCTCGATGACGCTGCCGATCTTCAACGCCGGACGCGTCGGCGCGGGCCTGGACGCCGCCCGGGCCCGGGCGGACGCGGCGCTGGCCCAGTATCGGCAAACGATCATCCAGGCGTTTCGCGAGGTGGCCGACGGCCTGGTCGAGTACCGGAAGCGCCAGGAATTCCGGGTTCAGCAGGAGGCGCTCGTCATCGCGTCGCGCGAGACGACGCGTCTGGCGAATGTCCGGTACCGCGGCGGCGTGTCGAGCTACCTCGAGGTGCTCGACAGCGAGCGCCAGCTCTTCGACTCGGAGCTGGGCCTGGTGCGTTCCCGGCGCGACGAGCTCCTGGCCGTCGTTCGCATCTACAAGGCGCTGGGGGGCGGGTGGCAGGAGTGATCGTCCCGGGACCCGCAGCCCAGCCTCGTCGTCGAAACCGGTCTGATGGCGCTCGACGGGAGGCTCGAGATGCTCGGCTAACGGACGCGCTTCAGGCTGACCATCGCGGTGCCGAAGCGGGCCTCGCCCTGGAGCCGGATCC
>Ga0137399_10000639_pt1 | contig 14375 bp, 11 predicted proteins | sample czorhiz316metaG_FD_104810 | JGI IMG/M metagenome (GOLD analysis project Ga0137399, IMG submission 104810) | Vadose zone soil microbial communities from Angelo Coast Range Reserve, California, USA - czorhiz3.16 metaG | ecosystem: Environmental > Terrestrial > Soil > Vadose zone | place: USA...
CATTTCAACATTGGGCCAGCGGCGAGGGCTTCGACCATTTCTACGGCTTCATGGCTGCGGATGCCGACGATTACCGCACCCTGGTCTGGAACGATCATCGTCAGGCGGAAACGTGGGTGGACAAGCCCGGATACCATCTGACCACAGATCTCGCCGACCAGGCCATCGCGAATATCACGTCGCATGTCTCGGTCTATCCCGATCGTCCTTTCTTCCAGTTCTGGGCGCCGTGCGCCATGCACTCGCCGCATCAGGTCGAGCAGAAGTACATCGACATGTACAGGAGCAAGTTTGACATGGGCTGGGACAAGGCCAGGGAAATCATCTTTGCCAGGCAGATGGAGATGAAGATCCTTCCCGCGGGCACCAAGCTCTCCAACGGCATCCCGGAGATCCCCCGCTGGGACAGCCTCAGTGCCGAGCAGAAGAAGCTCTATGCCCGCGAGATGGAGGTCTTTGCCGGCCTGCTGACCCAGACCGACGAGCAAATCGGTCGCATGGTCGCCACCCTCAAGCGCACTGGGCAATATGACAACACGCTGATCATGCTCACGGCCGACAACGGCGCCAGTGGCGAAGGCGGAATGAATGGGACGTATAACGAATCCACGGTGTCGAACGGCGTGCAGGCGACTCTCGAAGAGAATCTGAAGCACTACGACGAGTGGGGCGGCCCCAGCACCTACCCGCACTATCACGCGGGCTGGGCCATGGCCGGGAACACGCCGTTCAAATACTGCAAGCAGATCGTGCATAACGGCGGCGTCGCCGACGGCCTCATCATCACCTGGCCCAAGGGCATCCAGGCCAAGGGCGAGATCAGGAATCAGTACAGCTACGTCACTGACCTCATGGTCACGGCGCTGGACGTCACCGGTACGACATTCATGGAGGAGATCGACGGCGTCAAGCAGATGCCCGTGGACGGCATCAGCCTCGCCTATTCCTTCAACCAGGCCGACGCCGCTTCGGCGCGCACCGAGCAGTATTACGAGCAGCTCGGCAACCGCGCGATGTATAAGGACGGCTGGAAAGCGGTGACCATCCACGGCAACCGCATGCCCTGGGTGATTGCCGGCACGTTCTCTTTCGATAAGGACGTGTGGGAATTGTATAACCTCAACCAGGACTTCTCCGAAACCAACAACCTCGCGGCCAAGTATCCCGAAAAGCTCGAAGCGTTGAAAAAGCTATGGGATGAGCAGGCTTGGAAGAACAACGTGTATCCGCTCTACGATGACGTGGGCAACAGGTTCGCGAAGCAATTCAAACGCGCCTTTGGCGACCGGAAGAATTTCACCTACTACGCGCCGGGGGCCGAGCGCATTCCCGAGGCAGTTTCCGCGCCGATCAAGGACAAGTCGCACGCCATCGAGACCACGCTCGATCTCACCGGCAAGGAAGAGGGCGTCATCGTGGCCTGCGGCGGCGTGAATGGCGGCTACACCCTGTTCATTGCCGACCACAAGCTGCACTACGACTACAACTACCTGAACGCGAAACGATACGCGATCGTGTCGCCGATCCTGCCAACGGGGAAGGTGGATCTGAAGTTCAACTTCATCAAAACCGGCAAGCAGAAGGGCACCGGAGAGTTGTTTGTGAACGGGAAGAAAGTGGCAGAGGGCGTCATTGATCAAGTCGTGTGGAGCACGTTCTCGCTCAGCGAGACCTTCGATGTCGGCGTGGATAACGGCACGCCGGTCTCGAACAACTACAAAGCGAAGGATCACTTCCCCTTCACCGGCCAGATCGACAAAGTGGTCATTAGCGTGACCGGCGAAAACGCGGACTTGGCGAAGGAGCCCGTCGATACCGGGGTCGAATAATCCGGGCTTTGAGCGTGATGAGGCTGGGAGGGGGTGACATGACAGGTTCTGCTGTCGATCGCTCGCAGAATGCGTACGCGCGCTTTGCTGGCTTCATGTACTTGTTCGTCGATTTCGCGTATCTGGTGGGCCTGTTCATCACGAGTCGGTTTCAGGTCGCCGGCAACGTCATGGAGACCGCTCACAGGATTGTCGCGGCTGAGTCGCTGTATCGGATTGGGCTGGCGAGCCTGCTGGTCGGCGCCTTGTGCACCGTCTTCCTGGCTGCAGGCCTTTACGGGACGCTCCAGGCGATCGACCACAAGCTTGCGTTGCAGGCTCTGGTATTTCGAGTGGTGGAGGCGACCGTCTTCGCGGTCGTGAGCGTGCTCAACTTCGCGTTCCTGCAAATGTACGTCGGCCCCGGGCACTTGAATGCCTTTGATGCGAGCCAGCTCTCGGCCATCTTGAGCGTGCGTTCGGCGGCAAGCATCGTGGGATTCAATGTCGCCGCCATCTTTTTCAGCATGGGCTCCATTCTGTTCTTCTATTTATTCCTCAGATCGACCTATCTCCCGAGGGTCCTCTCGGCGGTGGGTTTGTTTGGATCGATGCTGGTTCCGATCGTGTGTTTTGGAATCCTGATCGTGCCGCAGGCGGCGAAGTGGTTGGTGTTTGGTTGGATCCCCATCGGAGTCGCGGAAATCGCGGCCGGGCTGTGGCTCCTGGTCAAGGGCGTAGCGACCAGCGGCCCGTCGGAGTCCGCACCCGCAAGCAGATGAGCGCGCGATGAAGGCCTTGAGGTTTCTGAACGCGTTTGCGCTCCTGCTCTGGGCCGCTTCGGCTGCGCAGGCGGCACCTGGGGATACGACCATCTCCGAACCCGCGATGGGTTTCGTCTTCGAGGTCCCCCGTGGCTGCATCGTTAGACACAGCGTCAATGGGCGAGGCACCCAGATTCCCGGATGGTTTGAAATCGACAACAAGGGTGGCGAGCCGCTGGTCATAGTGCGCACGTTCGGCCCCGGCATTTTCCGGGCACTTCTTGGGGATGGACCGCTCTCTGACCCAGGCGACACGCTGCTGTCTTACGCAAAGGCCGAGGCGCTGCAACGTTGCCTCGACGGTTCTACGCCGGACACCATCGTCGCGCTGCATCGTTACCGAAACGCCAAGGGCACCGAGGTCTTCGAGGTATTTGTGAAGGCCTATCCCGGTACCGACTACATTGGGGAAGAGCCCACCCAGGTTGACTCGGCTGCGGCCGCTGATACGGTCGGGCGATCTCCGGCCGAGGACAGTGCCGCTCCCGCGGTTGTCCGCGGGCCCGTCTTTGTCGTGAATCTGTCTCGTGCGGGGGCGCGCCTCTTGGTCGAGGTCTCTCCCTGGGGCTGGTATGACGGGTTGCCTGCGGAGTGGAGGGAGGTCGCCCAGCTCATCAGCCAGACGGTACGCTGGCTGTAGGCTCGCCGCGGAAGAGCGTCCCCAGCGGGATTCGAAGCGGAAACCCCACCCTCAGCACAGACGGGCACACGCCGCTCCGTACGCAGCGACAACGGTTTAAGCCACTTTCGACCTGATGCTCCCACCGAAGGCGGCTGAGGTGTAGTCTTCCGTCGAAGCCGCGAACCAGCGCGAGTTTTTCGCGAGGCAGTCGCTCCCGTGGCGTAGCACATGCCACGGTGACATCACTCGCGCGCCATGCCGCCACGGCTGGATTGGAGGCGTCTCATGGCAAGATCAGAAGTGGGTCGAGGGAATTCCGCTGACACTCGCGAGCAGCTGTCGGACGAACTACTTCGCGAGCAGCGCGAGTGGCTGCGAGTCACGCTCTCCAGCATTGGCGATGCGGTCGTCACCACGAACACCGACGGGAACGTGACGTTCCTGAACCCGGTGGCGGAATCGTTGACCGGCTGGACGCAGGAAGAGGCGGCTGGGATCCCGCTGGAGCGCATCTTCAAGATCGTCAACGAAGAAACGCGCCGCACGGTCGAGAATCCTGCCACGCGGGCCCTGCGCGATGGCCTGATCGTCGGGCTCGCCAACCACACGCTGCTGGTTGACAAGAATGGCACGGAACGTCCGATCGACGACAGTGCCGCTCCGATTCGCGATGCGAAGGGGGAGGTCGCGGGCGTGGTGCTGGTTTTTCGCGACGTCACCGAACGCCGGCTGCAGGATCGGAAAATCCAGGATGCGCTCGCTTACGCCCAGAGTATCGTGGCGACCGTGCGCGAGCCGATGGTGGTCCTCCATGACGATCTCCGGGTCAAGACCGCGAACCGCTCCTTCTATCAAACCTTCCACGTCTCGCCGGATGAAACCGAGGGCCACCTCATCCACGAGCTGGGAAACCGTCAATGGGACATCCCCAAGTTGCGCTCGATGCTCGAGTCGATCCGGAGCAACGCCCGTCCGTTTGAGGATTTCGAGGTGGAGCACGACTTCCCGGCGATTGGCCCCCGGAGCATGTTGCTCAATGCGCGCCGAGTTCGGGAGAGTGACGGCGTTTCCGAGCTGATTCTGCTCGCCATCGAGGACGTCACGGACCGGAGGACTGCGGAGGCCGACCTTCGAGACTCCGAGCTTCGCTATCGGCGCCTGTTCGAGACGGCGCGGGACGGCATTCTGATTCTCGATGCCGCGACCGGCAAGATCACCGACACCAATCCATTCATTACCGAAGTGCTGGGGTTCACAAAGGACGAGCTGCTCGACAAGGAACTGTGGGAGATCGGTCTGTTCGAGGACAAGGGCGCGAGCCAGCGCGCCTTCCGCCAGCTTCAGGAGCGTGGTCACATTCGCTATGACGACCTGCCGCTCGAGAATCGGAGCGGCCGCCGGGTGGAAGTCGAGTTCGTCAGCAACGTTTACGAGGTGGACCACCGGTCCGTCATCCAGTGCAACATTCGGGACATCAGTGAGCGCCGCCAGCTGGAGCGCGCGCGGGTGCAGACCGAGGCCATGGCAGACCTGCATCGCCGCAAGGACGAGTTCCTCGCGATGTTGTCTCACGAGCTTCGCAGTCCGCTCGCCCCAATCATGAATGCGGTTCATCTGCTGGGTCTCGAGCGGCCAAGCGAAACCGCACTCCAAAAGCAGGCGCGAAGCATCATCGAGCGCCAGGTCGGGCAGCTCAGGGTGCTGGTGGACGATCTGCTGGAGATCTCGCGCATTACGACCGGCAGGATCCGGCTCCACGAGGAAGATGTGGACATGAGGATCATCGTGAAGGTGGCCTTGGAAACGGTCGAGCCGCTCGCCACCCAGCGCAAGCAGGAGATCGTGGTCTCGCTGCCTCAGGAACCGGTCTGGCTGCACGGCGATTCGTACCGTCTCGAGCAGGTCGTGGTGAACTTGCTCAACAATGCCGCAAAGTACAGCGATGAAGGAGGTCGGATCGGGCTGGGTCTCCAGCAGGAGGAGCAAGACGTGGTGCTCCGCGTGACGGACTCGGGCGTCGGCATCGATCCCGAGCTGCTTCCCAGAATCTTCGATCTCTTCACCCAGGCCGAGCGGTCACTGGACCGCTCGCAGGGTGGACTGGGGGTTGGTCTGACGGTCGCGCAAAAACTCGTCGAGATGCACGGAGGGCGGGTCGAGGTCGCCAGCGTGCTGGGCAAGGGGAGCGAGTTCACCGTCCATTTGCCCAGGCTTCGACATGGGCCCGAATCACGACCAAAAACTGAGGCGAGGCATCCTCAGCTTCGCTCGTTCCGCGTCCTGGTCGTGGATGACAATGCGGACCATGCCGACAGCACCGCGCTGCTGCTGCAGCGCATGGGACACGACGTCCGGGTCGTGTACTCCAGCCCGGCCGCGCTGGAAACGGCGGCTGACTTCCTTCCAGAAGTCATCCTGATGGACATCGGGTTGCCGCTCATGGACGGCTATGAAGTCGCGCGGCGTCTACGTCGCCACGACCGGCTCAAGGGCGTGTGGATGATCGCCGTGTCGGGATACGGACAGGACTCGGACCGTGAGCGGTCTCACGCGGCAGGCTTCAACCTTCACCTGGTCAAGCCGATTAGTCCACGGGAGCTACAGGAGGCTTGCGCCGCTGCTGCAGCGAAGTCGAGCTAGCGATCGACGCTCCGGCGATGAGGAGCTGCGTGGTTGATTCGGCCACGATTCACACTGCTTGGCGCTTCGCACGTAGTCGACTGAGTATCGTGCGGCTGGTGCCAAGCCGGCGGACGTCGCGATATCGGAAACAGCCGATCAGGTGGTCGTTGACCATGCCGACCGCCTGCATGTGCCCGTAGATCACCGTCGATCCGACGAAGCTGAAGCCGCGGCGCTTGAGATCGCGGCTGAAAGAGTCCGACTCGGTGGTCGTGGCGGGAATCTGGCGCTGAGAGCTCCAACGATTCTGCCGTGGCCGGCCATCGACGAATTGCCAGCAGTACGCGTCGAAGGTTCCGAATTCTTCCCGCACGGCCAGAAACGCCTGGGCGTTCTTCACAGTGGACGCGATCTTGGTTCGATTACGGATGATCCCCGGATCGGCTGTTAGTTTCTCGATACGCGTCTGCGAGTATCGCGCGACTTTCTCCGGGTCAAACTGGCTGAATGCACGGCGGTAGCCCTCGCGCTTGTTGAGCACAATCGACCAGCTGAGTCCGGCCTGCGCAGCTTCGAGAATCAGGAATTCGAAGTGGGTGCGGTCATCGTGGGTCGGCACGCCCCATTCCCGATCGTGGTAGTCGCGCATCAGCTCATGGTCGGCGTTGACCCAGGAACACCGTTTTGGCTGCACACTCGGCATGTTCCTCGCCTCGGTTAGACCGTCGCCACTACCGGTGCGCTGATCTCACCTCTTTGCCGCCTCGGCCGCGGCCGCAAGCGCGGCGAATTCTTCGCGACCGAATGCGGTGCCCGCGATGCCCCATCCACCCTCGGCTGCTTCCGTCAGCAGCACCCACGTGCGTTGGGCCTGTGACGGATCGCCGCAGATGTCCGCCAGAATTAACGTCACGTCCTTTACGAGCTCCTTCTGACCGTTTCGCGTCAGCGCACCAACCGGAGTGATGATCTGGACGCGGATGCTGCGCGCGAATTCATGTGCTGCCGTTTGCGCCATCCCCGGCTCCATCCGATGAATGAATGCGGCCGTGTTCTCCAAATGGAATGAGCTGGGTGCGCTGACGCCCTCGGCGCGCAGGACGGCCTGCGTCAAAGCCTCGCCGACTCGACGATCAGACCCGGTTGGAAGGAGATCGCTTGGAGCATAGACGTCAATCATCGGCATGTTAGTGACTCCTTTGGTGGCAACGCGAGATGCTGCGGACGAGGAGCGGAAGACCCCGCTCCTCGTCAGTCTCACGTCGCAATCGTCGACGCGCTCTATCTCATGACTGCGGCGGTTCCTTGAACTGCCTTCGCGGCGGTGCGGATCACGTCGAGCACCAGCTTTGGGTGCGAGAGCATCGGGACGTGGCTGCTGTCGGCCTCGTATGTGGTCGCGCCCATGCGCTTCGCGAAAAAGCGCTCGAGCTCCGGGTGGACGGTGCGGTCGTTCTTAGCGACGATGTACCAGCTCGGCTTCGACTTCCAGGCTGCGCCCTCGACCTTCCCATTGAACAGGTCAACCGCCGGCGCATAGTGGGTCGCCCACACGAGCTTCTGCTCCTCCTCGGGAAGATCGCCTGCGAAGCACTCGACGGCGTCCGGGAGCATCCAGATACGCCCGTCCGCGACTTCGATGTGAGAGAAGACATCCGTTCTCGGGAAGTTGTCCTGTTGGGTCTGCGACGTCTCGCCCGCGTCCGGGGCCAGGGCCGCGATGTAGACCAGCCCGGCAACGCGCTCATCGGTTCCGGCAGCCGTGATGACGGTCCCGCCGTAGGAGTGCCCGACCAGGATGGCCGGGCTGCTGACCCGGCTCAACGTACGAATGGTGGTGGCGACATCGTCTTTGGTCGTGTTGAGAGCGTACTGGGTGGACACGACCTCGTACCCTTCCGCCTGCAGCGGGGGAATCACCTTGCTGAAGCACGAACCATCGGCCCAAAGGCCGTGGGCGAAAACGATGCTCGGTTTGCTCTGCTTGGACATGATCGACTCCTTTCCGGTGTTGGCTTCTCGGCTCATCCACTCTCGGACGTAGGGGGGACAACGGCGCAGTTCGACCCCGGCAGCCTCGCGCGAGACGAGGAACCGCACGCTCTCCACGTCAACCAGTGACACCTCTTCGAGATCCACCCATGTCGCGCCATGCGCGCGGATGTGGCTGGAAACGGAAGCGAGTTCGTCGGCCCGCATCCGGCCGGCCAATCGCAGTCCCGCTTCTCGCCCCGTCGAGATCTTCTCCATCCTCAACGTCATGGCAGAGTGTGTCCCCCACGCTCGGGGGAACGGCAATTCTCGCGCCATCGCCAACTTGTTGAGTACGAGAGGGGGTGCTTCCGGCGGGATGACGAGAATTCGGAATGTTCCGAAGGGTCGTCGCTCTGAGGATCAGCGGCCTCGGAACCTGAGCTTGTCGATTCCGAGCGCGACGATCTTCGAATCGAGCGTCTGTCGAGGAATCCCGAGCTTGGCGGCCGCACCCGAAGGGCCGGCAATCCGGCCTCCAGACTGAACCAGAGCAGACTCGATCATTTGCCGCTCCCGGTCCGCGATCGTGCCGTTCAGCGGCCCGGCCGGCGCAGTCGAGCGCTGGGCTTCGCCGGCGAGCCACGACTCATCCACCGAGAACGTCTCGCCGTCCGAGAGGACGACGGCGCGCTCGATCACGTTCTGAAGCTCCCGGACATTCCCGGGCCATGAGTAGGACTGCAGCAAGTCGAGGGTCGACTTGCTGACGTGTCGAAGCCTCTTTCCCAGCTTGGCCGCGTAGCGCTGAACCAGGTACTCCACCAGAAGAGGAAGATCTTCGAGGCGCTCACGAAGCGGAGGCACTCGAATGGGGAAAACGTTCAACCGGTAATAGAGATCCTCGCGGAAACTGCCACGTGCGATGGCTCCCTTGAGGTCGCGATTCGTTGCGGCGAGAACTCGCACGTCCACCCGAAACGGCGTACTGCTGCCAATCCGCTCGATCTCGCCCTCTTGGAGCACCCGCAGAAGAGCGATCTGAGTCTCCGGGGGGAGCTCGCCAACCTCATCGAGCAAGATGGTCCCGCCATCAGCGGCCTCGAATCGGCCGAGGCGTCGCTGCGTCGCTCCGGTGAACGCGCCCTTCTCGTGCCCGAACAGCTCAGAGGGAATGAGGGCGGGCGGGATTGCGGCGCAGTTCACTCTAATGAACGCTCGACCCGCGCGGGCCGAGCGCTTGTGAATCGCTCGCGCGATCAACTCCTTGCCCGTGCCGGTCTCTCCGCTGATGAGCACTGTGGACTCGACTGGCGCAACCCGTGCCACGTCGGCGAGCACGCGCCGGAGCGCCACGGATGAGCCGACAATCTCTTCGAACATCGAAGCGGAGTCGATGTCCTCCCTCAAGGCCAGGTTCTCACTCCTTACCCGCAGCTCGTCCCTCTTGCGATCTTCGATGTCCATCCCGGTCGCGTACCAATGCAGCACCTTGCCCTGTTCGTCACGCAGCGGGTTGTAGCGGACCAGGAACCAGCGGTACTGGCCGTCCTTTCGGCGTGCGCGCTGCTCGTTTTCGAACGGTTCGCCAAGGGCAAGGGCGTTCCGGCGCTCATTCTCTAGTCGAGACACATCCTCTGCGCGAAAGACTCGCGTCCGGAAGTCCGGGGCCATGACTTCATCGATCGTGAGCCCCGTATACTCGAGCGTCGTCCGGTTCGCGTAAATCGCTCGTCCTTCCGGGCTCAGGACAACGATGGTCTGCGGGATCGCATCGACGATGCGACGCAATTCTTCTTCATCCCAGCGCAGCTTTGCCTCGGCCCGCTTCAGGTCCTCAATGTCCGTGTTGACGCCGTACCATTGCGTCACCCTTCCGGACTCATCGAGCAGGGGCTCGAGTCGGACCATGAACCAGCGGTATTCGCCGTCGTGGCGCCGCATTCGAACTTCAAACTCCCCCGGCTTCGCCGCTGACAGGATCTTCTGCTGCCACGTGGCGAGCACGCGAGGGCCGTCGTCAGGGTGAAGGATGGTTCTGAAGACCTTGGCGGTGCTCTCAACGTCGCCGAATCCGTACGCCTCCTCTCGCGAAATGCCGGTGTACTCATGCCAGCGCTGATTGAAGTAGTTGACTGTCCCGTCGGGCCGAAAGCACCACACGAGTGCCGGGATTGTATCGATGATGGTCCGCAGCCGGTCCTCAGAGAGCTGGACGACGGCGAGCGCCCGCTCGAGCGCGGCCTGCTGTGGATCTGGCTCAATCGCGGCCGGTGCTAGGCCTTGGCCATCTGGAGCTTTCACCGTTCACCTCTCTCGGCCCGAAGCAAGGCGATGATGGAAACGGGATCGCTTGTTACGGAGCAGCGACGCGCCGAGATTCGCCACGAGGTCGAGGACTTCCTCAAGAGGCCCGGCGAACCCCATTGATCCTCAAGTCCGGTCATTTCCGCCGCTGCCCGCTGCCGAGGAACGTGTTCCAGATCGTGTTTTCGAGGTTGGCCATCGTGGCCTCGAGGTCCGCGCGGTCTTTGATCGTTTCGAAAGTCGTACCGCCTTCCGCGGCGAGTGTCTCCGCGCATCGCTCTTTGATCGGCAGGTCCTCGTCGCGATTTCCCAGACGGCCCAGCAGTGCTCTCACTTGCCCGATCTGCTCCCGGGCGTCCGCGATCTGCTCCATGGCTCGCTCGACCGTTACGGCACCGCGCTGCGCGTTCTGTAGCAGGTCGCACTCGAACACGCGACAGCACTTCGGACGATGGGCGTAGATGCCGCATCGTGTTCCACGCAGAGCCGCGCAGGGCTGCGACAGCAGGCCTGTGTTCTTGTTCTCGTTCTCGACTTCCATCCCCATGATCTCCAGCCGAGCGAGCTCGGCCTGACCGACCAGCTCGACGTCGGCGAACAGCGTGCCGTCGCAGCACAGCCCGCAATTCGTGCACAGGGTATCCGTGAGCAATGGTGTCATGGGTGGAGAATGCTCTATCGCATCGCGTCGCGAAAGGGGTGAGTTTCGATCCGAGGCATCCTCCGTCTGCGTAGCCTCACGCGCCCCCGGGGCCGCGCCTGCCCCCGCCGAGCCGTCGAACAATGAACGACCGCGCCGGTTGCTCCCACAACTCCTGACACGCCGCGCAGAACAAGTTCATCAGCACATACAACACTGCGACGCGCAGTGGCCCACAGCGGCGCGCGATGAAGAGCAGGGGAACCATCAGCACGGAGGCCTGCATCAGGTAGAAGCCGTACGAGACCTTGCCGAGGTAGACCAGCAGACGCCCGGAGAGCACCCGTGAGGCCCATGCCTCCTCTCGTGCGAGCGCCAGGATCAGGACCCCGGTCAGCAGCACAATCGAATAGGTGCACGCGTATGAGGCCGCGACCGCGTTGTGGCGCGTCGTAAAATCCTTCAGCGCCAAGAGCGTCCCGATCGTCACGAAACTGCCCACGCTCAAGGCGGACGCCGCGCTCGTGGCCAGACGCCGCACCACGCCGGCGCGGTGAACGAACGCGCACGCCATGCCCACCGCGAACTCCGGAAAGCGGCCTGCGAGCGTGGAGTGGAACACGAACTCCCGGTCGCTCAGCAGGCCCGCGTAGGTCCAGCCGAGCCGCTGGATCAGCAGCATCGCCCCGAGCCCGATTCCCGCCAGCGAGGCCGAGAGAAACACCATCGTTGCCACGAATCGCGCCACACGATACGCCGTCCACGGCTGCGGCCCGGAGCGCCCCAAAGCCAGCGCCGCAATCGCCACGAACAGCAACGGCGCCAGCGCGTAGAAGCTCTCCTCGATCGTCAGCGACCACGCCGTCGGCAGGCCCGCATGGCGAAGATCGCGAAAAAACCCCTGGGTCATTGTGCCCGTGATCAGCCACGAAGGTGAAACGTGCTGGCCTTGCGCGAGCATGGCAACGTGCTGGACGGCAGCGAACAACAGGAACAGCGGCCAGATGCGCGCAAAGCGCTTGACGTAAAACCAGCGCAGCGAGCCCGTGCCGTCCGCGAACTCGTCGTAGTAGATGCGCGTGATGAGAAAACCCGAGAGCACGAAGAAGATGGATACGCCAATCTGGCCGGAGCGCCAGACCGGTAGGAGCGTGAGCCAGGCCGGGCCTGAGCCCACGCCCTGATGGGGCGCGAAGAGGTAGGCGTAGTGGTACATGAAGACGAGGAAGGCCGCGAAAGCCCGCAGCGTCGTCAGCGCCTTGATCTCCTTCAAACGCGCGGTCCCTCTCGAGCCATCACTTCTTGTAGTACTTCATCGCCTCCGGGATCTCCTTCTTGATATCCGCGATGCGCCGCTCGTCCGAAGGGTGGGTGCTCATCAGCTCGGGCGGCTTCTCGCCGGCTGACGAATGCATCCGCTGCCAGAAGCTGACCGCCTCGTTGGGGTCGTAGCCCGCCTTCGCCATCAGCACCAATCCAATTTTGTCGGCCTCGCTCTCCTGGAGCCGGCTGAACGGGAGCAGAGCGCCATACTGAGCGCCGACACCGAAAGCCTGCATCCAGAGTTGCTGCGTTTGGGCCGGACGCTTCTTCAACGCTTCGCCGAGTGCCACTCCGCCCATTTGCGCCACCAGGCCCTCGGTCATCCGCTCGCTGCCGTGCTGAGCGATGGCATGGCCGATCTCATGACCGAGCACGACCGCAAGCCCGGCGTCGGTCTTGGTGACCGGAAGGATGCCGGTGTAGACCACCACCTTGCCGCCCGGCATGCACCAGGCATTGACCTCTTTGCTCTCCACCAGGTTCATCTCCCACTTGTAGTCCTTGATCCTGGCACCCATGCCCTGGGAGTCCATGTAGCTCACCACCGCATCCTTGATGTGGTTTCCCACGCGATGGACCTGCTCGGTGGCCGCCTTGTCGTTACTGATCTTGTTCTGCTTGAGGAAGTCTCCGTATTGGGACTCGCTCATCGAGAGCATCTCCGACGACGGAATCAGGTTGAGCTGACTTCGGCCGGTCATGGGGACCTTGGCGCAGGAGACGAGCACCAGCATGACGGTCAACGCAACCCAGACGGGGGGCGTCACGAATCGTATGATTCCTCGAAGGCTAAGCATGCCAATCCTCCTCCGGCCGCGAGGGCGGCTCGGATCGGTGCAGACTCGGAGTCGCCGCCCGCTACTTGCCCGGTTCAGGATTCTCCGCGGTCGCGGGTCCGCCCATCGAATCCACCATGCCCTTGTCGATCAACATGATCTCGATCCGGCGGTTCTTCTGGCGGCCCTCCGGCGTGGAGTTGTCGGCCACCGGTTGATAGGGGCCGCGTCCGGCCGCGATCAGCCGCTCGGGCGCGATGTGGCATTGGTCCTGCAGGAAGCGCACGACATTCGTCGCGCGCATCACCGACAAATCCCAATTCGATGCAAACCGGGCATTCTTGTTGAGCGCCACGCTGTCGGTGTGTCCCACGACGCGGATGATCTTGGCGGGGTACCCGGAGATCGCGTCGGAAACCTTGTGCAGCACGTCCTGGCCCGACTGCTTGAGGCTCGCGCTGCCGGAGGCGAAGAACAGCTTCTCGGCGACGTCCACCGTCAGCATGTTCTTGTACTGGGTGATCTTCAGGTTGCCGGACTGTACTTCGGACGACAGCTGCTTCACGACCTCGTCGTACTTGGTGACCGTCTGCTCTTGCGCGGCCCGGAGACTGTCCTGCTGGGCGGCCAACAGCGCGGCTTGGGCCTTGGCCTCCTCGATCTGAGTTTGAAGCGCCGCATTCTGCTTGTTGACGCTGTCGACCTGGGTCTTCAGACTCGTGTTCAGGGCCTGCGCGCTGGTGAGATCCGCCACCATCTTTTTTTCCTTCGCGCTGGCGCCGCACCCCGACAGCAGCAGCATCACCAACATCCACGTCATACCGCCCGTCATGGCCTTGTTCATGTCCCCTCCACTGGCAAGAGAAGCAGTGCCCGCGGGAATCCCTGGCGCGGATGCTAGCACCACGTGTGTTCCCGCGCCGAACGGGGAAGGCCTAGCTCTGCTACGCCGTCAACATGGGGTCCCAACGGGAGTCGAATCCTCAAGCCACCGCGGGGCAATCGGACACGAGCAGGCGGGAGCCCGCTGAATCTGTACCCTCGATGCCAGTTGAGGAGACGGATTCCGACCGATACTCTCTCTCCTCGCTACATCGTTCTGGCACAGTTCTGACACAGGGCGTCGAAGGCGAGGACTGGGCTACGCATGAGGGGGCGGACATTGGACGGTGCATGCCGCCTCGTCGGCGGAAGACCTCGCTGCGCGATCATTCCACTGATCCTTGCACTCGTGGGTGCGTCGCTCCTCCCCAGCCCTTCAGCAGCTGGGGCTGCCCCAAGAGTTCTCGCGGTTATTACTTTCGATTCGAGCCGCCAGGATCTCTACTGGTACGGCCATCATATGTCGTCTCCAGTCTCGTTCCGACTGGACGGGGCGACTCTTACGGCAAATGGGATCCCTCCCGAGGCCCAAGCCTCTGACACGGTTGGTGCAGCCTCGCGGCTCGCCCCGACATTTGCGCGCATTCCCCTCGTCGCAGC
>Ga0137399_10000644_pt1 | contig 14330 bp, 11 predicted proteins | sample czorhiz316metaG_FD_104810 | JGI IMG/M metagenome (GOLD analysis project Ga0137399, IMG submission 104810) | Vadose zone soil microbial communities from Angelo Coast Range Reserve, California, USA - czorhiz3.16 metaG | ecosystem: Environmental > Terrestrial > Soil > Vadose zone | place: USA...
CAAGCCTTTGATCCGTTCGCTCTCCCAACTCGCGCGCTCCGCACCAGCCTCGCGCCTGTCGAGCTTCGTCGCGGCCCCAGTTTTGGTCGTGGCTCTCTGGGTCGCGGCGTTCGCCCAACTCCCCACCGCCACCATCGGCCCCACGGCGCAGATTCTGCCTCCGGCGTCCAGCTACCGCTATCCGGACGGCCAGGCCTACGTTTACACGGCGGAGTGGCACCTTTTCACCGCCGGCACAGCAACCGTGAAGCTCGAATCGGCTGGCCCGGAACAGAAGGTCACCGCCGTCGCCGACTCCGCGGGTGTCGCGAATGTTGTTTACGCCGTCCACGACCGCTTCGAGGCCCGCTTCGATCCCAGGACCTTCTGCTCCATCGGCCTCACCAAGCACACCGAAGAGGGCCCGCACAGACGCGACACGCGCGTGTCTTTCGACTATCCCCGCCGCAAAAGCGTGCTGCACGAAAAGAATCTCAAGACGGGCGAGACCAAGCAGGTCGAAAACGACCTCCCACCCTGTGTCACCGACGTCGTCAGCGGCTTCTACTACCTCGCTTCTCTGCCGCTGCAACCCGGCAATTCCTACACTTTCCCCGTAAACGACGGCGGCAAGACCGCCGAGGTCACGGCGCATGTCGAGGGGAAAGATCGACTGAAAACGCCGGCAGGAACCTATCAGACCATCCGCGTCACCGCCGAAGCCAACTCCGGCACGCTCAAAGGGAAAGGGAGGATCTGGGCGTGGTTCACTGACGACACGAACCGTACACCCGTCCAAATGCGCGCCAAATTGACGTGGGGAACGCTGCTGTTTCGCCTGCAGCGCATCGACCGACCCTGAGACCAAAATTTCGGATTGAACTTCAGGGCAGTCCTTCTACCGGCAGCCCTGGACAAATGTGCCGCCTGAAATCTCAAGTCTGAGATTTATTTCTGCGCCACCAACCCCTTCGCCCGATTCAGTTCCGGACGATCCGAATTCGAGCCGGCGCACACCCTGACCAGTTCCGCATAGTATTGCGCGGCCTTCGCCTGCTTGCCCGCCAACTCCGCCGCCTGCGCCGCTCCGTACAGCCCGTTGAAACGGTTCGGATTGAATTTTAGATCGGTTTCATACTCCGCCAGCGCCTGCTCGGGCCGCTTCGCCATTAACAGAATCTCGGCCACCATCTCGCGCGTCGGAATTCCCTGCGGTTCCTCTCCCAGCGAGTCATCCTTATCCGCCATCGGGCGCAGGATCGCCAGCGCATCGTCGTATTTGCCGTCGGCAACACTCACCCACGCCAGCGCTTGCCGGTGATCACTGTCCACCGCTTCTGCGAAATCTTTTTTCTTGTCGGCCACCAGTTTCTGATGAATCTCGTCGATGTGCACAGCGTCTTCCTTCACTTGCGCCGTGTTACCCAGGTGCGCCGCTCCGATCGCTCGCGCCCAATAGACAACGGAATCCTCCGCCGTGCCCGCGACCGCTGTTGGAGTCAACGCCGCCGCATCCGCCCAATGGTGCATCTCCAGGGGATACAAAGCCGTAAAGTGCACCAGGGCCGCCGCCCGCGGATTAAAGTCCATTCCGTACATGTTATGGACGGTGTCCGCCATGGCCTTCACTTCTTCGATCAGCGCCCGCGCGTCCGCGTCCCGCCCGCTCTGGAGATACGCGTAGAACAGAAAATTCATGGCGTGGAACTGGTGCCCCTCGCCGCCCATGTGCATGGCGGCGGTCTTGCGGGTGGCCGCGACCGAAGCCAGATTTGAGTGGATGTCATCTTGCCACATTCCCACTCGCGCAAAAATATGCGACGGCATGTGCAGCGCGTGCGGCGCCATGGGAGCAATCTGCGCGTAGCGCTTGGCCGCCGGCAATCCCAACTGCGCCAGTTGCGGCTTGTCGTAGGCGTGAATCAAATAGTGCGCCACTCCGGGATGATCCGGCTCGATCGCAAACAGCTTTTCGAGGACCGCGGCCGCCTTCTTGTCTGCCGTAAAATTCGGGTCATCCCCTTCGTTCGCCGCCAGTAGCGACAGCGCATAAAAGGCCGCCGCCTCATGATCGTCGGGATATTTCTCGTGCACTCTCTGCATCCCGGCGGAATAGGCTTGGGCGCGCTTCTCGAACTCTCCCTTGCCCGCGTAAAACGCCAGCAGCGCCTTGATGTACCCGCGCTCCCGCGCCGTCTTCGCGTGCAGAGCCTTCGCCTTCAGGGCTTCCGCGGCTCCCTTCTTCGTGGTCGCTGCATCCGGGTGGTTCCACAGCTGGTGCCACTGGCTCATCCCCAGTCCCCACTGTGCCATCGCGCATTTCGGATCGTCCTGGGCGATCTCGGTGAACTGTTTCTCGGCTTCCTCGTACCAGAACGAATGCAGCAGCGCGACTCCGCGCTCGAACGGCTTCTGCACCGCTGCCGCGCACGAGACGGGAAAATGCACCCTCCCCAGTTGCTGGTCGGTCAGATCCTCAGGGTGGTGGCCTTCGTCATCGGCCCAGCCCGGCAACCGAAGACAGAGAGTCACGATCACTGCCAAAACAACGATTCTCATCGGAATACCCCGTGTGCTGCGAGTCTAGATTGGACGACGAAGGTGGTCAATTCCGGCCGCCGGAAAACTGCCGCAAGGGCCGAGCTATGAGCAATCTCCTCACGGCCTTCCCCAAACTTTAGGCGGGGATGAAACGGAGCGCACCCCGAGTTTTTTGGGCGCGATCCGACTCTCAAATCAGAGTGGCCCTCGGCGGGTATTCAAGGAAGAACCAGTGGCTCCCCTGTGGTGAGCCGTAGCCTATGATCGGATCCTTTTACGCACTTGCCTGGTGGTTTGGCGCGCCTTTCATCGTATTTCATGCGGACCCACCACAGCTGAACTCAGCGACCCCGCTTGCCGCTCAGGTTCACCGTAGCAAAACACCGGCCATGCACCCACTGGGCGGTGAGTGCATGGCCGGATTACATCCATTCTCGCTGGGCGTGGGCGCGCCTTCGGAGAGCGTCTTTACAGCGAGCGCAGGAAGTTCAACAGATCCTGCTGCTGTGCAGGCGTGAGTGCATTGAAGTGCCCGATCACCCCATTGGCTTCCGAACCATCACTCCGGTGTTCGCGCATGGCCTGGAGCAAATCGCTGGCGCGGCCATCATGCAGGAAAAACAGGCGCTGCCCGAGTCCCCACAAGGGAGCTGTCCGAAACTCGTCCGGCCCCGCGCTCCCTTGCGAGATGCCGTCCTGCAACCGTTCTCCCATGTGGTGTAGCAGCAGGTCAGAAAACAAGTTTGCCTGCACCCCGCTGAGGCCAGCGGCATTGACTGTAAAAGAGGACTGTCCGGTAGCCAGCGACGGTGTGTGGCACAGCGCGCATCCCGTAGACGTGAACAATTTGTTTCCATTCTGAATGGATGCGGAGCAACCTGTCCCCGTGCAGGCGGGCGTCGGCTGGTCAAGGAATCGCATGAAGGTCGCAAACGCGTCGTCGTCACTGGGCACTAGGATGGGATCGCTCCCGGCGGCTAAATAGTTGGTGGCGTCCTCGGGCAATGGATTTGCGATGCAGTTGGCTGGCGGCGGGTTGGGGAAAAATCCGCGCTTCTGCGGGAACATCTGGTTGGTCTCCCCGATCTCTACGCTGTAGGCTTCGTGCGAGAACATGATCAGGGATTTGTTTTGGGCCTTCCATCCAAAACGACTGATGGTGGCATCGTTCCCGTTGCGGTTTGGTCTGCCACGAATTCCTAGTGCGGACTTCGCTGCGTGATTTGCGTGCATATTCGTCAGGATGGTCGCGTCGTCAATCATTTCAATCAGGCCGCCACCGAATGTGGGTGTAGGGATGCGGAGCGCCAAATTGTGCTGCTTCGCTGCTCCCAGAAAATCCTCCTGAGCAAGGGTGCACGCCGCCGGAGCATCGTTGCGTCCTTGAATTGTGAATAGATCATGGACGCTTCCGTCGGGCTGCGACGGGTCCACGGTGCCGTCCGGGTTGGTCAGGAACTTGAAACGGGCCTCCCGCACGGGCCCATCCGGCTTCACAAAGAAAGGGACGCTGTTCTTCCCACCGCTGGCAGTCGCGAGGGCGACCTGGGGATTCGGGCCCACCTTCGGGAACGCGGTCGCACTTGGACTCGTACCACCGATTGCGGGCTGCGAATGACAGGCACCGCACGAGTCAGCATTGAAGGTCGGTCCCAGGCCGTTGGCAACACCCTCGGAATTCACAAAGCGGGTTGCCGCATCGTTGAAGAATCGCAACTGGTCCGGGCTAAGATTTGCGATGGGGCCACCCGCTCCAGCGGGGGCTCCCCTCGGCCCGGGATCGACCGCGCCGGGCCCGGACCCGTGCCCGTGGTCCCGGTCCCGGTCTTGCCCGAATGACGGCCCCGCTAGCGCCAGGAACAGGATCAACGGGAACGTTCCAACTCGGAGGAGAGGCCTGGCGTGCGCCAGCCCTACGAACTGAAGTACGAGCGACATGGGGGTTCTCCTTGCGACGGTGGCGCTTCTGAACGGCTCATCTCGGTTGTGCACGATATGGACTCTGGCTGCGAAGTCGGCGGCGGCAGACCGGCACGCAACTGGGAACTGACTGCTCGGCATAGGAAAACAGACACACTTTGGCATCAAAATCTTGAGTGAATGCAGGGAGGCTTAGCGCGGAGTCGTCCCCAGTTTTCTGTCCAGTTCCCCGGCGTGACGGTGACTCAGGGCGAACCTAAGTGCAATGCAGAGACACCATCCTCGGGCGAGGCTGCCTACTCCAAGAACTGGGTTGAACTAAATACTGCGACGTGGGTCGCACTGTAGGTTGAAGGGCACCAGCCGTCAAGATGTCCTTTAGTACATGTAGTACATGGGCAGATTTGAAGATCGACACCATCAGGCTCCAGACGGAGCCGCGCCTCGCATTCGACCGCATCGTGATGACCGTTGACGCAACATGGCGACAGCACTCACGGAGGGTGAGCCGGGCAGCGACCACCGACGCAGGGCCGCCACGGTCCATATTCGAAGCCCTTCACTGAATCCGGAACCGTTCCTTCATCAACCGCTGTAATCGTGGCTTGTAGAGAATATCGAACGCCAGTTCCTTGTCCGGAAACATCGCCAGCGCCGCGCGCTTGGCCCCGGCCACCAGCTCGGAGGCTTCTTCGACCGTCAGGTTGGGATCCTGTCCGATCACCGACGACACCATGCTGATCATCACCTGCAGTCGTCGGATCTTTTTAGCTTCCTCCTGTGTTTCGTGCGCGGTCCCTTCCTGTCCACCCCGGTTCCCATTCTCCATACTGCCCCCGACAGGAGCCTGCCGAAGCGCGCCGCCAGCGAACCGCCTTCGGATTGGGCCGAGGGGCGGAGGGCCGTCCTCACTCCTGTTGCCCTCATTCTCCCGGCATTGCGGTGGGAAAGCAACAGCCCCAAAGGGCCATCGCTCCGGTCCCGTCCCCCTAACCGGCGCCAAATCGCCCTAGCGAGTTACAATCGCTAGCGGCGGCCACGCCTTGGGATTGCGGCCTTTTCCCCCCTAAGCGACGCCAGTGGAGGACTTATGGCAGAAAGTTCCGGTTCCACGCCCCCAACCGAGCGTCCCAATCCCAACGAAAAGCTGGTCAAGGTATTCGACACGGAACAGGAATCGGAGGCCCTCGTCGTCAAGGGCCTGCTCGATTCCGCGGGCATCGACGCCGACCTGACCTCGGTCGAAGCTGTTCAGGATATGTTCCCCGGTGTCGGCGGCATGGTCATCCTGGTCCGCGAGGAAGACGCCGATGAAGCGCGCCGCCTGATCGAGGAATACCGCCAGGCGCCCAGCACCGATGACGAGACCGCCGAAGTTGATATCAGCGAGGACACGCCAACTCAGGGCTGACCGAACTCCCGTACAGTAAAACCTCACCGCTCCATTCATATCTGTGCGACAGGTCGCGACCTTTGCCTGCACTCACCGTCGCAACACTTCCACGCGCGGATGCCCAACGTGTTTCGCGTCCCCACCGGCAAAGACACTTCTTCCGCTTCGAAACCGAAGACCTCAGGGCACCAGTTCCACCATGCTCTCGATGTGGTAGGTCTGCGGAAACAGATCGACCAGGTGCACTCGCTCGACGCGGAATCCCCCGGCCATCAGCTGCACCAGGTCTCGGGCCAGCGTCGCCGGATCGCACGACACATACGTCAGCCGCTGCGTCTCCAGCTTCGCAACTCCGCGCGCAACCCGATCTCCCAGCCCCGCCCTCGGCGGATCCAGCACCACCAGCTGCGGACGAACCTTCGCACCCTTGGCCGCCAGGTAGTCGTCGACCGTCGCCCGCATGGCCTTCACGTTCGGAGGAGAATTGTATTTGAGATCGCCCGCCGAACCATGTGACGACTCAACCGCCACGACGTGATCAAACGACGCCGCCAGCGCCGTGCTGAACAATCCCACTCCCGCGTACAGGTCGAGGGCCAGTTCTCCCGACCGTTTCGCGGTCACAAGATTGACCAGTTCCTCCACCAGAAACCGGTTCACCTGGAAGAACGACCCTCCGCTCACCCGGAACGCTGCCGTTTTGGTGCGGTAGCGAAAGTCACCTGGTCCAAGTGTCCAGTCGGGCTCCGCGGTGACGTGTCCTTGCACGCCCCTGGCCACGGCAATCGTCTGCGCGAACGCATATACGCTGACCACTTCCGGCAGTTCCCCCCGCAGCCTCTCCGCCAGAGTCTGTGCCGATTGCGTCCGCCGCGGCTTGTCTGCGTGCGGATCGGCATACAGTTCGACCTGCAGCCTCGTATCACCCTCGTTCGCGAATAGCTCCACCTCGCGCAGCTCCGCCGGAACTTTCCCGGCGCGCCCCAACTTCCAAAGCACCTCGATCGCCCGATTGATCAGTGGCGAGCTGATCGGACACCTCTCTACCGCCAGCAACTCATGCGATGACCCCTTGAAGTACCCCAGCGTGAACCCCGCGTCCGCCCGTACCTGCAGCCGCGTACGATTCCTGTAGTTCCAAGCAGGCGAGGCATGCACCTCAATCTCGGACGTCAGCTCCAGCTTCGCCAGCCGCCGTAGATTCTCTTTGAGAATGCCCGCCTTGATAGCCACCTGGTGTTGGTAGCTGGTGTGCTGGTAGTGACATCCGCCACATCGTTCGAAGTACGGACAGTGCGCCACAACCCGCTCCGCCGACGCCTCCCGGATTGTCTCCACCCGCGCGCGCGCGAATCCCGCCTTTTCTTCGACGAGGGTCGCGTCAATCTTCTCTCCCTCGAGGACGAACGGCACAAACACCGCCTTGCCTCGTCCCTTTTCGTCGGCAGGCAGGCGCGCAAGACCCTCGCCTCCGTAGATTAGCTTTTCAATTGTGAAGTCCAAGCCTTGATTCTATGGCACGCGGGGCGACCGCAGGTCCGCAGACCTTGCCCAGCCATCCTGGCTCGGCGTGATCTATGGCTGAGCGGGAGCCCGGAGCGAAGTCGAAGGAACCTGCTTTGCCGGACTGTCAGGAGACTTGTTGCAGCGGGTGAGCCGGCAGCCTTGGAAAAGTCCGTAGGAGGATGGTACTCTTTTGGCCACGGAGTTGGATTTGGAGCTACTTCTCAACCTATGCTGGCTCCTGCTGATCGGGCCGGGAGTTTACCTCTGGCTGCGACAGCGTCGCCACGCCAAGCCGATTGTACAATTCTCAATCGCACTCGTCTGCCTGTTGTTTCTACTGTTCCCCGTCATTTCTGCGACCGACGACCTGCACGCGATGCGGCAGGAAATGGAAGAGTCCAGTCCCAGCAAACGGGCTCTGAAGCAAGGTGCCAGGCGTGGGTGGGGACAAGACTTCAGTGCGCCTGCGGCGCATCCAGCTTCTCCGGTCCAGTTTCTACCTTCCAACCGTAGTTGCGGGTACGTCCGGGTTTTCGTAGTTGCGGCCGCGATCTGTGCAGGCTCGGCGATTCCGGTCTCCCGCGCGCCTCCTTCCCCCTCCCTAGCCTAAGCAGGGAGCGCTGCCTGGTCCGCAGCGCGCCTTCTCTCAATCCTCAACCAGGTCTGGCTAAGACGGGCGATCGTGTCGCGAGGTCATCGCGCGGTGTTTCATCCACCGACGAGCGCCTCTGCACATGACGACAGCGATGCGACAGATTCCACAGGGCCATCGTGGACTGTGGACCTTGGTGTCGCACCCGCTGACTTTCCACAACAGACGCGGTTGAGCTGCTCGAGTGCATGGTGGAGCAAGGCAGATGATCCGTTCCTTCGTCGACTTCGCGCTGAACAATCGTATCCTCGTCTTAAGCCTGGCAGTATTGCTGTTCATCTGGGGGGTCGTGTCGTTTCACAAGCTGCCGATCGAGGCCTATCCCGACGTCGCAGATACCTATGTCCAGATTATTTCGCAGTGGCCCGGCCACGCGGCGGAGGAGGTCGAACAGCAGATCACCGTCCCCCTCGAGGTGGAACTGAACGGGGTCCCGCACTTGACCCATCTCCGCTCGCTGTCTCTGGCGGGATTGTCGGTGATCACGCTGATCTACGACGACGACATCAGCACCTTCACTGCGCGGCAGGAGGTACTGGATCGGCTCGCCCAGGCGACCATGCCCACGGGGGTGAACCCGGGCCTGGGGCCCGACTACAGTCCGACCGGGCAAATCATGTTCTACACGTTGAAGAGCACGAACCCGGAATACGACACGATGGAATTGAAGACCCTGCAGGACTGGTTCGTAAGGAATCAGCTGAAGTCTGTGCCTAACGTGGTGGAGGTCAACATCTTTGGTGGACCGACGCGAGAGTACCAGGTACGGCTCGACCCGGGGAAGCTGGTGTCCTACGGCTTGTCGTTGAGCCAGGTGGAGCAGGCGCTGGCCAACAACAATACGAACGCTGGTGGCGGGTTCATTCAGCGCGGGCAGCAGGCGCTTAACGTGCGAGCCGTGGGACTGATGGAGACCACCGAAGACGCGGCGTCGACCTTTGTGAAGGTGGTGAACGGCACGGCGGTGCGGGTGGCTGATCTGGGGCAAGTGGTACAGGCTCCCAAGGTGCGGCTGGGGCAGTTGGGGAAAACAATCCGGCGCGCAGACGGGACCGTAGTGAATGACGATGACGTGGTGGAAGGGATCGTTCTGCTGCGCAAGGGCGCGGAAGCGGATGCGACCCTCGACACGCTGCATAAGAAAATCGAGGAGCTCAACAACGGCCTTTTGCCGCGCGGCGTGACACTTGTCCCGCATCTGGACCGCAGCGACCTGGTGCGATACACCAGCCACACGGTGTTGCGCAACCTGACCCATGGTGTGCTGCTGGTCACGCTGATTCTGTTTCTGTTTCTCGGCAACGTGCGCAGCGCGCTCATCGTAGCAATCACGATTCCGTTTTCCTTGTTGTTCGCCTCAATCCTGCTGGACCTGAGTCATATTCCCGCGAATCTGCTGTCGCTGGGAGCCCTGGATTTCGGAATGATCGTCGATGGAGCCGTGGTGATGGTGGAGAACATCCTACGCCATACCGGCTCGCGCGTGGATGAACATCGCTCCCTGGTACAAGTGATCGGCGACGCAGCTCACGAGGTGCAGCGGCCGGTGTTCTTTGCGATTTTCGTCATCATTACGGCGTACCTACCCATTTTCACCCTGCAGCGGGTCGAGGGGCGGCTGTTCCACCCCATGGCGTGGACGGTGGCCTTCGCACTGCTGGGTGCATTGCTGTTCTCGCTTCTCATTGCTCCGGTGCTGTGCAGCTTCCTGCTGCAAGGAAAAATCAAAGAGTGGCGAAACCCGGTAATGGAGCGGGTGCTAATCGGCTACCGGAACGGTTTGGAGTGGTGCCTGGACCACCAGCGGATCGTGGTGACAGGGGCAGGATTGCTGGTGGCGACGATGCTGTACCTCGGATTTGGAGGACTCATCGGTTCAGAATTTCTGCCCCATTTGGACGAGGGCGCGATCTGGGTGCGCGGGACCCTGGCGCCCAGCTCGGGGCCGGCGACGGGAATCGACGTGATGAAGAGGGCGCGCCTCATGCTGGCGGAATTTCCGGAAGTGATCCAGGTGGTGAGCCAGGTGGGGAGGCCCGACGATGGCAGCGATGCGAGCGGCTTCTACAACACGGAATATTTTGTGGACTTGCGTCCGCGGGAACAATGGCGCACCGAGTTTCGCACCAAGGAGGACCTGATCGGTGCCATGGATCAGGCGCTGGGACAGATTCCGGGCGTGATCTGGAATTTGTCTCAGCCCATCTCGGACAATGTGGAAGAAGCGGTAAGCGGGGTCAAGGGCGAACTCGCGGTGAAACTGTTCGGCCGTGACCTGAAGTTGTTGGAGCAGAAAGCCAACGACATGCAAGACGTCATGAGCAGAATTCCGGGGATCGCGGATCTCGGCACCTTCCAGGTGCGGGGCCAGCCCAACCTCAACCTGGTGGTGGATCGTGCAGCCGCCAACCGGTTCGGCGTCAACGTCAGCGACGTGCAAGATGCAACTGAAACAGCTGTGGGGGGGAAAGCCGTCAGCCAGATTCTGGTGGGTGAGCAGCGTTACGACCTGACCGTGCGCTACCAGGAGCCATACCGGTCCACCGTGGATGACATCGCGAGAATCCGCGTCTTGAATCCTTCCGGCGAACGGGTCTCGCTGGCGCAGGTTTGCAAGGTGGTGTTGGAGGACGGGGCGTCGACCATTTACCGGGAAGGCAACTCGCGCTACATCGCGATCAAGTACAGCGTGCGGGGGCGCGACCTGGGAAGCACGGTGCGACAGGCGATTGACGAAGTTCATCAAAAGGTCACGTTGCCGGAGGGGTACCACCTGGACTGGACGGGAGAGTACGAGAGCCAGCAGAGAGCGAATCGAAGGCTGGCGGTGGTGGTACCCATTACTATCCTACTGATTTCCCTCATTCTCTATTCGGCATTCTCCTCGTGGAAATGGACCGGACTCATTCTGGGAGTGGTGCTGCTCTCTCCCCTGGGAGGATTTCTTTCGCTGCTGATCACGGGAACACACTTCAGCGTATCGTCGGGCCTGGGATTTCTGGCGCTCATCGGCGTGTCGGTGCAGACGGGTGTGATCATGGTGGAGTACATCAACCAATTGCGGGTGCGCGGAAGGACGGTGCACGAGGCGGCGAAGGAAGGGGCGTCGCTGAGGTTGCGTCCGATCATGATGACGATGCTGGTGGCAACGCTGGGACTGCTGCCGGCGGCGATGTCGCATGATATCGGCTCGGATTCGCAGCGACCGTTCGCGATCGTCATTGTGGGTGGTCTGACCTTTGAGTTATTGGTCAGCGTCTTCCTGCTGCCGACGTTGTACTGCTTTATAGCGCGTCCCGGAGACCAATTACCGCCGCCGGAGTCGCGGTTCCTGGAAGAGGCAGAGCACGTGGATTAGGGTTGCGCCGGTGAGATTCGTGACGAGAATATCGCTAACCCCATGATTCCACAGATCCGGGTGGGAGGGGTTCTCCCCCTTCGGTGAGCTTGATTTTTCGCGCGCGTTGCCGAGAGGGGCGGGCGTCCCGCAGTCTCCGCCGTCTTTCCTGGCCCCTGAGACCTTAGGCCTGACACCTGCTTCTCCGGGCACAGGAATGCGAAAACGCCTCGAAGAGATTCGTCCTCGAGGCGCCGCGCGCGCTGCCTCAACTTTTACTGAACGGAGCTGGCTACCTGCGAGAAGACCGTGTTTGCGTTGGAGCCGATCATCCGGATCGTGCCTACCACCAGCACCAGGATCACCGCCAGCATGACGGCGTATTCGGCAATGTCTTGACCCTGGTCGTCAGACCAGAGTCGGGCGAGAGAGCGGAGGGGGAGGGACATGTTCACCTGCCTGATTGAGATGCGGACCGTCTCAGTATGACGATAACCGGTAACCGGGGCCAGATTACCAAAGTGCAGCACCTACCAGTCCCCCGGTACACGAAAAAATCTGTGGAAATGCCCCATGCACCGAGCTTGACACCCCGCTCTCTTGCCAGCAAACCCCTCTGCATGGAGAACCGGGGGGAGGCCGCAACCATTCGGTTTGCCACCCTGGGCGTGCTGGCGCTGGGTCCGCGTCTTCCGGCTGGGGGCCGCGATTGAGGTCAGATGAAATCGTGCATGGGAATCCCGCGAATTGGTCGCGGTCATTGATTGTGACTCGGATTGTCGCTTGGTCGGGCGCTTGTAGCGCGGAATTTGCCGGCGTTGGATTCGGGCAGCCGTGCCCGGGTCAAGCACACGCTCTGCTTCCTTGCTGGAGTGCGACCTCAGGTCATGTAGAACAGGCTCAGCCGCGGCAGTCCGTACTTCTCGAGCAACCGCTTGTGGATGTACTGCTTCAGCAGCTGGTCGATCTGTGCGACCGACATCTTGCTGCGGTACGGAGCGAGTTCGCGGTCAGCTTGCGCGCGGACGCTGACCAGGTCGTCGTCGGGCGTCGAGGCCAGCAGTCCCGCGAAAAGCTTCTCTTCGAGCACGGTGAGCCGCCGTTCGACGTCCTCGAGGCGCGCCGTTCGCTTCGCCGTGACCTGGTCGGCCAGGTCGCGCAGCGCGCCCGCCGCTTCCCGAGCCAGGGCCTCGGGCGAAATCGAAGCCCTCTCCGGCAGCTTTGCTTTTTCGAGCTGGTCGGCATTTTTTCTGAGAAACCCGGCCACTTCGGCGGGATTGAATCCCGCGCTCGCCGCGGTGCTACCGTCTTGTTTCGCGACACCGACCGCAGCTTCCTTCATCTCTTCGGCGGCCGCCAGCACTTCCTGTGAGCAGTACGCGAGGCTGTTCACCTTCTTCGACTTCGACGAACGCTGGTCGTAGCTATCGAAGGCTGCGTTGATGCCGCGCAGCGCGGCCTCCAGCGGAATACCCGCGTCTTTCCAAGTTTCGATCAGAGCCCAGTCGAGTGTCGACAGCAGCAGGATTCCGCCGCGCCGCCGCTGGAAGTGCTCCTCGATTTCCGTGAAGTAGTTGAAGTAGTTGTCCACGAGCACTCAGCGGGAGGAAGAGGAACGCGGCTTGCCGCCGGCGGCCGGTTTCGGAGCAGCAGGAGGTTCCGGAGATTTCGCACCCGACGTCTCCAAAGACCCCGCGGCGCGCGCGGTCTCTCGCTTGGGCGAGGCGTTACGTTCCCAGATGATGCGGAGGCCCTCGAGCGTCAGGTGGTCATCCACCGTCTTGATGTACTTCGACGCGTTTCCGATCAGCGGCGCGAGTCCGCCAGTCGCGATCACGTTGGTGTCGCGTCCCATCTCCGGCAGCAACTGCTCAAGGATGCCATCGACGAGGCCGAGATATCCGTAGTAGAGACCCGACTGCAGGCTGCCAACCGTCGTGCTGCCGATCACGCGCGACGGCTTGCGGATATCGACCCGCGGCAGGCGCGCGGTGCGCTGGAAAAGAGCATCCGCCGAAATTCCAATCCCCGGACAGATCACTCCGCCCAGATATTCACCCTTCACCGAAACGCAGTCGAACGTGGTGGCCGTCCCGAAGTCGACGATGATGCACGGCCCACCATACTTCTCAAACGCCGCCACGCCATTGACGATGCGGTCGGCGCCGACCTCGGCCGGATTGTCATAGTGCACGGGCATACCGGTCTTCACGCCGGGCTCAATGAACAGCGGCTTCAGCTTGAAGTAGCGCTCGCACACTTGACGCAGCGTGGAATCCAGCGGTGGCACGACCGATGAAATCACGATGCCATGAATGCCCGAGACTTCCAGGTTGTCCATGGAAAACAGGCTACGGAAAAGGACGCCGTATTCGTCGACGGTATGGTTCAGCGCGGTCGCTACCCGCCATTGGGCCACGAGCCGCTCGTAGCGCGGATTTTCAGCTGCACCATCGCTGGGATGGACTTTGGCGACACGTGCGAAGACGCCGAGTACCGTGTTGGTGTTGCCGACATCGACGACCAAGAGCATAGAAAATCACGTGGGTGCAGCTGCCCTCGCCTGGGCAGCTGAGCGGTGCTCGGCCGACCGGCGAGACGTCGCTCCACAAACTCGACTACATCGCCCTCACCGTTCCGCTCAGCACGGTGCGCAGGCCTTGCGGTGTGCGCACCTGCAGAAAGCCGCGCGCGTCCAGGCCTTCGGTGACGGCCTCGAAGCCGCCGTTTTCCTCGATGCGCACTTTGCATCCGCAGACGTACGAGGAGTGCTCCGCAAAGCGGTGCAGGATCGACTCGCGCGCGTTCGGCTTGATAAGCAGATGGCGATACTCACGATGCAGCGATTTTAGCAAAGCGGCGGCGAGTTCCACGCGCGACCACTCGCTGCCCGAGGCCAGTTGCAGGGAGGTGGCCACGTCACGCAAATCTTCAGGAAAGCGCGGGTCGTTTACATTGATCCCGATGCCTACAACCGCGAACCGCACGCGCGTGGCTTCAGC
>Ga0137399_10000646_pt1 | contig 14320 bp, 13 predicted proteins | sample czorhiz316metaG_FD_104810 | JGI IMG/M metagenome (GOLD analysis project Ga0137399, IMG submission 104810) | Vadose zone soil microbial communities from Angelo Coast Range Reserve, California, USA - czorhiz3.16 metaG | ecosystem: Environmental > Terrestrial > Soil > Vadose zone | place: USA...
CGTGATCGGGTCCTTCACGTCGCAAATGATGTTCAACGTGGGAATCGAGGTGAACGGATCGATGAACGCTGTATCCGGATCGGGGAACAGCAGCATGTCGCTTTCGTGAATCCGCTGGAAGCCCCGGATGCTCGAGCCGTCGAATCCGACACCCGACGTGAAGGCACCTTCGTCGAATTCATTCCGGGTTATCGAGAAATGCTGCCACTGACCCAGCATGTCGCAGAAGCGCAGGTCGATGATGTCGATATTATGCGCTGCGATTGTCTTGAAGACATTACCGCCGTTCTTTTTCGCAGCCTTTGGCTTTGTTGCGCGCATAGGAACTCCCTTTCCGCTTTGTTGGTTATTTTGAGTTATGGATTTTTAGTCTCGTCGTTTCTTTCGACGTGGAAAGAACAACGCTTGTTCTGGTCCCCGCGACACCCTGCCAGGATTGGATCTTGGCGAGCAGTTTTTCAAGCGTCGCGGTGTTTTCGGTACGGATCTTGAGCAGGTGTGAGCCCTCCCCGGTAATTGCATGACATTCGAGGATATCATCGTTGGCGTGGGCATGATCGAGGAAGGCATTATAGTGTTTCGAGGACTCGACGGAGACGAAAATGAAAGCCGTGATGTCCCGGCCCAGCATCTTTGGATCGACACGGGTGTAGTAGCCTTTAATATAGCCCCCCTCCTCAAGTTTTCGCAGCCGGTCGCTGACCGAAGGCAGCGAAAGGCCGACGAGGGAAGCAAGGTCATTGCGCCGTGTTCGTGCGTTTTGCTGGAGAATTTCCAGGATTTTGGTATCGACGTCATCCAACGCAGAGACGGGTTCCTTACTAATCAAGGTCAAAGGTGGGTTTATGCTAATTAACTAAGGGAATATTGACTATCTACCTAATAATATAAGGTTTCGGGCGGTTATTGTCAAGCGAAAAATTGCCGCGGGTCTATCCCTTTGACAAACAAGCCGGAATTGGTTGGATTGGAGCCCTTTTCCAGAGCAAAAGGTGGGGAGATAGCGTGAGGAAAATTACGCGCTACTTTTTTCGGGGCGGCGATCCGGCGCGAGCGATCTCACGAAGAAACTCGTCAAACTCTCTTGCTGAGACCTCGACGTGGCGAGGATGGTTCTCGTCTCGCTTCTTCGGAAAGCGCTTCGGCTTGCGCCTGGTCTTGTTTGGTTTGGGTTTGGTCATAGGGTTATCGAGGTGGATAAAATTCGCCGTCAATACGTATACTATCGGGTCTCGTAGTAAGCACACGGACTCTGTACTTGCCCAGAGCATCTCGCAAGGGAGCAGTGGAGTAACCTGGTATCATGGTATCAGGGCCACCCCCATCTATAAATCCAGTACCGTTTGCCGGAAGTATCTGAACAGACTTTATGGATGGACTCCATGCTCGTACTCGAAAACCTCTAAGCGGTGTCATGGAAGAAATGATAAGGTCATAATCTGTTCCAAACAGCGAACCAACGGGGTAATTTTGTGAGGTCGGTGGAAGCAGAACGCGGACACTTGGGAATGAACCATCGATATTAACAGTTCCGTTGTTTTCCCCGATTACCGCACCGCCGCTCTGATTTTGTGGATGAATGTTGAAGTATTTCGGACTAACAACAACCGTATCATGAATAATGGTGGGGTTTTTCTTCTGTTTCTTACTTGGATTATTGGATGGATGTGCAACGGGGATAGCCTTTCGTGTTGATGTATCCGTGGGTAAGGGCAGGTAGAGAGTGTCGGATTTTGCAGTTGATGAAATCAAATTGCTTGTCGATGAACTCGGTTCCGTTGGGAAAAGTTTTATCATTCCAACTATGAGGCAGACAATTATCGCAACCCCCAATAAGATATAGATACTTCGCTTAATTATCGTCGAAAGGTTATGGCTCCTCACAATTTCAAAAACAAAGAGCAAGAGAAAGATGAACGCAAGACTTCCCGTAAACCAAGCACCGGGCTTGTTAGGACTAAAGGCGATCCCGATTGCAAGAACAAACAATACGCCAAAGGCGGGAAGGAATTTTGGAGCAACGATCTCGTAGAACTTCTGGAACAGCGTCCGATGGTGTTGATCGGTCTGTTCTTGGCGATTCTGATTATCGGAATCGCTATTGGCGGGATTATTCATCCCTTTAGTCCGCTCTTACCATGAAATGCTTGCAATTGATGTGCCTATTAGCTGATTGGTTGGTTATTCATTCGCCCGTTCTTTCGAATCAATTGTTTGTATGTCATCCGACCTTCGGCATGGTTCAGCATCAATCCCAAGCGTGAGGGGTCTGTAATGTCCTTAGAATTCAGTCGGAATTCAAACTCGTCAATGTACTTGTCCATGTGCTTCGGGCTCATCCAATGATACGTGCCATGATACCCGCGTTTGAAGAGAGCCCAGAACGATTCGATATTGTTCACATGAACGTCACCCCGCACATATTCTTTCTTGGAATGGTTGACCGATTCATGGCTGTCAAAGGTCTCTTCGAGATCACGGTATGCGGGGTTATCGTCGGTCATTACAATCGCGTCACGGGAGACTTGTTCCCTCATAATGCCTTGCAGGGTTTTCTTGTCGGCGTGTTTGATCGTTCGAGCAACGACCTTTCCCTTGCGTTCGATGATGCCAAAGACAATCGTTTTCTTTTCAGCACCAGTCCCCCGCTTGCCGCCGTGCATCTTGCCCCCTACATAGGTTTCATCGGCCTCTACAATGCCGTTGAGGGGCTTATCGAGCTTCCGGGTACGAACGGCATACCGGATTCGATGAAGCATGAACCAGGCGGTTTTCTGCGTCACCTGAATGTCTTTGGAAAGTTGTACCGAGGAAATCCCCTTCTTGTGCGCCATGAAGATGTAGATCGCCATGAACCACTTCCGAAGCGGGAGTGCGCTGTCCTCGAAGATGGTCTTGAGGCGAACGGTGAACTGTTTGTCACAATCGGCACACCGGAAAAGCTTGCCTTCGTTGATTCGATAAATCTTCCTCATGCTTCCGCAATGAACGCAAGCGATCTGCCCATTCCATCTGATACGTTCAAAGTGCAATCTGCAAGCCCGTTCATCCGGGAAAGCGTTATGGAAGTCAATCAAGCCGTTAAATTTGGGGTTCTTTGCGGTCATTTTCGAGCCTTTTGGTTATACTTGACACACCCAATATACAACATTCTTCTTTGTTTGTCAAGTATATACGTCCGATTGCCCCGTCCCCCGCGGGGGGATGGACCGGAATCAGGAGGTTGAATGGGTTGGAGAGGCGGGCGGGGTACGTTATTTCATCGTGCAGCCGATTTTCGGAGGCTGCGGATTGCTGCGCTGACATTGCGCCGGGCGTAGACCGAGTGCCCAGCGACCAAGACCGTCGCCCCCGCGCGAACGAGTTCGGCGGCATTGTGCTCGCTGATTCCCCCGTCGACTTCGAGGTAGGCCTTCGATCGATTGGCTGCGATCATCTCGGCGACTTCGCGGATCTTTTTGAGCATCGGCCTGATGAATTCCTGCCCTCCGAATCCCGGATCGACCGTCATGACGTTGACCAGGTCGACGAACGGAATCATTTCCTTAATTGCCGATGCCGGTGTGGAAGGGTTCAGCGCAACACCCGCGCTCATCCCCTTCTCCCGAATCTGTTCGACCACGCGATGGAGATGAATGGCGGCCTCGACGTGAACGGTGAGACGCGTCGATCCCGCGGCGCGAAAGTCATCGATATACCGGGATGGATCCTCGATCATGAGGTGCGTGTCCAGGGGAAGCCGGGTGACCGACCGGATCGCCCGAACCACGAGCGGGCCAAAGGTCAGGTTTGGAACGAAGTGACCGTCCATGATGTCAAGATGGAGCCAATCGGCGCCCCCCCGTTCGGCAAGGCGAACCTGCTGTTCGAGATTTTTGAAATCCGCCGAAAGGATCGACGGCGCGATTTTCAGCATGCTCGGGGATGTCTCAATATTCGATGATCTCCCTGTTCTTTTCCCCGCCTTGCACGACGAAAACATCAACCGCCTGGCCGTTCGCCACGAGCTCGCCTTTCCGGGGAAATTGCTCCACGACCGTGTTCGGCAGTAGTTCGAGCGACGGGATGTAGGTGATATTGCCCAACTTCAACCCGGCAGCCGCGAGAAGCGTCTTGGCCTCAGTCAGAGATTTGCCCGTTATATCCGGCACGCTGATCTTTTGAAGCGTCGATCCCTGGCTCAATACAACAGAAACGTATCCATCCCGCTTCATGCTCGTACCGGGTGCCGGCGACTGCTCGATCACCGTGTTTTGGGGAAATTCATCCGAGGGGCGATAATCGACCGCCCCCAGCTTGAGGCCCTCCCGCTCAAGGCCGAATCTGGCATCCCGGAGCGTCCTGCCTTTGATATTGGGAACTGTTGCGACCTGCTCACCCCCGCTCACCGTGAGATAGACGCGACGGCCCTTCTTGACCTTGTCACCGGCGAAAGGGCTTTGAATGATGACCATGCCCGCGGAATGCTCCTTGTCCATGCGCACATCGCCCTTTCGTCCCTCTAAACCCTGAGCGGCCAGGTTTTTCACCGCCTCATCGAGTGGTTGGCCGACGACGGAGGGAACATCGACAATTCCCCCCTGGTTGACATACCAGGGGAAGATGATGTCATTGAAGGTGAAGAAGAGAACGAAGAGTATAAAGAGGATAAGGTAGACTCTCTTCGCGCGCGCGGAGCGGAGAATGCTCTTAATGTCCCGATCCATTCCGCGGCAGATTTTTGTCGTTCATGTCGTAAAAATATAGCAAAATCTTGCTTGAACTTCAACATGCCGGATCGATTGAATGTCCCAATCGTGGTACAGGAATGAGACAATTGTGGTGCAGCTATTGATCGAGATCGGGCGTCATCCGCATGATTGCTGAAGGTAAGGAGTCCTCCGCTTGGCCGCCCGCGCGGCATGCCTTTTGCCGTCTTTGTTATCTTTGATAAAATGGTTACATTCGGTTCATCAGCTATGACGTCGGTCTCCCTTCTGAATTCCGATATCGTCCGCACGCTGTTGTACTATGAGATCTTCGACCATCCTCTCACCGCCCGTGAGCTTTTTCACCTGCTCCCCCGGAACTCGATTTCAAAATCCGCGCTGAACGAAGCGCTGGATTCCATGTCGAGGGCAGGGATCCTTCGGTCGGAGAAGGGTTTCTATAGTTTGAGTAGCGGCGGCTCCGACCTGTCGGGCTTGAGACTGCGGCGCGCGGCGTTGGCCAGGAGACGGCTCTGGATCGCGAAAGCCATGTCACACGTGATCAAACGGTTTCCGTTCGTGCGCGCCATCTTTATTTCCGGGGATCTTTCGAAGGGAGTCGCAAGTCCGGAGAGCGATATCGACTACGTAATTGTAACGGAGCCCGGAAGGCTGTGGATCTGCCGCTCATTGCTCGTGGCGTTCAAAAAGGTGTTCCTTCTCAACAGCAAGAAATACTTCTGTCTGAATTACTATGTTGATACGCTGCATCTGGGGCTCGACGAGCACAATTACTATACTGCCACCGAGATCGCTCACCTCATGCCGCTCTTCAACGCCGGCCTGTATCTACAGTATATGAACGCTAATGCCTGGATCCGGAGCTTCTTCCCAAATTATCGCATCTTTGCGGTGCACGGCGTGACATTGAGTGACCGGAAGAGTTTCCTCCAACATGCGCTGGAGCTGCCGTTTCGAGGACAGTGGGCGGCAAGGCTCGAACGATCGCTCCTGGAGTTCATGAAACGCACGTGGAAATCCCGTTATCCTCACTATGATGACGCCACCCGGGAGCGGATCTTCCGGTCAAGCGCGTCCGAATCTCGCGCCTATGTCGGGAATTTCTCGGATAAGGTTATGGGCATCTACCGGAAGAAACTGGAAGAACATTCCCGGGACGGGGCACGGGTCGATCCGGAAATCATCTTATAATGGCCGAGATCCTTTTCACCCACTCTTACTTCCTCGCGCTCGACCCGAAGGAACACCGGGCGATGATGCCCTACGCTCCGCTGGGGACATTGTACGCGGCTTCTCAGGTGCGCACACGCGGTCACACAGTTGCGCTCTTTGATAGCATGCTTGCCTCCGGGGCAGAGAGCATCGCTTCCTCGCTCGACCGGCACAAGCCGGCGATCGTCGCCATCTACGACGACGACTTTAATTACCTGACGAAAATGTGCCTGACCCGGATGCGCGACGCGGCGTTTGCCATGACACGTCTCGCCAAACAACGAGGGTGCGTTGTCGTCGTCCACGGGTCGGATCCGGCGGATCACGCATTGGAATACCTCGGGCACGGGGCAGATTACGTCATTGCCGGGGAAGGGGAATTGACGCTCGCCGAACTGATCGAGCATATCACATCCGGCCTGAGCGACGATGCGCTGTCAATTCCCGGATTGGTGTATTCGAATCGAGGCGCCGTTGCCAGGACCCGTGGGCGCGAGGCCCTCCACAATCCGGATGCGCTGCCGTTTCCCGCAAGGGATCTGCTCGATATCGCGGGTTACCGGTCGGCGTGGAAGAAACGGCACGGTTACTTTTCGATGAATCTTGTCACTACGCGCGGCTGTCCGTTTCATTGCAACTGGTGTGCGAAGCCGATTTATGGGCAGGCGTATCACTCCCGGACCCCGGAGAACGTTTGCGAAGAGATGTCGGCCATGAAGGCCGATTACCGGCCGGATCACCTCTGGTTCTGCGATGATATTTTTGGCCTGAAGCCCGGCTGGATTTCCTCGTTTGCCGACGAGGTCCTACGCCGCGATGCCCGTATTCCGTTCAAATGCCTGTCGCGCGCAGACCTGCTGCTCAGAGACGAAGCAGTCCGGCATCTGGAGCGCGCCGGCTGCCGGACCGTCTGGATCGGCGCCGAATCTGGATCTCAGAAAATACTCGATGCGATGGAGAAAGGGACGACCATCGAGCAAATCTATGCATCGACGCATCTTCTTCATGCGGCGGGCATCCGCGTTGGCTTCTTCCTCCAATATGGATATCCCGGAGAAACGCGCACGGATATCGATATGACGCTCCAGATGGTCAAAGACTGTAATCCGGACGAGATTGGCGTCTCGGTCTCCTACCCTCTGCCGGGCACCAAGTTCTATGAGAGTGTCAAGGCCCGGCTCGGCGACAAACGGAATTGGGTCGACAGCGAGGACCTTGCCTTGCTTTATCCGGGCGCCTACTCCCCCGATTTTTACCGCGAGCTACACCGTCTGACGCATAAAAAGTTTCGCTTGTGGCAGGGAATCCGTCTGCTCAAGGAAGCGTTCGCCCGGCGCGCGATTCCGGATCGGACGACGATTCGCCGGATCGCCTCCAGCGCCTACCATGCGCTAACGCTCCCCCGCGTCGAAGCCAGGCTGGAAGAATTTGCCCGGACCGCAGGAAGCGTGCGGTGACAGGGCGCGCCTGCTCGTGAGATCCTCCGTTCCCCCGGCATGAATCGCGTTGAAGATCCGACCGCGCGGACGAACGAACCTCAGCCGGCTCCGCTGGATTCACCTTTCGACGACGTCGGGCCCCTCTATGATCAATCTCTGGGAGTCCATCCGTTTGACCGCGATCTCCGCTCCGTCGTCCAGAACACGCTTGCGGATTGCTTCCGCGCCGGCTCTCACGTTATTGACCTGGGCTGCGGCACCGGGACGGATGCCGTCATGCTTGCGGAATGTGGTGTTCGGATAACCGCTGTCGACTCCTCCTCGGGGATGCTGGAGTGCGCCAGGAGGAAGGTGGAGGCGCGGCACCTGGAGCATTCGATTTCTCTTGTCAATTTAAACATCGAAAAGATCGACGCTCTCAACGGAACCGTGTATGACGGAGCCTATTCGAATTTCGGAGTCCTGAATTGCATCCCGGATCTTCAAGCTGTCCTCGGGAGAATCGCCGCGCTGATCGCGCCGGGCTCCCCGGTTGTTTTGTCAGTTCTCAACCGGGTATGCCTCTGGGAAATCGGGGGATTCCTCCTTCGGGGAAAAATAGGGCGCGCCTTCCGGCGGATGCGCTTCGGCAAGGTCAACGCGCAAATAGGCCGGGCCTCCCTTCCTGTGTGGTACTATTCTCCGGCAGAATTTGGGACGATGTTATCGCCCTGGTTTAGGATACAGGAAGTATACGGCCTCAGCATCCTCTCCCCGACGCTCAATTCCAAACAATTTGCATCATCCCACCCGGTGGCAGCCAGCCGGCTCCAGCGCCTGGACCATAAGATCAGGGGAGTGTATCCCTTTCACGCGTTGGGAGACCATTTCGTAATTGTTGCGGAACGGAAAACGCCGTGAGAGTCGGGAGTATGCGACGGATCGATCGGTTCGCCGGCATACCCTTCTGCTGGGCTCTCGGTCTGTTTCTCTCGTTCTTCCCGAGCCGACGGAAAAGCGTTCCCGAAGGGGGCGTACGGAACGTCTTAATTATAAAGTTCTTTGGAATGGGAAGTGTTATCCTATCCACTCCCGCCCTTCGCCTTATCAAGGAGTCGTTTCCGGGCGTGCAGATCTCGTATCTCTCCTTCGGGGCTCAGAGAGGGCTGCTGGACCGGATTCCCCTCGTCGATAATATCATGACCATCGATTCCGATTCGATTGGGGGATTTCTGCTCGATGGGCTGAATGTCCTGAGGGATATCCGCCGGTTACAGTTTGACGCAGTGTTCGATTTCGAGTTTTTTTCCAAGTTCTCCACGCTTCTGAGCGGCGCAACCCGCGCCCCAATTCGAATCGGCTTCGAACTGCCGACCCGCTGGCGCTCGCTGATACTGACCCACCAGGTCCGCCTCTCGAAAGATCGGCATGTGATCGAAGCGTTTTGCGATCAGGTACGGATACTTGGAATTCGCGCCAAGGCTCCGGAAGTTGAGGCGCCAACAATCGATTCCGAAGACACTCGCCGGCTCTGCGAGAAGCTCCCGGTGGAGGACGGGCCTACGATTTGCGTGAACGTGAATGCCGGGGAGACGTTCCTCGAACGACGATGGATGCCTCAAAAGTTTGCGGCGTTGATTGACTCGCTCCGGCTTTCGCGGCCTGATGCCCACCTTCTCTTTCTGGGCGTCCGGAGCGAACGACCGTATGTTCAGCACGTCGTCGATCAGATCCCGAAGACCGCCCGGTGTGTCAACGCCGCCGGACTGCTCTCAATCGGCGAATTGATCTCGCTCTTATCACGCTGTGAGCTGCTGATCTCGAATGACAGCGGTCCCCTCCATCTCGCCGCGGCCCTCGGAACCCGGTGCGTCGCTTTATACGGCCCCGAAACCCCTCAATTTTACGGTCCCATCTCCGGCTCGGTCACGGCGATCTATAAAGGTGTATCCTGCAGCCCGTGCATGAACATCTATGATGCGAAAAGCTTCCGGTGCCCCTACAATGCGCGCTGTATGAGCGCGATTGAAGTGGCAGAAGTCGAACGGGCATTGGAGTCGTTGCCCGTGACCGGCTGATGCGGCTCTTCCAATGGACCCTTCTCGTCGTCGGCTCATCTCTCCTTTTGTACTTTGGGATCGTCCCGGCGTTCTCCAGGATCGACTCGGATTTCCCTAATTACTATACCTCGGCACGCCTTGTCGTCGAGGGTGGAAATCTTACAAACCTCTACGATGACGCGTGGTTTCAGAAGCAGATCGAGCGGGAGGGGATTGACAAGGAGGGAAGATTCTCTCCGTTTCCCCCGGTGGATGCATTCATCATGATCCCTCTTTCGTACCTCCCGCCCCGGTACGCCCTTCAGGCCTGGACGATCGTCAACGTCCTCCTTCTCGGCGCAAATGTGCTCTTGCTGTCGAGGATTCTCGGCCGCGATCGGCTCTCGAGCGCACTCCTTTTCCTCGGAAGCGGAATCGCGCTCGTAAACAATTTCCGGCTGGGCCAGTTTTACCTCGCCCTGTCGCTTCTGCTATTGGCGGGGTACCTGTACTGGCGAAAGGCGCGTTCCGGACGTTCCGGCAGCCTCCTGGGCGCCGCGGCCGCCCTGAAGTATTTTCCCGTTCTCTTTCTCCCGCTTTTTATCGTGCGGAAGGAGTGGAAATTGATCTTTTCCTTCCTGCTCACGATATTGATACTCTATGCACTCTCGGTGCTCGTCCTCGGAATCGAGGTCCACCGGCAGTACCTGAGGGTGTTGACGAGTCATCTTGACGGCAATATCCAGGACGGATACAGCGCGACGTTTCAATCGTGGAACAGCCTCCTCAAACGAATCTTTGTTCGGGATCCGGCCTGGAATCCCGAGCCGTTGGTCGGATGGCCCCCGGGATACATCCTCATCAAATTTGCAATCTACGGAATTGTAGCGTTTCTGACTTTCCGGGCGTGCCGGGACGCCGCCGCATCGCTCGGTTCGAACGCCCCATCCGTTCAGTTCGCTCTTGTGAGTATCGCAGGGTTGCTTCTCTTGCCGGCTTCGGCAACGTATCATTTCCTGCTGCTGGTTCTCCCCGTTGGACTCCTCCTCAGTGTCGAACGCGCTCCGTGGCGCTTGAAACAAAAGATGATACTCGGATTGTTTATACTGATAGGCTTCATCCCATATCGAATATTCAGAGTGTTTGATGGCAGAGCCCTGCTCACGATTCTTGCTTATCCGCGGCTGGCGTTGATGGTGGCGATCTTTCTCGCATCCATCTCGTATGTAAGAAAACAGGGCCACCGCGGCGGGCAGCCGGGCAATCAGGGCCGGGAAACTTCTTCACTCACTATGTAAGACATTCTCACTATGTGGATCATCTTCCAGACAACCGCATCAATCTTTCTTCTCCTCATCCAGTTCTTTCTCTACAGGGAGATCGCATTCCGGATCAATGGCCGTTCTCATCGGGGCGGGTTGCAAAAGACCCTCAATGCTCTTTTCCTGCTGTTTAATGTCCCGGTCATTCTCCTCCTTTTTTTGTCGCGTGAGTTGCGCCTTCTGCCAGGGTGGGTGGTTACGTGGACCGTATTTCCCATCTACCTCTGGCATGCCTCGGCCGTCCTTGTCTTCTTCGCTATCGTCGTGAAAGAAGCTGCGCTGCTTCCGGTCAGGGCCGTGCGATGGATGGTCCGGCGATTTGGGGCGCCGGAACACAGTCCGGTCCCACGCCAGCGCCCGGCGGACCCGGCGGCATTCAACCCGCAGCGGAGAATCTTCCTGGGGCGCGGAATGACGGTCGTGGCCGGAGCTGCCTTAGTCGGCTCCGCGATTGGCGCACTCGGGAAAGACAACTATGCCTTTAGCGACATCCCGGTCCCCATTGCCAACCTTCCCGACGAATTCGACGGTTTCACGATCGCCTTCGTCAGCGACATCCATTCAAGCGTCTTCATGACCAAGGAGACGATGAAGGGGTACGCCTCTGTCATTAATTCGATGAAGCCCGATTGCATCATCATCGCCGGCGACTTTGTCAACAGCATGGCGGAAGAGGTCTACCCGTTCGCCGAGGCTTTTTCCGATTTGAAAGCGCCGTTCGGGGTGTACGGAGTACTCGGGAACCACGATTACTATACGCGAAACGTCGACCTTGTCGCCCGCGAAGTGATCGCGGGGGGGATCAAGCTGCTGGTAAATGACCGCGTCGACTTCCAAAAGGGAAACGCGAAGATCCACCTCCTGGGAGTGGATGACGTCGGCAATCGCCGTCGTGCCGCGCAATTATTCGATCAGGCTGCGCGGGGAACGTTTGAAGGAACACCGAAGATCCTTATGTGCCACCGGCCCTACTACTTCGAAGAAGCCGCTCAGCGAAGCATCGATCTAACCCTCGCCGGACATACGCACGGCGGCCAGATCGTCCTGGCGCGGATCGGCAACGAGGTAATTGCTCCCGCGCGAATGGCCTCTCCCTATGTCGCGGGCCTTTATTCGATCGGATCCTCGCGGATGTACGTTTCGAGAGGGATCGGGACCGTGGGCATCCCGGTCAGGATAAACTGCCCTCCGGAAATTACAAAAATCCGTCTTGTAAGGGGGCTCCCGCCGGCGGTGCCGCCGTCCCCAGCGCAATGAACTTCAAGGCCTGGCTCAACACGGTCTCGACAACGTCGCACACCCTGCCGATCGTCATCCTCTATGTGACCGAGGGATGCAACCTGCACTGCTGCATGTGCTCGTATCGTGAAGCCCGGCCGGGTGAACTCTCACTGAACGAAATCGAGCGGCTGGCGGGCACGTTGGCCGCCTACGGACTGCGGCATATCGTGTACTCCGGAGGCGAGCCGCTCCTGCGGCGCGACTTCCCCGAAATCTGCGAGATTTTCAGCCAGTACGTAGTTCAGCAAACGCTCTTGACGAACGGCCTCTTGTTGGAAAAGAGGTTACGGGAGATCCGGACGTTTCTTAATGAAATCATCGTCTCTCTCGACGGAGCGACTCCCGGCACCCATAACACGATTCGCGGGGGGATTTCCTTCGAACAGATCCTGGCAGGCATCCGTTCAGCGGTCCAAGCCGCACCTGAACCCAGAAGAGTATCCATCAGAACCGTGGTCCAGAAGCGGAACTTCAGGGAGCTGGCTCAATTGATCGGGCTTGCCAAATCGCTCGGCGTCGGCCGGATTTCATTTCTCGCGGCCGATCTCCTCTCCGATGGGTTCGGTCGAAGCGGGAAAGGACTCCCGGCTCCCTCCGACTCGATAGCCCTCACTGCTGAGGAAGTCTTGGAGTTTCGGGCGATCGTCGATGGGATCGTTCCGGCATACAGGAAGGAATTTGAGGCCGGCTTTATTTCCGAATCGCAGGACAAACTCTACCACATCGTCGAGTATTTTGGAGCGCTGATCGGCAGAAACCCTTTTCCGCGCAATGAATGCAATGCCCCAATGGTCTCCGCAGTCATTACCTCGACCGGCGATCTACTCCCCTGCTATTTTCTCCCCCGCTTCGGGAACGCCCGGGAAACGAAGCTGGAACAATCGCTGAATAATGACGGAATCATCGAAACGCGGAAAAAGGTGAGGGACTACGTTCTCGAACGCTGCCAGACGTGCGTTTGCACGCTTCGGAAGAGTTCCACGGCTGCCCTTCTCGATCGATTCTGATCAGAGCTCGCGGATGGAACTAACGGCGTTTGCCGTTATGCTGTTGCTTCTTTCGGTGAAAATTCCTTACTATGATGGAGTGTTTCAGAAGACCCTGCTTGGCCTCGCCGGTTTTCCAAGGGTCTATGGAGGGCTGGCGTTGCTCTGGCTCATCTACCGGCTTACCAAAGAACGGGTGCCCGCTCCGGCGATGGACTCGCCCGTGAGCTGAATGCGATGCGATCATTGAACGCGAGGTTATGATTCTTTTGATCAATCCGCGTAGTGCGCGGTGGAACCATCGGGTTCCCCTTTCCGTACTCGCCGTCGGGGCGGGACTTGAGGGGAAGTACGAGTACGAGATTATCGATCAGAACTACGATTCCCGAATCGAGATGACGCTGAAATCGCGCATCTCCGCCCGGGATGTTCGGTACGTCGGACTGACGGTCATGCCCGGCCCCCAACTGACCCAGGCGATCAACCTGTCTGCGTTTCTCAGGTCCAATTATCCGGCCATCAAGATCATTTGGGGTGGAACCTTTCCAACAATCCATGCCGAAACGGTGCTCAAGTCTTCCCTCGTCGACTTCGTCATCTGGTCGCAGGGGGAGTTCGCCCTGCCCGAGCTCGTGAGGGCTCTTGAAGGCGGCCACCCGCTCGATGGAGTCCGCGGGATTTCATTCAAAAGGCAGGGGACTGTCGTCCACACCGCCGCCCGGGAATGGATCCATCCAGATCTCCTCCCCGCTCTTCCCTATCGCAGAATCAATGTCCGGCGTTACCTCCAGCGGACGTATCTCGGAAATAGGACCACCGCCTATCATTCAAGCTTCGGCTGTCCCTTTCACTGTGGATTCTGCAGTGTCGTTGCGATGTTCGACGGCAAGTGGCTCGCGCAGAAGGCTGAAAACATCGTGCGGGAGCTGGCCTTTCTCCAGCAGGAGTACGGCATCGATTCTGTCGAGTTCTTCGACGACAATTTTTTCGTTTCGGAAAAAAGAACACTCGAGTTTTCGGAGCGGGTTAAACCGCTCGGCATCTCCTGGTGGGGCGAAGGTCGAAGCGACACGCTTTTGAAATACTCCGACCGTACGCTCCGCGAAATGAGGGCATCGGGATGCCGGATGATCTTCACCGGCGCGGAGTCGAGCTCAGAAGAAACGCTCCATCTCATGAACAAGGGGGGGACTCAGTCGCCGGAAACCATACTCGCTTTTGCGCGCCGGATCAAGGAGTTCGATATCGTACCCGAGTTCTCATTCATCTTCGGCAGCCCGGACGAAGACATCGACCGCGAGATTGAGGCCGACATTTCGTTTATCCGGAGGATTAAAGATGTTAACCCCCGGA
>Ga0137399_10000649_pt1 | contig 14302 bp, 9 predicted proteins | sample czorhiz316metaG_FD_104810 | JGI IMG/M metagenome (GOLD analysis project Ga0137399, IMG submission 104810) | Vadose zone soil microbial communities from Angelo Coast Range Reserve, California, USA - czorhiz3.16 metaG | ecosystem: Environmental > Terrestrial > Soil > Vadose zone | place: USA...
CCCAAGCTTGCAGCTCGTGCCGGAGCTGGCCACCAGCTGGACGCCCAACTCGGACGCATCAGCCTGGACCGTCAAGCTGCGGTCGGGAGTGAAATTCCAGACCGGCCAGGCGATGACCGCCGACGACGTGGTGACGACCTACAACCGCCTGGTCGATCCCAACTCCGGATCCCAGGCCATCTCCGCGTTCAAGGGCTCCCTCTCGCCAGGAGGCATCACGAAGGTCGATGACCTCACCGTGAAGTTCCAGCTGGACGCTCCTACGGCAAGCTTCCCTTACCTGCTGAGCTCCACGACCTACCAGGGCATCATCCTGCCCGCCAACTACAAGCTTGGCAGCTTCACCAGCACCGCTCAGACGACGGGCGCCTTCAAGATCACCTCCTACACCCCCGGCGTGGGCGCGAAGTACGACCGCTACAACGACTGGTGGGGAGGCCACGCCGCACTCGACGGCGTCGATGTGACCTATTACTCAGACGCGGCCGCCGCGGACTCGGCGTTGATCGCCGGCACCATCGACCTGATCGGTCAGATCCAGCTCGCCACCGACAGGGCTCTCTTCAACAACCCGAAGGTGCAGATCTTCAGCGCACATGGCGCCACTCATCGACAGGTGCCGATGCGGGTGGACCTCAACAACCCTCTTAAAGATCCGAAGGTCCGGCAGGCGATCGCACTCACACTCGACCGGCCGTCGATCGTCAAGACGCTTTTCACGTCGTTCGCCGACATCGGCAACGACACGCCGTGGGCGCCGGTTTACCCGTCCACGGTGGGCGGTTCGGATGTGCCACAGCGCGCCCAGGACCTGAACAAGGCGAAGCAGCTGCTGGCCGCCGCCGGTTTCGCCAGTGGGTTCTCCATCACCTTGACCACCGAGCAGACGGGCGAAATCCCGCAGCTGGCGCAGATCATCCAGAGCTCGGTCAAGCAGATCGGCATCGACATGAAGCTAGACATCCTTACGGCGACCGCCTACTTCGACGGTTCGCAGACTGGACCTCCGTCCGGTTGGGGCAATACCCCGTGGCTGAACGCCCCGATCAACATCACCGACTGGGGCCACAGGGCGGTGCCCAACGTGTTCCTCACCGCCGCGCTCGAAACGGGCGGGGTGTGGAACGCCGCGCACTACTCGAGCCCTGCCTTCGACGCCGCCGCCAAGGGGTTCATCGGCGCGATCTCGTTGTCGGACCAGAAGAAGTTTTCCAAGCAGGCCGAAACCATCCTGCTGGCAGACACGCCCGTGATCTTTCCCTACTTCTACTACTACCTGGCGGCTGGTTCGAAGTCGGTCAAGGGTTACTACGGCGACCCGCAAGGCACGATGTTCCTCAGCCACACGTCTTTGGGCTGATCCACCCGTAGGAGCCGGCGTTACCAGGGGAGGGCGATCATGGTCCGCTTCCTGCTGAGGCGGTTCGGCCTGGCGCTGGCGACCCTGTTCGTGCTGAGCGTGCTCGTCTTCGCCGCTTCACAGTTGCTGCCCGGTGACATCGGCCGCAACGTGCTGGGCCCATTCGCCAGCCCCGCCGACGTCCAACGGCTCGACCATCAGCTGGGCGTCGACCGCCCCGTCTACGTCCAGTACCTCGACTGGGTCTGGAAGTTCATCCACGGCAACCTGGGGACGTCCCTCGAGTACCAGGTCCCGGTGGCCAGCCTGCTCGGGCCGTCACTCATCAACTCGCTGAAGCTCGCGGCCGTTGCATTCGCGCTCGTGGTGCCGCTAAGCATCTTCGGCGGCGTCTTCGCCGCGCTCCGCCGCGGTCGCCTGCCCGACCGCGTGATCACGCTGACCGGGCTGTCCTTCACGGCGGTGCCGGAGTTCATCTCGGCCATCGTGCTGATCCTCATCTTCGGCGTGCTGTTGAGCTGGCTTCCCGTCACGGCCGCTTACCCTGCCGACGCCGATTTCTTCACCCAGGTCTACTACCTCCTGCTGCCCGGCATGGCGCTGGTCCTGGTCCTCTTCGGCTACATCGCCCGGATGGCCAGGACCGGGACCATTGATGCGCTGGAGTCCGACTACACGCGCACGGCTTACCTGAAGGGCCTCGACACCGCAACGGTGATCCGCCGCCACGTGCTGCGGAATTCGCTTCTGCCCACCATCGCTGTCATTGCGACGCAGATGGGCTACTTGATCGGTGGCCTCGTCGTGATCGAAAAGCTGTTCAACTACAACGGCATCGGCCAACGCATCTACACCGCTGCCGTCAACAAGGACTTCACCATGCTGCAGAGCGGCGTACTTGTCATCGGCCTCGTGTATCTCAGCGCCACGCTGATCGCGGACATCCTCTACTCCCTGCTGAACCCACGGATCCGTTACGCGGCCGCCGAATGAGACGATGAGCGCGGTCGCGCCCGCCATCGACCTGCAGGCGGCTCGGGTCGCGCGCCAGGAGACGCTTCGCCAGCTGGTCCGCTCCAAGACCTTCATGGCCGGCGCCATCATCATCGCCTTCTGGATCTTCTGCGCGATCTTCGGATATCGGGTCGCCCCGCACGACCCGCTCGACCAGTCGTTCCCACAGCTGGTCGGGCCGAGCACGAGCTACTTCTTCGGCACGGACCAGCTCGGCCGCGACGTCTTCTCGCGGGTGCTCGCGGGGGCGAGGGACATCCTGTTGATCGTGCCGGCCGCAACCGTGCTTGGAATCGCGGGCGGGACTGCCGTCGGCCTGGTCACGGGCTACTTCCGTGGCCGTGTCGACGACGTGGTCAGCCGAGTCGTCGACGCCGTCCTGGCCCTGCCCCTGATCGTCATCGCCGTCACCGTCCTCGTTGGCCTCGGGCATTCCACCGTGACGCTCATCGTCGTCATCGGCATCGTCTTCACACCGATTGTGTCCAGGACGGTGCGGGCGGCGGTGCTGTCCGAGCGGCAGCTCGACTACGTGGCGGCTGCTCAGTTGAGCGGTGAGAGGGCGCCCTACGTGATGTTCGTCGAGATCCTGCCAAACGTGATGGGGCCGATCATCGTCGAGACGACCGTACGCCTCGGATACGCGATCTTCGCCGTCGCTGGGTTGACGTTCCTCGGTTTCGGCGTGCAGCCGCCTTCACCGGACTGGGCCCTGCAGATCGCGGACAACTACACCTTGCTTGGCGCCGGCACGTACGCGTGGACGGTTCTGTTCCCGGGGCTGGCGATCATCTCGCTCGTGGTGGCCGTCAACCTGGTCGCCGACGGTCTGTCGAGGGTGCTAGAACGATGACCGACGGAGCCGCTCCCGCTCTCCAGCTCGACGACCTCAAGGCCGCATACCGCGTGCGTGGCAAGGACCGCCCCGTCCTGCGTGGCATCTCGCTGACGATCGGTCGCGGCGAGTCGTACGGACTTGTCGGCGAGTCTGGATGCGGCAAGTCGACGACCGCCCTGGCCGTGGTCGGCTACCTGCCGAGCAACGGGCGCGTCGTCTCGGGCTCGATTCGCGTGGCCGGCCGTGAGGTGGTCGGGCTGAGGGGAAATGCTCTTCGCCGGCTGCGCGCAAAAGACCTGTCGATGGTCTATCAGAACCCGGGCCAGGCGCTGAACCCTTCGATCCGCGTCGGGGACCAGGTGGCAGAGGTGTTCCGCATTGGCGGCGCCCAGCACGCGGACGCTCTCGGGCGGGCTGAGCAGGCCCTGCGCAAGGTGCAGATCGCCGACCCCGGATCGGTTATGAGGCGCTACCCGCATCAGCTTTCCGGCGGCATGCAGCAGCGCGTCGTGATTGCGATGGCGCTCGCCAACGATCCGGCCCTGCTGATTCTCGACGAGCCGACGACGAGCCTTGACGCGACCATCGAGGCGGAGGTGCTCGACCTGATCCAGCACCTCCAGCAAGAGTTCCACAGCTCGGTGCTGTTCATCTCGCACAACCTCGGAGTGATCGCGAAGATGTGCGAGAGGGTGGGCGTGCTGTACGCCGGCCGCCTCATCGAGGAGGGCCCGGTCCAAACCGTCCTCAACGAGCCGCGACATCCCTATACCGTCGGCCTCCTCCGCTGCGTTCCGCGCGGGGGTGTGCGCAAGGACCGCGGGCGGCTCGACACCATCCCCGGCTTCATGGCCTCGATCGAGGAGCAACTGCCTCCGTGCGTCTTCGCAGACCGGTGCGCGCTCGCCCAGGACATCTGCCGCACCGAAGAGCCTCCGATGCATTGGGTCACCAAGGACCATGGCAGCCGCTGCCACTTCCACGAAAAGGCGCAGGACCTACCAAGAGTGATGTCGTCCGAGCTCGGTAAGCCGCTGATCGTCGACCGCGCCGCCACGCCTCTGCTCAAGGTCGACGATCTCGCCAAGCGGTTCAACCAGCACGGGCGTCAGATCACCGCGCTGGCGGGGGTCTCGGGGGCAATCTGGCCGGGCGAGACTCTCGGCCTCGTCGGAGAGTCGGGCAGCGGCAAGACGACCTTCGCCCAGACCTTGCTCGGGCTCGTTTCGCCCAGCCGGGGCACTGTCGAGCTGAATGGCCGCGTGCTGCCGCCTCGCCTTTTTGACCGTACGCAGACCGATGTCCGCGTCCTGCAGATCGTCTTTCAGAATCCCGACTCGGCGTTGAACCGCCGCCATTCAGTGCGACGCATCCTGCGCCGCGCGTTGAAGAAGCTCGCCGGGATCACCGGGGCAGCCGCCGAGAAGCGGCTGGTCGAGTTGACCGGAGCCGTCCGCCTCGCTCAGCGCTACCTCAACGTCCGGCCCAACCAGCTCTCCGGTGGGTTGAAGCAGCGCGTGGCAATCGCGCGAGCGTTCGCGGGTGAGCCGCGTCTTGTCATCTGCGACGAACCCACCTCGTCCCTCGACGTATCGGTACAGGCCGCGATCCTCAACCTGCTCGTGGAGCTGCAGGCCGAGCGAAAGGTCGCCTACCTGTTCATCTCGCACGACCTCGGCGTCGTGCGCTACATCTCCGACCGCATCGCGGTGCTGTACCTCGGCCGGCTGATGGAGGTGGGGCCGGCCGAGGTGGTCTTCGGCGCGCCGCATCACCCTTATACCGAGGCACTGCTCTCCGCGGTGCCGACGATCGACGGAGGCGGGCGCGACCGGATCAAGCTCGCGGGCGAGATCCCGAGCGCCGCCGCGCCGCCGACCGGCTGTGTGTTTCACACCCGTTGCCATCGGTTCCTCGGCAAGATCTGCGAGGAGGTTGAGCCGCCTCTCGTCGAAGTCGAACCGGGCCACCAGATGTCATGCCACATACCGCTGGACGGGCTGCGGCGGCTTCAGTCCGACCCCGGGGAGGTCGGGACCAGGGAGGTTCTTTGAGCCGCCGCGTGATCATTCGCGGCGGGCGCGTGGTGACTCCGGCCGGCGTGCGCCAGGCGGACGTCGAGGTATCGGGCGAGCGGGTGGCTGGTCTCGGCGCGGGGGGCGGACACGATGGCGAGGTCATCGATGCAAAAGGCTGTTATGTGCTGCCAGGAGGCATCGACCCGCATACCCACCTTCTCGCCGATATCGCCTCGGGCACCAGGTCGGCGGCTTTCGGGGGCACCACCACCGCCCTGTGCTTCACCAATCCGAAGCCGGGTGAATCTGCGCCGAAGGCGGTGATCAGAGGACGCCGCGAGGTGGAGGGTCATGCGGCGATCGATGTCGACCTGCACGCCATCATCGGCGACCCGGACCGCCTCACGACCCATGACCTCGAGCATCTCAAGCGATTGGGGGTGCGCGCGGTCAAGCTGTTTCTCGCTTTCCCCGAGCAAGGCCTCATGGCCACGGATGCCTGTCTGTACGAAGTCCTGCGCGCGTCGAAAAAGCTCGGCTTTCTGGTCAAGGTCCACTGCGAGAACGGAAGCGTCATCAGGGCCCTGGTCGCAGATTTCCTCGCGCGCGGGCGGACGGGGCCGGCCCATTTCGCGTACTCACGACCGCCTGACGTCGAAGACGAAGCCATCGGCCGAGCGCTCGCCATCGCGCATCTCGCCGGTGCACCCGTCTACATCACCCACATGACCACCGCCGGCGGCATCCAGCGGCTGGTCGCGGTGCGAGCAAACGGGCAGGCGGCGTACTCAGAGGTTTGCATCCATCACCTGGTGCTCGACGCGAGCTTGTACCGCGGCCGGCACGCGGCGCGTTTTTTGGTAGCGCCGCCGCTACGCCCGCGTGAGAGCGTCGATGCGCTGTGGTCGGCCGCGGCCGACGGGACCGTCGACACGATCGCATCCGATCATTCGCAGCTGAGGTATCAACCGCCGCCTACAGGTGACTTCATGGGCCTGCCTTACGGTTTCGCCGGCATCGAGCTGCGGCTCCCGCTGTTGCTGTCCGAAGGGATCCGTCGCGGACTTTCGATCCAGCGCATTGCCCAGCTGAGCGCGACCAGGCCCGCGCAGGTTTTCGGTCTGTATCCGCGCAAAGGCGCGATCCTGCCAGGCTCGGACGCCGACCTGGTGGTGTGGGATCCACGGCCGCGATGGGAGGTGAAGGCGTCCGCTTTGCACGACGGCGTCGGCGCCAGCCCATATTCCGGCATGACCATCCAGGGCGCCATCCGCTACGTCTTCCTGCGCGGTCAGCTTGTGGTCGCCGACGGAAAGCTGGTGGGATCCAGCACTTCGGGCCGCTGCTTGATCAGGACGGCGTGAGTGCCCGCTCAGCCCGCGGTCCAGCCTCCATCGGTGGCGATGACGCTGCCTGTCATGTTCTTCGCCTGGTCGCTCAGGAGGAAAGCGACCAGGGCGGCCACATCCTCCGGTTGGCCGATGCGCCCGAGAAGCAGCCGGTTCCGAACGCGCTCCCGTTCGCGCCTCGCCAAGTCGGTCTCGGCCGAGTCCGCCGCCAGCATTGGGGTCTCGATAGGGCCCGGGCAAACGCAGTTGACCCGGATCCCCTCTGGAGCATGGTCGACGGCCATGGCCCGCGTAAGCCCGATCACTCCGGCCTTGGCCGCCGCGTATGCCGGAAACCCCGCGCCTCCCACGAGGCCGTATTGCGAGCTCACGTTGACGATGGCGCCGCCTCCGGCCCTGCGGATGAAAGGAATGGTGGCCCGGCTCACCAAGAAGACCCCCGTCAGGTCCACGCCGACGATCGCCGTCCACCCCTCGAGCGAGGTGGCCACGACATCTCCGGTGAAGCCGCCGATCCCGGCAACGTTGACTGCCGCATCGAGGCCTCCGCCAAGCTCACGCGCCGCAGTCTCAGTCGCGCGCTCCACCTCGTCCCACGAAGTGACATCCGCCTTCACCGCCACTGCGGTGCGACCTTCGTCGCGGAGCTGCTTCATCTGCTCGTCGAGCGCGTCGACCTGAAGATCGAGGCCGGCAACTTTCCAACCCGCTTCAGCCAGGAGCCTGCAGGTTCCCGCGCCGATTCCCGAAGCGGCGCCGGTAACGAGCACGCGCTTACCGTCAATCAGGCCCATTCGGTTCGCGGGCTCGGTGGGTCCTCCGGTTTCGAGCATTCGGCGACAGCCGCATACTTGTGCGGGCATTTGTCGCGGCCGCGGATCTCACGCAGCAATCGAGGAGTCGCATGCATGCAGCCACACGCACGACATCCTAGGCGCACCATGAAGAGCGCGGCCGACCGGCGATGAGTCTGCTCGTACCCTGCCCAAATTGCGGGCGTCGTGAGTTCACCGAGTTCTCGTATGGCGGCGAGACCAACGCACGACCCAAACCTGATGCCTCGGTCGACCGACTCGCCCATTACCTATATGTAAGGCGCAACGCGAGCGGCCCACAGCAGGAATGGTGGTATCACCGTGCGGGTTGCCGCTCATGGTTCCTAGCAGTCCGGGACACCGTCACGAACAGCTTCCTCGACAGCTACTGGCCGGACGACATTCGCAGGGTGAGATGACCGAGCGACTCACACCGGCGGCAATCGAGGTGATCGACCGAACCCGACCGGTCAGCTTCCTTCTCGACGGCAAGCAGACTCGAGCATTCGAAGGGGATTCCGTCGCATCCGCGATGGCCGCGGCGGGGGTCGTTGTCATCGCCCGCTCGTTCAAGTACCACCGGCCAAGAGGCCTGTCGTGCATGACAGGCGCGTGCGCGAACTGCATGGTCCGTGTGGATGGCGTGCCTAACGTCCAGGCATGCCAGACGCCGGTTCGAGCAGGCATGCGGGTGCAGCGCCAGAACGGTATGCCCTCGGTGGACTTCGATCTCATGCGCGCGGTCGATCGCTTGTCGATGTTCTTCCCTCCCGGCTTTTACTACAAGTCCTTGTACAGGCCGCGCTTCATGTGGCCGCTGGCGGAACCGTTCATCCGTCAGGCGGCGGGCATAGGGAAGCCGCCGGACAAAGACCTGGAGAAGGTTCATTACGAAGCCTTGAATCTCCACCCCGATGTGCTCGTAGTCGGGGGCGGACCTGCGGGGCTGGGCGCTGCACTCGAAGCGGCTCGCGCGGGCGCTCGTACCCTGCTGATCGACTCTGAACCTGCGCTCGGAGGCGGCTTGCGGAGCACACGCCGGCCGATTCGAGATCCCGAACAGTCGGATGCGGAGGCCGGCTACGTTTTGGCCGAGCGTCTCTCCGGCGAGGCCACGAAGGCAGGCGTCGATCTCCGCCTTTCAACGACGGCATTGGGTGTTTTCGAGGACAACCTGGTGGCGGCCGCCGGACCTACGGGCTTGTTGCGAATTCGGCCTCGGCGGCTGATCATCGCCACCGGCGGCCTCGAGCAGCCGCTTTGGTTCGGGAATAGCGATCTGCCCGGAATCATGTCGGCGGGTGCCGCCGCGCGCCTGGTGGGCCTCTACCGAGTCCTGCCCGGCCGCGTCGCGGTCGTGCTGACGGGCGACGATCGAGGCTATCAGTGCGCTCAGATGCTGCTCGAAGGCGGCGCCAGCGTGACGGTCCTGGATTGGCGCATCGATCCCGGCAGTCCCGAGGTCGTTGCTGCCGCGGCAGCGGGCGCGAGCCTGCGCGACGCTTCCACACCGATTCGCGCCGATGGCGGGAAACGGGTGCGCGCCCTCGTCTCCCATAGACAAGGCGCGGACCAACGTTTCGAGTGCGACCTCGTCGTCATGGCGGGTCAGGTGGTCCCAGCATCAGGCCTTCTTGCTCAGGCAGGAACCCGGATGCGCCACGACGAATCCCTGATGACCTTCGTGCCGGAAGCTATCCCCGACCGAATCCACGTGGCGGGTGCGGTAACCGGAGTCTCAGATCCGGTGCGGAGCCTGGTCGCAGGGCGGCTTGCCGGGCTGAAGGCAGCCGAGGCAGTGACTGCCAGGCCGGCCGCGCGCAGGCATGAGGCGCTGGAAAGGATCATGCCGGACGGCGCCCCCACATCTGTGTTGCTGCCGGAGGTGCCCAATACGGCGGCCAAGACCTTCACCTGCCTATGCATGGACGTCACGACCAAGGAGATGGCGACATCGGTCCAGGAGGGCTTCGATGGGATCGAGCTCCTCAAGCGGTACACCACACTCGGGATGGGTCCGTGCCAGGGCAAGTCGTGTCTCGCCGCATGTGTGCGATACGCGGCCGATCTGACCGGCCGGAGCATTCCAGAGACGGGCGTGCCTACCGCACGAGCGCCCTGGCGCCCAGTGGAGCTCGGGCTGCTGGCCGCAGACCACCTGGAACCGCGAAAGGAGAGCCCTCTGCACGAATGCCATGCCGACCTGGGCGCCGAGTTCATATGGGCGGGCGAATGGCGCCGCCCTAAGCAGTACCGGGATCCAGCCGAGGAGTGCAGGGGGGTGCATGAGCGCGTGGCGATCATCGACGTCAGCACCCTCGGCAAGTTCCGAGTTTGCGGCGCCGGTGCGGTCGAGCTGTTGGAAAGGCTGTACCCGAACAGGTACGGCGACTTGAAGGTCGGGCGCATCCGCTACGGCGCGATGCTCAACGACCAGGGCGTGATCATTGACGATGGCACGGTCGGGCGCGTCTCAGAGAACGAGTTCTTTGTGACCACGACGACAAGTGGCTCCGATGCGATCGACCAGTGGATCAAGTGGTGGATGGCGGACTGGCGGCTCAACGCTCAGGTCGTGAACGTCAGCTCGGCATACGGAGCGATCAACGTAGCGGGACCACGGTCGCGGGAGCTGATGAGTCGCCTGACCGACGCCGACGTCTCGGCCACCGCCCTCCCCTACTTGAAAATGGCGCACGCCGAGGTCTCTGGCGTGCCGTCGATGATCCTGCGCATAGGGTTCGTCGGTGAGCTGAGCTACGAGGTCCACTTCCCGAGCGCATACGCCGTGCACATGTGGGAATCGATGCTTGCCGAGGGTGCCGACCTCGGCATTCTGCCTTTCGGGCTCGAGAGCCAGAGGATTCTGCGTCTGGAGAAGCAGCACATCATCGTGGGTCAGGACACAGATGCGTTGTCGACGCCCTATGGCGCCGGCCTCACCTGGATGTTGAAGCTGGATAAAGAGGACTTCCTGGGCCGCGCGGCGCTTGCGGACGACGAATCACGCGAGCTTCCTGAGAAGCTGGTCGGCTTCAAGGTCGATAGCGGCGGATTGCCGCTGGAGGGCGCCGCGCTGGTTGCCGCCGGTCGCCCCGTCGGGCGCGTTTGCTCGAGCCGATGGAGCGATGCCGCGTCGGCGTTCATAGGCTTGGCATGGGTGCCCAGCGAGATGGCGCAAGAGGGGACGCGGTTGGACTTCCGATCCCGAGGGGCGATGGTGGCGGCCCGGGTCCACCTGAAGCCGTTCTACGATCCCGACGGCGCGAGGTTGAGGGCTTGACCGAAGCCGCGGCCGTGTCTCCGCCCGAGGCTGGGATGGACAAAGGCCCGAACGAGCCGGTCATGCGATCCGTTGTGCACCGAAAGCACGCCGCTCTCGGCGCCACGTTCGAAAGACGCAGAGCGTGGTCGGTGCCGGTCGTGTACGGATCGGGAGACCAGGAGATCGCCGCGTTACGCAGCACTCTGGGATTCGCCGATATCAGCGCCCGGGGCAAGCTCCACCTCGGCGGTGCGGTGGACGATCACATACGGTCATTGACCGGGGCGGCGATCGACCCGCTCCACACCGCGCCGGTGGCAACAGGTGGCACGATTGCCCGGATAGCCGGGGACTGGGCGTTGGCTCTGCTTGCGCCATCAGGGGAGGCTGACGCCCTCCGTTCGCTGGAGCATCAGCAAGCCGAAGGCGCGATGGCGGCCGACGTGACCGGTGCCCTCACGGGATTCCTGGTCGCCGGGCCGCGCCTCGAAGACTTTCTCGCCCGGACGGTGACCATCGATCCGGTCGACCTTAGGCCGGGCCGCTGCACCGCGGCGAGCTGGGCGAGGATTCCGGCCATCCTTGTGATGAAGGATCTCTCGGAGCCGGCGGTGGAGATCTACGTGAGCTCGGAATATGGTCGATACGCCTGGGACGTCCTGCGGAGCCTTGCCGGTTCTCCCGTGGGATGGCGGGCGCTCGAATCATGGGGGTGGAAATGATTCGCTACCTAAGCCCCTGGCGCATGTGGCGGAAGCCAGACCTCAAGAAGACGTACGACGTCGTCATCGTCGGCGGCGGCGCGCATGGCCTGGCGGCAGCTTACGAGTTGGCCAAGCGAGGGGTCCGCAACATCGCCGTCCTCGAGAAGAGCTACATCGGGGCCGGCGGTAGCGGACGGAACACCACGATCATTCGGTCCAACTACCGCACTCCCGATGGCGTGCGCTTCTACGACCAGAGCGTGAAGCTCTATCAACGGCTCTCACAGGAGCTCGACTACAACCTTCTCTTCTCGCAACAGGGTCACATCACGCTCGCGCACACGGAGCGGGCGATGATGACGATGGTCGAGCGGGCCGAGGTGAACCAGGCACTGGGTGTCAACAGCCGCGTTGTCGGACCCGACGAGATCGCAAGGCTGTGCCCCGAGCTCGACATGTCCGAGCGGGTTACCTATCCAATCCAGGGAGGGCTGTACCACCCGCCGGGCGCGGTCATCCGCCATGACGCCGTGGTGTGGGCATACGCGCGCGCGGCCGACCGCCTCGGTGTCGACATCTTCCCAGCCACCGAGGTGACAGGTATCGACGTCGTGTCGGGACGAGTGACCGCGGTGCGGACCAATCGGGGGGCCATCTCGACACCGACTGTGCTCGCGGCAGTGGCCGGATGGTCGAGCCAGGTGTGCTCGATGGCCGGGGTCGAGCTGCCGATCGTCACGCACAACCTCCAGGCGTACGTGACCGAACCGATCAAACCGATGCTCCACATCATCCTGGTCTCGGCGACGCTGCATGTGTATGTGAGCCAGACGGATCGCGGTGAGATTCTCATCGGTTCCGAGATCGAGCCATACAGCACGTACAGCTTCGCCTCGACGCTGAACTTCCTGGAAACATCCGCGAGGCACGCAACGGACCTCCTGCCACGACTCAGGACGCTCCGGGTGCTCAGGTCGTGGACGGGCCTCTGCGACGTGACGCCCGACTATAGCCCGATCATGGGCGAGACCGGTGTGAAGGGCTTCTTCGTCGACTGCGGCTGGGGGACGTACGGTTTCAAGGCCGTTCCTATCTCAGGGGTCTGCATGGCCGAGGCGGTCACGACCGGGCGGTCACCCGAGCTCATCGCGTCGTTCACGCCGCACCGCTTCCGGGAGCGGCGGCTGGTCTCAGAGTTGGCAGCAGCCGCCGTCTCGCACTGATCCACACACCAGCCATGAGCTCAATCCGTGGCTAGTCAAAAGCGGACCAATTCGCCCGAGCGGGTGGACGCCGATCGAATGCGCGAGGACTTCGAAGCACTGGCAAGGTTCGGTGCGACCCCCGAAGGCGGCGTGAGCCGGCCGACCTTCAGCGACGCTCACCTTGCAGCGCGGAAATGGTTTCTGGCCAGGGCGCAGGCTGGCGGATTGGCCACCCACGTCGACGCTGCCGGGAATCATTCCGCGATGCTTCGGACCCACCGGTCGCGCGACGCACAAGTCCTCTTGCTCGGTTCCCATCTGGACTCCGTCCCCGGCGGTGGTCGCTACGACGGTGCCCTTGGCGTCGTGGCTGCGCTGCATGTGCTGCTCGCATTCAAGGAGGCCGGCGCAGACCTCCCGTTTTCTCTCGAAGCAATCGACTTCACGGATGAGGAGGGCACTCTGGTCGGCCTCCTGGGCAGCAAGGCGCTGGCCGGCACGCTGACGCCGGAATTCCTGCAATTCCCGCGCGGAGGACGTGAAGCCCTCGTCGCCGGACTCCAGCGCGCCGGCCTGCGCGAAGAACGCCTCGTTGATGCGCGCCGTGATCCCCGCTCGCTCGCCGGCTACCTCGAGCTGCACATCGAACAGGGTCCGCGTCTCGAGCGCGAGGGAGTGCAGATCGGCGTTGTTACCACGATCGTCGGCTCTCGCTCGTTTCGCATCGTTCTCAGTGGCGTGGCCGGCCACGCCGGTACCGTGCCGATGGAGGCACGTCACGACGCCGTCGTCGCCGCGGCCAGGGTCATCCTCGGCGTACGGGAGATCATCGTTCGCGACTTTCCGCGCTGTGTGGCCACAGTCGGCGACGTACGCGTCGAACCGGGAGCCTTCAACGTGGTGCCGGGGTTGGCCCGGCTTGCGCTCGAGTTCCGCTCAGCGGACGAAAGCGAGCTTGACGCGATCGAGTCGGCGGTGCTCGCACGCGTGCGTGCAGAACCAATGACAGACGGTGTTGAGGTCGAGGTCAACCCGGTCGCCCGGTGGGAGTCGTCCCACCTCGATCCGCGCGTGGGGGACGCGATCGAGCGCTCGGCCGCCGCGCTCGGGTTGACCACGAAACGCTTGGCCTCTGGCGCCGGTCACGACGCCCAGGCTCTCGCCGCAGTGACGCCGAGCGGAATGATCTTCGTGCCATCAGCTGGGGGCGTGAGCCACGACCCACGTGAGTTCACAGCCTGGGAAGACGTCGTCAACGGCGCCAACGTGGTGCTCGGGACCGTACACGAGCTCTCCCGCGGCTAACCGGACAGTTGCTCGAAGACACGATGAATGAGTTGCGTCCCCTCGCGGATGTCGTCAAACGTGGCCGAATAGGTGAGGCGTAGATAGCCCTCTCCAGCCGGCCCAAATTCTGTCCCGCTTCGCACGGCCACGCCTTCGAAGAGAAGGCGCTTCGTCAGGTCCGTTGACCGCATCGGGGAGTCGAAGCTGAAACCGACGTACAGGTAGAAGGCCCCTTCCGGCGATATCGCCCTGAGGCCTGGTGTGCCGGCGAGGCCAAGAAGCATGGCCTCCCTCCTTGCTTGGTATCCGGCAATCATCTCGTCGATAGCTTCCCGCGGGCCGTGCAAGGCTGCGATCCCGGCCCGCTGGGCCGGCCAGTTCACCACAGAGGCGCAGTTGCTGTGGATGACATAGGCGGCCTGGAGAAGTTCGGCTGGCGCAATCAAG